>ENA-ORCO01000937-ORCO01000937.1-marine-metagenome-genome-assembly--contig:-NODE-937-length-11001-cov-4.103350_pt1 | contig 11001 bp, 9 predicted proteins | sample MGYA00248633_ERZ508508 | MGnify/ENA primary metagenome ERZ508508 (study PRJEB26179, sample SAMN06268845) | marine metagenome | isolation source: A23 P1 aerobic enrichment on pine of planktonic cells taken...
CGCCATGCGCGTCGACCTGAAGAAGTTTCACGAGACCTGGATGGGGCTGCTCTATCCGCGCCAGCGGGGGGCCGACAACACGGTCCTGGGCAAGTGGCGTCCACAGACGACCCGCGAGCGGGTCACCTACAAGGGCTGGTCGGTGCTGGGGGCGCTGGCCATCGCCGTTCTCTACCCGCTCGCGCTGTTCGGCGTGATCGTCCGGTTCAACGCGCGGAAGATCGACGTCTCCGTCGAGAAAATCGGCGCGATCGGCGTCTTGCTCCTCGCGATCCTGGTCTGGGGCGGCCTCGCGGCGCTCGTGGAGTTCAGACTCGACTTCGGCGACCAGCGTGGCAACGCCATCATCGCGGCGAGCGTCGTCGCAATCCTCGCCAGCGGCCTCGCCGTCTTCTTCCGCTACATCGGCGGCCGGATCACCACCATCCTGTTCGCCTACCCGCTGGGGATGACGGCTATCTTCCTCCCGCCGGTCGTCGCCGCGCTCGTCTCGCCCTCGGTCGCCCAGTTCAGCATCACCTACGCCGAGGACGTGGCCGTCTTCGTCCAGGACGAGGTTCTCGCCGAAGTCGGACTCAAGGAGTACGTCGTCGACAACTTCGAGCGTGAGGGCTTCGCCTACGTCCTCATCTGGATCGGCATCTCCGTCCCGCTGGGCTGGCTGCTCGGAACGATGGTCGCGCTCGCCGACTTCATCCGCCCGAAAGGCACCGGCGGCGACGACTGACGCTTTTCTCCGCCTACACCACTGTTTCGGGGTCCACGACTGTCTCGGGGTCCACGACGCTCTCTTCGGGCGCGTCGATCCCACTGGCCGCGACGGCGACTGTCCCCGTCCGTGACCGGTCGAGCAGTACCGTTCCGCCGGCACGCAGCGGCGCCAGAACCCCGGCGACGACCGCGCCCGGCGACGCCAGCGGTGCCCGGAGCGCGACCTCGCTCTCGGTGTCCAGTCCGTACTCCTCGACCACCGTCTCCGCTGCGTCGAGCAGTCGCTCGTGGGTGAAGGCTGTCCCGCCGGCCGTCAGCACGACCGCGTCAGGCGCGACGACGTCCGGCGGTTCGGTCGGGTTCTCGCTCCAGAGCTGTTCCTCGAAGTGGACGACTTCGGCCGCGTCGGGAACGCTCCCGTAACCCAGCACTTGCGTCCCCGGCGCGGGGTCGTAGCGGTCGAGTCGGTCGGTCGGTGCGACGAGCGCGCGCACGGCGGTCGTCTCGTCCGAGTCGGCGGTTTCCTCGGGGTCGAAACTAACTGTCGCACCGAGGAGGGAAGCACCGAGGAGTGCGAGAATCGGTGGCGGCGTGGTGTCGCGGTCGGTCGGGCCGGCGTCGACGGCGACGGTGGCGTCGCCGCGGACGCCGTAGTGGCGCAGCAGGTTCCCGGCCTTCCAGGCGTTGGTACAGCACTTCGCGTAGCTGTAGGACCCGGCCCGGCTGTCGGTCCGGAGCGCGATGGCGTCGCTCCGCCGCTCGCGCGCGACCAGGTCGCCGATGACGTTCATATCTGGCGATTCGGACGGTGCGGACAAAAGGAACCCGACCCGGCAACGGGCGATCCGGCCGAACGGTTCCCGCGATGGCTGTCGCCGTTGCTGCCGGTCAGACGCCGGCGATGGGGAGCAGTCGGAACGCGAGATACGCGCCGGCTGTCGCGACGGCTGGCACGAGGTTCTGCATCAGGACGACTCTGGCGGTCGTCGCGGGGTTGAACAGATCCGCGGCCCGCGGGATGTCCTCGGGGTCTTCCTCGCCGATGGGGGGCAACTCCTCGCCGGCCTCGTCGGCGGCCAGCGCGTCGACGCTGACCGGCGGCGCCTCCTCGGACGTGACGGCGTCGGGCACGGTCATCGGTCGGGTCGCTCGCCCCCAGCCGAGGCCGACGATCGACATCGTCGCGATGATGACGAAACTCGCGGGGATGCCGAGCGCCGAGAGGAAGACGACGAGCGTCGAACTCACCGCGGCGACGACGATGGCGGCCGTCAGCGGCAGCTCCGTGATGTCGCTGCCCATCGTCTCCAGCGTGCGTCGAGCGATCGTGAACGCGCCGATCGTGACGGCGACTCCGCCGATGATGATCGCCGGGTCCATCGCGAGTTCGCCGCTCCCGACCAGCGGTGCGACCGCGTTGGCGATGTTCGAGGTCCCGGAGCTAAACGCCATCAGACAGCCGATCGCGACGACGGTGGCGGTTCCGGCCAGTTCCCGGCGATTGGTCGTCTCGTGGACGCTCGGGATCGGTATCGCGCCAGACCGGTCGACGTCCAACAGCGGCCCCGTGCTGCGTTCCATCGCGACCATGCGGTTGAGTCGCGCGTAGAAGTACCGGCCGATGATCAGCGACACCCAGAAGCCGACGATCGGCGAGACGACCCACCACGTGACGATTTCGCCCATGACGGCCAGGTCGAGCACGCCGCCCGCGAGACCCAGGCCGGCGATGGCGCCGACGGCGGTCATCGACGTCGACGCCGGCACGCCGAAGACGTTCCCCAGCAGCAACGCGACGCCGATGAAAAAGAGGACGACGATCGACGATTCGAGCGTGAACACGCCGGTGTCGACGACGAGTTCGGTGCCGAGTTTCGTCACGACGTTCCGGCCGATAGTCCAGGCGCCGATGAAGAAGAACACGCCCATCAGCGCCGCTGCGCCCGTCTTCGAGATCGCGTCCGCGCCTACGGCCGGCCCGAACGCCGGCCCGGTCGTCGACCCGCCGATGTTGTACGCGACGAACATCGCGACGAGAATCCCGACGACGAGCAACAGTTCCACCATCAGTCCCCACCGCTCGTGGCGTCGTCTTCCTCGTCGCTCTCTTCGGCGTCGGCATCAGCCTCGGCTTCGCTCACAGCGTCGCGGTCCGTCTCGGACAGCTGCTCGTCCAGTGTCTCCTCGACGGTCTCTTCGACTTTCTCTTCGACAGTCTCACCGACCGTTTCTTCGACGGTTTCGCCGACTTTCTCCTCGACGGTTTCTTCGACAGTCTCACCGACCGTTTCTTCGACGGTTTCGCCGACTTTCTCCTCGACGGTCTCTTCGACCGTCTCACCGACCGTTTCCTCGACAGTCTCGCCGACCTTCTCCTCGACGGTCTCTTCGACGGTTTCGCCGACTTTCTCCTCGACGGTCTCTTCGACAGTTGCATCGACAGTCTGTCCAACTGTCTCCTCGACCGTCTCGCCGACCGTCTCTTCGACCGTTTCACCGACCGTTTCTTCGACGGTTTCCTCGACCGTTTCGCCGACCTTCTCCTCGACGGTTTCGTCGACGGTCTCTTCGACGGTCTCCTTGACTGCGGTGGTCATCCAGTCCGGGTCGAACCGGGCCATTTTCCAGACGACGTGGATGAGATAGGAGATCAGGACGCCGAACCCGAAGGCGAGTCCGACTGCATTCCCGGCGATCACGATGAGGCCCACCGAGACCGCGATCAACAACCCGTAGGTGAGGTCGACGATCGAGTCGACGCGACTCGGGTTCACAGTCTCCCCGGACTGTCCCGGGACTGTGCAGGGCCGATAGCGATACGCTGCGGACCGAATGTGAGAGAAAACACGTGTGCTTTTACAGAGTGGCTCTCCGCTCAAATAGCTTGGCACTGGCAGTCTGGGCCGGTCAGACTTCGGGAGTCGTTCGCTGGTTTCCGAACGGTCCCGACGACCTCAGAACGAACTCTTGATCTTCTCGAAGAAGCCCTGTCCGACGTCGACCTCCTCGCCGCCGGCCTCCGCGAATTTCTCGAGGGCTTCGCGCTGGTCGGCGTTGAGGTCGTCGGGCGTGACGACCTGCACCTGGACGTACAGGTCGCCGTCGCCGCGCCGACGCAAGCGGGGCATCCCCTTGCCCTTGAGTCGGAACGTCTCGCCGCTCTGGGTGCCCGCGGGCACGTCGAGTTCGACCGCCCCGTCGACGGTCGCCACCTCGACCGTGTCGCCGAAGACGGCCTGCGGGAAGGAGATCGGCTCCTGGTGGTGCAGGTCCGCGCCGTCCCGGTCGAAGTCGGGATGGTCCGCGATGGACACCTCGATGAGCAGGTCGCCCTTCGGACCGCCGCGCTCGCCGGGCGCACCCTCGCGGTCCATCCGGAGGGTCTGGCCGTCCTCGATGCCCGCCGGGATCTCGACGGAGAGCGTGGCGTCCTCGCGGACGACACCGTCGCCGCGGCAGGTCGAACACGTCTCGTCGTAGATGGTCCCCTCGCCCTCGCAGTGTCGGCAGGTCTGTCGCTGCTGGACCCGGCCCATCGGCGTCTGCTGGACAGTGGTGGTCTGGCCCTGCCCGTTGCACTCCGGACAGGTGCGCGACTCGCTGCCCGGCGGATGGCCACGCCCGTCGCAGTCGTCGCAGCTATCCGGTCGGGTGACGTTCAGCTCCTTCTCGACGCCGTGATAGGCGTCTTCGAGCGTGATCTCGATGCCGGTGCGCAGATCCTGGCCCTGGCGCGGGCGGTTCGAGCCGCCGCCACCGCCGCCGAAAAAGGTCTCGAAGATGTCGCCCATGTCGCCGAAGGGCCCCTGACCGCCGCCCATACCGCCCATACCACCCATCCCGCCGGCGCCAGCGCCGCCGTTGTCGGTGGCGCCGTGTTTCTCGGCCTCGACGTAGCGGTCGTGGCCGAGCTGGTCGTACATCTGCCGTTGCTCCTCGTCCGTGAGGACTTCCTTGGCCTTCTTGACCTGCTTGAACTTCTCCTTGGCGTCGTCCTCGTCGCTCACGTCGGGGTGATACTCGCGGGCTTTCGTCCGATAGGCCTCCTTGATCTCTTCCTCGTCCGCGTCACGGGAGACCCCCAGCACCGAATAGAAGTCCTCGCTCATCAGTTATCCAGGTGTACAAGATTGAGCTACTTGAATAGAACGGGTCGGCGACGAGCCCGCCCGGGCGCTTCCGGACAACTGACCCGCTGGAGTCTGCTCAGGCGCCCAGCCACTGGTCGTCGCGGATCTCGAAACCCTGCTCGCGACAGAACTTCGCCGCTCGCTTTCGCACGCGTCGCGACCCTGGGCGGGTGCCCTCTTCGGTGATCTGTTCGACGATCCAGTCGGTGACGACGGCGACACCCTCGTCGTCGTCGTCCGCGTCGATGTTCGCGAGCGCGACGAGCGTCTTCTCGTAGGCGTCGTACTGCGAGCCCAGGCGGTCGCGGTCTTTCAGGCCGTCGCTGGCCTCGACGACGCGCTTCATCGAGGCGGCGACGGTCGGGCGCTCGACGCGGGTCCGGACTGCCTCGGGCGCCCCGAACGCGACGGTCTCCGATTCCGGGAGCAGGTCCGCGACGGCGTAACTCCCGTCGGGCGAATCGACGACCCGGTCCCCGACGGTCTCGACGACATCCTTCGCCGTCGCCGGGAACTCGACCTCGTCGAGCGCCTCGTCTACGTCGCCCAGATCCGCCTCGGTGACCGGCGGCTCCGGCTCGTCTCCGCGTTCGAGCGCTTCGAGGACGGCCCGCTGACGCTGGCGGTCGTCGGCGTTCTGAGCCTGGTCCTCGCGACTGTTTTTGCTGTCTGCCATTCCCCGACCTACGCTCCCCACCCGGATAATACCGCGGTCGGCCGGGACGTTCGGCGACACCGACCGGTGCGTATCCCGCGAGTAACCGGAGACGATCGCGATACTGCACTCTCGTGGCGGCCGCGGTACCATCGTGTCGATACCCGGACAAAAACGGATTTCAGAGAACACCTTAGTGGGGCGCGAACCGATCCCGTGATATGGCAACGGACACCACCGATACCGACCTGATCGAAGTCGCCGACGTCGACGACCTCCGTGATGAAGGTCGCGCGGTCACGATGGCCGGCGGGCGGCCGGTCGCGCTCTTTCACCACGAGGACGAGATTTACGCCGTCGACAACCGCTGTCCCCACATGGGGTTCCCGCTCTCGAAGGGGAGCGTCGAGGACGGCCTGCTGACCTGCGACTGGCACCACGCGCGCTTCGAACTCGCCGAGGGCGACACGCTCGACATCTGGGCCGACGACGTGCAGACGTTCCCCACGACGGTCCGCGACGGCGACGTGTACGTCGACCCCGACCCCGAACCCGAGGTCCCGCCGGAGACCCACTGGCGAAACAGGCTGGCGGACGGCCTCGCCGAAAACCTCTCGCTGGTCACCGCGAAGGCGGTGATCAACCTCGACCACCTCGGAGAGGGCTTCACGACGCCGCTGGAGACTGCGGTCGACTTCGGGACGCAGTACCGCGCGGACGGGTGGGGCCGCGGGATGACGACGCTGGGCGCGATGGCGAACCTCTACGACGAGGTGGGCCACGACGAGAAACTGCGGGCGATGTTCGTCGGCGTCACCGAAGTCGCGGACAACTGTTCGGGCGAACCGCCGCGCTTCGAGCAGTACGCGCTCGGCAACGACGACCTCTCGAAAGCGCGCCTCAAATCGTGGTTCCGCGACACCTGCGACGTCCGAGACAGCACGGGCGCCGAGCGCTGTCTGCGCACGGCCGCGAACGTCCTCCCGCGCGAGGATCTGGTCGAGATCATGGTCGCCGCCGCGACCGACCACGTCTACATGAACAACAGCCACACGGTCGACTTCGTCAACAAGGCCGTCGAGACGCTCGACCACGTCGGCTGGGACCGCCGCGAGGCCGTCCTCGCGACCGTCGTCGACGCCATCGCCGAGGCCTCCCGCGGCGAGGAGACCAGCACCTGGACCAACCCGGTCGACGTCGCAGGGCTGTGTTTCGACGCCGCCGACGACCTTCCCGAGATGGTCGCCGCCGGCGCGGGCGACGACTGGGACCGCCCCGACGACTTCGTCGAGACGCTGCTCGCCGACGACCCTCACGAGATCGACGCGGCGCTCCGTGACGCCGTCGCTGCGGGCGCGACGACCGAACAGTTGGCCCACGCCGTGGCGGTCGCCGCGCTCCGCCGGGTCGCCCACTTCGGCACCGGCAACGAGTTCGGCGACTGGAACACCGTGCATCACACCTTCTCCTTTGCCAACGCGGTCGACAACCTCGCCCGGCGGACCGACGCCGACGACGTCTACGAGGCGGTCTGGCAGGGCGCGATGTCGGTCTACCTCGACCGCTTCCTGAACCAGCCCCGCGCTTCCCTCCCCGACCCTGGCGACGGTGCGGGCGAGGATCCGGCGGAATTGCGCGAGCGCCTCCTCGAGACGTTCGACGAACAGGGTCACGTCGACGAGGCCGCCCGGATCGTCGGTGCGCACTTCGACGCCGGCGGCGACCCCGACGACCTGAAGCGGACCATGGGCAAGGGTCTGCTCCGCGAGGACGCTGGCTTTCACACGCTCCAGAACGTCGAGGCTGGCTTCCGGCAGTTCGAACTGGCCGGGACCGACCGCGAGCGCCGCCTCGCCCTGATCGCTCCCGCGCGGTACATGGCCGCGCACTTCCCGACCCGTCGCGAGGACGAGCAGACCTTCGAAATCGCCGAACGCCTCTCTCGCGGCGAGCGTATCCACGAGGCCGACGGATAAGATCGACACTCTTTCGGCATCCAAACGGTCGCGCCCACGATCGTTAATGTCGATAAAGGTCCTTGATCGTCCATCCAGCCTTTGGCCGAAATATTCAACCGATGTCGAGTTGTCCTGGGGATCGATGGGAAAATCGCCGCGGGACACACCGGGTGGGGAGCGGTCGGTCGGTGGTAGCGAACGGGTCCGCGAACTGTTGCCGTATCCGTACGTCGCAGTGCGTCCCGAGGGGGTGATCGACAGTGTCAACGGCGCGTGGACGGACCTCGTGGGACTGAAATCGAGCGCGGTCGAGGGACGTCGGTTCGCGGACTTGCTCGCGGCCGGGTCGGCCGAGCGGTTCGAGGACGCCCTCGAGGAAGCGTCGGCGGAGGTGGCTCCCGACAGCGACGCGCTGGAGACGCTCGAACTCGACCTCGTCCGCGAGGACGGAGTGGTCACGCCGGTCGTCCTCGACGGCCGGGTCGAGCGTACGGAAGGCGGGCGAGTCCACCGGATACACTGTCAGCTCCGGGAACTCGAGAGCGAACACGACGGGGGCGCGGCCGGCGCTGAGGATCCCGATTCGGACGGGGAGCGCGTCCGGATCCGCGACGTGCTCGCCGAGAGCGAGGCGCGCTACCGCTCGATGGCCGAGGCCCTCGACGTCTCCGGGGTCGCGACGTTCATCCTGGACGACTCCTTCTCGGTCGTCTGGGTCAACGAGGCCGTCGAGGAGTACTTCGGCGTCACGCGGGACCGTCTCGTCGGCACCGACAAGGCCTCGATGATCGAATCGGATATCAAACACATCTTCGCCGACCCCGAGCGGTTCGCCGAGACGGTGCTCGCGAGCTACGAGGACAACAGCTACGTCGAATCGTTCGAGTGTCACGTCCTGCCCGGCGACGGGCGCGCGGAGCGGTGGCTGTTCCACTGGAGCACGCCGATCGAACGGGGTCGCTACGCCGGCGGGCGCATCGAGCACTACACGGACGTCACCGAGCGCCACGAGTACGCCGCGCGTCTGGAGTCCCAGCTCGAGGACCTGGACGTGCTGAACGAGATGGTGCGCCACGACATCCGCAACGACCTCCAGCAGGTGCTCGCCTACGCCGACTTCCTCGCCGACCACGTCGACGCCGAGGGGGAGGCCCACGTCGAGACGATCCTCGACAACGCCGAGCACGCGGTCGACCTCACGACGACGGCCCGCGAGATGACGGACGTGATGCTCACCTCCGACGAGGGGCGCCGCGAGGTGTCGCTGCGGCCGGCGCTCGAGAGCGCGGTCGACGGCGTCCGCACCGTCCACTCCGACGCCGTCGTCACCGTCGAGGGCTCGGTCCCGGCGGTCAGCGTCGAAGCCGACGACCTGCTCGATTCGGTGTTTCGAAACCTCCTCAAAAACGCCATCCAGCACAACGACCAGGCCGTCCCTGAAGTGGCCGTCTCGGCCCGCGTGACCGAGGGACGCGTGACCGAGGGACGCGTCGTCGTCCGCGTCGCCGACAACGGCCCCGGCGTCCCAGACGACCGCAAAGAGGCGGTCTTCGGCAGGGGCGAGAAGGGGCTGCGGAGCACGGGGACGGGTCTCGGACTCTACCTCGTCGACACGCTCGTCGACAGCTACGGGGGCCGGGTCCGCGTCGAGGACAACGACCCCGAGGGAGCGGTCTTCGTCGTCGAACTCCCGCTGGCCGAGTGACCGTCTCTGTCCAGCGAGGGGGTCCGTCGGCCCGCGCCGGTCGCTCGTCTCGGAGCGATCCACGACACCTATCAGCCAGGGGTTCGTTCGACAGCGATGATGGCAGACAGTCGCCGCGACGCCGACCGCGCGCTGCTCGACGCTGAGTACCTCGTGGTCTGGCTGGTCGCGCTGGTCGTCGTCGCGGGCGTCGCCGGCGCGGTCGTCGAGTACGGCGACGCGGTCCGCGACACGACGCCCGACAGCGACTTTTCCGTCTCGCTCGACCAGGAGTCGCGGACGGTGACGGTCACCCACGACGGCGGCGACGCGGTCATCGACCGGACGACCCACCGCCTCTCCGTCGTACTCGTCGACGCCAGCAACGGCACCACCGAACGCTTCGACTGGGCGCGCGACGACCAGTCCTTCGCCGACCGCGGATCGGGGTATCCCGTCACCGAGAGTGATTCGCTGGTCGTCGACGACCCCTCGGTCGATTCCGACGGCGACGGGAACTACCACGACGCCGAAGCGAGCGTCGGCTTCCACCTCGCCCCCGACGACACCGTCCGCGTCGAGTGGCGCGGGGTGAAACGCGGCGGGAAGACGGTGACGGTGACCTTGCTGAACGCGACGCTCGTCCCCGTCGACGACGGGACGATCCGCTTCGAGACCGACGGCGAAGTCAGTTAGAACTCCCCGCCGAGCACGTCTGCGATCCGTTTTGCACTGTCACGCAAGAGCGGTGCGTCGTCGCTGAACACCTCGACTGCGACGGTGCCGCCGAAGTCGCCGAGACGCTCCGCGAGGATGTCGAAGTCCACATCGCCGGCGCCGAGGGGCATGTGCGTGTCGCCGCGGCCGCGCACGTCGTGGACGTGCAGGTGCGAGACGCGGTCGGCGCAGGCGCCGAGAAAGCGCTCGATACCCTCGTTGCCGTCCTCCATGTAGGCGTGGCCGACGTCGAAACAGACCGGCGCGTCCACCTCCGCGGCGATGTCCGCGAGGACCGATAGCTGGAGGCCCTTGGCCTGGTGGCCGACGTTCTCGACGACGACTTCGACGCCGTGGCTCTCGCCGGCGGCGACGATCCGGACGAGCTGGTCGGCGAAGGTTTCGCGCAGGTCGGTGTCGTGGGGGTTGCGCTGGGTGGCGTGCAGGACGGCCTTGCGAGCGCCTCGCTCGCCCGCCCACGCCAGCAGGCGCTCCTGGAAGCCGACGATGGCGTCGTTGATCTCGGGGACCGGCGTCGCGACGACCTGCTTGAACGGGAGGTGGACGACGAGGTCGAGATCCCTCTCTGCGCGCGCGGCGTCGAGGCGGTCCCCCTCGACCGTCTCGGACAGGTCCGCCGTCTCGCCGAGGCCGAACTCTACGAAATCGAACTCGTCGGTCGTCGCCGTCGCTTCGACGCGGTCGACCGAGTCCCCGACCGTGACTCCGATCTCCATAGGGGACGATGCGAGGGCGAGCGCAATGAGAATGGCGGCGGCGCGGTGGCGGCGGGGCGGTGGCGGCGGGGCGGCGCGGTGGCGGCGGTTGCGCTGCGGTGGCGGCGGTTGCGCTGCGGTGGCGACGCGTCCCGGGGTCGCTCAGACGCCCTTGCGCATCAGATGGCTACGCAGCACGTCGTTTTCCTTGTTGCCGGCGACGGGGTTGACGAGGACGACGGTGTCGTCGGGCTCGAAGTGGCCTTCGGCGGCGAGGCGCTGCGCGGCGGCGGCGCCGACCCCGCCGGTGGCACTCATCTCGACGCCCTCGCCGGCGAGCGCGACGGCGGCTTCGAGCGCGTCGTCGTCGCTCGCGCCGACCGCCCAGCCGCCCGTCTCGCGCACCGCGTCGAGGGCCAGCGCGCCGCCC
>ENA-ORCO01000946-ORCO01000946.1-marine-metagenome-genome-assembly--contig:-NODE-946-length-10889-cov-3.660100_pt1 | contig 10889 bp, 10 predicted proteins | sample MGYA00248633_ERZ508508 | MGnify/ENA primary metagenome ERZ508508 (study PRJEB26179, sample SAMN06268845) | marine metagenome | isolation source: A23 P1 aerobic enrichment on pine of planktonic cells taken...
CGATCTATCAGGAGCCTTGTTGAGACCTGATTCTACCTCTTGGAGTTCCCGTGTTTTGTCTTCCAGACTCTCCGTGAGTTCTGCAAGCTGGTTCGGAACGTCATTTAGGGCTCGGTCAGTCAGCGAGTAGATCTCCTGTCGCTGTGCCTCTGAGAACTGGTGGGCGAGTTCCGGTTCTTCGTCCTCGATTTCCAGCCGGCTTTTGAGTTTATCCTGGATGCGGTCAGAGAGCTGACCGACCTGATCCTCCGGCATATCCATCTCTTGCCAGATATCCTCGTCTCCGAGTACGTCGTCGAGTTCGTCAGTTAACTCGTTTCTGGCGGTCGCCCGATTCTGGCGTTCGGTCTCAGTCTTCAGCCGTTCAACTACGGATTCACAGAGATCCGGTGCCAGGGTGAACGGGTACGCACCTTCAGCGAGATCCCGGATCTGGTCTTCAAGTTGCTTGATACTGGCGTTCAGTTCAGCTCGACGCTCCTTGAGTTCTTCCCGCTTGTCGGCGTATGATCCGCCTTCCTGGGCGATCTTCGATTCTTTGCTATCGATTTCGTCTTCCAGCTCTGCCAGTCTCTCCTCTTTGTCTGCTCTCTCCTGTTTCAGGTCCTCGAACTCCTGTTCGATTTCCTCTCGCTGGTTCTGAAGATCCTGGATTTCATCGTTGATACCTTCTACACCGCTTTCTTCGAGTTTCTGGGAGATGTAGATTGAGAGGTCGGTATCTAGGCGTTCAATCAGGTCGAGGCCGAGCAGGGAGTACATCGAATCCTCGAAGTCGGCGTCAGATTCAACTGCTGACGCAAGTTCCTGGATTTTCTCTCCGTCGAAGAAGAACAGTTGGGAGACCCCGGGTGGGACCAGTTCTTTCAGGAAGTCCTGCCACTGGTCATCGTTCAGTTCGGAGGGGATCTCACCGTTCCTCCTGACTTTCAGGTCTTCGACGATGCTTTTGCCACGGTCGCGCCAGGAACGCTCCACGGAGTAGTGATCCACTTCGCCCATGTGGGAGTACTCGAACTCAAGTCGGACAGCTGCTGTATCCGCTTTGCCGTCAGGGTATTCGTGAAGCTTGCTGCGGATTGCTTGTTCGTAGTCTTTCCTGGCGGTACGCCGACCGAGCGACGATTTGCCGTGGAGGCAGAACCCGATTGCTTCGAATAGCGTGGTTTTCCCTGCCCCGTTTTTCCCGCCGAACAGTACGATGGGAGAGTCTTCAGTTGAGCTAAGCTCGATCTCGTTACGTCCTCGGTAAGGGCCGAAGTCTGTGATGACCAGCTTGTTGATTCTCATATAGTCTGTTAGTTAGACGTCTACGCCGTCGTATTCCCACGCTTCTATACGATCTTCACCTTCGAGTTCTGCGACGATCTCCTCCAGGTCCCGCCAGTCCTCCCGCATGACTTTGTCTAGTTCGCTGTAGATGGATGCCCGGCGTTTCATACCGTAGTGCTGGAACTCGGTGTCGAGCAGGCGTTTGACGAGTTCGGCAGGGACATCGTGTTCTTCACAGACCTCGTTGAGAACTTCTGCCTCCATCTCACTGAACGAGCCGAGGTCGTCGTGGACCCAATCCAAGTCGTCGTCCATAACGTCGTTGTAGATCTTGGGGACAGAGTCTGCCCAGTCCGCTCGTTCTTCGCGCCAGAGGCGGCGGATCTCTCTGAGCTCTTCTTCCCGGATCAGCTCCATACCTTCGTCGTCCGGGATTTTCTCGTTGACCTCTTTCTGGGTCTCTAGGAGCTTCCGAAGCAGGTCTTTGCAGAACTCGAATTTGTGGGCGCGGGGGATGATGCCGTCACTACCGTTAGTCTTCTCTTTGACGTAGCCGTGTTGACGGCCTTTGACCATCCGGTAGTTCGGCTTCTTCTCGGGGTCCTGCGTTTCTTTGAGGAAGTCACGGAACTCCAGGAGGGGTTCCATCCATTCGTCGCCCTCGTCGATCATGTTCTCCATCGCCTTGTCTTCGGAGACGACGGTGCAGGTCCAGCAACCGAATCGGCTGTTGCCGCAGGATGGTGTCTTCGTGTCGATCACCATCGGGCACTCGTCGTCTGCTTCCTGGTAGAGTGCGGCGAGGTCTCGGTTGTTCTTGCCCCAGGGGTTGTCGACGGCTTGGATGAGGTAGGTCCAGACGTCGTCGACGATCCAGTCCTCGATGGGTGTGTAGACGAAGGCGTTGGCAAATTTGTTGTGGCGTGAGAGGACGGTACCGTCGATGCTGTGCATCTCCATTACCTGTTCTCGGGTGGCGGATTCTGCTTTCCGTGCTCCGAGAATCACGACAACTTCACCGTGTTCGGATACCTGGTTCTCGATGAACCGGTCGGCAGGATCGATCTTGAGGCGTTCCGTGCACCAGCGGAAGTTCTGGTTGGGTGCCGGGTAGCCCCGTCCGATGAGGTTGACCCAGAAGGAGTCGTCAACCTTGGGCGTAACCTTGTGGGCGGTAAAAGGCAGATTTTTCTTTTCTGCGTATTCGTTGATGTTTTCCAGAGTGGAGATGATGTGGTTGACGATTTTCGGCGTTTCTACTAAAGTGTCACTTGAGATGACATGGATGGGTTTCTGTCTCTGCTCTTCTGGAAGGTCTTCAATGGCGTACCAGATTAGCTGGAGAGCGGTGGTGGAGTCCTTGCCGCCACTGTAGCCGATGACCCAGGGACGGTCATCCGCCAGGTAGGTTTCCTGTATCTCTCCGTAGATGTCTTCAAGAGAGCGGTTGTCGAAAACCGACTCGCCTTTTTCCTGGCCAGTTTTCGCAACCTCTAGATTATCTGTACTCATGATGAAATCCTCTTGGTAAGATTGCTGTTCGGGAGGTACTTGTATCTACTTGTAACTACCGGTGTTTTGACGGTTGCCCCCGCTATGATCCGTTGGTTTTCCATTCTAGATTCACCGTGTTGACCTCCGATTTTGCTACCCGAATAGCGCCTTGTTCAACAACTTGCTTGAGTGATAGTTTATTTTTCATTAAGTATATATCGTGGTTCCGGCGTTGCTTACTCATTACTGGGTTTCTTAGTATCGCGTTTGTATCTGTTTCTTCGTCGGCGACGACACAGTACTCTTCCAGGGAGTTCTCTACTACCAGTTTGTAGAAGTAGTTGTCCAGTATTTGTTGTACTTCTTCAAGGTCTCCGTCAAAGACTTTGAAACAGTATTTATCCTTATTGTGATATTCTTTGAACTGATTGAAGAGTTGTTTCTCGTCGAAGTATGCTGTGAACAAGTATGTGTTCTCGAAGTCGAGTGCTGTTATCTCCTCCGTGTCTACATTGAAGCTGGGCATTGTTTTTCCTTTTTTCCAGCCTGAGGGCTCTACCTGCCTAGTTTAAACTCGACTGCCTAATAGTTCAGCTAAGGAGAGTGAAAGTGGAATCGGGAGGAGACTGCAGTCAGATCATTAGCGAGGGATTGTGATGGAGTTCCTGAGTTACCGCTGTTTCCTTGAATTAGAAGTGACTTTCGAGAAGAGTACACCGATGATGGATGTAGATATAAGGATCTGACCGTGGTTTGATACTATATGGTCAATTCCGGTTTCAGGTGGGTAGAATTGGTAGGTAGCCCAGAATATTATGAATGGTGCTCCGGTGAAGAAGAGTTTGTAAGGGCGGAAATTCACGTGTATTCTCGTATTAATCGTTGTGGTCGTCTTCCCATTCGGCCTGAAACTGATTTAGAGAATGTTCTCGCAGAAGCCCCATGGAGTGCAGTAGTTTGAAGAACCGAATCTGCTTATAGTGTATTAGATGCCGCACGTAGAATCGGGGTACCTGGATTCAATCGACTCCGACCAAACTATTTTCCGTTATATGAGTTTCTCTAAGTTCGTTAACCTGCTGAAGACCGGGGAGCTTCATTTCCATCAGGCAGCGGATTTCGGTGACCGGTTCGAGGGCTCTGTACCCGAGCTTATCAGGGATGCCCGGGAGCTTGAGTATGAACGGGCTGCAAGGCGAGGGGATTTACAGCCTGAAGGGCATGAGATCCACGCTGAGATCAACAAGTGTCTCCGCCGGTTCACCTATCTCAGCTGTTGGCATATGACGGATGAGGAGTCGATGGCTATGTGGGAGCATTACGGTGGTTCTGACGGATCTGTTGCGATTAAAACCACTGTAGGCGAGTTCCATTCAGCGTTGATTACACGGCACGACCACGATATCTACTTCGGGGAAGTGGATTATCAGCCGTACAGCAGCGACCACAACGAGACCCCGGATATCAGTGAAATCGATATCAAGGAGGACTTGGACGACCGGTTTTTCCTGACCCGTGAGGCTCATTCGTTAGTCCCGTTCGTCCACAAAAGGCAGGGATACGAGTACGAGGAAGAGATGCGAGGTATCATTCAGGATCCTCCAACCGACGAGGATCTGGATCAGACGAAAGTAGAAATCGACGGCGAAGAAGAGACTGTAGACTTCAAGATTCATACTGAGGAGGGTCCGCAGTACCTGAATGCTACGAAAGAAAACGAGACCAAAGGCGTTGATATCCCGGTTTTCCTGGATGCCTTGATTCACAAGGTTCACACCGCTCCTGACGCCTCAGACTGGTTTAAAGAGACGGTGGAGAGGGAGGTCTTGGAGTGCGACCACTTGATGAGGGATAACGACCTGGATGATATCTTGGAGGAGTCTATATTGGATGATAACCCGTCGTTCTAATCGGTTTGCATCCGCCCATTATCTTCTCGTGTAGGGATTTGAGTTAGATCGTCAGAGATCTCTTCGATTTTGTCTTGCCAGAAGTCCTCCAGCTCCCCGAAGAAGTCGTCGAGCTCTATTTTCTCTTGACTGTCCCACTGCTGTTTGATGGTTTCTACTCCTTCATCGGCATGAGCGACCACCAAGTTCCAGACGTCGTCCGGTATCTCCTGGTTTTCGTCGTCGGAATAGGACGCGAGTTCGATAGCGATTACTCGGTCTATTAATTCGATGGTGTAGGCGTGGTCAGGGTTGTTTTCGAGGACTCCCTGCATCGTGGTGAAACGGTGATACGGGTCTTCCTCTCCATCGTCTCCGTAGTCCTCTGAATCATTCGACGACTCGGAGGAGTCGTCTCCTGCAGGCTCTCCATCCTCGTCGTCTTGTTCATCTTCGCTGTTGAACCGTTTCTCGGCCTCTTCTTCTATGAGTTCCCCGTCGTTGTCCATGTAGCCGACGACCAGGGCTGCTGAGAAGAGTGTGAAACCGGTGCTGAAGGGGTAATCTACATTCTCATCTCGTCCGTTGATCTGCGGACTTAGCTCTCCAAACGTCTGCTTTTTGCGGGTTTTGAGATCGCGTGAAAGGCTTCGAACGTTAGTCATCTGCGGCCACCTCCTGGTCTCCGGTTACCCCTCTATCGAAGTGGGCAGGGTCGTGATCAACAATCTCTGATTCTTCCTCGTCGACTTGGATAATGTCGTGGTGATCCACGATCGCATCCTCCAGTAGTTCGATGTCTTCTTGTCTGAGTTCGTTGGGCTGGTAGAAGACGATGACCTGGTCCACGAAGCTGGGGAGGTTAGCTATCAGGTTTTCCTTGTGGTCGCCGTCTAACCGGGCGATCGGGGTATCGACCAGGATAGGTGCGTCTCGGGAGGAGAACTGGGCGAGTCCGGCGATGAAGGCGTAGGCGATGATCTGCCGTGCTCCACGACTGGGATCCTGATCTGCTATTGTGAAGATGCCGTCCTCGGTTTCGATCCTGAGCTGATAGTCTTCGTGGATGCTCAAGCCCTCATACCGATCATTATTCGTCATTTTCATGAACAGGTTGGATGTCTTATCCTGGACGACATCTCGTCTCTCCTCAACGTACCTGTCCTTCGCATCTATGAACGCTTCTCGGGCCTGCTCTGCCACCTCTTTCAATTTGCGGTACTTCTCTTCTTCCTCGCTTGCCCCTTCCATTTCACTGAGCTGGCTTTCAAGATTGCTAACCTGCTCCTCCTGCTCGGAAATATCTTCTTCAAGAGTCTCGATTTCGGCTTCCAGGCGTCCGATACTGCTGATAACCTCTTCCAGCTCTCCCTGGATTTCCTCGACTTCCTCTGTACCGAAGTCTGCGTTCTCTATCGTGCTTTCGAGGCGTTCGATACGGCGGATGCGTTTCGTCCGGTCCTGTTCCAGGCTTTCGATTTGAGTGGTGTAGAAGTCGAACTGCGACGTTTCGTGACCCAGGTTGTAGTCCTCTTCGTCGGTTTCTTCTCGGATCCCGCCGATTAGCTGGTCGATGTACTCTGCTTCCTCGGTGGATTCGTTGGTTGCTTCTTCCAGTTTCTCCCTGAACTCGGGGAGTGAGATGTCGTCGATTGGTTGGTCGCAGACGTAGCAGTCGTCTGGCATTTCCTGGATAGTATCTTGGAGAACTTCGATTAATCCGCCTGGCGAGTCTAGTGCGACCGTGGAGCCGACTTGTTCTGCGGCGACTGCACCAGCTATCGGCCCGAACCTGTCGTAGATCTCCTGGCGTTTCCCCCGGTTTTTCTCTAACCGTTCTTCGATACTCGGGGAGAGGTCGTTGATTTCCTCCTTTGAAAGGTAGTCTCGGGCTTTGTCGACGTTCTGAGCGCCTTTGAGTTCTACCCTGGTTTCGATCAGTTGATGGTATTTGTCCCGTATATCCCCTGCTTCCGCGAGACGTTCCTCTACGTCACTTTTTTCCTGCTCTTTCTCTTCGAGATCTTCCTGTTTCTCTTCCAGGTCATCTTCGTGTTCTTCGAGGAGTTTGCGTTCCTCCTCTAGCTCCTCTTTTTTGTCGCGGTACTCTTCTGCTTCTGAGTGAGCTTCTTGGAACTTGTCCCGGTAGTATTTGATTCCGTGATTCTTGATGTCAGTTTCAGCTTTCCGTAGTTCCTCGATTCCGAGGACCAGTTCGATTGCTTCACGGACGTCAGCGTCTTGTTTCCCGAATCTTTCGGCGTACTCGTCGATTTGCTCTCCGTCGAAGATGAAAAAGTGGGATGCGTCTTTGGGGAGGATACCGTCTCTGAACGCTCTGTATTCGGTTATATCGTCTCCAGCATCGGTGTTGATGAATACCCCCTCTTCCTCGTCATCCAGTTCTTCTGCTTCTTCTTCATCTGCTTCTCTTTCGACGATGACGTAATGGTTGTCAAACTCTCTGTCTGACTTTTCGTCTTTTTCGGAGAACTCCAGGACTCGTTTGATTTTGTAGTCTCGACCGTTGTGGGTGAAGGAGAGGGCGACGAAGGTTTCCCCGTCGCCTTCTATTGCGGCTTTTCGGTTGATGCAGTAATTCCGTTTCTCTGTTCTGTTAGGACCGCCGTTGCTGTCGAAGTCGTAGAGGCAGAAGTGGATTGCTTCGAGTAACGCGGTTTTCCCTCGATCGTTTTTTGCACCGAATAGTGTAACCCCCTTTTCGTCGCTGAAGTGTATGGTGTCGTTCCCGTAGAAGGGTTTGAAGTTTTGGAGGGTGACGGAATTAAGATGCATCTTCTTCCTCCAGATGTTCTTCTAAAATTGTTTGTAGGCGATTCGAGATTCCGTGACGGAGGTCCAGGGTAGATAGGTCGTCTTCCAGGTCGTAGATGTCGAGCAAGAGTTCTTCTGTTATGGCTTCGTGGTCTTCCGCTTCTTCGCGGAGAAGCCTTTTTACTTGGTCTTCCTCGTCCTGTGCTGCGCCCATGTGAACGTGGACCAACTAACGGTAAAAAATGATTGCGGTAGATGAGTATATCCTTATTCTAAGTATGTGGTGAAAATGTCAAAGAGCTGCATTGACGTATGAATGTTTATGCGTAGTTGCCCAAGCTCAATTCACTGAGATGTTGAATTGTTCAGTGAACGTGTGATTTGCGTTAGCTTAATTAAATGATCTTGAGTATCGAGGTCCTGGCTTCGGTATGGTTTAACACTAGATGATGAAACGCTATTGTTCTAGTTCCCAGAGGAGAGAGTTCCCAACTTTTCTGCTTCTAATTTCACCTTCCTCTTCTAGCGATTTCAATTTCAAATAGGCAGTTCGGCGGTCACATCCAACATATTCGGAAATATCGGTGGTTCCGCTTGGACCGAGCTCAGCTAAAGCTTCTAGGAACTTTTGGGGACGGTATTCCTCAGTAAATTTCCCACTTTTTTCGTCCCGGCTCCGGTCTTCCATAGTAAGGATGTGAGTACCATTTCACATATGACTGCTGGATGATTAACCATTAGTCGAGTGTCCAAAGGTTTATGCCAATAGACGTATGACTAATGGTTGTGAACTCGGCCGATGGGCACTAATCGGTAGAGGTGCCCGGGTGTTGCAGCACCCAGGCAGGGTTCCGAATACGATCCCAGAACCCATGGAAAATTCAAACTCGGGAACACAAGAAGGCAGCGACAGACCGCTAATTGAAGTAATATCACAATTACAACCGTTTACGCTCGGGGAAGGGGCCGCGGTTTGTGAAGTCTGCGGTGAGAAACTGCGGGAAGGCGCTTCTCTTGTCGTGTTCGCCTTCCGGCCGGCTGAGCGATCGACGTTCCAAGTCGGGCACGTGAAATGCGTTGAGTGTCGGCATGAGCCGACGGAGTACTTTACACTCGGTGTGCGCGAGCTCGTGCTTGACGGCCGGGTCGGCACGTGCAGTGACCCTGCGACGCAGTCGTCGTGGCCAGTGCTACTGGCTCCGCAGCCGCGCGCTGTGAGTCCGGCGGATACGACTACGGTACGACCTCTGCCGGGTGTGGCGTGGTTCCGCCGACCGGTTGCGCGTAGTGAGACGTTCGTTGCTGCGGATTGTGAGTCGGCGTGTAAGCCGTGGCAGCGTGCGGTGGTGCGGGCTGGCGGCTCGGACCGCGAGGGTGCGTCCAAGTCGGATGCTGGTTCGATGAGTGATGACGCGATTGAAACGACTGCTCCCCACGCTGCTGATGGCGGGCGTCAAGGAGGTGCTCGTTGAAGATGTACGGGGAGCAGGACACGCAGGCCTTCGATGCCTCGCACCTCGACATTGACTTCGACCTCCCGCATCCCGTCGATGAGATGGCGTTCCCGGACCTGTACGTCGGCCTCGATATCGGCCTACTGGCACCGGGCGATGGGATCGTCACGGATCGACACCACGCGTCGGCGGACCGGTATGAGGCGGACGATCCGCAAAACCAAATCGCTGGGCAGATTTCGCCGTTTACCTTGTCGGGCTGGCTGCGCCATGGGTGTGAGCGAGTGGTGCAGGCGGCGGGCGCGACGGCTTGCCATCCGGGCGAGTCGAACGCGGACTACATGCTCGAAGACGTGTACGACCGTGATTTGGATGCGGGGTATCACGAGAAAGGGTCGTGTGTCGATGGCGATGCCGACGCGGGCTGTGTCATCCACGACTTGTTCGGCGGGTTCGGTGATCGTGCGGGGCGCGTGATTCGCCGCCCGATTCGGTTCTCACCGATTCGTCGGCAGGTGGATGTGACGAAGGGTGAGGCGGAGGCGCATTACCGGCAGTTGAATACGCAGGTGCGGTCGCGGAACGCTGAGGATGAGGGGCAACCGCTCCGGCAGGCGACGCGGGATGTCGTCGGCAATCTGGTTGGGACGTGGCGGTTGACCCTCCGGGAGTTGAAACCTGAATATGTGGGCTTGCTCGTCGAGGCGATCGAGTACTTGGATGCCCACAGTGCCGAGTACGATATGCAACTGGGCGGCGCTCGGAACTTCGGGGCTGGGATTGTTGATGCTGAAGTGGTGAACCCACTTTATACGGACGCTGAACTCCGTCGTGTCTACAATCGCGCACAGGATGCGACGAGCGCGATGGACACGAAAGACGATGTGTGGCGTGAGCAGTGTCGTGAGGAGTTCGTGCGGGCGTTGCAGGCGCGGATGGCTGCTCGTGATGGTGATCTGCCGATGCCTGACGGTGACGGTGTGTCGGGGGGTGGGTCGGCGTGACGGACTCGAATGACGGGTCGTCTGGAGCTGACGGTGGGGATGGCGATGAAGTTGTAGACGCGGATGAGGATCTCGATGAACTCCAGCCGGTTTCGACGTCGTTGCGGTCGGCGCAACACGGAGGGCGCGAGTCGGATGCGTCTGCGGATGCTGCCGAGGAACAGGCGGACCTTGATGCCCCAGAGCCGGATCCGGATGGGCTGGATGAACCGGCCCCGGTGTCGTCGTCGCTGCGGTCGGCACAGGCTCGGGCTGGTGCGGGCGATACTGATGCTGCTGATGATGGTGAGGAGGCGTCGGATGGTGAGGGGTGTGGCGATGACTGATTCGTCGACGGCGACGGACGCTGGTCCTGCGTCGGGTGATAGCGAGGCTGTGACAGACGTGGCTCCGATGCTCGCGGTGTACCGACACGATGTGCACAAGATGCGTGGCCGGTCGCATTCGGCGGCGTCTGAGTGGTTCGCTGGCGTACGAGTCAACGAGTCGGTGCCGTTGGGTGCGGATCGGGATGCGGCGCTGCTGAGCCGCCCAGATGGGGAGCCAGAGCAGACGCTGGATGCGCACGCGTCGCCGTCCCGGATATCGTTACTCGCTGGCGACGTGGTGATGACTGGGTCGGTGGGTGCGGATGGTCGTGGCGCGGCCGTGCGGGAGTTAGTCCGGGTAGAGGATCCGGTAGCGATGCACGAGGCGTGGCTGTCGTCGGATGTGGCGGCGCTGTTCAACGAATCGGTGTTCTACCCGTACACGTCGCTGAAGTACCACGTGCTGCTGGCGGCAGCGCTGTTGTCGGAGTACCGTGCAGGACACAGTTTCGATGAGTTGTTCTTGGCGGTGTGGCCTGGTGAGTCGACGGCCACTGATGGCGGTGTCGAAGCGGCGTTAGAGAGTAGTGTGGTGTCGCCGCATCGAACCGTGTTGTGGTCGCCGCTGGTGACGCTGACTGTGACGAGTGACCCGGGCGATCGGCCGGCGGCGAGGCTCGGGCCGGGACCAGC
>ENA-ORCO01000947-ORCO01000947.1-marine-metagenome-genome-assembly--contig:-NODE-947-length-10889-cov-3.018128_pt1 | contig 10889 bp, 8 predicted proteins | sample MGYA00248633_ERZ508508 | MGnify/ENA primary metagenome ERZ508508 (study PRJEB26179, sample SAMN06268845) | marine metagenome | isolation source: A23 P1 aerobic enrichment on pine of planktonic cells taken...
CTGATACAAATCGAATCTACGCCGATAGAAGACACGATCATCCAGGGAAAACAGGGGGACCGGAAATGAACCCGTTAAACCGGTTCCTCAAACTTACCTTCCAACCCACGGAAGAAGAAATAGAACAACTCCAAAGACCAGGAACAGGGTTCTACACGGTAGAGGTCCGGCCACCTAAACGGGAGAAAATCCCCTCGGTACCATCTGAGTTCGTTAAAGGAGTCACAGAGCTCCAGTCGAAATGGTTCGGAGTCAAAAACACGTCACCAATTGTCTCGTTCGAGATCAGACGCAGCCACCCCGGAAAACTACGGTTCCAGTTCTCCGTACCCACGAAGAGACTGGAGCGGAAGCTACGGACACACCTCACCAACCAAATACCGGGAGTCAGATTCTCCGAAGGAGCAGGCGGAGTACCGGTCACCTCTGAAGACACGGTCGGCGGCGGCCTACTCACCACCGGCCGAAAAGACTGGTACCCACTGCGACACGACCACAACGACCCGCCGAACAACTCGGTAGCCTCAGCCCTCCACCGGCACGCAATGAGGGACACCAAATTCCTGATCCAAATCCTGTTCCAACCAGTCATAGGAAAACCACTAAGACGCTGGTACTGGCGGAAAAGAGCCTACCAGAGAATCAGCTACCTACGGAAAGAAAAGGAGAAACTCTGGGGTAGCAGATCCGCCACGCCTCGTGAAAAACGGCAAGCCAACAGCATTGAGGACAAGGCCGGTACCAACAGGTTCCACACCAGTATACGGTTCCTCGTAATCGGAGCAGGCGAATACACCCAAAGCCGTGTGAAAGAGGTTAGCGGCGGCTACAACACCTTCGAAAACCCGGAGACAGGGCAATACCTGAACACGAAAACCGTCAAAACACTACGCCGCAACACACTTTTCGACTTCACCCAGGCAGTACGCGACCGAAAATTCAGTGGTTGGAGCCGCAGCTTCCAAACCAGCAACCCAGAACTCGCCTCCCTACTATCACTTCCCAACACCCAGCAAGAAAACATTCAGACCGCAGAACCATGAACCCGGAAGAAACCCGGCAGTTGATCGAAAGCACAGAAAACCTGGACACAACGTACCTCGGCACCCGTGAAAGCCAACTAGGAGTCGAGGAAAACATCGGAGTAGACGACGACAACCTGTTAACTCACGTACTCAACATCGGCCCAACCGGCTACGGCAAAAGCCAGTTGATGACGCACGCCGCCCTACAACAAGCAATCAAAGGACACGGACTCGCTATCCTAAACCCGAAAGGCGACCTGATAACCGAATTCATCGCCAAACTACCAGAAAACCGGCTAGACGACATCGTCTACATCAACCCGGCACAGGAACCGGTGACACCGATCAACGTCCTCGAACCCCAGATCACGGAGGACATGAACACGGCCCAACGAGAGAACCAGAAAGAAATCATCGTGAGTGACTTGATCGACCTGTTCAAGCGTCAAAGCGAGAACTGGGGCGACCAATTCGGACGAGTACTCGAAACACTACTCAGAGCACACCTCGACCTCAACATCAAACAAAATGAATCAAAGACTCTCGTCGACGTCTTCCGCTGCGTCATCCAAGAACAACCACTCACCGAACTCATCGACCAGACCCAGGACTCAGTCATTCGAGAACAACTCGTCCGCGTCAAAGAAGACATGACCTCATATGAGATGGAGCCCTTACAGCGACGGCTAAACGACTTCGTAATGAACCCAACCATCCGGAGAGTTATCGGCTCCGAAGAAAGTGGTTTGGACTTCAGAAAAGCCGTAGACCATGGTAAAATCGTACTCGTCGACATTCAGAAAGGAGAGGTCGGCGGCACCGTCTCAGAACTCGTCGGCTCGATAGTCATCACAAAGATCTGGGCTGCCGCACAAAGCCGAATCACCCAACCCCAAAAGCAACGCACACCATTCTACCTCTACGTCGACGAACTCCAGAACTTCGCCGGCGAAGCCTCAAACTTCACCAAAATACTCTCAGAGGCCCGAGAATACCGGTTAGGTTGCTGGCTCGCAACACAGTACCTCCACCAACTCGCACACGAAATGCGGCGAGCCGTATCCAACAACTGCCGGACCAAAATCTGCTTCAACCCCAGTGGCAGCGAAAACCTGCCACAAATCACTGGAATGTTCCAAGGAATCGACAAAACCACGTTAACCAGTCTCGGAAAATTCCGTGCCGTCGTCCAGAAACCCAGTAAAAAGGATCAACGGGACGCTACCCTGTTCGACACCTACCCGCCCTGGGACGCCGACCACTCAGAGGTAGACAAGATCAAACGGGAGAAAGCCGCCTCCCGAACCAGTAACAAAACCCAGGTACAGCTTGATCAGTCGCTTGGGAACCAGGCTAACGCCGGACAAGAAACACACCAGGAACTACTGGCCGAAGCCAAACAAGATCTAGAAGACAAAGGATTCCAGGTCAACCTACTGTACCAAGGAAGCAAGGACGAGAAGCCGGACGGCCACGTACACCTACCCAACCAAGAAGTAGCACACCTGGAAGCCGAACACAGCACATTATCGAAACCCGGTAAAGTCCTGAAAAACCTGCAACGAGGATTTGAGGAAGACCGGGAAGTGATCTTCGTCGTCGAACAGGGGAAGGCAGCGAAACTAATGAATATCATCTCCGACCCCGTCAACCGACGCAACTCCGAATACGAAGACAAAAACGGCGGTTACAGCTACTACACCAACCCCAACGGCGAACCCATCAACAACTTAGACGAGTTGAAACAGGTGGAATACCGGGTCCTGGAACTCCACGAAAACGAACTCAAAGAATACGAAGAAGGGGAAGCGGAGTGCCCCGAACTCGCCCACAACGAACAAGAGGACCTGGAGAACTTCTGCCTATACCGCGACGAACAGGGTTTCTGCTCCGCACTCGAAACAACCTGCGTTATCCTCGAAAAATAACCTGCTCAGAACCAGTGTACGAAGCAGAGAAATAGGAGACACCCCATCCGCACCGTTCGCGTTCGCAAAACCCCCTCTCCCCCCCATCAAACCTATGACCGGACACCAATTTCAAGAAATCAGAGACAAAGACCACCTCATCATCCAACAAATCAGCAGTGGCAACGACGACGTCCAAAAAATCACCTCAGCAACCACCCTCGAAAACCACCACGTCACCTACGCATTCGAAAAACTAGAACAACACGGACTACTCAACGTCACCAAACCCAATGGAACCGTCGAACGAATCATAGACGGCCAAAAACGAGTATTCCAACACCCAAAACAAGCCCACCTCACCCAGAAAGGAGAACAATACCTCCAACATACGGACAAAGAGGAATTAAACGAATACGAAAACCTGACCCACAGAGAACTCGTCCAAAAAGTACACAGACTGGAAAACCAAGTAGAAAAGCTGGAGCAGAAATTCGAAGTGTTCCGAAACCAGGTTTTGGATAAGATCAATTAACTGTCTGGGAGTAGAATCCGGGTTGTCGGGTTATCATACGCTACTTTTCCAAGCGCATTCACGAAGTTCTCCGCAAAACGATGGTGCTGATCATAGATTGATTTATCCAGTAGCTCTGAATACTCATTAGCTAATTGCTGAGGACTGTCTTCCAGAACTCGCCTACAAAAGAATCCTATCTCAGCAACTCCTTTGAAGAACACTCCTGGACTGCTCGCAGACGGATTCAACCTCTCTTCTGAAGCATCGAAATCAAAAGACTGCTCCTCAAAATCTGCCTCCAACAATGCATTGTGCTCCGAAAGCTCGTCTAACGAAATCTCATGGTCGCTCGCAATAATCCCGATATTCCGGATCAGACAAGGGATACACAGCCCACAATTATTCCCCTTGGCCCACCTCGAATGAGGACAAGAAACAGTCTCCTTGACCACCTCCGTATCAGGAACCTTCTCTATAATCTCTGTCTTAGTCAGATCTCGGAACGGATTTTCAACTTCCAACGGCTGTTCGAGAACAGTAGCAAGTATTTCATTGAAGTACGCGAGGAACTGCGGTGAGACGGTCCGAGTTGTCATCCAGCCATCAGAGAGGATCAAGAACCGTGCCATAATCCCGTTCTCGAAACAATGTATCTCATCCGTTCCCACCGCCAAGGCTTCAGCAACCGCGAAACTCAAATGCAACAAGCCGCGAGAAAACTGCGTGTATTCTCGACCCCTATCTGATTTCACCCGATAAGCCCTATGGTCAATTCCGGCTTGGTCCGCGATGTTCTCAGCCTTCGATCTAACACCCTGTCCATAGTTCACGGTAGTATGGACAGAGTTGATACCTTCTGACTTGTTGTGGTAGATCCCTGCTGCACTGTCTAAACCATCTGAAAGAAGCCCGACCGCGTCAATGTCGCTCCGAGTCGGAACCTGTCCCACTGACTCCACAGGCTGTATGTGGTGGAACTCGTATTCCACAATATCGTGAGTCATATGAGAGACCATATCCGAAAATAGCTGCTCCACCTCTTCAGTCGCTAACTCAGGTGAGAGAACAGGGATCTGAAGCTTGATATTCCGGGTTTCGAGAAGACTGTCGTCAATATTTTCCTCATCGATATCTACCTCACGATTTGAGGCCTTGTCAGCGGCGAAAGTAGCAGTTGCAATCTCCAGTATATCCAGTACAATATCCGGAACTTCACCAGAGAACGAATCCTGAGTTATCGAGTGATCATACCTGATATAATCCCAATCCTCAGAAGGCCTCCTTCGACTATAATCGTGCTCCTGAGAGAACTCCGATTTCGGGTATGGGATTACCGCGACAATATCGTCATAATCAGTTTTATCGTATTCCCGCAAATCCTGGTCAGCCCGTCGACGAAACTCAGGGTGACGATACACGAAGAATTTCTTAGACTTCATTCTAACTCCTCAAGGAACTCTTCCAACTGATTTTCCCACTCCTCGAACTTCTCATCCATAGCTTCCTCCACACGATCTTCCACGTCCTCATCATCAAGACGCTCTAAGTCTCCTGATTCAATTACTTCACCTACCAGGTCATCGCTTTTCAGGTCATCAACGAGATCTCTCGCCCAGTCCTCACATCTTTCAAGCATCTGCTCTCGCTTCACCTTCAGGATTTCATCTCCCTCAGTAACATCCAAGTGAAGCTGAGTGCCGATATCATCAACCTCTTCATCCTCTGATTTCAGCTCCTGCATGATGAACCGGTAAATGAACTGGCGAAAATAGACTACAAAGACACCTTCTGTCCCATGTTCTTCGATAAAGTCTTGGACGTTCTGTTCGGCCTGATCTTCGTCTATGAATTGATCCTCACTCATCGTCGCTCGATCCTCCACTCATCATCGCATCCGCTCCGTTTGAGAAAACCGCTCCAAGAGTATCCTTCGCAGCCTGTTCTGAAGGTGCATTGAAATTCTTATTTGCTTCTTCAACTCCTCTACTGACGGTATCGTTTTCCGCGGCCATAGTGACCGCTTGCTGTGAGGTATCTACTACACCGCCAGCCGCCTGACCGGCAATCTGGGACTTCGCAACATCCTTGCCCGTCTCCTGAATTCCTTTCTCGATCCCATCGTTCTGCGTAGTCTGGATTAGAGTGTTCGTGTGTTTCAGGCAGTTATACGCAGGGACTTTAGCTGGGCCATTCGGCTGTACGGCAAGGGCACCGGTCACAGCAATATCAACCGCTGCTTTCGTCTTATCTGACTCCAGGGCCTGATTCATTCCTTTCTTCGCATCTTCATATCCCATCCCGCTTGCGCCAGAGGATCTAGACGATGCACTTCCCATTATATGTAGTATAGATCTCACTTAGTCATAAATAACTAATCTCCAATAATAGAGTGGGCAACTTCAGCACCTCGAATCACCAATACATAGCTACTGTATTGGCCTCAATCCGGAACACATCATCTCTATCTTCAGAGGTCGTCACGCCACCACTCTGGGCAGAGTTTGTGGGATCTGGCCGCAACTCCTGACGTTTCTCATGCTCGATTGAATCCAGCCCAAACATATCCTCGAAAGCATCTGTGTAGGCGTTAAGCACTTTCTTTCGTTGTGCCGTTTGACTAACCTCATCGCCCAATTCAACCGTTTCCCTTGTCTCTACAATCAACTGCTCCTGCTCGTCCTCAGAAACATCTTGACCATACTCATCTTCCAGAGATTCAGTATACTCTTGGATGTCCTGTCCCCACTGTATAGCTGAATCGGCGGACCAATCAGTGAAATTCTGAAGCTCAGATAACTGGCTTCTTGCTTGCTCTAAACCCCGCCGGAATTCTCGGTTTAAATTCTGCGCTGCGGGCTCTGAAAGGCTATTAATCGCACGAGTTACCTTCAACGGATACCAACGATCTATATCGACGTCTTCCACTCGACAGTAGATAATGAACCGGTCATTGTTGAACAAGGTCTGTATTGGATCAACCCAGAGACTATCCAAATTCAACAGTGTAACCACTTCTAAATCCTCTGCACCCTCTTTCTCGTCGCTGCTCAGTTCATTACTACGTTTGATCGTCTTCCCATCTCCTTCGTCAACAACTTTGTAGTCAACAGCTTTCCCAACGACCGGAATACGATTACCGAGACTGCTAGAGATCAATTCCAGCATCTCTTCTGTCTCAGAATCAATCTGATCTTCAAAAGCGTCCGCAAAGTAGTCAATAGTCCTGTATAACCTGAACAAGAGATTTGCAGACAGGTTAACCCTTATCTCAACTACATCACCACGTTTCAAGTCCGATGTAGCAAGCCCTGAAAACGATTCTTCGGCTGGTTCATCTCCTATCGGTATCTGATCCAGAGAAAGCTTCTTCTCTACAACATCACTCTTGTACAGTCTCGTGAATTTTGACTGTATCAAGTCGTAATTCCGTGTTTCAACTGTTGTCGTTTGATGCTCTGTTTCCTCAGAAACACCTGCGTTGACAGAGGCAGGGCCAGCCGATACTGAACCACCTGCACTGGAGCCAGAACGCCGTCTACGCATCTCTTCATCAACCGTCTCAGAAACAATACCACCTTCTCCTGTTGAAGCAAGCAAACTCCTCACACTAATCTCGTCCAAATAAACGAATTCGCGGAGATCATCAAACTGATTTTTCGCAAGCCAACGCTGTAATCGGGCAACCCATGAGTGTAACTTTTGACGGATTTTCAGACGAGTCATTCCTGCTCCCTCACCTTCTTAATCTGCTGACGTTTGGCATCACGTTGCTCATCAAACCGCTCAACTGCGATGACGAAGTCCTCGTGCTGAACCTTCGGTCGCTCCTCTTTGACAGCGATGAGTCCCGCCTTCTTCACGATGGATTCTAGGTCGGCACCTGACCAACCCCGTGTCCGCTCCGCTATATCCTGAAAATCTACGGAGGAAGAGACAGGCATATCGTCGGAGTGAACTTCGAGAATTTCTTTCCTCTCCTCCGTGTCTGGTAAAGTGAATTCAATCTCCTCATCAAAACGACCTGGTCTCCGTACCGCTGGATCTATCACCTCAATCAAATTGGTCGCACCGATGACAACAATATTCCCTCTCTCCTCTAAACCGTCAAGCTCGCTCAGGAACTGTGCAACAATACGACGTTCGGTTTCATCAGCGCGATCTCTGCGCGGAACCACGCTATCGATTTCGTCGATGAAGACTACAGCAGGTTCCCCGTCTTCCTCTTCTTCATTCTCTTCTGCCTTCTGCTTGGCAGCCTTGAAGACCTCTCGGATTTGGCGCTCACTCTCCCCGTAGTATTTACTCACAATTTCTGGACCTCCGATGTGGAAAAAGGAATCCGCAGAGCCCCATTCGTTTGCCGCTGCCTTCGCCAGCATAGTCTTCCCTGTTCCTGGTGGGCCGTAGAGCAAGATTCCGAACCGGCCCTCAAGATCGAATCTCTCCATCTCTTCGGGCTTCTCCATGGGTAGACTCACTGCCTCAGTTAGTCGATCTTTTGCTTCCTGCAACCCGATCACGTCACCGAATCTGACATCCTCAATAGTGTCAGGCTTGTATAACTTGCCCTCATCGCTTTCTTCTTCCGGACTTTCTTCATCAGATCCCAAGTTCAGGTTGATTGCATCGACTTCAAGATCTGGTTTCGGTTCAATTTCAATCGGCTCCTCTCCTAAGACCTGAGAGAATGACTGAGAATGAGTTAACGCGATAGTGTAGCCTTCTTTAACGGGTTCATCGGGACGGTTGACTTCAATTAAACCGTTTTCCGTTCTTACAGCAAGATTCTCGTCGAAAACAGCTTCAACAACTCCAATAGTTCTCCCTCGATCATAACCCCCATTCTTCACTACTTCTACGGCCTTGTCATCGTCATAACTAGAAATTGTCTCCTCAACTTTGACGAGATCTCCTACTTCAGCATTATCTGTGAAATCAGAGACAGTAGCTGACCCGGAACCGTCCCTATATCCAACGATAAGATCGCCACCATCTGCAATCTCGTTTACCAGGGCCAACTTCTCTTCGGACATAACAAGGTATGGTGGTTTACACTTTCTTGAATCTACTTGACCCAAAGTACCGAGATAAAGCTTCGTTGATTATACTGAATCTTTTTCTCCATTTTCTTCGTCGTATTCTTCAAGTTCTACCAGGGTAGAAAGCTGTTCTATCTCAGACTCTGAAAGCTCAGGTAGATCTGAATCAAGTGCTTCAGTGATACCTGTCTGCTTCAGTGACTCAATCGCTTCTTCTTCCTTCCCTAGCTCCATCTCGGTCATCGCCTTATTGTACCATGCCTGATTATTTCCGGGCTGTTCCCTGACCACCTTTTTGTGGTATTCCAAAGCCTCCTCATATTTGCCCATCTCAGACAAGGCAATAGCGTAGTTATAATTGATCTCAGATATCGGAGGATAATCTGGATGATCCTTATTCATATCTTCTAAGAGTGTTTCCAAGATCGGGATGGCCCGGTCAAAATTACCCAAATTTAGGTGGCAGAGAGCTTCAGCATAGACCGGGATAGGGCTCTCTGGGTTAAGATTTTTCGCCCTACCAAATGAATCGATAGCGTCTTCAAATCTTTCTAGATTCATCAGGGCTCTACCTTTGTTGTGCCAAGAGTTCCAGTCACCAGAATTCTCGTCCGTGGCTTGTTCCAGAAGACTCAGTGCTTCCTCTGGCCTGTCTTCTTCAATAAGCAGAATTCCTTTTTGTTTCAGTATCTGAGACCAGCTTGGACGTATTTCAAGCGCTTCATCAAAGCAATCAAGCGCCTCATCCACCTGTCCTAAGTTCTTATGTGTCAGTCCCTTGTTTGCCCAGGCTCTGACGAATGAGTGATTGATTTCTACGGCATCGTTGTAGAGCTGAATCGCTTTTTTATGCTCACCGTTTTTTGCCGCATCAACAGCTTTGCTGAAGTACTGTACTTCTTCGTCTAGGATGATCTCATAATCAAGATACTCTAATTTATTCTTAAGCGTCTCTAGCCGCTGTTCTAGACGCTTTGCTTGGTCTTCCCCCTCTTCAACAAACCTTACCTGTGAAACAAATCCGTGATCCATCCAACCGATATTACACCGGAATCTCACAGCGTTGGATAAGTTCTGATAGAACTTCTCCCGCTCATCCGGACTCAGTTCCACCATAACCTTTGACTCTCCTGCGGGTATCGAAAGGTGAGCCGAGACCAGTATGAGCTGTCGACCTTCTCCCATATTTTCTCCGAGCTCCTCGCCGACATCGGCATCTCCGTCGAAGACCGTATGTATCCTATATTCTGAGAACTCTTCTGAAATTATAACATCATCCACAAGTTTTTGATAGAGGTTCTGGCTTGCACCACCCAGCATACCCGGGCTGAAGTCACCTACCTCATCTAAAACTCCTTCAGAAGCTGCGTAGTATTTCAAATAGGTCCTGTCGAACTCATTTCCAGCAAAGGATAGATCTCCATCCTCGTCTTCTTGGATTATCCCTTGGTCGATGAGCGAGTCAATCGTGAGTTCCTTGCTGCTTCTTAACGAGGATAGGTTATCTGGCTCGATTGTTTCTACTCTATCCAGGAGGCAGAATTCAACTAACCATTCTTTTGGAACCTCAGGGAATTCAAGAAGAGACACGAGAACCTGGAGTTGGTTCGGGATTAACCGCTTGACATCATCAGCAATCTCGTGGTGACCGGATTCACGGATTCTATCCAGTTCTTCTGCTACGTCATCCAGGATCTCTGGTGTAAGAGTGATTTCATCAGCGCCCTCGTTGTAATGCTTGTACATATGGTGGGCGACGAGATTGATTTCGTAGGGGGAGCCTCCTGTTATACTGTGTATCTCGCCGATACATTGTTCGTCTAGATCTTCCTCTTCATCCTCAGAAAGTGGCTTCACAATACATTCCTTAGTCTTGTCCTGAGATTCGAAGGGGCCGAGAGAAATCCGCTTGAACAATCTTGACATCGGAGAGAATACTTCGTCAGTTCTCTCAAATAACTCCTCAGTCCCTGAAAGAACCAGATTGTACCCTTCTATATCAGAAAAGATGTTCCGGAGCTTTTGCAGGATAGCATCATTCTCCGCAAGTAGATCGGCCTCGTCCAGAAGAAGCACGATAGATTTCTTCCCGCCATCTGCCACTTTCTTGTACAATTCCTCTAAATCGTCAGCCAGGACTCTTTGAGGTATGTCTGGTTCGGGGTCCTGGCTTTGCATCGCTCTAATGTAGGTGGAACTGTATCCAAGTGAGACCTCGATATCTGGATCTAGGCTTTCTACTTTATTTCGGAAGCTGTCAAGGAGAGAGTCACCGATCACATCTTTATTGGTTCCTTCGGCCATTATACTGTCTAAGACTTCTTTGAAGAATTTGAGCTGGTCTTGGACGATCTGGGAGTCAAGAGAGATCTTTACTGCTAGATGATCGTTTTCGTCAGCG
>ENA-ORCO01000948-ORCO01000948.1-marine-metagenome-genome-assembly--contig:-NODE-948-length-10884-cov-3.775701_pt1 | contig 10884 bp, 21 predicted proteins | sample MGYA00248633_ERZ508508 | MGnify/ENA primary metagenome ERZ508508 (study PRJEB26179, sample SAMN06268845) | marine metagenome | isolation source: A23 P1 aerobic enrichment on pine of planktonic cells taken...
TCGTCTGGACGAGCGTGGCGATCTTGGCGTCCGTGGCGATACGAGAGTCGATATAGATACTCGAATGGATACCGACACGCAACTGGACACTGACCAACGGATTGATACGGATACCCGAATCGACGCGGGATCGCGCACTGATGCGGATTCGAGGACTGATACTGACACGCGGATTGATCTCGGCTTCCAGTCAAGCACACGCACAGACCTAGACGCAATCTTAGATGAAGGCGATGACGACGAGGGACTTGCATCTGCTTTCGCGCTCGATGACGAAGTCTGGGATACTGGCGTTGTCCAGTCTCTGGATGAGCTCGGGTTAGAAGACGATTCGCTCAAAGAGCTTGACCAGCTCTAAGCGTCGCCCTACTATTTTTTCACAGCGGAATCGCATTCCGAACCTTATCAACTGCTGCTGGGAGCGTCCGCTTCCGTTCGGCGACGAGATGGCAAATATAGACCGTGTCGCCACCGGTCGCGACGCCAACCCCGCCGATGTTAGCGTCCTCTCGAAGCATCGTTTCTCGGTGCGCGTCTGAGCTCAGCCACCCATCAACTGCTGCACGCGCCGTCTGGCTTGGGGCAAATCCGTATACCGTCGTCCTGTAGAGGTTTTCGTTGACTTTCGCAAAGTCCGCTGCACGCTCTTGTGGGGTGCCATTGACGTAATGCCCGTACTCACGGCCTAAGCAAAGCAGCCGAGCGTATTTGTTGGCGATCGACTTCAGGTCTGAGTGTTGGTCAAGTGGCGAGCACCCGTGCTCTTTGCGGGCGCCATTGACGAATTTAGATATCTTTCGAGCGATGACTTTGCCTTCTCGTCCGTGATAGTCCATATCATATTCACATCAGCATTTGATAAAAGAACTACCCCACGTCCGCTTTTAGAACGGGAGCGGCAGCGAGACTCCCAACCCCATCAAGTCCACAAGCACGCTCGCGACGACGTACAGCACGACGATCAGCACGAATGCTTCCAGGACGTACTCGACGGCCTCGCCGAACGGCGTGTTGGGATCGAACTCTCCGAGGGCTGCATCGCCCCCGTCTACAGAAAACCGTCACCACCCCCGAGAAGACTATTTGAACCGAAGCCGTCACGGTACTCGTTGATTGTCTCTCGAGCGTAACTCTCCGAACAGTCGCACATAGAGGCGACCGCCTTGGCGTCGGCGTCGGGGTTCCGGTCGTAAGCCTGTACGATCTCGCGTTGTAGCTCGGTCATATCGTCGCCGAATGGGTCGTCGATTGACATACGTAACACTGAGGAGCGGTACGCTTACGCACCCGTCTGCCGAATGTCAAAGCGGGCACTGGCCTGCCCGCTCCTCTTGTCCTTCGAACAACAGGACTGTTTGATAAAACTAGGCATCCCGTCGTGCGATTCTACTTTCACTTTCACTGCGCGCGTGGCTCAGTTTAAGTACCGAATCGGTCGTCGGGTCGTATATGTCGCGCCGCCGACTCCAGATTGATGACGAAGCTGATCGCTGGCGCTTCCGCTGTCCGGCGGGACACCGTAACTGGGAGGCGACGAACAACCACTTTTTCTGTCAGAGTTGTGCGCGCTCGCACGATGACGGGCACGATCCGGTCTTCGAGCAGTTGCGCGACGCAAAAACTGGCGAGTTGATCGAGCGGGAAGAAATCGTCTTGGACGGCTACGAAGACGTGCTGCGGCACGTCGGAGGAGACTGATGCGCGCTACTCGACAACCGCGGCGGCGTAGAACGCCCCGCCGCGCGGGCTGGCGTCCCGGATCGACAGACCGTGATCAGCGAGGCCGCGCAGTACGGCCGGCGGGACGGACCGGGCTGCAAGTGTTACCTCCAGCGTCCAGGTGTCGAACTGCGAGTAGGCCGGCTCGAGGACGTCGACGTGGAGCACGGGGTCGCGGCACTCGACGGCGGCCGCAGCCCGCGAGCACGCGCGCCGGCGATCGACAGTGCAAGTCATCGGTCGGTGTTAGACTGATGTGCGCAGCTGATCCGGCAGCGCTGGCACTCAGCGCACCACGTCGCGTCGGGGTGATCAGCGCCGGCTCCGAAGGCGCTCATCTATGCATCCCTCCCGAGGACGTCGTCCAGACAGGGACAGCACCTGCAGACGCGCTCGTCGTCATCCAGCCACCCATCGGGGTTCTCGACGAACGCTGCCTTCGCGTCGCCAGTTGCGTAGCTCTCAGGAGTGTGTTCGCAGCCTTCCGCGTGGACTTCTGTCGGCGTTTCGTTAGCGAAAATCTCGAATGGGTGAGTCTGCGTCATTCGTCGACCCTCCAGACAGGCTCGGGGGCGCCCAAGTCCACGGAGATCTCGCCGCGGCGCTCGCCAGTTCCCATATCGATGCGGTTCACGAGCAGGACCGACACCGCATTCTCCCACTCTCCGGACGCTTCCACAGCGTGTTGCGTGCGCTCGCCCTGGAAGGTCTGGATGGAGCGAGTTCCGTGGTCGTCGACGACGATCGGTTTGACGCGGTCGCCGACGCGGATTTCGTCGCCGACGTCGAGGTCGCGGACATCGGTGATGCGTTCGTGGTCGGCGTCGCGCTCTCCGATGTCGCAGCCGAAGTGGCGCTGCAGTTCTCCGCGGTCGGTGCGCTTATCAGTTGTGTCGCCGTCAGAAGGCGATGGGCTTGCAGTTGTCATAACTGTCTTAGACACAGCCCGGCTCGCGTGCCTTGAACACGCGGGCGCTTTCTGCGATGAACCGCGCCCGAAGAGAGCCGTCTGTGACTATTCCTCCGTAAGAACTGAACCACCAAAAAACCTTTCCAACGGAAGAATCAAATGGTCAATTGATGAGCACGAAACCGGGGCCGAAGATGAAAAACCCGAGCCACGAGCAGGTGTTGGAGTTCGTCCGCGAGCACAGTCGACCTTTCGTGACAACATCGGACGTGCTGGAAAAGTTCTCGTCAGTGAGTCGCCGGACGATCAACAAACGGTTGAACGATCTCCACGACCGAGGCAAGCTCCAAAAAAGAGAGATCGGAGCGCAGTCAGTAGTCTGGTATATAGAACCTCAGCACTGATCAGAGTCTGCGACGGCGCGTTTGCCCTCGTCAGAAAGCCAGTAGACGTTCACCGTGCCGACTTTTTCGACGTTAAGCAGTCCTTTCTCAACGAGATCGTCGAGGCGGTTTCGAGTCTGCTTGTATCCGACAGATGTCTTTGGCTCGATATCACGCGCCGTCGCAAATGGCTCTGGCCGGAGTCGTACGTATCTCAAGATATCCACGTCCCTGTCCGACGTTTCCGGTCCAGGCATTGTTTGTCCAATATGAGGGAAGGGATTAAGGAAACACCGATATGTAACGTTTCTTACGCTGGGTATTTCCTGCGCTGGAACTATTAAGGAGGGGCTATTTGGGTGACATATGCGACGCTCACGAGCGGATCGGCGCTCCCAAAAAAAGGCGCCGACCGGATCTAGGGTCCGGCCGACGCTCGTGGGGTCGTTACCGCACGACGATGAGTAAGTCAACGTCAACCGGCAAAAGACCGCCGGTCACGAACCCAGACGCACAGCCCACGATCACCGCCGACACGCCGGTCGTCACGAGCCCACGCTTCGGTCGCGACGAATCGGAGAAGGTCTTCCATCTGCGCGCACGCGATACAGATACCCCCGAGCCACGTTGCGGCTTCGCTGACCGCGCCGACACCGACTGGGAGGCCAGCACGCGCGGGGACCTGCCCGCGGATGCAGAACTCTGTGAGTGGTGTGATCCGAGCGTCGATCACCGCCACCACGGTCCCACCCACTCACTCGCGGCGAAACTCGCCGATCCGGACGTTCGCAGTGTCGCCGACCTCAATGCAGAGGAGGTGGAGAGCTGATGAGCCGGCTCGTCTCCGTCCGCTACCGATGTCCGAAGTGTGGCGCGACGCATTGCCGGCCATTGCGGATCGAGGGTGAGGAACCGCCGGCGACGCAGGACAACACCTGCATCGCCCCACATCCCGCACGAGGTGCTGACTTCGAGGGGTGCGGCACCGAGGTCGAACTCGAAGCGGTCGCCTGGAGAGAAGACCGAGAAGGCGAGTGGATCTCCCTCGTCGACGACGAATCACAACTCCGAGCGGATGGCGGCGAGCCCCGAGAGGTGCCAGACGCCGTCGAGACGATCAAAAATGACCAGTCGAAGGCACTGCGAGCGCCGAAAGAACGGACCGACGGCAACCCAAGCGCGATAGAACACGCGCGAACGGCGGTTCGGTACCTCGGCGAGTCCTTCGACGGGGTCGATCGCTTCGAGATTATCACGACGAAGGTCTCCGGCTTCCCGCTTGGGACAGACCTTCACGGGCAACACACCGAATCGGAAGTCATCAACTGGGCGACCGCCCAGGAGCCCACGCTGATCGATGCCGGCGAGGAAGCGTGGCGCTTCGCTGAGCACGTCGGAGACGAGCCCGACGGCAGCGAGGAAGAGCTCGTCACCGACGGCGGCCAGACCCTCGCCTGCCCAGAGTGCTCCTCGACGAAGAACATCTTCCGACGTGCGCCCGGGCGACACAACTCCACGGTCGATCCCGACGCGGACGTCTGGCGCTGTTCGGACTGTGGCGCAGATTTCGACGACCCCGCACGTCGCGAGCGCCAGAAAACGAGCGGGCGGCGCGGGCTCGCGGGCCGGCTCGCAGACGCAGACAGCGAGACTGTCAGTGCCGATCGCGACGAGACGTTAGTGACTGACGGCGGCCAGACGGTGAGTCCGCAGCGGGTCGTCCTCGAGGCGATCGAGGAGCACTACGCACGGCCCGATAGCGGCCCGATCGGTGCGCCCGTGGGCGACGTCGTCGACGACGTCCTCCAAGACGGATCGATCGGACTGCTGGAGTGTTGTCAGGCGCTGGCTCAGCTGTCTCGGACTGGCGAGATTTACCAGCCGAGTGCGACGACCGTCGCGAACGTCTCCCCGGACGGCGGCCAGGTGGTAGATCTGGATACTGCCGACCCGGTTGCGGATCTAGACGGAAGCGAACTCCTCGATCAACACCGCGAGATCGTGCAGGCACTCTACGACGACGACCGCCCAGGGTACGACGTCTCGAATGCAGCGATCGAACGGGCTGCAGCCCTGTGGAGGGAGGTCCGGTCGCGAACCGAGACCGACGAGCCACAGTGTCCAGAGTGTGGCGCACGTCGGTGGGCGCAGGCCGCCGGCGAACCAGCAATCTGTCAGGGGTGCGGCCGTGAAGCCCGCGCCGAGACGGAGGCAGACGTCCACGACGCCTGGGACGAAATGATGCAGGAGGTCAAAGAATGACCTCCCGCATCACGGTTCGAATCGACGACGGACACGACGAGCGTCTCGATCAGCTCGTCGAAGCGGGTCTCCTCGAGAACAAGTCCGAAGGCGTCCGGCAGGCGCTCGGAGACTTCCTCGACGAGCAACCCGACGTTGGAGAAGCGATTGTCGCAGACGGCGGGATCGCCGAGTCCTTCGATACATTCACAGATCCCACCACGGATCCCGACCGAGCCTGTCAGCGCTGCGGTGACGTCGTCGAGCGGCGCTACCTCGACGAGGGAGTCTGTGTCGGCTGTCGCTACGGGGGTGAGTCTGCGTGACGGCGATCGGCCCAGGATGTACCCACGAATCTCCGGACGGGGTATTCAGTTGCGAACTCACGGACGGCCACGACGGCCCGCATCGGGTTCGATACTGCGACGCCCCTGATAAAAAGTGGACTGACGGAGGTGAGTGGATTGACCGATAATCCCGGAGATGAGGACGAACAGCCCGACGTGTCAGTGATGCGGATCGCTGGACACGACTACCGGGGAACCACCACCGTCTACACAACCGGATCTGGCGCGGACGTGTTCCACGCGGACAAGAACTGCCCGCACATCCTGAAGACGAGTACATCAGGTTACGGGTTCGACGCGTACGTCACAGCACACAGCCTTCCGACAGTCCTCTCAGAGTACACACCACCGATCAAGCCGTGCAAGCACTGTACGCTGTCGATGGAGGACACTGTTCGGGTCGCAGTGCAACAGGATGGGATGGATCCTCTCTTCCTCAAGTACTTTGAGGAGGGCGATCAGCGCGTCTCTGAACAGTGGACTCGAGGGTCCGATGGCGGCTGGCAGCTGTCGAGTCGTAGTGTTACGGAGGTGTACGATGACTGACCGGCCGACCCTCGACGATCTCGACGAGTCGACAGCCCTTCGCGTCTATGACGAACATTTCGAGGGTTGCCACGATGTGAACGCAGAGGAAGACCCACGACCGTGCATCTCGTTCTACGTGATGACGGACTTCGGGATCGCCCGTCTCTGTTCCTCATTCCACGACAGACTCGGGAATGAGGCTCACCGCTTCGCGATCCCAAACCGTGGGGAAATCCCCGACCGGATGCGTGAGAGCATCGATCGACACGCAGACCGAAAGACGTTCGATCTCGTTGACGCCGATGTCCTCCCCAGCCAGCGTGATCCTGATGGGGAGGACCCCATAACAGGGCACTCGATCGAGGTCACGTCGTTCGGATTCGACGTGAAGCCGTGGGCCGAACGCGAGTGTGCTCGTTGCGGCCGGCCGCTCGATGCGACGTCGGCTGACCGGTCGCCCGACGGATGGCTCCACGAAGAGTGCAACCCATCGAACTGGGACGATGCGTCGCTCGCTGATTTCTCGGGGGGTGCGTCCGCGTGACTGAAAGGCCCACAGACGTCACCGAAACCGCTCCGGGAACGCCAGAGGACCTGGCCAACGCGGAGACTGGACAGACCGTCTACGTCGGGTTTACCGAGACCGACGGCTACGGCGTTCGATCGATCAGTGGACGCATCATCAGCTCCCACGAGAACGACGACCCCGACGATCACGCCAGAACCGTCACAGTCCGGGACGAACAGTTCGGGGTCTTCGACTTCATTCTGAACTACGACGCGAAGGGCGAGATCGTGCTCTCCAGTGGGATCGAGGCGAACACCCACACGGAAGGGTACACAGTCCTGGAGATTGACGACGTAGAGGATCTGGAGATCCACGACCGAGAACTCCGCGCCGACGGCGGTGAGTGTCTCGGAGACGCAGTCGATCACGAGCGTAACTGCGCGGCTTGTGGAGTCTATCCGCGGGCCGATGGGTCGCGACTCTGTGACCACTGTCGTGATGCGCTCGTGCGATGTGACGGGGGCGAAACTCAGCAAAGCGACGTCGAATCTGCCTACCGCTCGGTGACGTCCGTGGTGAGGAGCGTGGTCAGCGATGAGTGAGCGACCTACAGACAACACCGACAGCCTCCCAGCGCCGTGCCCGCAGTGCGGACAGACGCTGGAGACGCGAGGCGATGCGATGGTTCATATGATCGCACACGTCGGCGACGGTGATGTCTCGCTCGGAGGTAACAGAGATGGCGAGTGACCGGTGTTCAGGCGGACAGGTTGAACACAGCAGCGAAGACGTCCAGGCAGCCCTCCCCGACTGGATGGGCTGTCCAGCGACAAAGGCCGATCAGTACGGCCTCTACGTGCTGACGCTGACGGGCAGATGCAGCTGCGGGAACTGGCGTTATATTGTGGCTCCCGACTGGAAAGTCCCAGCAGAGGACGGTGGCGGGTATATGACTGACCAGTGCCACCAGTGTCTCGGGACGATGGAGTTCGAAGAGCGCTGGGAGCGTGTCGATCGCCTTGTCTCTTCCTACGCTGCACTCCGACCTACCGAACTCGTCACCGATGGCGGTGAGCCACTCGAGGCAAGGTACTACGTTGTCTGCAATCCGCATCAGGATCCCGCGGAGATCGTCGCCGGCCCGACGGACGCTGAGGCTGCCGAGACCCACGCACGGTTCCTGACGGACCCAAACGCGTGCGTGATGTTCGAGCGGATGCTCGTCCACGCTATCGAGAACGAGGGCTACAACGTCCAGTGGCGTGAGGACGTGTCGAAACCCAGCGAACTAGTTGGTGAGGGAGGCCGGATCAGATGATCGACCGTCGATCATTCGTAGCTGCAGTCGGTGCGGGCACGCTTGGTGGCGTTGGGCTCCTGACGTCTGGTGACGAACCCTCAGACACCGAGACAGTGTTCGTCGATGCGACGGTCCAACCGTCGGTCTTCGGCTGCTTCGAGCAATCGTCACGGACGGTCACAACGGGCGACCGCTTCAAGAGCACGCTCGTGGTGACGAACCGGACTGGCGAGGCGAGGTATTTCGAGGGGGACGTCCGCTTTCTCGGTGGCGAAGACAACCCTGGCCTCCTCGGAGAACTCGTTGGTAGCATCAGTATCACGGTCCCTGCCACCGATTCAACGGAGGTCTTCATCTCGACAAACGCACCTTCGGAGCCAGGATCGTGGACGCTATCGCTCTGGATGGACGGCTGCGATGGCGATCTCGTCACGCAGACTGTGGAGGTGACCGCCGATGGCTGCTGAGAAAATCGACCTCGAGGCTCCACTCGGTGATGGCAGCGAGGTCACTGCACCTGCTGTCGAAGGGGGATTCTCGTGGCGCCTTGAGTCGCCGCACTTCTTCACGACCGAAGAGTCCCGTCCGGTTGCCACGGTCCAGATCGACGAAATCGCGAACAGAAAGGTCTGGCTGTGGGCAAACACCGAGGAAGACAACCTCGAACTGTCGACACTACTTCAGCTGCCACCCGCGTCCGCACGCCAACTCGGGCGGATGCTCATCCGCGCGGCTGCGTACGCTGAGGAACAGGGAGGTGACGCAGATGGCGACGCGTAGCGACACCTCCACCACCGACCAGCCGCCTGCAGTCATCGACTGTGAGGTCGAAGATGGCCAAGCGCTCGTTGCGATCGAGCAGGGCGACATCTCGGTGCTGGTGGCCGCACCCTCGGATGTCGACGCCAGCGAGATCGCCGCAGCGCTGGACGGCGTTCCGGAGTCCATCGAATGGACTGCGGAACACTTCGATGGAGGTGTGGACTGAGATGTCTACGTTCGTCCAGGACTCCGGTGGGCCAGGGCCGCTCTCAGGACGAGAGGTTGAGGTCCTCCAGTTGAAAATGAGTTTCCTGACGCTCTACGCAATCATCCCGATTCCAGTTGTGCTCCCCTGGTACGTCGCTGTTTCTCAGGGATGGTTTTCGGTGGCCTATGCTGTGACAGCCATCGTCTACTTCGTTTTCGCCGCCTATTGGCTGGCAGGTGTGCTCTGGATTGCAGCTCGGATTAGTGAACTCCAGGGCACGGAGACCGGAGGTGACGCATTTTGAGTACCGAACGTCGACTCGAGACTGCGCGTGACGCGCAGATCTGCTCTCGGTATCTCATCAACCGAGGGCTGAACCTGTCCCGGGATCGCTATCAGTTGATCAGATGCCCCGCCTGTGACGAGACGCTCGAAAATAGCGCGGTCGCATCTCACATCGCCAGCCATGATCCGGAGGACTTCGGTCTCACACCGATCGGCGAACGGAGGACACAGCGATGAACACCAAGCTAGCCTCCTCAGTCAGACGGCCAACGGCTGCCGAAGCGTTCAGCGAGCGGCTGTGCGATGTGGATCCATTCTGGGACCCCTCTCAGCACGGCGACCGGTCGATAGCGAAGACCGCGCAGTCGCTGCTCGACGGGATGACTGAGCCAGAGCGAATCAAGCAGTGGCTTTGCGTCAGTACAGCGAGTTCGACGGCGTCCGTGCCGGTCTGGAGCAACGCTTCTCAACCGATGATCGATCCGTGTGACCCCCAATGAGTGCACCTGACTCCACTACCGTGACCGCCGGTACCGCCGACGACCACACCACCACCGACGACGACCTCGACGAGCGTCTCGCCGATCTAGAGGCCCGCTTCGAGGACCGACTCGCGGATCTTGCGGCCGAAAACAAGCGGCTCCACGAGCGTGTCGACGACCTCGAAGCCGAGAACCAACAACTCCGCGACGAACTCGAGGAGGTGACCAGTGAGGTTGAGCGGAACAGCGATGATCTTCAAGATGCCTTCCGGACGCTCACCCCCCTCCGAAAGCTAGTGATCGGCGAGGGCCACGACGAGCCTCCGTTCGTCGTAATGAAGCAGCTCCGCGACCAGCGGGGCCCACTTAACCATCAACTCGCCGCACTCAATCGGAAACACCCCAAACTGAGAGACGATCTCAACGACGATATCGATCGGAAGGTCGGGATACTCCGAGCACAGCAGAACGCGATGATCCGGCATCTCGCCGACGAGATCGGAGTTGATCTCGAGCTGTCGACGGGCGACAAGCTCACTCAGGTCCGCGAGGACGGGATCGATGCCGTTCTCGCTTCGCCCCGAAAGCGTGATCGCCGCGCCGAGCTTGTCCTGCAACAGATCGAAGAGTGGGGCACCAAGGAGCGACTCCGCGCCGGCGAGGCGTACCGGCTCCCCCGGCCCAGAGTGAAACGCCTGCTCAACGGCACCGACGACGTCGCGGTGACGATGACCAGCAAGACAGTCGGCGACATCTTCGATGCGATTGAGGAGCTGGCCGCCGGCTCGACACGCCTCGTCAAGCGGCGGAAGGTCGACGGTGTCGACAACCTCTACGTTGGATTCCCCGAGACCGATACCACGGAGTAACGATGCGTACGAGATATATTACAGTTGTAGTAAGATCGATCCAAGGGTGTGGCTGTAAGATCGGCCACGAGAGCACCGCCACGCCCACAGCTCAAAGGCCGAAACCACCGCCGAAAACAAATTAGACTGTATACACACTCAACGCGCTTGTGTACGCGTGTTTCGCTAGTTGCAAAGCCGTCTTTTCTCCCGTCTTTCTCCCGTCTAGACGGGTTACAAAGACGTGGTTTCGCGTCTTACTACAACTGTAAGATCGGGTCGTGGCTTACAGCGGTAGCAAGGCGAAAGCCCATCGGCTTTAGCCGTGGGATGAAGCCGACAACTGGGAATCTATCCACGTTC
>ENA-ORCO01000949-ORCO01000949.1-marine-metagenome-genome-assembly--contig:-NODE-949-length-10875-cov-3.894054_pt1 | contig 10875 bp, 10 predicted proteins | sample MGYA00248633_ERZ508508 | MGnify/ENA primary metagenome ERZ508508 (study PRJEB26179, sample SAMN06268845) | marine metagenome | isolation source: A23 P1 aerobic enrichment on pine of planktonic cells taken...
TCGGAACGCCTGCACAGGGCCGCACTGGACGACTTTGAGACCCTGCTTGCAGGCGTGAAGGGCGAACGGGAGGCGGAACTGCTTTACGAGGCGGCTCGGGCCAGTGATATCGCCGGACAGCCGGAGCGCTCGGGAGGGTATCTGGAGCGGATTCTGGAGCGGCACCGGGATTCGGAGTTCATGGCGGAAGCGGCATTCCGCACGGGCGAGCACCGTTTCAGTCAGGGCCGATACGCGGACGCGGCGGAGGCTTTCCGGGCGGCCCGTGAGCATGGGCCGGATGACGATTTCCGCAATGACAGCCTCTACATGCTGGGTTGGAGCCGTTTTCTCAATGACGAGGCCATGAAGGCGGCGGGGCTCTTCCTGGTGTTCATGGACCGCTATCACGATCAGGGCACCGGCTTCGCCAGTGTCTCGGGCAAGGACGCCGAGCAGGTGGCGGATGCCCAGCGGGTGCTCAGCCTCATCGCCACCTATGATCGTGGCCCGGAAACACTCGCGCGCGTGCTCGATGCCCATGGCGACCGCCCCTATGTCGCTACCCTCTATGATCACCTCCTGCGCTTCCTGAGGGAGCGGGGTGATCATCAGGGCAGTGTGGCCACCGCCGAAGCCTTCCGTGCCCGCTACCCGGACCATGCCGCGGCGCCGGCGATGCTCACGGAAGTGGTTGAGAGCTGGCGGCTGGCGGGCAACACCGAACGGATGCGTGATGCCATGGCGGAGGCGGTGGAAGCCCATGCCGAGCCGGACGCGATGGCCGCGCTTGACCGGCCGGTGCGCCGGCAGGTGATGGGCTATCTGCGTGCACTGGGCGTGTGGCATTACACCCGTGGCCAGGCTCTGGAAGGCGGCGAATCCCGCAGCCATTACCGCCAGGCATCCCAGCGGCTGCGCCAGTACGCCGACCGTGCCGGGCGCTTCCGGATGGAGGCCGACGCCATGGGAACCGGTGCCGGCTACATGGTGCTGCTTGCAGGGGATGCCGCCCTGCGGGGTGGCCGCATCGCGCAGGCTGCCGGCCTGTATGAGCGTGCGGCCTGGTCCGAACCGCCCTTTCCGGGCGCGGGTGAGGCAGCCTATGCGCTTGTTCAGCTGCGCCAGGACCAGTGGCACAGGCAGGAGGACGCGGATGCCAGGAATCGGCTGATCGCGGATGCCCGCCGCTTTGTTCAGGACTTCCCCTGGTACGCTGATATCAACGGCGTGCGGCAGACACTGGCGAACCGGCTGTACGAGGCGGGGCGGTATACCGAAGCACGCGGGGTGGCGCGGACCCTGGTGGACGCCGATGCCACAGACGATCAGCGCCGGGCAGGCTGGATCCTGCTGGGGCATCTGCGCATGGACGCGGAGGAATACGCGAATGCCGCCAGCGCCTGGGCCGAGGTGCGGAAGCTGACACCGGAGGAGGACGATCGTCTGGCGGATTTCCGGGAGCGCCATGGCCTGGCTCTCTATCGGGAGGCGCAACGGCTGGCCGCCGGGGAACAGTCAGAGCAGGCCCGAACCTGGTTCCAGAAGGCCTACAGGGCGGCGCCTGGCACCGATGTGGCCGCCAGCGCCCGCTATGATGAAACCGGCCTGGTGCTGGAGCTGGCGCAATGGGATGAAGCCATCCGCCTTCTGCAGATATTCCGCCAGCGCTTCCCGGAACATGAGCTGGCCCCGGGGGCGGGCGAACGTATTGTGCATGCCCACCGCCAGGCGGGCCGCCCGGGAAAGGCAGCGGATGCCATGCTCGCGACAGACCCGGATGATCTGGACCCTGAGGAACGCTGGAGCCGTCAGCTGCGGGCCGCCCGCTACTACCGTGAGGCGGGGCGCCTGCCGGATGCGGTGGCGCTTTACGAACGTTACCTGGCGGACGGGACCGACCATCTGGGCGGGCATGCCTTCCAGCAGGAGCGCCGGCATGAGCTTGCAATGATGCAGAAGACGCTGGAAAGGGAGGAGGCACTGGCCGGGACCCACAGGGCCATTGTCGAAGCCGAGGATGGGGCCGAAGGAACAGCCCGGAGCGCCCGGCTGGCCAGTCGCAGTGCACTCTGGCTGGGCCGGCGTGCTGCTGACGTGTTTGGGCGGATCGAGCTCGGGGCGCCGCTGGAGGAGTCGCTGGCACGCAAGCGTGACGTCCTCTCCGAGAGCCTGGAATGGTTTCGCAGAGCGGAGCGTTTCGGCATCGCGGCGACCGCCACCGAAAGCACCTATCGCATGGCGGAGCTGTACCGCCAGCTGGCTCAGGACGTGCTTGACTCCGAGCGCCCCTCAGGCCTGACGGATCTCCAGGCCAACCAGTACGAGATGTTGCTGGAAGAGGAAGCCTATCCCTTTGAGGAAAAAGCCATTGAACTCCACCAGCGCAATCAGCAGCGGATCCCCGAGGGCCACTGGACGGGATGGGTGAGTCGCAGCCTCGACAGCCTGGCGGATCTTTTCCCGGCCCGCTATGAACGCGACCTGCAATGGACGGAGGCACGCCATGAAGCGGCGCGCTGAATGGGGGATGGTGCTCGTCCTGGGGGTCCTGGCCGGCTGTGCCGGTATGCAGTCAGGGCCGGAGCCCGACGGACGCATGCCCGACAGAGTGGCGCTGGTTACGCCAGCGCTGGATCCGTCGGACCGGGATCGGCTGGAGCAGGTGCGCGCCGCGCTCGCTGGTGGTAGCCCGGCTGCTGCGGGGCGACAGCTTGAGCGGGTGGAAGACGATCACCGCTTCCACCCGGACGTTCTGATGCTGAGGGCCATGGTGGCCCGTCACCTGGACAGGCCGGGGCGGGCAGTTCGGGCGCTGGAGGCACTGCTGGACCAGTCCCCGCAGCATGCGGCGGCGGCCAACGACCTGGCGCTGCTCTACCGGCAACAGGGGCGGATTGATCAGGCCACGGCGCTGCTGCGCCAGGCATTGGAGGCCAATCCTGATCGCCCGCAGCTGCACTACAACCTCGCTGTCCTCTCGGAACTCTATCTGCTCGATCTGGAACAGGCTCTGACCCATTACCGGCGTTACCAGTCGCTGACGGACGCCGAGGATGAGGAGGTCGCCCTGTGGATCCGGGACCTGGAACGGAGGGTGGAATGAAGACGCGGCACAGAACCCTGTTGATGGCCCTGGCGTTGTTGGCCCTGCCGGTGACAGCCCAGGACGACCCGGAAGGCATCCGCATCGAGGGTGTGGACGAGCGCCCGGGTGTGATGCACCTGATGCCCTGGCGACTGCCCAGGGATGCCCCCATGGAGGCGCCCAGGGCGGAACAGGGGCGTCTGGGAGAGCTCCTCAGCCCCCTCGATGATCAGAGCTACCGTCGTTATCTCAGATACCGCAGTGACCCCGGCATGCTTCTGGAAGCGCTGTCGGGGGCTGCCTCAACCGGAGAGACCCGCTGACCATGCAGACACCGATAGCCAACGCAACGGAGATCCCACTGATGGAATCCGCAGTCCGTTTCTTCCAGCAAGGGGGGCTGTTCATGGTTCCCATTGCCCTGATCCTGCTCATCGGTCTGGCGATTGTGCTGGAGCGCATGATCTACCTGCAGGTGGCACGACGGCGCAACCGCAGGCTCTTTGAGTCCGGGCTCTGGCCGCTGTTGCAGAAGGGGGAGTTCCAGAAGGCCTCGAAAGCGGCCCGGGAGTCGGGCGTCGAGGTGGGCGAGATGGTGGCCGCCGGGCTGGCCCGCTTCCGTAACAGCCAGTCGCGTTCGGACGTGGAATATGCCATGGAGGAGGGGCTGATGGAGGTGCTGCCACGCTTCGAGAAGCGCACGCCCTACCTGGCCACCCTGGCCAACGTGGCCACACTGCTGGGGCTGCTGGGCACCATCATGGGCCTGATCTCGGCCTTCACCGCCGTGGCGGAGGCCGATCCGGCGGACAAGGCCAGCATGCTCTCGGACAGCATCTCCGTGGCCATGAACACCACGGCTTTCGGTCTGATGTCCGCCATTCCGCTGCTGCTGGCCCATGCCTATCTCCAGACCCGTACCAATGAAATGATCGACAGTCTGGAGATGGCCGGGGTCAAGCTCCTGAACCTGATCTCGGAAACCCAGGCGGGCAGTACCGCGCGCAGTGAAGGGTGAGGCCGGCCCATGAGACGACGCCGACATCGCCGGCAGACGGCGGAAGCCGACCTGAACATCACGCCTTTCCTGAACCTGATGATCGTGCTGGTGCCCGTGCTGCTGTTGAGTATGGTCTTCACCCAGACCCGCATCCTGGAACTGCGCTTCCCGGAAGCCGGTGAGCGCCTGGATGAGATGGTGGACGACGGGGAGGAACTCGCGCTATACGTGATCGTGCGTGACGGACACCTGGAGGTGGGCGACCGTAATGGGGGCGTGCTCCGGCATTTCGAGCCGGTTGAAGAGGGCCGCCCGGACTTTGCGGGGCTGCGGGAGCTTCTCAAGGGCGTGAAGGAGCGCTTCCCGGAGATCCGTGATATCCGGCTTCTGGCGGGGCCGGATACGGATTACCAGACACTGGTGACCACCATGGATACCGTTCGTGGCTACCCGGAGGTGGTGGCGGCGGATGCGGTCACCGCGGAACTCTTCCCGGACATTGCCCTCGGTGATGCGCCGGCGCCCGAGGGTGGGGAGGCGGACTCATGAAGGCATCCCGCCGCGCCCGCCGTATCCAGCGCCACTATCGGCGCATGAACCGCCCGGGGGGGCTGAACCTCACCGCCCTGATGGACATTTTCACCATCCTGGTGTTTTTCCTGATGGTGAACTCCTCGGATGTTCAGGTCCTGCAGGAGGACAGCGATATCCAGCTGCCGCGTTCCGCGGCGGAGCAGGTGCCGGAAAGTATCCTGCGGGTGGTGGTGGCCGGCGAAAGCATCCTCGTCGGTGGCAGCGAGGTGGCCCGGCTGGACGGCGTAACCGAGGGCAAGGGTGGCGAGATCATTGCCGATCTCCAGGCGCACCTGGCCGGGAGCGTGGAATCCGGTGATAAGGCCAGGGCGATGATCGTGGCGGACCGGAACCTGGATTACGCACGCCTGCGGCCGGTCATGCGCAGCGCGGTGAATGCGGGGTACACCCGGATTCATCTAGCCGTTGAAAGCACGCCGGAGAGTGAAGGAGGTAGGCCTTGAGCCGTTCTCCGTCGTTGCCGTGGCGCAGCACCCGGGGCGAGGACCGACTGCTCGGGGTGATACTGGCGATGCTGCTGGTGGTTTTCCTGCCGCTGGCCGTGCTGGTGCCTGGAATGGAGTTGCCGGAGCGGGCACCGGAGCAGTCGGACGAACCGGATCCGCAGATGGCGCGCATGCTCGAGGAACCGGAGGAACCTGAACCGGAGCCCGAGCCGGAACCTGAAGCCAGCGAGCCGGAAACGGAACCGGAGGCGGAGGCACCGCAGGCGCCCCAGCCGGAGGAGACGGTTGAAGAAGCGCGGGAAGTGGCGCGTGAATCCGGTCTGGTGGGGATGCGGGATCAGCTGGCGGAGCTGCGTTCGCTGGCGCCGGAGAGGGAGACTGCCATCCGGGAGCCGGGGAAAAGTGCGGATAGCGGTGCCGGGGCGCTTCCGGAGGGGCCGGACGAAGAGCAGCTCATGGCGGATTCGGGCGGCCCTGGTGAACCGGGCGACGTTTCTGTCGAGGAAGGCGAGATAGCCCGCCGCGAAACCCGGGATGTTGCCGGCTCCGAAGACAACTCCGGCGCACGGCCCGCCGAACCGGAGGAGCGCCCCATGGCGAACATCCGGGAGACCTTTGAGCACAACAAGTCCGCGCTCTTCTCCATCTACAACCGCGCCCGCCGTCAGAATCCGCTGCTGGAGGGTGAGGTGGTGCTGGCCCTGAGAATCGCTCCGGGTGGGAACGTGCTGGATGTGGAGGTGGCCAGCTCAACGCTGGGCGATGAGGGCGTGGCGCGGAAGATTGCCCAGCGTGTTGCGCTGTTCAATTTCGGCGCCATGGAGGTGCCGGAGCGTTCGGTCCGGTTCCCGGTGGATTTCGCGCCACCGGGTTAGGCGTCAGGCGGCCTGCCGGGGATGCCCTTCCTCCGGAACGGGGGACTCGCCATTGAGTTCCGTCAGGTTGCGGATCATCAGCGAGCGGCAGTGCTCCATGAGCCAGGGCACATCGGCACTGCTCAGGTGCTCTGTCTCCACCGGCGGCAGCACCCTTACGGTGATGGTGTGTGGGCCTTTGCCCGATGCCAGTGTTTTCAGGTAGTCGCTGATGCACACCATGGTGATGGGGACCCCCGTGGCGATGGCGGTATGGAAAGCGCCCTTGCGGAAGGGCAGCAGGCCCTGCCCACGGCTGCGTGTGCCCTCCGGCATGATCCATACCGACTGCCCTCTGGCCGCGATCGCGAGATTGGCGGCCGTCATGGCGGTCATCGCCCTGGCCCTGTTGCGCCTCCGGATGAGCACGTTGCCGCCCAGCCAGAAGATCTGACCGAACAGGGGGATCCACCCCAGGCTCTGTTTGCCGACAACCACAGCATTGTCCGGGGTCATGCTGCCGACCACGTAGAGATCCAGGTTCGACTGGTGGTTGGCGATCAGAACGCGCGGCTCTTTGGTGGGAAGGTGCTGCCAGCCTTCCAGGCGTACCCGGGCGTTGAGGACCCTCAGGCCGCACCATGCGTACATGCGTGCGCAGACCCTGTTGTTGCCGCGATGGAATGGGCGTGCCACACAGAGCAGAAAGCCGGCCAGGGTTGCTGGTATTGCCGTAATAAAAAGGCCGATCCTGTGAAACCAGCGCATTCGGTATTCCTCGTACAGGTGTTCACTTTATTTCAGTGTACAGCCGTACCGGAAAACTGTCATCGGTCAAATTGTAGTCAGCTGTAACCATCGCCAATGAGGTGTTCCGGAGGGCTCCGGGTCAGGGGGTGGCGTCGTCGAGGCAGGTCAGCAGCATGGCCCAGAATTCGGAAAAGTCGTTGACGACCACATCCGGCCGGTAGGGGTGGTTGGTATCACCCGGAAACAGCCGGTTTAGGGCCGGCAGGTCCCACTGGGCGCTGTTGAAGAATACGGCGGTCTGGCCAGCGCGCTGGGCCGCGCTTACATCCGTGGTGCTGTCGCCCACGTACCAGATGCCGGTGTCCGAGGCTTGCTCCAGGCGTTGCGCCGCGAGCAGCAGCTGGTCCGGGTGAGGTTTGCGGTGGGGCACGTCGTCGCCACAGATGTTGAGGGCGAACAGTTCTGTCCAGCCGCCGTCATCCACCAGCCGCAGTTCCTCCTCGAAGAATTCACGGTCGCGGTTGGTGATCACGCCAATGCGCAGGGGAAGTGTGTTCAGCGTCGAGAGCAGGTCCCGCACCCCCGGTTCCAGTGGCAGCACGGAGCCGTAGTGGCGGCGGTAATGATGCCGGAAAACCTGGTGGGCAAGGCTCTTGCTGGTGTCGTCCTCACCGAAAAGCACCTCGAAAATGTCGGTTCTTGAGATCTTGCGGTCGGCGCGGACCTGGGGGTGCAGGCGGGAGTGGTCGCGTGCGTAGTCCACCAGGCGCTGCTCCTCCGGGGAGCGGGCGTTGGAGGTGGTGGCGATGTTGTCCAGAAGGCCCCGTTCCCGGAGTTCCGGCAGCATGTCGTCCACCGCGTGGTACATGGCGTCCAGGGTATCCACCAGGGTGGCGTGCCAGTCGAACAGGATAACCCTAGGGGGTGTCAGGTTGACCACCGAGGGGTGCCAGTCCGGTTCGATACGGGGTTCCGGCGGCTGCGGCGCCGGATAGGGGGGCGGCCGCCTGGCATCGAGTGTGGCCCTGGCATCGCCCTCCAGATTTTCCGCGATGCGGTCGGTCAGCGCCTCGAAGGAATGGGCGATGGCGGCTGGATGGTGGTCGGGATCGCCGGCAAAACGGCGTTCGATGTACTCCGGCTCCCACTGGCCACCGTTGAAGAACACCGGGGTGACGCCCGCGTTGCCGGCAGTGATCATGTCCGTGGTGCTGTCGCCGACATACCATACCCGTTCATCCGCCGGGCAGCCTGCAGCCTCCGCAGCTTTCAGGATGATCTCGGGGTCGGGTTTGTAGGCGGTGACGTCCCCGGCGCAGACGATGACGTCGATCAGCGGCGTCCAGCGCCCGCCATCAACCAGGGTGAGTTCATGCTCCAGGAATTCCCGGTTGCGGTTGGTGGCCACACCCAGGCGGATGCCGGCGGCACGCCAGGCGCTGAGGTACTCGAAGATCCCCTCCTGGAAGGGCCTGACTTCGCCGTAGTGGCTGCGGTAACAGGCGTTGTAGGCTTCGTGGGCAATCTGCTTGGCGGCAGTGTTGTCGCCGAAGATGGCATTGAAGATATCGGTGCGGGAGACCCGGCGTTCCGAAAGGATGCGCGGGTGGAGTCGACGGAAGAGGCGGATGTAGCGCACCAGCCGCGCGTCATCCGCGGTCTTGCACTGGTCTTCCGGGAGCAGTTCCTTCACCAGTCCCAGCTCCTCCAGTTGGGGGAGCATCTCTTCCATGGCTGAGAACATCGCGTCGTGGGTATCCACAACGGTTCCGTGCCAGTCAAAGAGGATCAGTTCAGGAGTCGCTGAGGCGGGCCAGTTCACGGTGCAGCTCCGCTTCGTCGCCGAGGTTCAGTTCCACCAGGCGCCGGAGGTGGGTGGCGCTTTCCAGGTCCATGGACCGGCACTCGAAACCCAGGCAGTCATCTTCCCGGTGCCGCAGCGTGGCGCCCATGGTGATCTGGGTGGTGTTGTCCGAAAGCCAGATGGTGATGGTGTAGCTCTCGCCGGGCTGCCCGCTGAAGTCCTCTGGGGCTTTCAGTAGCGCACCGTGGAGTGAGATGTCCTGTACCTGGCTGGGCCAGATGCGGTCTCCCAGATGGATCTCACAGGCGGCATCGAACAGGATGCGGCTGAAAAAGCGGCGTTCCCGGCTGGCCATGGGGCAAACCTCATCAGGGCGTTTCCTTCACTATAGTGAAAGATGCCCTGATGGGGAAAACCACTCAGGCAAGTTTCTTATGCTTGACCCGCTTGGGTACCCAGGCGTCCTCGCCCTTGCGGGCGCGCAGGTCGCGGTCGTAATCCGAGAAATTGCCCTCGTGGAAGACCACCTCGCCGTCACTCTCGTAGGCCAGGATGTGGGTGGCGACCCGGTCCAGGAACCAGCGGTCGTGGGAGATGATCATGGCGCAGCCCGGGAATACCAGCAGGGCTTCTTCCAGGGCGCGCAGGGTTTCCACGTCCAGATCGTTGGTGGGCTCGTCCAGCAGCAGGACGTTGCCGCCTTCCTGCAGCAGCTTGGCCAGGTGCACCCGGTTGCGTTCACCGCCGGAGAGTTCCTTGATGCGCTTCTGCTGCTCAGCGCCCTTAAAGTTGAACCGGCCCACGTAGGCGCGGGACTGGGTCTGGTACTGGCCCACCTGGATGATGTCCTGGCCGCCGCTGATTTCTTCCCAGACGCTGTTCTCCTCGTTGAGTTCGCGCATCTGGTCCACGTAGGCCAGTTCCACGGTCTCGCCCAGCACGATCTGGCCCTCATCCGGTTGCTCGGTACCGGCGATCATGCGGAAGAGGGTGGACTTACCGGCGCCGTTGCCACCGATGATGCCGACGATGCTGGCCGGCGGCACGCTGAAGGTCAGGTTCTCGAACAGGACTTCGTCGTCATAGCGCTTGGTCACGCCCTCAACCTCGATCACCTTGTTACCCAGGCGTGGACCCGGCGGAATATAGAGTTCGTTGGTCTCGTTGCGCTTCTGGAATTCCTGGGAGTTGAGCTCCTCGAAGCGCTTCAGGCGGGCCTTGTTCTTGGACTGCTGGCCCTTGGCCTGGGTCTTGACCCATTCCAGCTCCTGCTGGACGGCCTTGCGCTGGGAAGCTTCCTGCTTGGCCTCCTGCTCCAGGCGCTTCTCCTTCTGCTCAAGCCAGCCCGTGTAGTTGCCCTGGAAGGGAATGCCCTGACCACGGTCCAGTTCGAGGATCCAGCCGGCGACGTTGTCCAGGAAGTAGCGGTCGTGGGTGATGGCCACCACGGTACCTGGGAAGTCGTGCAGGAAACGCTCCAGCCACGCCACACTCTCGGCGTCCAGATGGTTGGTGGGCTCGTCCAGCAGCAGCATGTCGGGACTGGAAAGCAACAGTCGGCACAGCGCCACGCGGCGGCGTTCACCGCCTGAAAGATGGTGTACCCCAGCGTCCCATGGCGGCAGGCGCAGGGCATCCGCAGCCACCTCCATGCGTCGCTCGATATCATGGCCCTCGGAGGCCTGGATGAAGGCTTCCAGCTCGCCCTGTTCCTTGGCGAGGGCATCGAAGTCGGCGTCCGGCTCGGCGTAGGCGGCGTAGATCTCATCCAGGCGTGCCAGCGCCTTGTGGACGCCCTCGACGGACTCCTCAATGATCTCACGGACGGTCTTGTTCTCGTCCAGCTGTGGCTCCTGGGGCAGGTAACCGATGTTCAGGCCCGGCAGAGGGCGCGCTTCGCCCACATAATCCGTTTCAACACCGGCCATTATCCGCAGCAGGGTCGACTTACCCGCGCCGTTGAGGCCGAGAACGCCGATCTTGGCGCCGGGGAAGAAACTCAGGTTGATGTCCTTGAGGATCTCTTTCTTCGGGGGAACGACCTTGCCTAGGCCATTCATGCTGAATACGTACTGAGCCATGGAATGGGTATCCTGCTGGGAAGTCGGAAAATGGAAGCTTGAATCTGGACGTACGTTAACCAATAGCAGCTTTCGAGGCAATAAAGACCGCCAGTGGCGGGCGTTCTGGCGCGTTTTTGGGCGGCGGATGTTATTGCGGCCCCTTTTCGGTAGAATAGCCTCGCCTTCAGAGAGACCCCGAGAGTTCATCATCGACCATTTTCTGGCAAGCAAAGGCGTTCCTCGGGGCGCGTCAATTGCCAGCACACGAGAGGCTGACAATGTTTAAGCGAGATATGA
>ENA-ORCO01000952-ORCO01000952.1-marine-metagenome-genome-assembly--contig:-NODE-952-length-10865-cov-3.752688_pt1 | contig 10865 bp, 15 predicted proteins | sample MGYA00248633_ERZ508508 | MGnify/ENA primary metagenome ERZ508508 (study PRJEB26179, sample SAMN06268845) | marine metagenome | isolation source: A23 P1 aerobic enrichment on pine of planktonic cells taken...
GCCGCTCGGGAGTCCGATCGTAGAAGCGAGCGCGCGAGCAGCCGAACACGTCGTCGACGACCAAGTCTACCGGCGGAGCGCTACCGGTGGCGGTGACGCCAAAGTGCTTCGGCACGAGGGGATTCCAACGGTCGAGTTCGGCTTCGGCACCCAGACAGCGCACGGCACCGACGAGTACACGACGACCGAGGCCCTGGTTCGAAACGCCATCAGCTACGGGACACTCCCAGTCCTCTACGAGCAACTCACGAGCGCTGACGGATGATTACAGCCATTGGGGGACCAACAATCGCACTGATCACGCTCGTTATTCTGGTCGCCGGGACCATGAATGGACTTGCTGGCTTCGGGTTCGCACTGGTCGGGACGATGGCGCTTGCGACGGTAATCGATCCGGCAACAGCAGTCGTCTTTATGATCATACCAATTCTCGCGGTGAATCTCTCGCTGGTCCGTGATCTTACCCGGGAAGAGCTTCGAACCTGTAGTCGGCGGTTTGGCCCACTCATCGGTGCAGCACTGATCGGCACGGTTGTCGGGATGGCGGTCCTCAGTAGTATTCCGACCGCCCCACTGCGTGCCGGTCTCGGACTATTGACACTCGGATTCGTCGCGACCGCCCAACGACGGATTCCCCTCCCGGAGTGGTCGGCAGGTGGGATCGGTACGTTCGCTCAAACGCGAGTTGGGATGCTCGGTGTCGGCGGCATCTCGGGACTGCTGTTCGGCGGGACGAACGTCGGGGTACAGCTCATCGCGTATCTTCGGATTTTCGACCTCTCTCACGGATTGTTCGTCGGTGTCGTTGCCCTTGTGTTCCTGGGACTCAATGGGATCCGCGTTGGTGTGGCGGGTCTGTTCGGGTTATATCCAAGCCGAATCGTCCTGTTCGCGTCCATCGTCGCTGCTGTCCCGGCGGTCATCGGGGTCGCTGTCGGAAAGCGCCTCCGAGTTACTGCCAGCGAGCGATCTCGCAGACTCGTCGTCTTGGGTCTCCTCACTGTCGTCGGATTCCGCTTGGTCGGCAGTGGATCGGGGCTGATCTAGGCGTCGGTGCCAATACGTTGGTTGTCACTCGATGAATAGATCTGCTGTCTAGCATCTATGAACGAGATACGGGAGGAGACGATCCCGCTCTTCTCGAGCTGCGTAAGAGCATATCGAACGGTCCGGCGCGGCAGAAGCGTTGACTCACCGAGCTCCGACTGCGTACTTTCGCCCTCGTATTCGAGCGTTTTTGCGACGAGCTTGGCGCTCGGTGGGAGATCCGCTAGGTCTGCTGTAGTTTCCCGAGATGACAGAGACGGCTGGTCAGGCATTAATAACAGAAGGGTACGGCACCGTCTTAACAGACTATCAGACGTGCGGTTACATTACACAACCGATCACTCGCCGGAAGTCACTCGCCCGCCGAGGTTCACTCTACAGTGGTTCGGGATGGATTCGCATCCCGTCTCCATCATCAGTCAGTGTGGACTCCACCCGGGACGGGACCTCATTATACTGGGCCCGAGAGATAAGTCCGACTTCCTCCCCACCCTACTCGCCTCTGCTTCTGCCGGGGCCGGAAGCCCTGCGCTCCTTGAGGGTGAGCCTCCACCTTGAGTTAGGTGATGCGCCTCCGAAGCAGATATCGAGATCCCTGTTCTCATTGATTCGTTCCATCTGGCTGTCGTCGCGCTCGTGCAACCCGTTTTGGATTCGCAAAACGTGTTTAATATGCCCGCACTTACTCTCTCCTAAGACCCAATGCTGGAACTCTACCGACTTCCCGGCTGCCCGTACTGTGCCAAGGTTGAGGAGAAGCTTGATGAGCTTGATCTCGACTACCAGACGCATACCGTCCTCCCCTTCCGGTTTCTCCGATTCGAAGTGAGATCGGTGAGCGGCCAGTCCGAGGTGCCGGTGCTTGTCGACCCCGAACATGGAATCGAAGGAATGGCAGAAAGCGACGACATCATCGCCCACCTTGAGAACACGTACGCGTAAACTACCCCACCCTACACGTACGCCTGACGTAGTCCCAGCGGGCTGTTGAGTACGGCGCCCCCCGCACACGATTGTCTACTACCGCCAAAATGACCGGCTCCGCCATCGCATTAGCTTCCCCGTGTTTCAGTTGTCGCGGTCGCGTGGTCCCTTCGTCGTCGCCCCCCACCCATTGGGATGACCACAGCTGAGATCGCGGCTACGCCTCTATGGTTCGCCGCCATCGGTGTCGTGGTTGCTATCGGACGGTCGGGACCCATATCGGGACTGGCTGCTGGATTCGTTCGGAGTCCAACGGTGCTCCTCGTGATGAGGAGCACGGATCTACAAATAAGCAAGGCGGGTACCTCGGGACCGTTCGGAAGATCTCTGATCTTCCGTGATGACGAGAATCTCCGATTCTCGAACCACTTGACCCCGAGGCGGTTCACCGGACGATCGTCACTGGTATCGGTGCTTGTCGCATCACGCTTTCTGCGACACTCCCGAGGACGAGCCGCGAGACGCCCTCGCGGCCGTGGCTTCCTATGATTATGTGCTCGATGTCGTGGCCGTCTGCATACTCTAGGATGGCGCGGGCGGGACGACCGATTTCGGTCGCCGTCGTGATCTCACAATCACGGTCACCGGCTTGCTCTTTCGCGTCGGCACAGATCTCGTCGGCCCGTTCTTTCATCCGGTCGTGCCACGTACTCGCTGCGGGCAGTCCCTTCGCCTCCGCTTCGTAGACGGCGAGCATCGGATCGATCACGTAGAGAACGGTAATCTGGTCGTCGGGGTGCTTTGTGATTGCTCGCTCAAGCGCGCGCTGTGAGAGAGGAGAGCCATCAAACGGGACGAGAATACGTTCTTTCATAATTGTTTATGGATGCGTATCTATGAAATCGTTATCCCCGCCTCCGGATGCGAGAGACCACGGTTTGTTAGTCGAGGACGTGAAAAATAGGAGTAAGAATGATCGAGCAGTTCCTCGGTGACGACGTCGAATCGTCCGGGCAGTATCTCGCAGAAGTGATCTATGGCGCCAACGATGGTATCGTTACGACCTTCGCCGTGGTCTCGGGCGTTGCCGGGGCGGCATTGAACCCCTCGATCGTGCTGATCCTTGGTGCAGCGAATCTGTTCGCCGACGGATTCTCGATGGGAATGAGCAACTACCTCAGTCGTCGGTCGGAACTCGATTACCAGCGATCCGTTCGAAAGGACGAGCGAGATCCACCCGAAGAGTTGGCCGATGGCAAGTCGCCTATACGCACGGCGTTCATCACGTTTCTCGCGTTCGTCATTGCTGGCTGGGCGCCCCTGATTCCGTACATCCTCGACGTGAGACCGACATTCCTCCTGTCGATCGCCTTCACTGGGTTCGCATTCTTCGCCGTGGGCGCGAGCCGAAGTCTCGTGACGACCCGGCGCTGGTTCGTGAACGGGGCGGAGATGTTCGTCGTCGGAATGGCCGCCGCAATTGTCGCCTACACCGTCGGGAACCTCCTCGGCGGTCTCGCCTGAAGCTCCACTCGAAGTGTCGCTGGATTCTCATAGCTTAGATTCGACGGTTGAACGCCAATCGTTTTCCCGGCCACCTCCTTCGGTTGAGTTGTATCGATCGCCGAGCACATCACACCGGCCGTGTGCACAGATAGCAACGTATGCCACTCGCTCAACTCCTCGAACAGTACGTCAGTCTCGGTATCTTCGTCCTCGCTGCAGGTCTGAGTGTACTCAGTTTCCTGGCGTGGCGGCGGGAACGTGACGGCCGTATGCGAATCGTCACGCTCGGGTACGCGATGTTCGCCGTCTACGGACTCATCGTATTTCTCGAGTATCCGTTGCTCCCGTATTTCTCGTACGCGACGCTCGAATTGCTCGAACAGGTCGAATCGACCGGAGAGTACGAACATTCGCCGCTGGTTACAGCGGACAACACGCTGATGCTGCTGAAAAAGAAGACAGGAATCGGGTAGTGAGGTGATCTGTTCGGGTTAGCGCGCCGTCTGAGTGGCTACACTGCTGGAAGTCTGGAAAAATCGCTCATATGATTGGTAGTGTAATATGAATGGCCGTTTGGAGAGAGATCTAAGGTAGTTTCCGCTGACCGAATCGGTCAAATTCACTGCATACGGTTCTCGAACTCCTTCGCGATGGACAGTAATTCACCTTCAGCAATTTCGTAGCTTTCACACCTAACACTCTTTACAGCGTATGACGTACTCTCTTTCAACGATGTCCATCGACCGAGATACATTCGAGAACACGAGCGAGGACGAACTCGAAGACCTCTCTGTGCCTGATCAGGTCCTCGGATTTCTCGCCGCCAACGAGGATCGGGCGTTCAAGGCACGCGAAATCGCCTCCCAAATCGGCATCGACGAGGGCGCAGTCAGCACCGCGCTCTCACGCTTGAAGGATCGTGGGCTGGTCGAACACAAGGCGACGTACTGGGCGATAACCGACGATGCTGAGCGCCTAGACGGATACAGTGGGTACGAACGAGCAACGGCTCTGTTCAACGACCAACTGGGTGCGGAGGACAAGGAGTCCTGGCGCGAGCACGCACCGCAGGAACCACACCCGAGCGTCGAGGACGAACAGTGACCGGCGAAGAGACACAAATTTTCGAGCGGGGCGACGTCGTCTACGGTGATGATCCATTCAAAGGCGAGGAAGACGCTCGGCCCTGGCTTATTCTCTCGAACCACGGAGGCCGTCCGTTCCACGGCGACCAGTATATCACGCTCACGCTGACGTCGAGATCGTGGATGGACGGCCTGATCGAGATCCCGGAGGAGGGCTGGGTTCGTGGAGGGACGCCGGATGAGAGTCGGATTGTCCCGTGGGGCGTCCAATCGATAGATCACGAGGACATCGATTTCTGGCAGGGCCGCATTGACAGCGAGTTTGTTGACGGGGCGGTGACTGCGCTCGTCGAAGAGCTACAATAGCTTTTCCGATGGTTCGTTCGAGTTGTGATTTAGTGAAACAGCTGTTAGGTGAGTCTATTTATGAACCAGAGTTGAATCATCTGACCGCTTTGCGTCATCAAGCAAAGGATTCACCCGTCGCAAATTCCTACTGTTAGGGGACTGGTTTAACGGAGACCGACAGTCATGAGTGACAGCCTCGGACTAAAGGAAGGCGTCTCGATGGCACTCGGCGGTATGATCGGGGGCGGTATCTACGCCGTCCTCGGTGTGGTGGCGGGGATAACGATGTCTGCCATTTGGGTCGCATTTCTGGTCGCCGGTGTCGTCGCCATGTGTGCGGGCTACTCGTACAACAAGCTCAATAGCCTCACGGACAACCGAGGCGGGTCGGTGACTTTCGTCCAGTGTTACCTCGGTAACTCCACCGTGGCCGGGATGGTTGGCTGGACGCTTCTGTTCGGCTACATCGGCTCCATGGCGATGTACGCGTTCGCTTTCGGCGAATTTACAGCCGCATTCGACATCGTCCCGACGAGCGTTGCCGGCGTCCCGATCCGACCGCTCGTCTCTGTCGTAGCAGTAGCCGGCTTCGTCGGCTTGAACCTTCTCGGGGCCCAGACGACTGGCGCCGCGGAGAATGTCCTCGTCGCGCTGAAGGTCGGCATCCTCGTGGTGTTCGGGATCATCGGGTTGGTGTACGCCTTCGGCTTCAGCGGAGCGCCGTTCGAATTTGGCGTCAGCCAGCTCGGCGGCATCGGACCCATAATGGCGGCGGCCATCTCGTTCGTCGCCTTCCAGGGGTGGCAACTCCTGTACTACGACCAGGAGAGCGTCGAGAATCCCGTCGAGACCATACGAAAGGCAGTGTACATCTCGATCCCGGTCGCCGTTGCTATCTACATCCTCGTGGGGATGGTGACGGTGAACCTCGTTCCACAGGCGCTCGAGTCCCATCCACACGTCGCGCTAAAGGACGCCGCCTCGATGATGATGGAACCGTACGGACTGGCGCGCGTCGGCGCCGTCGTCCTCGCGCTGTCGGCACTGTTCTCGACGGGGAGTGCGATCAACGCCACTCTCTTCTCGTCGGCGCACTTCGCCAAGGGGATGCTCAGTGAGAATCTCCTCCCCGATCAGATCGGGAACGCGGCCACTGACGGCATCCCTGAGCGGACGGTGCTTGTCCTCGGGGCCATCACCGCGGTGTTCACGTGGTACGGGAGCCTCGGGGCCATCACGTCGTTCGCTTCGCTGTCGTTCATCCTCGTCTTCGGCTCGATGAGCTATCTCGCGTTCCGCCAGCGCGATCACGACGAGGTGAACCCCGTCGTCCCTGCAGTCGGAACCGTCGGCGCGCTGGCGTTCTTCCCGCTGATGCTGTACAACCTCTATACTCGCGAGCCGAATACGTTCTACATGGTGCTCGGTATCGCCGCTGTCGTGCTCGCCGTCGAACTCCTCTACTTCGAGCGCGACCTCCTTGAGGAAGAGGTCACGGAGTTCGAGTCCGATGTCCGCGCTGTCTTTGAGGGCGACTGATCCGGTCTGCCTGTTCTCTTCAGACCACGTCGTTCCGTCGTCAGTCACTTTATCGCGTCCGGCGTATCTTGGCGTGTCATGAACCGAAATTTCGTTCGCACTCTCCTCGTCGAGGAATCATTCGCGTATGGATTTACGATTGCCTTCTGGGGATCGGGGCTGCTCCTCATCAACGAGTACGGCTTGCTTCACACGCTCGGCATCTTCGAGTATGCGAGCGGTGCAATCACAGGGTTCGGGGTTCTTGCAGTGGCTACGTTCGGCGGTCCGGTAGATACCGTCGATGTCGATGAATCTCCGTCGTATTTCATTCTCGCCGGCATCCACTATCTATCGGGGCTTGTTCCGATTGCCATAACACATGGGCTCCTCGCCCTTACGCTCGGCAAGGCAGTTACGCTCTTTCTCACGGGAATGGCCGTGTCGATCTGTTACAACCTATTCGTTACGTTCGAAGAAGTCCTCTCGGAGATGGCATGGCAGGCTGAACAAACGGTGTTAGATGAGTGGAAAAGAGAGAATCACTCTGTCGAGTCAGCGAGTTCGCGTTTGACCTTCATGAAGCTGTTTGCGGCTTTGTCCGTCGCCATAAGATACGCGAAGGCGAGAACGACACACCCAATCACAGCGGCCCATACCGCGATTACGGTCCCTCCGGTCTGTGCTGACGTGAGTGCGAACCGTTCGATGTACAATCCCGCTACGGATAAGCCTGCTGAGCCGAGTCCGAACACGACGAGGTCGAGTAGTTCCGGGAGGATCTCAAGCACTGAGTTCATCGTTGATTTTGAATCCGGAGTCAGTGATCTTCACTTTTTCCAAACAAAAATTTACTTGTCGCTGAGGGGGCGATTCACGGATATGCACGGGCGATACGGAGACCTCGACTACCCACGACTCACGAAGCTGAGTTTCTTACTCGGCATCGGCCTGTTCGTGGTGGGTGAACTCGGTGAGTTCGGGATTAGAAAAGCCGGGATGTCAGCCCCGGCTTGGGAACACAGTCTGTTGATGACGGCTGCATAGGTCGGCATCGTCGTCGCGCTTCTCTCGCCGTTTGTGTTCGGTATCGTTCTCCCTCTGACCGAGTAGACGCTCCGACGTGATCACCAGCCGGCTGGCGTACAAGGATCCCCCGGACAGCGAGTCACAGCTGTTCGTTTGCGGGTCGGGGCTCGCTGTCGAAGGCGTCGACGAGTTGCTCCGGGAGCGGTTCCGGTGAGAACACGGACACAAGGTCGCCCGGCTTGATCATAGTGTCGCCGTTCGGGGTGATGTGATCTCCGTCACGCTCGATTCCCACGATGAGTACATCATCGGATAACAGCCCTTTCTGATTGGCAATTTTCAGTGTCAGTCCGGCGATGTCGGCAGTCTCCGAAACAGTGAACTCCACGACCTCGCCACCGCCCACGACGGTCTGGAAGTCGGTCACTGCCGACGGGGCACGATTCTCTTCGGGGGCGAACCCGTGGTAGGGCTGGAACGTCTCGTCAAGAACGATGTCCTCCCGTTCGATAGTCACGCCAGCTGCTGAGAGCTGCTGAGCGATGCGGTTGATATCGGACGTGTCCTCGCCGACAGCGGTGATTACGAGGTTCTCCTGCCCGGCGAGGAGCTCCCTGACGTGAATCACCCCCGGGGTCGATACGGCCTCATTTGCGAGCGCTGAGCGCTTACTGACGGGAGCGGTACAGGTGAACTGTGTGGTTACCTTCCCATTCGAGTTCTCGTAATCGATGTCGGCGTGATACCCCCGGATAATCCCGTGTTCTTCTAAGCGATTGATACGGTTGCGTACCGTCGCTGGGGTCACATCCACCTCTTCGGCGATCATCGGGGCGGACGTGTCCCTCGCGTTCATTCCGAGGTAGTAGAGGATCCGCCGGTCGATCTCGTCGGGGCGGTAGGTCATAGCTCTAGCTACTGTCTATCCGGGCAAAGACGTTGTGCCCTCCACTCGATATTGATGATTGGCGAGTCCGATTCTGAACACACGCTTCGAAACGAACTCTAATACTGATTCAATAATATAATGGGCCAGATTTTTGTGCATCGAAAACACATTGGGTGGTATGACATCGAATGGTAGCCGCTCCCCGTTCGAACGACTCAAAGAACATTACGACCACGAGGAACTCGTCTGTCGAGAGTGTGGATTCGAGGACGAAGATGGCACGTGGGATGCCGAGGCCGACGGTGCAGACATCGTGTACACTCACACCTGCCCCAGATGTGGCGCAGAACGGGAACACACATTGGGGCTTTCGGACCGTGAAACCGCACAGGAGCACGTGCAAGAATACCGGTGACACCCCGTCAGTTTTTGAGGACCAGGACCCCCTCTTCAACTATCAGCTCTCGTCGTGTGACTCTCCCAGATAGGTCCAGTGGGTTTCCTCGGACCCGTCAGGCCGTGATTCAAGCGTAATCAGATACGTCTCGACGCTCCGCTCCTGTTCGAGTTCGGCAACGATTCCGCCGGCCTCGGCGTCCCGAAGTTCGAACTCAGTAACGTCCTCTCGTTGTTCAAGTTCGGCTCGAACGAGTTCTTCGAGCTCTTGGCTCCGCTCGGACTGATCTTCATCCGTCATCGAATCCGCCTCCATCTGATTCGAGTTCGTGCTCCCGTCTCGTCTAGACTACACTGACTGGCAGAGTGAAGATGCTCGGTCGTCGGGCGCCCGGATCGTATGCTGTCAGTCACGAACCGCTTCCATCGCTGACAGCGTCGCTGGCGGCCTCCACGTCGATGGAGGTCCTCCGGGAACACGGGATCGCGCCGCCGGCGCTCTCGAAGAACGGAGCCTGGTCCCTGATGAAGCGTCTCTGTGACGCTGCTGACGTTGATATCGATGGCGAGTACCTCAAGCCACACGGTGGCCGACGTGGACTGGGGAGCGACCTCTACGCACGGGACGCCGAACTTGCTCAAGAACTCCTCCGCCACGAGTCGATCGAGACCACTCACCAATCCTACCGCGAGCAGAATGTCGTCGAGCGACGGAAGCGACTCGAAGATATTCTCGGTGAATAGTCGAACCTGAGGCTGAGGTTCAAACCCTTGTTACCCCACAGTGTCCGGGGACATTGGGGTTTGTGGGGTAACCTGTGCTCAACTCGCAAAAATTTCTATCTCCACCGCTCAGTAGAGGCAATGCCGTACTGCTCGAATTGTGGAAACAGCGTCGGTGAGACTCACCATTACTGCAGCTCTTGCGGGAACGCTCTTTCGAAAACAGCGAGCTCTGAAGATGATCCACCGATGGTGGTTAATCGTGATGGGTTCCTTTCGCCACGCTCTCTCTCGTACGTCTCGGCGTTACTGAGTGGTGAGCAGACCATCGACAGAGAATCCGTTTCTCACAAGCAGCTCCAGCGAGACGTGAACGCCGCAGTTTCAGTACTTCACAAAGCCGGTTAGTTAGAACGTCTGCTTGCTGAGGATGTGCACTCCAACAAGCAAGCAGACAGTGAGATCCACGAGGACCAGCTTCTTAACTTTCTCGTCAACCGCCTTGACGAGGAAGTTCCGATCTCCTTAGCCAATAACGCTGAAATCACTGCTGAGGACATCTATGAGGTCCTCGTCGGCGCTTGCGCCGACGGGACCTCTGTCTCTACGCTCTGCGCGTCAAGCCAGAACGCACCCGCTGCGAACACGGTCCTCTACCATCTCCGGACGAAGTTCGAGCCCGATCGGCTCGAACGAGTCGCTAACACGCTTCTCCGAAAGGATCTTGATGAACTGCTCCCCGAGCAGGTGGAGGTCTGCGCAGACCTCCACCTGCGGCCCTACTACGGTGACGAAGACGACACAGACGACCTCTATCACTCGGTAGCGAAGCGTGGAACCACTGCGTTCCACGCCTACGCCACACTCTACGTGCGTGTGAAGAACAAACGCTACACGCTGGCGGTACGCCGTCTTCGAGACGGCGATACCGCCAGTAGTGTTCTCGCTGAGTTCTTTGGTATCCTCGACGGCCTTGACACCGGGGTCAAGGCCGTCTACCTTGATCGCGGCTTCTACGACAGTAAGTCTCTCACGCTGCTTCAGGCGCACAATTACGCGTACGTGATCCCGATCATCCGGTGGGGTGAGACGATTCAGCAGGAGCTCTCAGAAGGATGGAGTCGCGTTATTCAACACGACCTGACAGGGAAACTCGACGGTCACAGCTGGACCGTTGAGTTTCCCGTCTACATCGACTGTACGTACCTGAACGGGAAGTATGACGGGAACGGTGTGGCGCGTCACGGCTACGCCGCTGACGCGCCGTTCATCGACTCACCACGGGACGCTCGATACCACTACTCAAAACGCTTCGGTATCGAGTCGAGCTATCGGTTGTTTGAGCAAGCGATAGCGACAACGACAACACGAGATCCAACGGTACGGCTGCTGTACGTCGT
>ENA-ORCO01000955-ORCO01000955.1-marine-metagenome-genome-assembly--contig:-NODE-955-length-10849-cov-10.809042_pt1 | contig 10849 bp, 12 predicted proteins | sample MGYA00248633_ERZ508508 | MGnify/ENA primary metagenome ERZ508508 (study PRJEB26179, sample SAMN06268845) | marine metagenome | isolation source: A23 P1 aerobic enrichment on pine of planktonic cells...
CGCCTCGGTCGTCCCCCGGCCCCGCAAGCACCACAGGAACGAGGAGCGCAGCGGCGGTCGCGGGACGTCGAGCGGCCGAGGGCTTTCGACAGTGATGCTTTACAATCGCGTGCTCACTATCGGCACCCGAATGTCTGGCCTCTATGATGCGATTATGTCCTGGGCTGCGGACAGTGAGTACATCGACGTCGAACACGTGTGGCCGCTCGGAATTGGTCTCACTGTGGTCCTCATCTCGTTCGCCGACGTTCGTGCTCTGAATCATCTGCTGGCGTCGCTTGATGAATTTACACAGCTACGGCACCTGGTAGTAATGGCGTTGAAAGGAGTTGGCGCGGGGATGATTGCCCATATTGCCTACAGTACAAGCGAGATCTCGTTTCGAAGCCGACAGACGCTCCAGAGTAAGGAACGTGCGTTGCTGATCCTTCTTGTGGTTGGTGTCGGCGCCGGCCTCTTTGTGGACGTCATCATCCCTCGAATGGTCGAACCCTTCCCGTTCGTTGTTGTTCAGACTACTGGGCTTTTGCTGGTGGCCGGTATGTGGTATCTACACTTACTGATCGAAAATTGGAACCTCTCGAACGAGTGGCCCCACCTACTGAGTGGGCTGTTTATTGCCTTCGGTCCATATATTCCAAACCTGGTATAGCAGGTCGCAGGTATACCATGGATAGGCCAGTTCCAAAACCGGACGGTCAGTAGTACCCTCCATTAATAAGAGCCACGCGGTATTTCGTCTGCGTAGATGCCACTCTCCAGTGCTGAAATCATCCAACATCTACAGAATATAGAGCCGGACGAATTTGAGCATTTCATCGGTGATCTCTGGGAACGACTTGGTTGGGAAACAGAAGTTACCACTGGATCGAGCGATCGTGGAATTGATGTTATCGCTAAGCGGTTTCATCCGTATCAGCAAAAAATCCTGATTCAGGCTAAGCGATACCAGTCTGATAACCGAGTCGGGAGCCCGCAAATTAGAGAGTATAGTTCGCTCCGACAGCAAGAAGAGAACGTCGATCAGGTCCTTGTTGTAACCACGAGTGCATTCACGTCGGAGGCGCGTGCAATCGCCTCAGATCTGAATGTAAAATGCATCAATGGAGAGCAGCTTGCTCAGCTGGTAGAGGAGAACGACGCGATGGATTTGGTGGAAACTACGACTGGGGGCCTTCCCCCATCGAGCTCCGCACCACGAGAGACAGATGCAAAATCGAGAGAGAGAAATCGCGAAACAGCTGGATTGCCCCGGGGAATTGGTGATGACGTCATCGCAGAATTACTCGGAATTGCACGCGTTAATTTCTCTTCCGAGAGTGATATTTCTCGACACGAAATGGATTTCGATGGGCTCTTCGTAGCCCTTACTCTCCATACTCGTAGTCTCCAAGATAGTGTCTGGCTGGCTATTGGGGCTACACAGGAGGTTGACGTCGTTGATAGCACCGGGTCAAAGCACAATCCGATTTCCCTCTCCGAGAAACCACTTCGAAACGGCTGGCAGACACACGATCCGGAGGTGAGAACGCAAACCGGCCCACGGAATCTTGATATTGACATCCGCATACAGGAGACCACGAAGTATCTTCTGGCAGTAGATCTGAGCTCAATACGCGACCTCTCCCGAATCGAGATCGATCGTTACGGAATCGAGATTGACTTTACCGAAGTGGATCTTGCCGACATTCCGAGCTTGCCTGACGACCTCAAAACTAGTCTGGAGTCAGTTAGAGGAGTCTCGATACATACGCGCTAAAATGGTTCCCTTCGGAAGTTTGGAAGTCACTCTGATGGCGATCCGGTTCGAGCCGCCGCTAGAGAGGATCTCTGTACCGGAAACGGGTCTCGTTGAGCACCAACCAGGGGTCGAAACTACAACCGGCGTTGCGGTGCGGTAGCGGGACGTCGAGCGGCCGAGGGCTTTCAGGAACTATCCCTATCTCGGACCCACAAGTCGTTATTCGCCGACGGACTGCGATTTGTCCTCGACGATGACGTCCACACCGTCCGGTGATACATCGAGCGGGATCCCCTCGACAGTAAACTGAACGGTGATCTTCTCATCGGCGGAAGCGATCAGCTGTTCGAGCGCATCGGGGTCGATGTACTCGTGGAGCTGATAGGAATCGTCCTCGAGTCCACACGCCTCCAGTGTCTCGATGATCTCGACGAGGAGCTCATTTGGTCCGCCCGAACGGCCGGTAGATGGAGAATGCATTTGAACGCTTGGGGCTAAGGATACCAGTCGTATAAAATGCGTGGAGTCAACCATAGAAGCTAATCGCTTCGCTACTTGACTTAGCGCGTTTGGGATAGCATCGGCGCAACCACAAGCGATTATGCGCTTTGACGCCGACTGGATGTCTCGCGCCGATGACCGCATTCTAGAGCATCTCTCTGAAGACGGACCCGACACCCCGAAAGAAATGGCTGATAGCGATCGCGTGCGATTTTCCCGGCAACACATCAACGCCCGCTGCAAGACCCTCGTCAAATACGGCCTCCTCGTCCACCTCGGCAACGGCGTCTACGACATCACTCGACAGGGAGAACAGTATCTGGCTGGCGACCTCGACGCTCGTAACCTCGATCCCGAATAGGGTCAGCTGTTGCCGCCGACCAGGTCCTCGATGAACCGGAAGCCGTTCACGAACGTCACCGAGTCACCGTACCCCTCGCTCGCGAGCACGGTTTCAGCGCCTTCGCCGGCCGCGATATCCGTTGTATAGATGTACACCTCCATCACCGTCCCCGCGCTGAGCTCCTGAGCAGCAAGGGCCGCAAGTGCGGCGTCCGCCCGTTCGACCTCGTCCGCGGGCCGGTCATCGGCGTTCGCGATGTACCGCTGGACGCCGTCCATCACACGCGAAACGATGGGCTCGGAGAACTCGAGCGGCGCCGCCACCGTCGCCCATCCCTCGTCGATCGCGGCGTCGACCGGGACCTCCTCGACGTCGGGATCGACGACGGTCAGCTCCTCGTACACCCGTTCGGGCAGGACGAACGTGACGTCGTTCCGGCGGGCGAATCGCCGCACTGCTTGGTAGCGACTGTTCGACGGCTGCCCCATCGCGACGAACAGGCCGGTGTCGGCGATGTGGAGCCGGCTCACGCGTCGTCAGCGGAGACGTCGTCGTCGATATCCAACTCCTCGAGCGACGCCCCTGCCGCCTCGATGTCGTAGTGCTCGTGGACGACGGGCCGGAGCGCTTGGAGGATCATCTCCGCGGCCAGCGGGGAGATATCGAGGTCGTCGGCCATCAGCCGGTGGGTCACCTCGCCGCGTTCGCGGGCGACCGCGTAGGTGAGCGCCGTCGCGAGGCCGGCGACGCCGTGGCGGTCGATGTAGGTGTCGATGTCGGCGTCCGTCTCGCGTCGGCCGACGGCGTCGATGAGCGCCGGCGTGATCGTGTACTCGCGGTCGCCAGCGGCCGTCGTCACGGTCAGATCGATTTCTCGGGCGGCGTACCGGCGGGGCTGTTCGTCGTCGGTGACGTCGACGACGCCGGCGTCGACGAGGCGGTTCACGTAGCTATAGGCCGTTCCCTGTGCGAGCTCGAGGTCGTCCATCACGTCTTGGACGGTCGTCTCGCCTTCACGAGCGAGGTAGGCGTACAGCTGGGCGAGCTGTGGCTCCTCTAGCAGGTCTGCGACTGAAAGGAAGTCCCGGACGATGTCGCCGTCGGCGCGATCTGAAGTGCGTGACACGATTCGTTCCTGATTACAGTTTACAGCGAAACAGTAAAGAGTGTTTGGGTCACTTCGCCGGCGTTCTGACGAGATGCTCCTCGAGGTCGCGCGTCCAGTACGTCGCGAGCCCACCCGGACTACAGCGGGCGCACAGCTGCAACGGGCCCTCCAGGTGCCCCAGTTCGACCCGGAACCGGGTGAGTGCCGCAAGTGTGTCGACGACCAGCCCACAGCCGTCACAGGCGACGTGGTCGCGTTCGTCGGGATCCGACCGCGTCTGAATCGCGCAGTCGACACAGATCGGGTGGGTGACCCGCTCGTCCTGCCCCCAAGTGTGGGCTTCGCCAGTCTCGGTACCAGGGGGCGCGTCGCAGAACGCACAGCCGACGAGGGTTTGCTGCATCACTCGCCCTCCCCGTCGGCGTCGCGGCCGGCCGTCCAGCCACGGTGGAAGACGGCCAGCTGTATCGCCGAGTCGAACGTGGTGCCGCTCGGCTCGTGAACCAGAACTTGGTCCTCGGGAACCAACGTGACGATGTCCGCGTCGACGAGGTCGCTGACCAGGTTCTGGGCCGTCCTGTCGTCGATGTCCGCCCTGTCGACGCCGGCGGCGTCGCGGTCCTGGGCGAGCTGTTCTTTCTCGAACTGTTCGTAGTCGCGACTTGTGTCGTCGTGCGGATCGGGACCAGGCATGGTGAGTCACGCAGCGCACGCTGCCGCGCGCTGCACGCCTTCCGGCGCCGACAAACAACTCATGGCGTACAGATTGGGTACCTCCTCGGATCGCCCGGCCGCCAGGATGCACTCACTCGAGGAGTCGGGCGGAGGGTGGGGGCAAGGGAGTGGATCCAGCCCCAGCGTTAACCAACACTGTGTCGGTATCGGCCGAGAATGTTGGTTAAGTCTAGCCGCTACGGCGTTCGGAGCTCTCGAACTGGCTTCACGGCGAAGGTAGCTGGCTCGTTGGCTGCTCCCTCACCTGACTGTTCTGCCTTCGATGAGGCCGACCGCGTGAGCTGGGTGATGAGCTCGTCGCGAACGGTTTGTCGAGGGACGGTGGTCTCGTGCCAGCCCAGCCGGTTGTCGAAGTGCCGCTTCTGGAACCGCTCGCCGACGTCGTCGTCGGCGACGTACTGCGTCCGCGTCGACCGCCCGACCTGCCGGGAGATGAAGACGGCCCCCACGGTTTCGTGCGTGAGTTCGACGAGAGCACACTCCACGAGGGCGACGACCGACGCGTGATCCCGGTCGGTCGGAACCGTCATCTCGAGGGCTCCCCACGGCGCTTCCCCGTCGGGAGTACTTGCTGCGTGATGCGCTGCTCGTGTTGCGCTGAGTCGTTCCGATGCCATCGTCAATTGGGGGCACGTGATGCGCCCCGCCACCCCCTCGCGGGGGCAACAGACCCCACCGAAACGCACCCTGTCAACCAATGCGCTAAATCTGATAAATTACTGAATCCAAATTCTGGGTGACGGCCCCTCGGCCTGAGAGAGCCGGCGGCCTTCGCACACTGCATATCGCCTCTTTCTTTGGACGAAAACCGCGATATGCAAGAAGATATGACGGTCTCAAATCGGAGAAGAACTCCGTCGGGCCGATTTGAGGCGGTAGAAAATATCTCGACGAAGACTATAGATTGCGGTGAGACGGAAAAATTGCTCGACGGAGGGTTCTACTCCCTCAAAATAGGGGATTGAATCTGACATGGATGGATTAGCCCTACTACCTTGGTATAGGAAGTCTCTCTTTGGAGTCAGTCAGGCGGTCTGATATCACCTATACCGAGTGGTTTCGGGTGCATTAAGCGCTGAAACGGCTCGACGTGCTTCAAGGAGGCAGAATCAAACTACGGTCAGCAGAAGCATAATAGTATAGATATCTTCATCATGTTGGGGACCTTCCACCTCTGAAAGAAGGTACAGACAAATTACCGCTCTACTATCGAAATACTCTGTATGCTATTGGTTCAACCAAGATTCAAACCCTTCATCTCCGTCGTATTCGGTTGTGGGGGGATAGTACGATCCCCCATGGGCTTCCTTATGGCACGGTTCACAAAGAGTGGCCAAATTCTCATCACAGGATTCACCTCCTTCTGAAATCGGGAGAATATGGTGTACCGTTAATTCTTCCTCCCGATTGCATCGGAGGCACGAACCGTCGCGTCTAATGATCCTGTCTCTCGTTCCAGGCGAGACTTTTTCTTCCTGAGCAGACTGTGACCAGGCTTTCTCGACGGCTCTCTCTTTTTCAGGGTCGTATTTGAACCGGCGGGCATAGCTATCCGAGCAGCCAACAACGTTGGCAATATCCTTCGATGCAGCCCCCTCTGCCATTTCCAATAATGCCAGTATTTCCTCCTTAGCAGTCGCCGCCTCCTCAACTCCAGATTCATAGAGCTGTTTCAACTCGTCAAGAGATGTCCGCTTATGAGGAACGTATTGAGAGTCATCACTAGTTAGCGTTGCAAAATGAGTTGATAACAAATCTGGGTTTCGACGGAAATACTTCTCGACACGGATCGAGAAGGATAGACCGAGCTCGGAGACAATCGGGAAACAGTCTTCAGCAGCAGCCCTCGCATCACTTAGAGAATCGAGATGGTTGATATCTACTTCACTCAGATATTCCTCAAGGAGTCCATCAAAAATCACACTCTCAGCTTCATCGCCAAGATATCGGTATCCATCCACAATACACGGAATTCCCTGAACGACAGAGACACTAGATGGGCCCCTTCCTCGGGCTGTACTATATGGGTCGTATCTCCAGTTGGCTGCGTTCCAGCAAAGCTGCTGATATTCCTCGGAATAGACTTCACGAAGAGGCAACACAGCAGTCTGAGATATATAATCGCCTAGCTCTGAATTAGCAATAGTGCTGAGGAGCGAGTCTGCATCGCTCCGTGTGGAGGCAAACAGAACTATCCCTTGGCTTTCGTAGCCTTCTATCAGGAGTTCGATTTTGAACTCATTATTCTGTGAAAGCGCGGTCTTGACGACGTCATTGTGGTTCCCGAATCGCCCTGACGGTTCATAATCACTATAGTCGAACGCCGTTTCGTCGCGGGCAAGGTAACACGAGAAGCAAAGGGCCAGATCGAGGCGACCCAACTCATACTGGTCAACCATAAAATCATCAAGAGAAGTCTCGCAGTCGGCACATTCCATAGATGGTTTTCCAATGGCATAGGGCATAATATCTGTCTAGTTAAAACTGCTCAGCGGGGCCAGCTGATTCCTCATCAACCTGCTCGTACATCTCATCAGGAAACGGGAGACTGCCCCAGATCGAATAGGGACACTGGTCTTGGCCGATACAGTAGCGCTGTAGATCGTCGTTATCGCAGTTCATCGGCAACGGCGTGTCGCCGTCGATCGTGTTCGAGAATTCGTAGCGAACCTGGTACTCGGTCTCCTGCTCGTCGTACCACGGCCACCGGGAGAAGACGTCCTTGAGGTCCGCGACGATCTCGTCGAGGCTGCTGTCTTGGTACTGCGGCAGCCACATCACCATCCGCGCGAAGTTGTAGAGGTCCTTCCGGACGGGCTTCTTCTCGTGCAGTCGCTCCTCCATATTCGCCATACAGGGGAGTTCGAAGAGGTCCTCGATCTCTCGTACCTCGATCTGTTCGGCGCCGGTTCCAGCTCGCCCGATTCGGTACGTATTGACGCGCCCGTCGCGGTCGATCGTAACGGCCGAGTGGGACTCGTGATCGGCCAGCGTCTTCGCGAGACTGCTTGGACTCGAGATCCAATCCGTTACAGAGGATTTCCAGTCGTCCTCGTCATCGTACGCCGTAACCGCTTGATAGAGCTCTTTCGCCGTGTGGAATTCGCCCGTTTGCGCGATGTCGTCGGGGGCGTCACTCAGGGCCCGCCGAAGGACGCGGATCGTCCGTTCTCCACGGTCCCAGTTCCGCCAGATACGCTCGTGATGGCCGGTCTCAAGGAAGCGGTCGATCCGCTCCGTGATCGCCGACTCGTTCGTGGTCAACCACGTCAGCTGGTCGTCGGAGAGGCCGTCTTCTTGCACCCGCAGGAGCTTCTTGAACGCCCGCTCGGCATAGGCCTGATACTTACTGTCGAAATCACCGACCGGGACGTACAGCTTGTTGTCTTTCAGTCGCGTCAGTATCTCCCCGCCCTCGCCAGCTCCCGTCGCCGTCTCGTCCTCCTGAACAAGGCATTTGCGTGACGCCGCCGCCATCGGGATTTCGAGGTAGAGGCCATCCCCGAACTCCGGCATCTCTGTGATGCCCGTACAGACCCGACCCGGATGTGGGCCATCCTCACCGGGCTCCTTGCTGTACAGCACGTCGGCGATGTCCTGCTGGAGTGATCCATCGCCGTGGGCGCGCATGAGGGAGGCGAGATTGTTGACGTACAGCTCCCGGATGTCGTAGAGCACCTGAATGTTCCGTGGTGACGCGTGCTCGAACTTCGGGTGCTCTTTCACACAGATCGCACTCAGCGTCGCGAGCACGGCGAGCGTCCCCGGCTCGTCGACGAACGGCTCTTCGGCGGCGTCGGCACGAACCTGCTCTTTGAACGCCGCCGTCCCGAACCGCTCGACGTCGTTCACGAGGTCCTCGGGTTGGTCCTCGCCGTCGACGACGTATCGATTGTACCCACGCGTAAACAGCTGGTTGATGCGGGTCTCACCGTACTCCAGCGGGAGTGCCGCAACTCGATACGCCATGTCTTCGTCGTCGGTGGGCGTACTCGGACTCATTCGTCGATCACCTCGGGTGTCGCCGACCGAACGTCGAACGCCGGGCTCTCGATGGGTTGAACGATGCTACAGACGTCGGCGTGAAGTGAATAGGGCAAGCGGGCGACCCGCCGGCGGTCGGCCGTCACGACGGGGTCGATCGGGATGTCGTAGGTCTCGAGAAGGAGGTCGTTCAACACCTCGCGACTCTGCTCGTCGTATCGGTGCGCCGGGTCAGAGTCGAGGAGGTAGACGTGGACACCCTGCCCGCTGTAGACGACCATCGTTTCCTCGGCGTCGAAATCGTCCTCGAAGATATCGCGCACCTCGAACCCGTACTCGATGGCGCGGTCGACGTCTTCGAAGGCGTACGGATACCCCTCGGGAGCGGCATCGAGGATACCCGCAGCGTCGAGGAGCGCATCGTCGTCCCGATCGTCGAGGTCCGCGGACACCATCTCGTCCGCTCGGTCTCGGGCGATCTCTTTGGCGTCGATGTCGACGAGGAGGACCCAGGGACGTTCCCAGTGATCCAGCGCGTAGTAGACGGCGTCGGGCCGTGGGTCCGGTTTCTCCAGCACCTCCGGATCAGCAAGCGCGAACTCGCTCCGTCCCAGCGGGTCGTTGCGCGCTGGATGCCGAATGAACTCAACGACATCCTCGAAGTCGTCGAACTCGGGCGTCGTTCGGTCCCCCGATGGATCTGTTTGCCACGTATCCCGCCGGATGAAGTCCTTGGCCGGCACATCGTCTTTGCGCACCGGGTGGGACTCGCGGAAGGCGACGGCGTACTGTTTCGGGCCGGTCGCCGTGATGAATTCCGGCAGGTCATCCAGATAGCGGGGGAACTCCTCGGCGTAGTAGGCGTAAAGCTCCTCGCGGGTCGCCTGTCGCCAAGTCATTGGTTTAGTTCTTGATCGAGATTTTTGAAGCCCCGAACAGTGGTCAGCCCCGAAGCATCGAACTCGTCGACGGCGTCTCTGATGGTCGCGAACGACCGTGCCGCCCGCCCGCTGACCCGCTCGTCGATCCGATCCGCGTCGGCAAGGCTATCCAGGACGTCGAGCGCCGTCTCGCGATTGTTGAAGGCCCAGATAGCGTCGGCGTCCACCGCGCGGAGTTTGTCGTAATCCTCGACCGGGGCGTGCCGGTTGTTACTCGCGAGCTCTGCTTCGCCGGCCCAGACGAGATCGCCGTCCGCGTCGAAGCCGGCCACGTCCAGTACCGTGCTGTCGTCAGTTTCGTAGTACGGTTCCACGCGAACGACGTCATCCCGCTGCTGGAGCCAGAGCTCGAGGAGCCGGACGCCAACCTTGTGTGGCGTTTTCTCGCCGAGATCGCCCGCTCCTGGTCCCGCCTTCAATTCTCTCCCCAGGAGGTCTCGACCGTCCGGGAGGACGGTGTAGTACTTGCGCCCCGCCGCGGAGTCCGCTTCCAGGAGATTCTGCTCTGTGAGCCGCTCTATATGGAGGTCGTCGTATTCGTCCCGGAGCTGGCTCATCCTGTCCAGTAGCGTGTACTCGTCGTCCTCTCGGTTCATCACGTTGAGGACCCGATTCAGGAACCGGACGTCGTCACGGCTGAGCCCGCGTTGTCGGAGTTCGTCATCGGGGACGGGTACGCTGCTTTCCTGAACGGGCGTTGCCCAGTTCTCCGGCTGCGTTGCTTGGTCACCAGCTGGTTCCTCGTCCGTCTCGGTGGCCTGCCCGAACAGGGGGCTCATCGCTGCCTCGCCTGCATCTGGGTCGCTGTCCGCCTTGGGCTGGGTGGTCGACGTCGACGCGTCCTCGGTCGTCGATTCGCTGATGAACGCGGATTGCGTCGGGTCCGTTCCTGAATCGCCGTCGGCAGCCGCACCCGTCGTCTCAGCCCCCGAACTTCCCCAGCCAGTCTCCTCTGGGGCAGTGCTCGACTCAGTCGGCTCTGTCAGCCCGTACTGGGCCTGTGTCCGTTCGACCATCCGTGGCCGGGACACGGACTCGAAATGGTCTTCCTGGGGCTCTGTGAGCGGCTGGTCGCTTTCTGGATGCCCCGGCGCAATCGGGAGCGGCTTCAACGAAAACGGCGGCGGACCAGTCTCCCCGAACGACGGACTCGGGAGCTGCGCAATCCACTCGCCACTTGGGAGCGTGTTGATTCGGTTGCGGAGTTCGGTCGGGCTGAGGTCCTCGTGGGCAAGCGACTCCGCTAGGTCGCGCTCGATCGAGATGTTCCCGATAAGCTTCGTCTTGATGTTGTTCAGCACCTCGTCATAGGCTCGCTCGTTCCGGTTCCGCACCTGCTCGGGGAACTGCATCACGAGCCCCATACTCAGGCCGAACGACCGACCCTGCGGCAGTAGCTGCTCGGAGACCAGTTTCGTCGACGCGACCGGCGCCGCCTCCTCGATGATGAGGTTCGTGAGCTTCTCGTAGTCGGTCTGGCCGTCGCGCCGGCGCAC
>ENA-ORCO01000956-ORCO01000956.1-marine-metagenome-genome-assembly--contig:-NODE-956-length-10837-cov-2.963383_pt1 | contig 10837 bp, 6 predicted proteins | sample MGYA00248633_ERZ508508 | MGnify/ENA primary metagenome ERZ508508 (study PRJEB26179, sample SAMN06268845) | marine metagenome | isolation source: A23 P1 aerobic enrichment on pine of planktonic cells taken...
TCTGTTCGGCGCTCGTTTCGAGTTCAGGATCGAGTGGTGGAGTCGAATCGGACGTCATGGATTCTGGAGACATCAGTCACTTTGAATCCGGGGGGCGAGCATCTGGGTGACAGTGGCGGCGCCGTCGGCGTACTCGTAGTTGAACTTCGCGGGGAAGTCCTCGCCGAGGAGGATTTCGACTTCGGCGTCCTTCGGGATGGCCTTGTTGAAATCCTTGAGGTAGTCCAGCGAGAAGAGCGAGTCGGCAGCGCCGACCTCGAGGTCGATGAGGTCGTCGCGACCGAGTTCGAGGTCGACATCGTCGGTATCGCCTTCAGCGTGGACGCGGAAGGCCTCGTCGTTGGGATCGACGATGAGTTCGACGTGGTCGGAGACCATATCGGCGGCCCGAACAGCACGGTCGATGTCGCGACCTTCGAGGACGACGCGTGCTGGGAGGTCGAGGTCGGGGATGTCGGGCTCTTGGCGGATCGTGTCGGGGTCGAGGAGTGCGAGCGTGTACTCGAGACCGCCGAACTCGATGAGGAGCTTGCGGGTCTCCGGATCGAGCGACATCTGGATGAGATCGTCGTTGTCAGCCATACCGACGACATCGGCGAGCTTGGTGAGGTCGACGCCGAGGACGCCACCATCGGCCTGATAAGACTCGAAGGCGGTTTCGGTGATGTTCGTCTCGTCCATCGCGACGTTCGCGGGATCGACAGCGGCGAGGCGAAGGCCGAGATCGTTCAGGTGGACGCGAGACTCGTCAACGAGGACGCTAAGCGTGGTGATCGTCTGGTCGAGGCGGTCAGCCTCGATGATCGCCGAGAACGCCTGGGGTGGGCGGGAGTCGGACGGCGACTCCTCATCGCTGCCGTCACTATCGGTCTCAGCGTCATCTACTTTCTCGACTTCCGTCCCGTCAGCGTCGGGGGCTTCGGCCTCCGTGTCAGAGGCGTCAACCTCAGTATCGGCCTCGACGTCGATGTCGGGCTCTTCAGCTGGGTCGGTGTCGGTACCGTTGGGTGATTCGGGTGTGGATTCTGCCATAGGTGTGATGGATTGGGTCGTTGGGGTCGTCGTGGTTGTCGGTAGACGCGAGTAGACTGTTCTTGAGGCTGGTGTGGGGCGTCTCACTCGGACTTACATCTCCCGTGGAGTGCGAAAAACGGCCGTACTGGACGGACCCGTGAGTCCTTGGTGGAGGCATCGTAGTCTCGACGGTCAGTCCAAGTGGAGGGTCGTCCAGAGATCGAACGCGGCGTCCTTGTAGAGGACAGTCTCGCAGTCCGCGCACTGATACTCGACGGCGCCTAGCCGGTCACCTCCGCCGAGCCGCGTGACTTTGCCGCCACGATGCCGCGCAATTTCCGTCTCGATGAAGGAGGACACGATCAGTCTCGATCCACAGTGCGGGCACGGCTGCCCCGGCTTCCAGTCCGGACGGCGACTCGTATGCACGTGATGAGCAATGCCATCCGAGCTCGTCGAAGTGACGGCGTACGGTTTGTACTCCGCGAGGGGGTCGTACTCCTCATCGGCGAGCACGTGGTCATCCGAGTGCTGATTCGGGGACTGTCCGTCACGATTGTCGGTCATAGGAAATCCCTCACTCTCGGCAGGGGAGAACAAACTACTGCCTGTCCGATACGCGAGCGGACGGCTCTAGAGGATTAGAGGTACTCGACGGAGGTTGAGTAGTCCACGATCGATTCTTTTTCGTCGACAGATGCGAGGGACTGCGCTTCGTCGATGAGCCAGTTGTTCGGGGCGTCGACAGCCGCTTCTACATCGTGACCGAGCTCGGGGTGGGGTCGGGAGCGTATGCGAAAAAATCTTGCCGGGGAGAAACCCCCCCGAAGCGTGGATATGGAAGTGCGTGAGACGAGTCAAACGACGGAGGGAGAGACAGCGTCAGCGGGGAGTGCGCCGCCCTACTCGTCGTCCTCTCCTTCGTTGATCTCGCCGGCCTCGAGGTCGTCGAGAGCGTTGCTGACCATCGCCTCGTAGGCATCGAGATCAGGGTCGTAGAGGTCGACAGCCATCGCATCGTAGTTGCGCTCGTCGTCGTCCTCAGCAGGGTCGTCGGGGTCGAACGTCTCGAGCCGTGCCTTCGTCTGCTCGGCGGTTTCCGCGACCCACGCGTCCCGAGCCTCACCGTCGACGATGCTGATCGACTCGGGGCGGATAGAGACGTTGACGTCACCGTCGTCGGTCTCGTAGGTGCGCGCCTTGCCGACCACTGCGACGTACGCCGGGGCTTCCGCGTTCCGCAGGACGCTGGCGGCCTCGGGCTGGTACTGCCCAGCATAGGCGAAGAACGTCCCGGTCGGGCCCACGATGCGGGCCTGCCAGTACTCGGAGTCGTTGCCGACGTCCGTCGTCTCGGTCAGCGTTCCGACCACGAAGACGCGATTGGCTTTCTCACCCGACGGCAGCAGCGAGTACACGGGCGCACGGTCTTCGTCGGATTCGGTGAAGGTGCTTGTTGCGTTGTTGAACTCCTCGGCGAAGACGCGCTTGGCGACCTCGCGGTCACCATTCGCTGCGCTGCCGGGCGAGACAGCGTCTTCGGAGAGAGTGTTGCCCGCCTCACAGTCGTTGACCACGAGGTAGTTGCCGATGACCGGCCCTGAGACCGTGTAGGAATGTCCGAGGATCTCCTCCTCGACGGCGTCGGCGACGACGCTCGTGTCGAGAGCGTCCATCGCCATCTGCTTGGCCTCCTCGATGGTGATGCCAGTGAGATCCTCAGTAGCTTCCTGGTTGAAGAGGACGTCGTAGGCCGTCTGGCCGTCGTCGATGACCGCCTTCACGCGGAGATCGAACTCGCCGTCGACCTCGCCGTGTTCGGAACAGCGCCCGTTCTGGAGAACGCGCGTGCAGTCCTCGGCGGGACATCGCTTGACGAGGCCGCTTCCGGGCTGGACAGCCACGACTGCGCCAGCGGCCTCGACATCGGTCGAGCCGACTTCGAGGTCGGCGGCGTCCTCGTCGTCGACGGGAACGATGTCGGACGCGGAGTTGACCTGGACACTGAGTCGGTCCTGGTATTCGTCGGAGACGACGTTCTCGAACCGGTACACGCCATCTTCCTCGATGGTCGGTGCGTCGGCGGACTCCCACACGGTCACCTTGATGGTGCCGGTCTCGTCACCGATGAGGCCGACCTGAGCGATGGAGTCGACGTCGTTGTCCCAGAGTTGGACGACCTTCGCCGTGACCGAGAGCCACTCGTTCGGGCCTTCGACGGTCGCGATCTCGCGTTCGTCGGCCGGGCCGCTGGAGCCACTCTGACCGTCTAGGTCGTCGTACTCGAGTCCGTACGCGTCGAGGAAGTAGTTCCGCGTGGTGCGGACGGCCTCGTCCTTCGGGACACGGTACTCGTCGACGAGCATCGAGAATCGCTCGGCGATCTCCGCTTCGTCTACGTCGACTTCGTCCGGGAATTGGTCAGCGAGCTCTGCCGCTTCGTCGGGAATGGAATTAGCTACTGCCATCGTTGGTCACTCCGATTCGCATTCTGGAATCGGCTTGTGGGACGTCTCGAGGCAGGTCGACGCATCGCGCGCCTTTCTGCTCACGCCCCTGCACCCAATTCGGGGGAAATAAACCGCCGTTGCGACGAGAACGCGGGTGGTGGGTGTCGCCACGCGCGCCGGGCTTCGGCTCGGCGTCTGCATAGTCGTGATTTCCCCTTCACCCCCCGCGGGGGGACAAACTGCGTGCGGTGCGTTCGGTGGTCGGTCAGAGGCGATGCGCGGCCAGCCTCCGGCGGGCGGTGCGGACCGTCGAGGCGAGACGGGCGACGATTCTTGTCCTCCAACTGCGTCTGTAGGTAGGGGCGGCGGTGCCGTCACCTGTCTCCCGCGCATCGGCGTCGAGGATATCTGGGTCGTCGGGGTCAGGGTCGGCGCGGTCGGATGTGGACGACCACTCGTGGTCGTCAAGGCTGGGAATCGCGGCCGCGACCTCAGCATCGGTTGCACCCGTTGGAACGCCCGTTTTCGAGTCGGGGGCAGAGTCGGGGGCGGCCGGGTCCGCGGGGTCGTACTTCCGGCGGACGACAGCAGAGGCGTCCTCGAGAGGGACACTCCAGTTGGCGAGGAATTCGAGATCCTCGACGACCGCGTCACGGGTCGGCGGCGTCTCAGTCGTCCGAGCGAGATGGGTGACGAGGTACTCCGCCACTCCCTCGCGGGACGCAGTGAGGTACTGCCGAGTGGCTGTCTGTGCACGATCTACAGAGAGGCCGTAGTCCGCGACGAGTCGCTGCATATGCTGGTCGACGATGTCCTCGGACGCGACGTCAGCCGGAAGGTCGTTCATCAGCTCGTTGACCGCCCGTTCGATGCGAAGCGTCCGTTCGGTCATCGATCTTCACCTGCCTTCCCAGGCCACCAGTCGTCGTCCTCGATCGTCGGTGGCTCGTAGAGCCCCGGTTCGCGGGGTCGCCGACGGAAGTCGGACAGCTGTGCTTGACGCGGTCGCGATCGCTCACGGGGAGCTGCTGCGCTGGACATCTGTGAAGTCACCTCACCCCCTGTTGGGAGGGACAAACTCACGTCGGTCGCCACGGGTGATGGCGTCGCCGAGCGCCCCCACGGGCCACGCGGTGCTGTCGAGGTTGTGGCTGCGCGCGCAGCGACGCTCGCGTCGCGAGCACGGAGCGGTGGGCGGGGCGGTGGGTAGTGGGTGCCGGGAGCCACACACTAACCAGCCGGTTGCGATGCCTACCTGAGGACTACTCGCGGCACACGCAAAAAAGCGGCCGAGCGATGGCCTACTCGTCGTCCCGCCGTCCGAGCGTGACCTCGATCGCCCGCTCCATATCGATGTGGTTGATCCACGCGTGCTGGTCGCTATCGGCCGACCACGGAGCGATTGTCGGATCATCCGACTGCCGCTTCCGCCGCGTCATCGGGCCGTCACCCCGGTCGAGGATGGTGAGGTCCGTATCACCGACGACTGCCAGGGTCGCATCACCCTTGTAGGCGTTGACACGCACCCGCTCCGCCCGAATCCGGTCGCCCACCGCGAGCGTCGGCTTGTCACCCGCCGCGAACCAGACCGTGAACTTCGCCGTGTCGCCGGCCTCGTCTTGCACCAGTCCCACCTGGTACTGCGACCGATGCTTCGGCGTCCACAGCGTGGTCACCTCCACCTCGACCGTCGTCTCCCACTGCTCGTAGGGATCGATCGACCCGATGGGCTGCTTGATCTCGAACATCCGCTCGAGTGTCTCCTTGACGGCGATCGTCGCGTTCATCACGTCCGACCCGTCCTGGATGTGCCGGGCGATGCACTTCCCGAACGTCGCTCTGGACATCGCTGCTTCGCCTTGGAAGTGCTCGGCCAGCCGCGCCGCGCCCTTGTTCACCTGGGCGAGCGTCTCCTGGTCAAGTGACGCCCGCGGGTCAGGGCCGTCACTCACGGACGTCGTCGTGACCGGTTCGTCGTCTGCCGGATCAACGCGCTTGACGCCGACCGTCTCTGCCGGCGGGCCCTCCCACGGGTCGTCGCTCTCTGAGACGGAGTGGCGAATCGGCACCCGCGTCCGCATATCGTCTCGCGACCGCGCCGCTCGGTCGATGCCCGCCACCTCTGCCGCGATCGCCTTCGCGCGGTTCCGCTCATCGGCCTCGAACTCGCCGCGCATTCGCTCTTCAGTCGCTAGCGTGTAGTGCTCCGGGGACACCTCCGCGAACGGCGCTTGCAGGTCGCGTCGAGGCTCGGGGATGTCCATTTCCGCGAGTGCCTGCTCCCAGTAGACCCCAGTGGAGACACCACGCACCAGCTCGCCGACATCGCCCTCAACGACGTCGCCCAACTGCTGGCCGTGCATCACTGCCTGAACATCCGCGTAGGTGCCACCTGCGCGGCCGGTCATCTCGCGCCTGTGGGGGAGCCCCGTCTCGTCATCTTGGTCGTCCTCGTCCGACGTTTCGTGCTGTGAGGCAGCCGCCCGGTACTGCGCGTCCATCCGCGCCGAGCGTTCTCGCGCATAGTTTCCAGGAACGAGTTCCTGCCCCCGGCTGTCCTCGACCGGTTCGTCGTTCGGGGTCGGGGGGCGTTTGTCGATGTCCACACCGACCACGTTATCGCCGTTCTCCAGATGGGGACTGCTGTAGAGCAGATCCATCTCGAGTTCGTCGTACTTGTCAGGCTGTCCAACCGCCGATGGGCTTTTTTGCCCTGAGTTGAAACTAGACATTGCTGTATCCGGGGAGTGATCCCCTGTCGGGCGCGCTCCATCGCGCCCGTCTTCTGACCGCCGACCGACGGGTGTATTCGTACACCCTTCACCCCGCGGAGGGGCGAACAAACCCACCGCGGGGCGCGCCTGAGCGGCCGACGTTCCGCACGCCGACCGCCCGGCGCCGCCTGCCGACGGCCCGACGCCCTGTCACGGGCTACCTGACTCTATGATTTCAATCCCCCTCAACAGTTGGAAGGGACTGTGCGTCTTGGCCGCTGGCGCGGCCGATTTCGGGAGAAGGGACCCGCGGCGCACCGACCGGATGCGCCGCGGGTAGTGTCTGCCGGAATCGAGGCCCGCGCCCAGCGCCACAAGCTGGAAGGCGTCCGGCGGGTGCACCCCTGACGCGGGCGCGTTCGGGAGAAGGGACCCGCCGAAGGCGGGTAGTGTCTGCCGAAGGCGGCCGCGATCAGGGGAATGCACGCGCCAGAGGCATCCGGCAAGTGGTCTCCCCAAGACGTGCAGTTCATATCCGACAAGTGGGGGGGATGGTTTCCTCTTAAGCGTTCCTTCCGACACGGCGAGAGGTACTGAGGCGGCCGATTCCGTGGAGAAGGGGCCCGCGCGAAGCGCGGGAAGTATCTCCGCGGAATCGCGGCCCGCGTCAGGGCCTCGAGCTTGTCGGAACGACGGCGCTCGCGCGTGTGTGATAGCGCGAGCGCCGTCGGGTACCGGCAGGGGAGCCGGCTGCCGTCGTGAGCTGGCCGATGTCAGTGGAAGGGACCCGCGCGAACGTGTGAGCGCGGGTAGGGTCCGCTGAGATCGTGCCAGGTCAGGAACGGCACGGCGGCTTCCCCCGCCCGTCCCGTGGACGCTTAAGAGGAAAGAAATTAATTTTTGCTCGGCGGCTTCTGGCGGGTGGCCCGTACCGCCAGAACGAAGCCCGGTGCGGGGCCCTGCCCGCCGAGGTACGGGAGTCGCGAACCCGGCAGATGCGGCCGATGAACAACGTGAACCAGCCGCGCACGGCCGATTCCGGGAGAAGGGACCCGCCGAAGGCGGGTAGTGTCTGCCGGAATCGAGGTCCGGGTGCGGGTCGGTGAACGCAGATGAATCGGCCGCATATGGCCGGGCTGAGTCGTGCGTCGCCGCGCGCTGAACCGGTCGATTTCGTGTGGAAGGGGCCCGCGCGAGCTTGCGAGCGCGGGAAGGTATCCGCGCGAAATCGTGACCCGGTCCGGTTCAGCGTGCTGGCGACGTATGACTCAGGCGAACGGAGTGAGCGACGCGATCTCCCGTGCCTTCGGCTCGGCAGGCCCCGTGCCCGGCTTCGCCCCGACTCGCCGGGAGGCCGACAGAGGCGCCCGATTTCCGTGGAAGGGACCCGCCCCGGTGGGGGCGGGTAGGGTCCGCGGAAATCGCTGGTGGCTCCGGCGGCCCCTCCCGGTGAGTGCGCGGCGCGCGCTACTGCACGCGCCAGCGCAAGGGGGCCGACCGAGTGAGGAAACCTGGTCGTAGCACGACCCGATGTCTCCCGAGGCCGCCGAATCCGCTCGATGAGCGGTGTTACGAGGCGCCGTCGCGGACTGGAAGGGACCCGCGAGCGGTTTGCGCTCGCGGGTAGGGTCCGGTTCGCGTCGGTGTCTCGTGACCGCGCAATCCGCGGACTTCGGCGGGTGAGGGGACGACATCGGCTCCCACGGACTGGCCGGTGAGGCGGCCGATTTCGGGGAAAGCTACGCGATTCCCCGAAATCGCGGCCCGCCGTCAGCGGCCAGAGCGTGTGGAGCAGGTCCCGGAAATCAGCCGCCGCTGCGACACGGTCCTGATTCACCCACGGAGACCGTCCGACGAGCTCTGCTCGTCGCGGCGGTCTCGATCCAAAGCGCGCGCGACCCCGACGCGCGCGGCACCCTTCTCGAGACACACCGATTGGGCATCCATACGCGCCAGAGCAGCGAGCCGACGGCCGTCACGCCGGAACGCGGTGGCGACAGCGACCACTCGGCCGCCGAGGCCACACCACTATGCTCTATCGACAGCCCACGGCGTCTCACGACGGCGCGACCCCCCACCTCGAGTACAGCCGACAGCCCCTCGCGAAGTCGACGTCACCGTGCCCAATCCTCACGCTGAGAACGAACCACGAGGCGAGAGCCGCGATACGCAGCACGTCCCTAGCCTGTTTGAGATACGCACCCTGACGTCCCCGTGCGATAGCCAGCAGACCCTAGTGTAGGCACCACCGCGACACGACCATCCACTCCCACTCGCTCGTACGCAAAGCCGTATGTTCCCCACGCGCGCTCGATGCTACACCTCGACGCCACCCACCAGCTCCTACGTTACGACAGGCCGCGCTCTCCACGCGACACACAACGGCTATTCACCTCGGCTTCGGCTACCGACTTCTCCACAATCTGATACGCATCAGACACTCGTCTTCGACGACCGCCCAGGGGGCCAGCCTGTACCCGCTGCCAGGGTACCCGCTCGCCGGAACACATCGGTACCCCCCTTTCACACGAATCTGCCCCCTCTATACTAGTGGGAAAGGGGGTGTTCCAGTTTCTCAATAGCCGGGGATAATCACTAGACTGCGTAGCGTTCCAGTTTCGAGAGTGCGGAGAGTCGCTCGAAGGGTGTTCTGAGCACGGAGTTGACTATAGGCCCGAAATCGCAAGACTGCGCGGAGTTCCAGTTTATCGAGATGCTGGTGTGTGGTGGTGCGTAGATGTGTCCAGGTTTCCGGTGAAAACCGCAAGACTGCACGGTGTTCCAGTTTGCAAAAGGATCCGGTCCTTTCGGGAGTGTATGCTAATGATTGACGTTCCAGTTTACCATCCCGACGCTATATGGTGATTTTGTGAGTCCTCAGAGATTCGCGTTCCGATTTACCGTTCCAGTATTGTATTACCGTTCCGTCCGGTGGTTTATCCAAAATATGCTATTCAGTAATAGTTCTAGAAAATCGAGGATTAAGGGACACCGTCAGAAGGGAAATTATCGGAAATATCAGTTTGAGTTCATAGTATTAGACGGGAGATCGAGGCGGTAGACTGAGAGAGAAAATCAAGAGGCTACTCGCGCCACTCGAGGTGCGTATAGCACCGCGTAGGCGACCCGTCGATCCGCCGGCGTTTCCGTTCGACCGAGACGCCGAACAGCACCGCACCCCAGATTTGGAGGAACCGTTTGAACGTCACACTCGAACCTCGGTCAGGGAGAGACTCGAATCCCCAGTCGGTGACGGTGTCGACGTATTCGTCATAGGTTTCCGAACTCGGAAGCGCTCCGTCAGGGTCGGACGTGAGCTGGTTCGCAATGAACGCCGCACCACCTGCCGACTGCTCGGGCGCTGCTTCCGTCAAGAACGACGTGTCTTCTTCTGTGGGATCAACCATCTTCACACCCAATATAACGGTTCGAGTGCTGTCTTCGTTTCCACCTGACGTTGAGACAATATTGAATCCCTCTTCGAGGGCACTGATGACGTCGCGATCGATGTCGAAGAGGTCTCCGTCGATTCCGGTGTCCGTGTCGAACGCATCGAAGAGGGAATCGATCGTTTCTGCGAACTCGTCCTCTGATTCTGGTGAGACGAGGTTGTGCGTGCTCGCGAATTCCTGACAACGGTCGAAGGCGATATCCACGTCCACGACGTTGTTCGGTGCAGGACGGAGGTAAGCCGCGATGAACGCGGCGGTAGCTGCTTTCCCCTCATCCTGGAGTGGTTCGGAAGTATCGTCTGTCTCTCCCTCCTCGGACTGCGTTGTGTCAGTATCATCGCCGTCAAGCTCTTCGTCCTTGTTGTCGGATGGCTCGGGAGTGGATTCGCCTGGTGCCTCGTCCGTCGATGATGACGCGCCAGTGTCTTCCTCATCCACTTCAGAGTCTTGTGCTTCGTCGGTCGAGACTTCGTCTTCGTGAGTCCTCTCGGGTGCCGTTCCAGGGCCAGCGGACGCCGGCTTGAGTTCGCCCGTCTGAATCGCTTCGATGAGGTCCTCGACGGGCCGAAGCGTCCCCATCTCCTCGTCGCCCGAGGTCCGATGATCGAACCAGGCAATACGTGCCTGTGCGTCGTCGCCGGCGCGGGGCAGCTCGTATCGGACGAGGATGGCATATGCGGTTTCCGGATAGTCCGGGTGCCGGAACTTGATGTCGGGTACGAATGGCTTGTTGACGCGGACCCAATCCTCACGGAACCGCTCTTCCGTCTCGTACTTGTACGTCTGCTCGCTTCCCGGAGTCTCAACGATGTAGCGAGCTGACTCGTTTGCACTTCCCGGGGGACAGGTAGCCCGGTACGGGATGCTCGAAGGAGTGAGGTTCTGGAAGTCACCGGGGGCGATACGGAGGTGAATATCCTCGTCGTCGGGGCCGGTGCAATGGGGCGCTGGCTCGGACAGGCGCTTCTCGAGGACGCCCCCACGGCGGTTTCGGTAGCCTTCACTGACGAGACCGCAGCCGCGGCGACTGCCGCTGCCGACGCACTCGACGCTCGCGCAGTGGCGACCGACACCGAGGAGCGATTCGACGCGGTCTGTATCGCCGTTCCGATCCCGGCCGTCATCGGCCTCGAGGTCGCGGCGATCCCGTCGGTGTCCTCGTAGTTCACGGAGAGATCGAGCGTGTACCCGCGGCGGGCGGCGTCGG
>ENA-ORCO01000961-ORCO01000961.1-marine-metagenome-genome-assembly--contig:-NODE-961-length-10810-cov-4.422808_pt1 | contig 10810 bp, 10 predicted proteins | sample MGYA00248633_ERZ508508 | MGnify/ENA primary metagenome ERZ508508 (study PRJEB26179, sample SAMN06268845) | marine metagenome | isolation source: A23 P1 aerobic enrichment on pine of planktonic cells taken...
CAAGGTACACTCTGAGTCGGACAGCAAAATATTCACTAAACAATTCATAAGCAGGCTCAAGTCCGTTAAAGCCTTTGTATTTACAGAACTCCACAACCGTTTTATACGTACTCAAAAAGTTTTCTTTCCCGGATCGTGACGCTCGACCTCGTGAGCCGATAGCAAGGAGATAATACACACTATCGAACGGTTGCTTGGAGATCTGCTGTGCTTCATACAGAGTCCCAACCGATTTTGAAGCTTGTATAAAAGAATCTATTTCACTACTAGCATTCTCAGACTGGCCAGATGAATTGACTCTTTGGGAAACGGGGGTATAGGAATAAGGGTCATGAAGTCCAGCTTCATTTAATAACTCTAATACTCGAACCTCAAACGTATCCTTATAAAATTTTTCAAGATAGTCATTGGGTCGAGAGCGAGCCTTACCACCGCTTTTTATGTTGCTGCTAATTTCAAGCTCAGGAAAGGCATTGCATAAACGCCTTAACTGTATCCTGTTTCCAAAAACAGAGACTAAGTTTAGAAGTTCTGGATCTTCTTCTAACCATCTGAGAAGCAATTTAAGCCTGCTAACTTGGTTTAATTGATTGGCAGTTAAATTGGATATAAAAACACCTTCAGAATGCATCAAGTCGTATATTTCCGCTAAATCTGAACTGCATTCTTCATATAGAATATTTTTACCATTCTCTGGCAACCCGAGAGATTTGAGGAACTTTCCAGCGCTTATGATCGGAGATTTAGAGTAGCGGTCAGTAAACTTGACTAAATAAAGCAAATCGGGATTTATTTTTGCTTTCTCAATCCAGTCTCGAACTAGCTCCCGGTATTCAGAGCGCTTTCTTTTTGGTGACGCCTTGCCCATTATTTTTTATCCCCTAGCTTTATCTTCAGTTTAGTCTGCTCTACCACATCCTCCAGTTTCTCTATTTTGGATCTCAAACCTCCAACGCTTGAATCTGCAATCGCATTGTAAATATCCATAGGGATATTGGTATAACGCTCGGTTGTACTTATAAATGTATGTCCCAATGTTTTTTGAACATTAACCAATCTTTCAAGGTAATCTTCACCCAGATTAGGATCTTGCAAGGTGAGGTAGGCCGAACCGTGGCGGAATAGGTGGGCGTGTACTTTTCTGGAAATTGATCCTTTTTTTAGCGCCGAGTCTGATCGACGTTCGATCATTTTACCCAGCGAGTCCTTATTATATGCACTGCCCTCACTGTTTAAGAAGGCGGGACATTGATTCTGGTTGTGGTATTTCGCTTGATGGCGTTTATAGAGGGGGGCCGAATGATACGCAGCAATACGTTTAAGCGTTGGGGTTGTAATCACTGAATATCGTTCTTTGATCGAGTTACCTCTACCTTTAGATCCTCGTATCAAAATTGGGGCATACCCAGGAAAAACAGGAGCGTCGACTTTTTTTGGAGAAATGAACTCCGAGTTGGTAAACCTTATAGCATCGTGAATATCGCCATAAGTGATGCGACTTATTTCGCTGATTCTAACGCCGGAGTCATACATAAACTGTAAAAGTAGGCGCTCTCTTTCATAGGGCGACTCATTCATCAGAGCCACAAGATCGCTTAGACTTGCGCTAGTAACCTGTTTTTTATGGGGTTTTGCGCTTATGAAGGTGCTCGGGAATGGCGTTTCTTCGATAATTGCGTCTGTGTGTTCATTCTTGCTGTAGAAGTCATAAAAGGACCTAAGACAGACTTCCCTGTTTCGTATCGTTTGACGCTCGCGTCCGAATGTCTCTTGCTCCTGGATCACCCAATCTTCTAATGTAGATCGGTTAACATTAAGAAGCATTTCATCAGCTGTTAAGCCAGCGTTTCCCGGCCTAGTGGCAATAAACTCGATAAAATACTGGATGTTGCGAGCGTAAGTTTCAGCAGATGTGTAGGCGAGGTCTTGCAGATCGGTTAGCGTTGATAGCCATTGTGAAGGGTATCGGACCACTTTCCCGTGATCATCAAATATTAGGACGCCTGATACGGCTTTAGGTTCAATCTCGACACCATCAATTTGACTAGCGCAAAGATTTTCCCCTCTGGCGATGAAAATTTTCAAAAGACAGCCCTCGTTCTGCACCCCAGTATAGCCTCTGTTGTGCAAAAATCAAGCGTCCGCTATAAACCGATTTGTTTTAGATTGCGGTTAGCCAGAGGCACCGTGTTGTGCATCTTTCTGCCTGTCCGCTAAAAGGAACAGGTCGGCACTGCGCTGATAGAGCTGGCAGGAAAGCCGTCCGTTCTCTACGAAGAACTGGAACAGGCAATGGCAGGGCGCCAGCGCCATCCGGCCCGCGTGCACGTTCTCCTGCGGGCCCATGGACTCATCCGGAAGCTCCGCTGGGTTCCAGGCCGTCACCAACAGCCGCCGTGACTCGGGTCGGTTGCGGATACCATCCAGCACGTCGCTGATCTGGTCCACAGTGCTGCCATCCGGGCACTGCCAGCTGCGCCATTGCTTGCCGTAGATCGGGCCCAGGTCTCCCTCTTCCGTAGCCCACTCGTTCCAGATCGAGACGTTATGCTGCTGCAGCTCACGGTTGTCGGTTGAGCCGCGCAGGAACCACAGGAGTTCATGAATGATACTGCGCACATGGACCTTCTTGGTGGTCAGCAGGGGAAAGCCCTGCCCCAGGTCAAAACGCAGCTGACGCCCGAACACCGAGCGGGTCCCGACGCCGGTTCGGTCGCCCCGGTCAACGCCGTTATCAATCACATCGCGCATCAGCGCCAGATAGGATTCCATTCAGGCGGACCTCCCCTGTCGATAGGCCAGAAACAGCAGAATGACGCCGGCCACGATCATGGGCGCGGACAGGACCTGCCCCATGGTCATCCAGTCCAGCAGCACAAAGCCCAGATGGGCATCAGGCTCGCGGTAGAACTCGGCCACGGAACGCAGCACCCCATAACCGGCCAGGAAGAGCCCTGAAACCGCCATGCGAGGTCGTGGCCTGGCAGAGAACCACCACAGCACCACGAACAGCAGCACCCCCTCAAGCGCGAACTGGTAAAGCTGCGAGGGATGGCGCGGCAGGGCATCCCCAGCCTGTGGAAACACCATGGCCCAGGGCAGTTCCGGCGATGTGGGGCGCCCCCAGAGTTCACCGTTGATGAAGTTACCAATCCGCCCTAGGCCCAGGCCCACGGGAATCACCGGTGCGATGAAATCCGCGATATTGAAGAAACCGGTGCCGATACGGCGGGCGAACATCAGCATGGCCGCCAGTACACCGATGAGACCACCATGGAAGGACATACCACCTTCCCAGATCTGGATGAGCCAGAGCGGTTCCGCCAGAAAGCGTTCAAAGTGGTAGAACAGCACGTAGCCAAAGCGCCCGCCGAGGATCACACCCAGCGCCATATAGAACAGCAGGTCCCCCAGCTGCTCGGCGTTGACCGGCGAATCCGGGCGGCTGGTACGCAGCCGCGCCAGAGCCCAGCCCCCGACGAAGGCGACCAGGTAGGTCAGCCCGTACCAGTGGATGTCCAGAGGGCCCAGTGAAACAGCGACCGGATCAAATTGCGGATGTACCAGCATGAGACCTTCAACCTGAAATCAGAAACCGCACACCAATCACCACCAGCAGCAGCGCGAACAGGCGCTTGAGCCAGCGCTCATCCAACCGGTGTGCCAACAGCGCCCCAACGCGGGCAAAGGGAACGCTCATCAGTACAATACCCAGCAGCGCCGGCAGGAACACGAACCCGACACTGTACTCCGGAAGTCCCTCACGCCCCCAGCCCACGACCATGTTCGTCAGCGCTCCGGACACCGCAATGGGAAGGCCACAGGCCGCCGATGTGCCCACCGCGTGCTGCATGCGGACCCCGACCCACGTCAGGTACGGCACTGTCAGCGTGCCACCACCGATGCCGACAATCGCGGAAAGCCAGCCGATGCCACCACCCACACCGCCGAGTTCCGCTTTCGCGGGCTGGCGGTCGGATGCCATTGGGGACCAGCCGGTCACCATCTTAGCGGCAACCAGGAGCACGAAGACACCAATGATCCCCTGAAGCATCTCACCGCTGAGAAGCCCGGCCGTTACTGCGCCCAGCGCGGCCCCCAGCAGTATACCCGCAGCCATGGGCCGGAACAGCTCCCAGCGGACGGCGCCCTTGCCGTGGTGGGTTCGGATGGAACTCAGGGAAGTGAACACGACCGTGGCCAGCGAGGTACCGACCGCCAGGTGCGCGGAAATGCTCCCGCTGACACCCTGCCAGCCAAAGGCAAACACCAGCGCGGGGACGATGATGAGCCCGCCGCCGATTCCGAAAAGACCGGCCAGCGTTCCAGCAACGGCGCCCAGTCCCAGATAGAAAGCCAGTGCTTCGAGGATGCCCATCCGATTCCGTTCCGTTCCGTTGTCCAATGAAGGCCGGCATGGTACCAGAGGATGGAAACGGCCGCAGGCCCGGACGCCGCGGTTCCGGATTACGGCCCAGCGCGGGTGACTGGCCCCGAGGGCATGCTACAATCCGGCCGTTCACCCGGTGGTGGCACCGGCAGCAACGGGAGTGGATGCATGAGTGAAAGTGACAGCAGCAACAGTGACAGCGGCAATGCCGCCACCTTCGAGACGAGCATCCAGGAGCTGGAATCCCTGGTTCGCAAGCTCGAACAGGGGGATATGCCACTGGAGGAATCCCTGAAGGCGTTCGAGCGCGGCGTTCAGCTCACCCGCTCATGCCAGCAGTCCCTGCGCGATGCGGAGCAGCGGGTGGAGCAGGTCATCGAGAACAGCCAGGGCGAGCTTGAAACACGTCCCTTCCCGGAGGACAGCTCCGAGGCATGACCGTCGACGCCTTCCTCAACGACACCCGTCAGCGCCTGGAGCTCGCCCTGGAACAGGCGCTTCCGGACCCGGACACCGAGCCCCGCCGCCTTCACCAGGCCATGCGCCACGCGGTCCTCGGTGGCGGCAAACGCCTGCGCCCCGCGCTGGTGCTGGCCGCCTGCCGCTGTGCCGGGGAAAGCAACGATGACTACGCCCTGCCCGCTGCAGTGGCGGTTGAGTTCATCCATGCCTACTCACTGGTACACGATGACCTGCCGGCAATGGATGACGACCACCTCCGCCGCGGGCAGCCCACCTGCCACGTAGCATTCGATGAGGCCACCGCCATCCTCACCGGGGATGCCCTGCAGACGCTTGCCTTCGAGACGCTTTCCGGCACTGACCGGCCGGCGACCACGGTTGTGGCCATGATCCGGGAACTCTCCGCCGCCTCCGGTCACCGGGGCATGGCGGGAGGACAGGCACTGGATCTGGACGCCACCGGCGCCCATCCCTCCATGGACGCCCTTGAGGCGCTGCACCGGCGCAAGACCGGGGCGCTCATCGAAGCCTCACTGGTGCTCGGCGCCCACTGCGCCGGAGGCGATGAACCACTCATCACCTCGCTGCGTGCGTTCGGGCGCAGTATCGGCCTTGCCTTCCAGGTGCAGGATGACATCCTGGATGTGGAAGGCAGCGCCTCTGTAACCGGCAAGCCCCAGGGGTCGGACACGGCTTCGGATAAAGCCACCTACACGACCCTGCTGGGCCTGGAAGGCGCCCGCGGGCGGCTGGATGAACTTCACCGTGATGCCCTGGGTCACCTGGAGCGGGTTTCCGGTGACGCCTCTCTGCTCGCCGCACTGGCCGCGTTCATTATCGAGCGCAACCACTGACGTCCCCCTGTTGTCACTGCCGGAGTGGTGGGCTTATTGTGCCGGGAAACGCGGAACTGATTCTCCGCGCCGATTTCTCTATAATGCGGGATTACCGTCAGGAACCGCCAAGGCAGCAAAGCCCGGATGCAGGACAAGACCGTTTTCAACAGCATACCCACGCAGCGCCCGGAGACGCCCCTGTTGGATCGCGTCAACACGCCGGAACAGCTGCGCACGCTCGGCCGGGACCAGCTGGTACCGCTGGCACGCGAACTGCGGGCATTCCTGCTGTGGTCCGTGGGCCAGTCCGGCGGCCATTTCGGGGCCGGGCTCGGAGTAGTGGAACTGACCCTGGCGCTCCACTACATCTTTGAGACACCAGAGGACCGCCTGGTCTGGGATGTGGGTCACCAGGCCTACCCTCACAAGATCCTGACTGGGCGCCGGGAACAGCTGCGCACCATCCGCAAGAAAGATGGCCTGGCCGCATTTCCCAACCGGGATGAAAGCCCCTACGACCATTTCGGGGTGGGCCATTCCAGCACCTCCATCAGCGCGGCTCTGGGCATGGCCCTGGCCGCCCGCCAGCAGGGGCGCAACCGCAAGGGCATCGCGGTCATGGGCGATGGCGCCATGACCGCCGGCATGGCCTTCGAAGCCCTGACCCATGCCGCGGACGTGCGCGCCAACCTGCTGGTGGTGCTGAACGACAACGAGATGTCCATCTCCCACAACGTGGGCGGACTCTCCAACTACTTCGGACGCCTCCTGGCGAGCCGGACCTACAATCAGGTGCGCGACAGCAGCAAGCGCGCACTGGCCAACACTCCCGGCCTCAAGGCCCTGGTCCGCCGCACCGAGGAGCACTTCAAGGGCATGCTGGCACCAGGCACCCTGTTCGAGGAGATGGGCTTCAACTACATCGGCCCCATCGACGGCCACGACCTGCCGCTGCTGCTGGAAACCCTCGAGACCATCAGCCAGCTCGACGGCCCCCAGTTCCTGCACGTGGTCACCACCAAGGGCAAGGGCTTCGGCCCCGCCGAGTCCGATCCGGTGGGCTACCACGCGATCAACAAGATCGAACCGGCACCGCCCGTCCAGCCAGCGGATGCTCCGAAGAAGCCCAAGTACTCGAACATATTCGGCCAGTGGCTGTGCGACATGGCCGAGCAGGATAACCGGGTAATGGGCATTACCCCGGCCATGCGCGAAGGCTCGGACCTGGTGGCTTTCTCTGAGCGCTTCCCGGAACGCTACTTCGATGTGGCCATCGCCGAGCAGCACGCGGTCACGCTGGCCGCCGGCATGGCCTGTGACGGGGCCAAGCCTGTGGTCGCCATCTACTCCACTTTCCTGCAGCGGGCCTACGACCAGCTGATCCATGACGTCGCCCTGCAGAACCTGGACGTGCTCTTCGCTCTGGACCGCGCCGGTCAGGTGGGCGAGGACGGCCCGACCCACGCCGGTGCCTTCGACCTGACCTACCTGCGCTGCGTGCCCAATATGGTGGTGATGGCGCCCTCGGACGAGAACGAGACACGGCACATGCTCTACACCGGCTGGTCCCACGAAGGCCCGGCCGCCGTGCGCTACCCCAGGGGCACGGGCCCCGGCGCGGCCGTCGATGAGCACATGGAAGCACTGCCACTGGGCCGTGGCGTGGTGCGCCGTGAGGGGACCCGTGTGGCCATACTGGCTTTCGGGGCCATGGTCACCCCCGCGCTTGAAGTGGCGGAATCACTGGATGCCACGGTGGCGGACATGCGCTTTGTGAAGCCACTGGACACGGCGCTGGTTGAAAAGCTGGCCGCCAGTCACGACCTGCTGGTGACCATCGAGGAGAACATGGTGGCCGGCGGTGCCGGCAGTGGCGTCTCGGAACACCTGCATGCCGCCGGGGTTGGCGTGGACCTGCTTCAGCTGGGCCTGCCCGACCGTTTCATCGACCATGGTAAGCCTGCGGAGCAACTGGCGGACGCCGGACTGGATGCAGAGGGCATCCACAGTGCCATCAGCCAGCGCCTTTCCCGGAACAGTGGCGACAGCGGCCTCGCCGTCGCCCAGACCTGATCCCTCACTCCTGTGAGGGCGGCGGATCGTCGTCCTGGTGGGTATGGAACCAGTGCCCCATGCGTGAGCGCTTGGTGTTCAGATAGGACTCATTGTGGGGATTGCGGCCCACCTCCAGCGGCACCCGTTCAACCACGTCCACGCCCAGATCCCGGAGCGAATCCACCTTGACCGGGTTATTGGTCATCAGCCGCAGCTGCTTGATGCCCAGATGTTCGAGCATGTCCAGGCACATACTGTAATCCCGAAGATCCGCAGCGAAGCCAAGGCGCTCATTCGCCTCCACCGTGTCCGCTCCCTCATCCTGCAGCCGGTAGGCCCGGATCTTGTTCAGAAGCCCGATGCCCCGACCTTCCTGGCGCAGGTAGAGCAGCACCCCACGCCCCTCGATGGCGATGCTGCGCAGGGCCTCTTCCAGCTGGTAGCCGCAGTCGCAGCGCATGCTGTAGAGGGCATCACCGGTGAGGCATTCGGAATGGGTGCGCCCCAGCACGGGCCGGCCGTCCGAGACCTCGCCCAGACTGAGCGCCACATGCTCCTGGCCGGTGTCGATTTCCTCAAACCCATGCATATCGAACACACCGAAAGGCGTGGGGAGGCGACAGCTCTCGATGAATCGGACGACCACGGGCGATCCTCTCAGGATGAAAAGAGGCGGCAGTTTAACAGAAGGCGCAGCGCCGCTGAACGGGGTCAGGCCCCGCCTTCCTCCGGTGCTTGCCAGTGACCGGACTGACCGCCCTGTTTTTCCAGCAGCCGGATACCGTCCATGACCATGCCACGGTCCACCGCCTTGCACATGTCATAGAGCGTCAGTGCCGCCACCGATACAGCAGTGAGCGCCTCCATTTCCACGCCGGTTGCGGCGTTGAGGCGACACCGGCTTTCAATGTCGATGCCATCACGATTCTCCCGGGGCGTGAGCCAGACCTTGACCGAACTCAGGTTCAGCGAATGGCACAGGGGAATCAGCTCATGGGTGCGTTTGGCCGCCATGATGCCGGCGATCCGCGCGGTAGCCAGCACATCCCCCTTGGGGTGTTCGCCCGCCAGGATCATGTCCAGGGTTTCCGCCTGCATCCGGATCATGCCCCCCGCTCTCGCCTCGCGCTGGGTCACCGCCTTGTCCCCGACATCGACCATATTGGCCGCCCCGGTTTCGTCCACATGACTGAGACCGCTCATTCATTCCTCCTTCAATGCCACCAGAAGCCGATACCGGCAATTCCACAGCCGCCATGCCGGCGGCTCTGCGCCACATCATCGCCACCAACCCCGCCCAGTGCATAGACCGGAAGATCCAGACCCGTCACCAGCGCCTCGAAACCGTCCCAGCCCAGTGGCGGGCGATCGGGGTGGCTGGCCGTGGGTCTGACCGGCGAGAGAAAGGCATAGTCCGCGCCCAGCCTCTGTGCGTGCTCCAGGCTGGCGCGATCGTGACAGGACACCCCAAGGCGGTACGCCCTGCTGACAGGGCGCTCCATGAGAGCACGTGCCTCCCGCCAGGGCAGGTGCAGACCGTTGGCATCGGGAACCGCCGCGAGACGTTCTTGTGCGCCGTGAAGCACCAGCGCACAGCCCGCGTTTCGGGCCACTGGCACACAGGCGGAAGCCAGCCCCTGATACGCCGCATCATCGAGCTCCGGGCAGCGCAGCAGGCACTGGCTGCCCGCCCAGCCCCGAAGCCGGTCTGCGAGTTCATCCGCCGTCACGCCGGCACCGGTAACCAGCGTGCGTGCCGGCAGCGCCAGCACCTGGATCATGCGGCGGTTGGCGGCGGGAAAGTCACCTGGATCCAGGGTGGCCACATCGAGCCACATCAGCGGCTGGTCTTCCCGACCCTGGGGTTCTCCCGAGAATCCGGTGGCGCGGTAGAGATCCAGCTGGACACGGCGGTCGCCATAGTCGTGGGTCAGGCTCAATTCAAAGCCCAGGCCGCTTTCCGGCACCCGGAGGCCGACCTCCTCATCGAGTTCACGCACAAGCGCTGCCTCAGCGGACTCGCCGGGCTCAACCTTGCCGCCGGGGAACTCCAGAAGGCCGCCCTGATGCTGGTGCGCATGACGCTGTGCCACGAGCACCTGCTCGCGCCCACCCTCATGGCGAGAGACAGCTGCCACAGCAACGTGAACCGTTTTCACACTCTCAGGTCCGGTATTCGGCGTTGATGGTGACGTACTCATGGGAGAAATCGCAGGTCCAGACCCGTTCCAGTGCGCTGCCACGCCCCAGGTCGATGCGGATGGTCAGCTCCTGCTGGTCCATCACGGCCTGGCCGGCCGCCTCGGTGTACTCCGGGGCCCGCCCACCGTGGCGGACGATGCAGACATCATCGAGATGGATTGAGACGCCATCGATGGCGAGGTTCTCGATGCCCGCACGCCCCACGGCCGCAAGTATCCGGCCCCAGTTGGGGTCGGCTGCGTAGAGCGCCGTTTTGACCAGCGGCGACTCGGCCACGGCGAAAGCCACACGGCAGGCCTCATCGGCATCGGCGGCCCCGCCAACCTCCACGGTCACGAACCGGGTCGCGCCTTCCGCATCCCGCACAATGGCATGGGAAAGCTCCAGGAACACGGACGCCAGCGCCTCGCGCAGTTCCGGCACAACCTGTCCCCGGGAATCCACAACCTCGGCGGGGCTCTGACCGGTCGCTGCCAGCAGGCAGGCGTCGTTCGTGGAGGTGTCACCGTCAATGGTGATGCGGTTGAAGCTGGCGTCCGCCAGCTCACGCACCAGCGGCCTGAGTACGTCCGCCGGAATCGCGGCGTCCGTGGTAACGAAGGCGAGCATGGTGGCCATGTTGGGGCGGATCATACCGGCACCCTTGCTGATGCCGGAGATATGCACTGGATTACCGCCAATCATCACCCGGCGGGTTGCCCCCTTGGGCAGCGTGTCCGTGGTCATGATGGCAGGTGCCGCTTTCGCCCAGCCGTTGGGGTCCAGGTCCGTCACCGCATTCGGGATGGCCTCCAGCATGCGCGCCAACGGCAGTGGTTCGCCGATTACGCCGGTTGAGAACGGCAGGACCTGCTCCGCGCCGACC
>ENA-ORCO01000966-ORCO01000966.1-marine-metagenome-genome-assembly--contig:-NODE-966-length-10741-cov-3.373031_pt1 | contig 10741 bp, 10 predicted proteins | sample MGYA00248633_ERZ508508 | MGnify/ENA primary metagenome ERZ508508 (study PRJEB26179, sample SAMN06268845) | marine metagenome | isolation source: A23 P1 aerobic enrichment on pine of planktonic cells taken...
ATCTCTACCGCCCGTTCGTGAATCCGGACGCGAGCGAAGAGCGCGAGGCGTGGGTCGCCCGCCTCGGCGTCGCAGCCTTCGCGATCGGGACGTTCGTAGTCAGCCTGTTCCGACCCGGGACGCTCATCACCGTCGGCGATACCGCCTTCGGCGGCTTCGCACAGCTTACGCTGCCGGTGATGGTCGCACTCTACTGGCCGAAGACGACGCGGCAGGGGATGCTCGCTGGGATCGCCGGGTCACAGCTCTACTACGTCGCGCACGTGTTCATCCCGTCGATCACGCTCGGCGGCGTGACGCTCTTCGGCGCGACGTACTTCACCTGGGACTTCGCGCTCTACGGGATGGCCCTCTCGCTCGTCCTCACCGTCGGCGGGTCGCTCCTGACGACCGCCGGCGCCGACGAGCGCGCCGACACGTTCACTGTGGGCTCGCGCGCAGACTGACACTCTCGTGAGGTCGCGCGCGGACTGACGCAATCGGACGGCGCCGCGCTGCGTCAGTCCGTTCTCGAAAACTGACGCGGAGCGAAGCGCTCTTGGTCGATCGATCCAAGTCTGAAGTATGAACGAGCCGGGCATCCAGTCGCTGATGGATCAAGAGACGCTGGCGGCCCGCGTCGAATCCGGAGACGCCCCCGACTGGGTTCGGCGCCACTTCGAGACGTTCACCGAGGCACTCCTCGGCGAGCGAAACGGGACGTCTTTCCCGTGTCACTTCGGCGCGCAGTCGGTGCGCGACGGCGAACCGCTCTACACCGCGGTCCCGTCGATGACGGATCCCGACGCGCTCTTGTCGTTCCGAGATACCCTGCTCGAATATCTCGACACCTATCGCGACGCACCGGGGCAGGCGTCGTTCGTGACGTTCTTCAAACCGCCCGAGCGGGAGTTCACCGAAGCGGACTACCACGAGACGCTGTGGCACCTCCTCCAGTTCCTCCACGTTCACGACCCCGAACCGTGGCCCGAGGACATTCCGACTGACCCGGACGATCCCCGCTGGGAGTTCTCCTTCGGCGGCGAGCCGATGTTCCCGACCTGTCGCGCGCCGTTCTACGACGACCGCAAGAGCCGCTACTGCCCGATCGGCCTGGAGATCACGTTCCAGCCGCGGACGCTCTTCGAGGGCATCACACACGACACCGAGGCGGGCCAGCGCGCTCGCGAGCAGATCCAGGGCCGTCTGGAGGAGTACGACGGCGTCTGCCCCCACGCTGACCTCGGCGACTGGGGCGTCGACGGCGACCGCGAGTGGACGCAGTACCTGTTCCGCGAGGATCCCGAGCAGTCGCCCGACGAGTGCCCGATCGAAGTGACGCGCGAACACCCGAAGGCTGCCGACCCCCGGTCGCGGCCGACGCCGGCGGACGACTGAAATCCGTCGATGACGACCGACACACCAGCGGAGACTGCCGACGCGCTCGTGCTCGGTGACCGGCCTGCACTGCTCCTCGTCGACCTCCAGACCGGCTTCGACGATCCGGTGTGGGGCGACCGCAACAACCCCGACGCCGAGGCGAACGCTGCGACGCTTCTCGACGCCTGGCGGGCGGCGGACTTGCCCTTAGTGCACGTCCGACACGACTCCACGGAGCCCGAATCGCCGCTGCGCGGTGACGCTCCCGGCTTCGCGTGGAAGCCAGAAACCGAACCCGAAAGCGGCGAGACCGTGATGACAAAGCGCGTGAACGCCGCGTTCGTCGGGACCGACCTGGAGGAGTGGCTCCGCGAGCACGGCTGTGAGACGGTCGTCGTCGTCGGCCTCACGACCGACCACTGCGTCTCGACGACGACGCGGTTGGCCGAGAACCTGGGATTCGACCCCATCGTCGTCTCGGACGCGACCGCGACGTTCGAGCGTGAGGCACCCGACGGGACGCACTACCCGGCCGCGGAGATCCACCGCACGGCGCTGACGCACTTGTACCGCGAGTTCGCCGACGTGGCGAGTACCGACGACGTGCTCGCGGCGGTGAGAGGCACACGCCAGTAGTCGCACATTACGCCAGTAACGGGATATTAGAGCCCCTCTACCGCCGATACGCATTTTTGTCCCGCGTGAGATGGGCTACGTATGCCGCGCGCCCTGTTGACCCTCCTCGGCACCGTGCTGGTCCTCGTCGTCGGCGGTGTGCTCGTCGGCGGCGGCCCAGCTATCGACGTGCCGATGGGCGTCTTCGTCGCCTGCACCGCCTGTGCCGGCGTCGCGTTCGTCGTCGCGGGACGTTGCGAGCGGGTCCGGATCGGGTCGTGGTCGGTCCCCTGGTACGTCTTCGCCGGGGCAGGTGACCTCGCACTCGCCGTCGGCGCACTCGCAGTGGCGCTCCCTGGTCTACTCGGAGTTGCCGGCCCGCAGGTCGGCGTCGTCCTCGACTCGATCTCGATCGGCGGAGGCGTCTGGACGCTCGTCGTGGCGTCCGTCGGCATCCGCTGGCTCGGCGACGGTCACGGCAGCGAGCCTCCTGGCTACGACCCGAACAGGTGACGGGCGGTTTAACACCCGGTCGCTCCTACGACGGCGTATGCAGACCCACATCGTGCCGGTCGGCTTCGACTACGACCGGCTGATCGCCCCGCTCATCCGGGACCAGCAGGACGTCGACCGGGTGATTCTTCTGGAGGGCGCAGTCGGCAGCGAGTCGAACGTCGAGTACTCCCGGAACCTCTCGGGGAAGTTAGAGAAGGACTTCCAGAACCTTCTGGGCGCTGACACAGAGCGCGTCGTCGTCGCCGACGTCTACGACTACGACGCCGCGTTCGAGCAGGCCTACGATCTCATCAACGCCGAACTCGACGCCGCCGACGACTCGGAGGTGTGGGTGAACGTCTCGGCGATGCCCCGTCCCGTTTCGTTCGCGTTCGCCACCGCCGCCCACTCGATTATGGTCGAGCGCCAGGAGGACCGCGAGCGGATTCACACCTACTACACGGCCCCGGAGAAGTACCTCGAAACCGAACTGGCCGAGGAAGTCCGCGCGGCGAAAGACCTGTTGGGCGAGGTCCTCGCGGGGGCTGACGTCGACGACGACCGAGTCCGCGAGCGCTACGAGTCGGCGACCGACATCCTCGACGAATTCGACGAGCGCGGGACGACCATCGGCGCGAAGCGCATCGGCGACAGCCACATCGTCGAGCTCCCGGTCGCCTCGTTTCGGAACGTCAAACCGTTCGAGGAGGTCATCCTCTTCGAACTCGGCGAGTACGGCGAGTTCGACTCCGTATCGGAACTCGCAGAGACGCTGGCGCGAGATATGAACGAGGAGTACACCGACTCCTTCCGCTCGAAGGTCATCTACAACGTCGACCGACTGGGGCCGGGCGGGAAGGGCTACATCGAACAGGAAGAACACGGGAAGTCCTACCGGACGCGGCTCTCACGCATCGGACAGCTCTGGGTGCGCGCTCACGCCGAAGACGACGTACTTGCGGACGACTGATCACGGTTCTCGGGGGAGAGGGAAAATCGGAACAGAGCGCCTGTCCGACAGTCGTGTCGTGACTGCGACAAACGAGGTTACTCGTCGACGTCGAGGTCGAACTGCTCGTTTTCGACGACGGCGTTGAGGACGACGCTCGTGTTCGACTCGCGGATGTCCGCGTCGGTGAGGAGCTCTTTGATCTGTGCGTTCATCCCGTCTGTATCCTCGAATTTACCGACGGCGATGACGTCGTAATCGCCCGTCACCTCGTAGACGGTGGTCATCTGTTTGTGGCCGCGGAGTCGCTCCGTGATCTCGGGGAGCGCGCTCCCTTCGACCTTCAGTTGGATGATCGCCGTGACGTCGTAGCCGAGTGCGTCGTAGTTGACGCGGGGGGTGTAGCCCTCGATCACACCCTGATCTTCGAGGTCGCGGAGGTGATTCGACACTGTCGTGACCGAGACGTCGAGTTCCTCGGCGAGGCTTCGAAGACTCGCGCGTCCGTCGCCAAGTAATGCGTTGATCAGTTTTGCATCCAGGTTTTCGTACGTCATTACACTCACGATGCGTCTGGGTACATTAGAATTTTACGAATATCCAATTAGGATAGCGACTGCGGGCATTTGCACTAAGCGATAACGTCTTTATACTGGGAGTGTTCGGATTCGATTGTCCAGGACATGACGGACCAAAATGAATCCGGCGCCGCCGTCGCAGACGGTGGCCTCTCCGCCGAAGCACAGCACGTCATCGACGAAATCGAGGAGAAAGACGTCGACTTCCTCCGCCTGCAGTTCACCGACATCCTCGGCACGGTAAAGAACGTCGCCGTACCCGCGACGCAGGCCGAGAAAGCCTTCACAGACGGAATCTACTTCGACGGGTCGAGCATCGAGGGCTTCGTCCGCATCCAGGAGTCCGATATGCGGCTCAAGCCCGACCCAGAGACGTTCGCAATCCTCCCGTGGCGCGACGGGCGCTCGGCGCGTCTCATCTGTGACGTCATCAACACCACGACGGGCGAGCCCTTCGAGGGCGACCCGCGGAGCGTCCTGAAGCGCACGCTCGAACGCGCCGAGGAGATGGGTTACACCGTCAACGTCGCCCCCGAGCCGGAGTTCTTCCTCTTCGAGGAGGACGAAGAAGGCCGCGCGACGACGAAGACCAACGACGCCGGCGGCTACTTCGACCTCGCGCCGAAGGACCTCGCCTCCGACGTCCGCCGCGACATCATCTACGGCCTCGAACAGATGGGCTTCGAGATCGAAGCCAGCCACCACGAGGTCGCCGAGGGCCAGCACGAGATCAACTTCGAGTACGACGACGCCCTCACCACCGCCGACAACGTCGGAACGTTCCGGACGGTCGTCCGCGCCATCGCGGCCCAGCACGACCTCCACGCGACGTTCATGCCCAAGCCGATCCCGAAGATCAACGGCTCGGGGATGCACACCCACGTCTCGCTGTTCGACGAGGACGGCAACAACGCCTTCCACGACGACGACGACGAGTTCAACCTCTCGGAGACGGCGCACGCCTTCCTCGCGGGCGTCCTCGAACACGCCCCGGCGATCACGGCCGTCGCCGACCCGACGGTGAACAGCTACAAGCGCCTCGTCCCCGGCTACGAAGCGCCGGTGTACGTCGCGTGGTCCGACCGCAACCGCTCGGCGCTCATCCGCAAGCCGGCCGCACGCGTGCCGGCCGCCTCGCGCATCGAACTGCGTTCGCCCGACCCGTCGTGTAACCCCTACCTCGCCTTCGCGGCGATCATCCACGCCGGTCTCGAAGGTATCGAGAAGGGCCTGGAAGCGCCCGACCCAGTTCGAGAGAACATCTACGAGTTCGACGAGGCCAAGCGCGAGGAGTACGGTATCGACACGCTGCCGGCGAACCTCGGTCAGGCCGTCGCCGAATTCGAAGACGACGAGGTCATCAAAGAGGCCCTCGGCGAGCACGTCTCCGAGAAGTTCATCGAGGCGAAGACCCAGGAGTACGACGAGTTCCGCATCGACGTCTCCCAGTGGGAACTCGACCGCTACCTCGAAAAGTACTAAGCGACGCCGACCCGACTGCGGTTTCTTCGTTTTTCCCTCTCTTCAGCGTTCTTCGACAACGAGCGGCAGCGCGAGCAGACCGACGGCGCCGACCGCCCCAGCGACCGCGATCAGCGGGCCGTTCTCGATCAGTTTCGCGGTGCCGCTCATCACGCCGAGCGCGACGAGGAGTCCGCCGCCGCCGAGGGCGAACGTCCGGGTCGACAGTTCGACAGTCACCGCGGCCGCGCGGCGGCCGAAGCGCTGCCACGCCAGTACCCCGCCAGCGGCCGTGCCGATGCCCAAGAACAGTTCACTCTCCCCGGGAGCGACGAGGAGCCCCGCGAGCCCGAGCCCGACAGCGAGGACGAACAGCGCGGTGACGTGGCGGTGCTCGGGCGTCGCGAGCGCACCACTCCGGGACCGCGGCGAGAACCCCGGCCCGAGCGCAAAGGCCGCTGCGAGGAACGCCACCCCGATGGCGACGCCGGCGACGACGTCCGCGAGGTAGTGGACGCCGATCAGCACGCGCGAGAGGGCGACGGTGCCGACGACGACCCCCGCGACGGTGAGTCGCTGTCGCCAGCGCCCCCACGTCGCGAGCACGGCGACGCCGCCCCAGAACATCGTCGAGCCGAGCGCGTGCCCGCTGGGAAAGCCGAGTCCGTCGCGATACGAGATCGGCGGGCGCGGGAGGCCGAAGAAGTGTTTCAGTCCGATCGTGAGACCGATCGCACAGAGACCCAGCGCGAGAGCGAACGCCGCCCCGCGGCGCGGGATACCGACGCGGTCGCCGAGGAGGTACGCGAGCGCGACGCACGCGAGCAGGAGATAGGGGTTTCCGAGGTGCGTGAGCGCCCAGAACACCGCGACGACGGCGTCAGGGAGCGACTCGGCGAACGCGACTTCGCCGATGCCGCGCGTGGCGAGCGGCGTTGCGGTCGGGGTCATCGGTGCGTTTCTCACTGCGCGAACGACAAATATCGTCGGGTTCGTCGCTGTCACCGCTTTCGAGGGAACAGCAGGGCAGAAAAGCGGGACGCAGCGATCGAACGCGGCGGGATCGAACGTAGCGAGTGTGAAGCGAGCGCGGACGGCGCACGTCGCGAGAGCGGCGCGGACTGTGCCGTTCAGGAGCGCCGATCGCGGACCCAATCGACGAGCCGCCCGGGCACGCCGAGCGCGTTCAGTCCGACGCCGAAGATCACGAAGAGGGCGTAGAGCCCCAGCGTCGAGAGGTAGATGACGAGCATCGCGACCACCGCGAGCAGGTCGTCGTCGAGCAGATAGAACGCGCCGATCGTCGCCGCCGTCCCGTACAGCAAGACGAGATACGGCCCCCAGCCGCGGGCTTTGCCCCGGCGGAGTCGCCCGCGAACGTAGCGGCGCATCTCGGATTCGACGTCGGGGCGCTCGACCGTGCGCGACTGGACGTCCTCCTCGAAGGTGTCGAGGTCGGCGCGCAGTTCCTCGATGCGGCGATCGAGGTCCTCGATGTCGGGCGCGCCGCGGGGTTCGACATCGGTGTCGTCGCCCCCACGTGGTCCGCTGCCGGCGCTCGCGGCGCCCTCCACGTCCTCCTCGGGCGTCGTCGCATCCTCCGCGGCGTCGTCGTCGGGTGTCGTCGCGTCGTCCGCACTCATCGTCCGCTCGTCACGTCGGCCCCGCGGGTGTTGTACCTGCCGGTCTCGCTCGTCGGCGTCGCCGTCCGACTCCGCAGTCTCTCGGTCTGCACCGTCGACTTGCCCCGCGAGGACGGCGTTGACCACCGCGCCGGTGAGCACGAGAATGCCCGAGAAGTAAAACCAGGTGACGAGTAACAACAGCGCACCGAGCGCGCCCGCGACCCCGCTTGACAGTTGCGCGTAGAAGCCGAAGACGACGCCGAGGACCGCCCAGCCGACGCCTGCGAACAGCGCTCCCGGGAGTGCCTGTCGGAGCGTGATCGGGACGTCGGGGATGAGCGCGTACAGCGGGACGAACGCCACGACGAGAAACGCCAGGAGGACGAGCGGGCTCACGAGCCCGACAAACGGCACGTCGACGATGGCGATGACGGTCGCAGCGACGGCGACGCCGATGGTCGCCCCGCCGAGCGAGAGGAGGGTCAAGAGGCCATCGCGAATCTGGTCGACCATCGAACTGGTCGGGTAGCCGTAGACCCGAGAGAACGCGACGTCGATGCCGCGGAACAGTTTCAGCGCGCCCCAGACCGTGACGAGGAGACTCACGATCGAGAGAGTGCCCTGTCCGGTGCGGTCTGCGAGCGCGTTCTCCACGAGGTCGGCCCCCGACGGGAGCAGATGCTGCTGGGCGATCGCCTGGATCTGATCTGCGAGTTCCGCCCCGCCGATGACGGTCGCGAGGACGACAGCGAGCGTGAGAAGCGGGACGAGCGAGACGAGCACGTAGTACGAGATGCTCGCCGCGAGGAACGTTACCTCCCGCTCCCGGACGGTATCGACGATCGCACGCGTTACGACGAGTGGGTCACGAGTCCGGACGCTCACAGGAGTCTGTTCGCCGGACTGACACAAGAGTGTAGGTGGTAGACTGGTGTGCGTCGCGGAGGTCGTCAGGTCCGGCGGTCGGAGCGGAGCGGCCCGAGCGATGCGTTCGAGCGGCGACTACTCGTCGTCCACCGTCGCGTCGCGAATCTCTTCGACCGTCGCATCGGTCTTGAACGACGTGCCCGAGTAGTGGGCGGGCGTCGCCTCGAACCCGGCGTCCCGGAGATCCGCGAGGAAGTCGTCCATCGCCGGTGCAGAGCGGCTCCACTGCTTGCAGAGGCGGTGCTGGTCGTAGTGCGTCGGCGTGTCGAGTTCGCCCGCGACGGTGTCTAACATCCGCCGAGCGCGCGCCGCCTCGCCCATCTCCTCGGTCACGTGCTCGCGGACCGCACGGACGAAGTCGGGCTCGCAGATCGGCCCGAGGTAGAGCGGCCCGGCGGTGAGCAGGCGGTCGCCGCCGCAGGCGGCACAGGTCTCCGGCGGGTGCGCGATCAGACCGAACTCGTGAGTCCGGTGGAGACAGTCCTCGCAGTGGTGGACGTAGCCCAGTTGGTCGATAAGTGCGTCGGCCTGCGTCGCGCGCGCGTCGAGTTCGAGGTACACTCGGGCGTAGTGGCGCGTGACGTGCGAGAGGATCGGCACGGCGGCTTTATCGTACCGCGCGGCGGTGCGGACGAGCGCCGAGAGGAGGACACGAAGCCCCATCTCGGGGTGGTAGTCCGTGTTCTGCGGGAGCGTCGCGTACTTGCGAATGCCCGAGCGCTGGTGGGCGCCACACAGCGGCGCGGTGTCTGTGGCGGTGACACAGACCAGATTCCGCGTGTTCGCGAACGCGGCGTCGACGAAGGGGATCGGCGTGCCGAACGGGTCGAGGTCGACGACGTCGAACACGGATTCGTGGAGGAGCGCGTTGACGTCGCGTTCGACCACGTCGCCGTCGAGGTCGTTGCGCGCGAGATTCTCGCGTGCGAGTTCGACCGCGTCGGCGTCGACGTCGACGCACGTGACGTCGAGACCCTCGGCGGCGGCGCGGACGCCCCGGATCCCGCTGGCCGCCATCGCGTCGAGATACGAGGTGAGACGCGGTTCGCGCTCGCGGTACGCCCGCAGCGTCGCCACCGTCACGTCGCGGTTGAGTTCCTGCGTCGGGTTGTAGAACACGCCGTCGCCCGCGCCCTCCGATGCGCCGTCGCGGGCGTCGGGGACCGTGATCTCGACGCCGCCCTCACGAACGTCCATACCCGGATTCGGTGTCCCGGCGGCGAAAAGCGATGCGGTGCGAGTCCGGCGTCACGGTGCAGACCCGCTGGCGAGAACCGGGTCATCCCACCGGTGGCGTTTTGTCGGCCCCGTGGCAACTGCCGGACGTGAGCGACGGCGACGGCGGCCCGGGGGACGCAGACGCCGGAGACAGCGACGGCGACCCGGCGGACGCGGATGCCGTGGACGACGGCGACCCGGCGGACGCGAATGCGGTGGACGACGACGACGCAGCAGCCAGCGACGCCTACGCCGTCCCGACCGAGACCGACAGCTACGCCGAGACGGCGTGGCGTCGAGAGCTCGCGGAAGCGGGAGAACTGACGCCGAGCGCGGTCGATTCGATGATCTCGCTCCACGACGGCCGCGGCGCGCGCGCCGTCGAGGCGGTCTCGGAGGGCCGGGTCAAGCGCTACCGCGACTTCACCGTCGTCGTCGGCCACGAGGACGAGTACGTCGTCGAGGACGACTCCTGTGACTGCGCCGACGCCACGTACAACCTTGACGACGACGACCCCGACCAGCTCTGCTGGCACGCCATCGCCGTCCGGATCGCCCACGCCGTCGACGCCGTCGACCACCACGACATGTGGTACGCGGACGTCCGCGAGTTCCTCTGAACGGCCCGACGACCGGCTCTGAACGGCCCGACGACCGGCGTCGCTGGCCACCCGGGTTGCACACTTATTATGTCCGGGTGCTAACGTATCCGAAACACTCGACGATGAGCGTTACCCCAGACTCGATCCGCGTACTGCACGTCGACGACGACCCGGAACTGGCGTCGCTCGTCGCGGCCTCGCTCGAGCACGAGGACGACCGGATCGAGGTCGTCACGGCGACCGGCGCGAGCGAGGGGTTAGACGCACTCGCGGACGAGCGGGTCGACTGCATCGTCTCCGATTACGACATGCCGCGGACGAACGGCATCGAGTTCCTCGACGCCGTCCGCGAGGAGCATCCGGACCTGCCGTTCATCCTCTTTACCGGCAAGGGCTCCGAGGAAATCGCGAGCGCGGCCATCTCGGCGGGCGTGACCGACTACCTCCAGAAAGGGACCGGGACCGACCAGTACACGCTGCTCGCGAATCGCATCGAGAATGCCGTCGAGCACGAGCGGTCCCGGCGCGCGCTCGAGGACCGCAAGCGGCGCCTCGAGACGCTTATCAGCAATCTCCCGGGGATGGTGTATCGCTGCCGGAACGAGCCTGAATGGCCGATGGAGTACGTCGAGGGCGAATGCGAACGGCTGGTGGGCTATCCCGCGGCGGCGCTGGAATCGGAGCGGGTCAACTGGGGCGAGGACGTTATCCATCCCGACGACCAGGCCGAGATGTGGGAGACGGTCCAGCGCGCGCTCGACAACGGGGAGCCCTTCGAGGTCACCTACCGCATCCGGACGGCCAACGGCGACACCAAGTGGCTCTGGGAGCGCGGCCGGGGCGTCGAACGCGACGGCGACCTCGTCGCGCTGGAGGGCTTTATCACCGACGTCACCGACCGGAAGGAACGCG
>ENA-ORCO01000972-ORCO01000972.1-marine-metagenome-genome-assembly--contig:-NODE-972-length-10678-cov-4.031789_pt1 | contig 10678 bp, 9 predicted proteins | sample MGYA00248633_ERZ508508 | MGnify/ENA primary metagenome ERZ508508 (study PRJEB26179, sample SAMN06268845) | marine metagenome | isolation source: A23 P1 aerobic enrichment on pine of planktonic cells taken...
GTTTATGCGTACAGTCAACTCGTGGGCTTCGGAGTCGGGGCCTCTCTCATCCCCGTCGCCGGCGCCGTCGTACTCGGTGGCGCGCTACTCTCTCTCGGCGGGCTCGGCTTCGTCATCGTCGGCTCGTGGCTCGCGAACGCCGCTGGCCTACAGGATCCGTGGCTTGGATTGCTCGGCGTCGCACTCGGTGCGTCGATCGCCGTTCTCGTCTTACCGGTCGTCTTCGGCGCGCTCGTGTGGTTCGGCGTCGCCGCCGTCGGCATCGGCGGGCCGGTCAGGCGATGGATCCACGCCGATGCCGCGGAGCGTCGCGCCGAAGAACACTGATACGATTGCGGCACATAGTTCCTCTATGAGCGTCTCACAGCTCATCACTGCGTCCGGTGGCGTGCTCCTTCAGCTCCCGTTCGAGTCGCTCCAGGGGGCCGTGAATCTCGCGGGGGCGGTGATCCTCCTCGTAATGCTCGTGGCTCTCGGCGGCTTCATTTACCGGGGCCTCCAGGACGACGGAATTAGCTGGCCCGACGAGACCGATTCGGAGACCGAGGGCGTCCAGCGCCGTCCTCCCTCTGAGGAGGACGACGACGAGTGGAAGTACTACTGACACCCCCGGGCGAACCCGCCAACTGACCGCCCACGAGTACGTAGCGTTTGCGCGCCTTCACGCACCCGATCGAACGCGGCCGTGCGGCCGTGCAATCGGTCGGAGACGCTACGAGACGACCCACGGCATTAGTCCGAAATGTCGACTCGGACTGATGGCTCTCGTTGTCGCGTGAGTGTCCCGAAGAATCGAGTCGACGACGGTCACCGATCACCGTCGCGGTACGATCGCCGGCAGCGTTTGCAGCGACGATTGCTCGTGTCTTATCGAATGTCAGACCTCCATCGAACTCCCGGTTCGGCCAGGGCGGGGTGCTGGCGGCCGAACACTTAGTCGCTGCCCTCCGTGTCGGCGCCGCTTCTGATCTCTGTCACCGTTTCGTTGCCCGAAGTGACGACGTCGATCTCGGATTCGTCGCTGAGATCCTGGATGCGCTCTGCGAACTTCTCCGACGAGAGGATCTCGTGTTCGTTACTGAGACCCTGATAGACCGTATAACACATCAGGACTAGGATGACCGCGAACGGGAAGCCGGTCGCGATCGCAGCCGTCTGCAGGGCGTTGAGGCCGCCGCCGATGAGCAGTACGGCCGCGACTGCACCCTCGGTGACTGCCCAGAAGATGCGCTGCACCTTCGGGACGTCGTGTTTACCGCCCGACGTCAGGTGGTCGATGACCAGTGAACCCGAGTCAGAGGAGGTCACGAAGAACGTGATCACGAGCAGGGTCGCCAGAAGCCCCGAAATGGCTCCGAGCGGGAACTGCTCTAACATCGCGAACATCGCGACGGTCTGACCGAACTCGTTGTAGGTCGCGAGCACCTGCCCGTTACCGACGATCGTGTTCTGCAGCGCGCTGCCGCCGAACGCGGCGAGCCAGAGCGTCGAGAACAGCGATGGGAGGAACAGCACGCCCATCACGAACTCGCGGACGGTCCGGCCCTTCGAGATACGCGCGATGAACATCCCGACGAAGGGCGACCACGCGATCCACCAGGCCCAGTAGAACACCGTCCACGCACCGACGGTACCGCCGCCCTCGCCCATCGTTCCGGTGAAGAACGACAGCGAGAGGAGGCTGCCGAAGTACGCGCCGAGGCCTTCGACCCAGGCACCGAAGATGTAGAGCGTCGGGCCCACGATGAGGAGGAACCCGAGCAGGGTCAACATCAGGTAGAGGTTGATCGTGCTCAGCCGCTTGACGCCGCCTTCGAGACCGGCCGCGACAGAGAGCGTCGCGATGGCCGTGATGCCGGCGATCAGGAGCACCTGCGGAATAGTTCCGGTCGGAATGCTCACGAGCCCCAGCATATCGCCGAGGACGTAGGACAGACCGGTGTTCACCTGCGCGACGCCGAGCCCCAGCGAGGTCGCGAGCCCGAACAGGGTCGCGAATACCGTCACGAGGTCGATGACGTGGCCGGGCCACCCGTAGATCCGCTCTCCGAGCAGCGGCCAGAAGATTGACCGGAACGTCAGCGGTAGTCCGCGGTTGAACGAGAAGAAGGCGAGGCCGAGGCCGACCAGGCCGTAGATCGCCCACGGGTGGAAGCCCCAGTGGAAGAACGTCTGTGTCATCGCGGCCACGCCTGCTGCGCCGGTTCCTGCCTCAGCGTTGTAGAACCCTGGTACGTTCGAGACGTAGTACAGCGGTTCGGAGACACTGAAGAACATCAGGCCGATACCCATCCCGGCGCTGAACAGCATCGCCATCCACGCGAAGTCGCTGAACTCCTTTTCTGCTTCGACGCCGCCGATCCGGATCGTTCCGAATTTGCCCAGCGCGAAGTACAGTATTGTGACGATGAAGATGTTCACCGCCAGGAGGTAGAACCAGCCGAAGTTCCCCTCGAAGAAGCTACGCACTGCCGAGTACGCCTGTGCGGCCTGATCGCCGAGAAGCACCGTTACTGCGATGAACACCGCGATCAAAAGCAGTGCGACCGGGAACACGATGGGATGGATGTCGAATCCGAGCCGCTGGATGTTCGTGTCGCCCGGCTTCCGGTCGGACTCGGGATGGAACAGTTCCACCTGGAGTCCTTCGCTCATTCCTCCGTCGTCGCTATCTGACATACGCTACCTCCGCTGCGCCGAATTTACGTGGTTCGTTTGGTATCATTGTGGTGCCACCGATTCGGGTATTGCGGCTCGTCTGTCTCCCCCAGGTCCGCTCTCCCGCTCAGCTCGGTTTCCGCCCTGTACTGCCGACGCCGGGAGTGTACCCACCATCGCACGTCGTTGGTTGAGTCACTCCTGAGTGGAATGTTACACAACCTCACTCACTATCAATCGTTGAGATATAATAAAGCTTGGGCAATATTCGCCAGTGAGAGACTAAAACCGGCGATTAGACTCTGTAGACGCATTTTTGCGGCGTGGTCACTCACGGATTTATGCCCTCGCGTGGTTCCTGTGTCGGGGAACGCTGTTTCGAGTAAACTGTTTCGTGCGGTACGCACGGGCGGAGGTACATATATTCATTCCTCTCTCTTGATCACTGGTTGGCAAAGTGTGACGGATCAGCGTGCGTGAAATTAACGTACATACGACCCTTAATCCACATAGTGATAGAATCCTTACTTGTTGTGGTTCGGTGGCTCCGACGCCTGGGGGTCCGGATCGTTGCACCCCTTCGCGCCGATCCGGAGAAGTCCGGCTTCCGCCTGTCGAGTCCGGAGACGAGTACGACGACGCTCGACGGCGACGTGGGCTGGGGGTCGCGGCCGCCAGCGCTCTTGCGGTGTGATCGCTGTGGTAGCGACATCTATCAGCGCCATCCGCACGACGATATCGACTGTCCTCGATGCGTCGCGGAGTACGATTACGACCAGTTCCCGGACCTCGAACTTCAGCACTTTCTCTGCTCGGTCTGTGGCTCGGAGATGGAACACGGCCACCGGCACCCGAACACGATCGAGGTTCCCGAGTGGGCGACGTGCCACGAATGTCGGTACCACTGGGAGTTCAGACACGACTACTGATCTTATGGGACGTGGATCCGTGACAATCTACGGTATCCCGGGTGTTGAGATAGTTATGTTCGACTGTATTGGGCTGCTGTCTTGGATGGACGACAGTATTATACGTGTTCACACCGCGCACACGACGTATGCCAAACTATCTTGCGACGGCCGCCGCTCTCTTCGTGGTCGTCCTCTTCGCGGTCGCCGTCCTCGCGATGACTGTGGGCAACTACGCTGCTGCCGGCGTGCTGTTTTTCAGTGCCAGCATCGTCATTTACTTCCGAGAAAAACGGTTGGTCGGAGAGTAGTCCCCGCGTTCACCTGCTCGATTCGTTTTCTACTGTCGCGGTCGGCCTGCACGTCTACAGCTCTTCCATCGCCATCCGCTGGGTGATCACCGGCACCGTCGCGGTCCGCACCACTCTGTCGGTCGTGCCACCGAGAAGCGACCCGATCGTGCCGCGGTACGCCGAGCCCATCACGATCGCGCCCATCCCCTCGTCTTCGGCGTAGTCGACGATCTCCTCGCTCGGCGACCCGGTCCGCATCGCCGTCGTGCACTTGACACCGTGCTCGGCGGCGATGTCCTCGATCTCGCCGAGGACCTCCTCGCCGTACTTCCGGTAATCTTCCCGCATCTGCTCTTCGTCGTCCCGCAGCGCCAGCGCTCGCGGTGCGCCGGGCAGGTCGATGACGTAGAGAGTAGTGACCTCCGCATCGAGTGCGGCTGCCAGTTCGATCCCGTGAATTGCGCCTTTCTTCGCCTCGTCGCTCCCGTCGTACGGTATCAGTATGTGCTCGTACATTGCGCCGAACCACTCTGACCGACACGACCCGTTTACAAATAACTTTCCGCGCTATCGACGGCCTCACGGGCTCGAAACGCCCACGATCTGCGGAACTATATACCTATGCGGACCGACGTGAAGTCGCTCTCTCTCGTTCGGTGATACAAACTGTTCGTAAGGCGTCGCGAGGAGTGAGGTGACGACCGATTCTCAGTCGGCCTGTCCGGCCGCCCCCGACGCGGCGGTCGTCTCGACGCCCGGCCCGTTCTCGATGGCTTCGACCAGTAGCTCTGCGACGTCGACGATCTCGATGTCGTCCTCGTAGCCGCCGGTCTTGCGCCCGTCCTCGTACATCGTCATACACATCGGACACGCGACGACGAACTTCTCGACGTCGCTGCCGGCGTCGGTGTCTTCGAGGGCTTCGCGCATCCGCTCTTCGCTCGGTTTGGACTCTTCGTCGATGTCCATCCAGAGGCCGCCGCCACCGCCCCCACAACAGAAGGAGTTGCTGCGGTTGCGGGGCATCTCCGCGAGGGTCGCGCCCGTCGCCCGGATCAGTTCGCGCGGCGCCTCGTACTCGTCGTTGTAGCGGCCGAGATGGCACGGATCGTGGTAGGTGACCGTGTAGTCGAGTTCGTTGCCACGGAGACCGAGTTCGCCCGCTTCGACCAACTCTTCGACGGCTTGCGTCCAGTGCAACACGTCGACGTCGCCGTCCGCGTTCCACTCGCCGTCGAACTCGAAGCTCATTATGGGGTCGTCGGCGAAGTTCTCGTACTCCACCTCCGGGTACTCGTTCTTGAACGTGTTGTACGAGTGTGGGTCCGTACAGATGATCTTCTCTGGATCGACCTCGTCGAATGTCTCGACGTGATGACCCGCCAGGTCGACGTAGAGGAACTCCTCGCCGAGTCGGCGAATGTCGTTGCCGTCGTATTTCTCGTCCTCGAAGAGGATCCCGTACTCGACGTCGGCGTGTTCGAGGATCTTCGCGAGCGAGCGCGCGACCTTCTTGTTCCGCTCGTCGTAACTCGGGTAGTCGCCGACGTACCAGAGGTACTCGACGTCCTCTTCGCGGGCGTCTGTGAGGTCGAACTCCAGGTCGTCAGCCCACGCGGCGCGCTCGTCCGGCGGGTCGCCGAAGGTGTTGCCCATCCCCATGATGTTGTCGAAGGTGTCCTGGACGTTCGAGTCGACGTCGCCCTGGTCGGTGAGCTGTCGGTTCATCCGCGTGAACGACTTGAGGTGCTCGATGTCGACCGGGCAGGCGTCCATACAAGCCATACAGGACATACACGACTCCATCGTCTCGGAGGCGACGACGCTCTCGCCGCCGTCGGCGATGATGTCGACGGGCTCTGTCTCCCCGGCGTCGAGATCCTCCCGATAGCTCTTGAGATCGAGGATGACGTCCCGCGGATCGAGCGGGCGTCCGGACGCCTTGGCCGGACAGACGGACGAACAGCGGCCACACTTCGTACAGGCGTCCTGGTCGAGTAGTTCCTTCCAGGAGAAGTCGTTGATCTCCTCGGCGCCGGTGTCGGCGTCGAGGTCGGCCGGGACACCGGGCAGACGCTTGCCGGCCTTCTCGTCGCGCGCGACGATATTTGCGTACGACGAGAGCATATGGAACGGCTTGCCGTACGGAATGGCGGCGACGAATGCGAGCGCGAGCAGGGCGTGCGACCACCAGATCGCCGGGTAGATGGCCTGCGCCATCGACTCGCTAACGCCCGCGATCACCAGCACGTCCGCGACGAACCATCCGACGAAGCTCACGGTCTCGAAGGCGGGAAAGCCCGTCCCGAGGATCCGCACGCCCTCGGCGACGTAGCCACCGACGCCGAGCAGGAACAGCGCCCAGATGAAGAAGTCGTCTTCCAGACTGGTGTGTTTCCCCCAGAGACGCGCCTTCCGACCGGCGTAGCGCCGGTACAGCGCGACGCCGACGCCGACGACGAACAGCAGTCCCATCGCGTCCATCACCAGCGAGTACGCGAGATAGAAGTCGCCGACGAAGAAGGACTGCTCGGTGCCGAGCATCCCCGTGACGTTCCGGTAGATGTCCATATCGATGGCGAGGATCGTGGTCCCGATGAGGAGCGTGAGAAAGCCCCACATAATGAACGCGTGCATCAGGCCGCCCCTCGTGTCCCGGTCGAAGAGCTTCCGGTTCGAGAGGACGATCCGCGCGGCGGTAACTATGCGACTCGGCAGCGCGTCGAGTCTGTCGAACCAGTCCTCTTGTCCGGACGTGTAGCGCACGAAGTTCTGGTAGACACCGTACGCGAACACAACAATCGTCACCGCGGCGAGCAGGTAGAACACTATCTCGCCGAGGTGACTGATACCCCAGAGCGTGGGCCTGGTTACAGTTCCTTCGGCAACCATCACGGTTGTTGATTCTCGAATCCGCTCATAAAACTTGGTGCGCGGCAGTTTTTCGGCCCATCTCGGTCCATCAACGGCGCAGATCGTGGTAAATCGTATTAGACAGTTGATCTGTTGTGGTTGAGAAGTGATATGAGAGAAACCGGTGACGACTGCGCGCAATCAGGATCGTTCGGACGATCGCGCGACACTGCACCCGACGATGTGGGCACCAAGTATTATACTTCCGTCCTCCCACTCGGTGCATACGATGAACGTGCCTGCTCGCTTCGATCACCCGGCGTGGACCGCCGGTGTCGCGACCGTCGTCAGCTATGGCCTCGGCCTGTTCGGCTTGTTCGTGCTGCTGTTCGTCCTTCCCTTCCTGCTTTTCCTGCTCGTGTGAGCGCGACGAACGGCGACCGGCCGCCGCGCTAAAATCGTCCCAACGCTCGTTCTACCTGCGCGCTCCTTCTGCGAGCGATATAAAAGGAGGTTCAATAATCAAGATGTAGTTAATTATCGTTGGATATGGAAACGTGTAGGTGTATGGGGCAGTGTACCACTGGAGGGCGTACGCGCGAGACACGTTACCACAGTGGGCGAAGTAACCGACCCAGAAATCGAATACGATGAGCACGAACGACTTCCCATCGAACGCAGGTACAGTAATTATCGGAGCTGGCATCGTCGGCAGCTCTCTTGCAGGAGAACTCGCGGAACGCGGCCGCGACGACATCCTCTTGATCGATAAAGGACCGCTCTCGGATCCTGGCGGATCGACCGGCCACGCCTCGAACTTCATCTTCCCGGTCGAACACAGCAAGGATATGACGCAGTTGACCTCCGACAGCCGAGATATCTACCGAGAGTTCGACACCTTCACGAACTCCGGCGGGATCGAGGTCGCCCGGACCGAAGAGCGAATGGCGGAACTCAAGCGCCGCGTCGTCTCCGCGAAATCCTTCGGCGAGGAAGCCGAACTCCTCACTCCCGAGGAGGTCGAAGAACTCGTTCCCTACGTCAACACGGACATCATCAAAGGCGGCTTCTACAGCAAGGGCGCGGGCACGTGTGACCCGCTCCGCGCCGGCGAACTCTACCGCCAGCAGGCGAAGGACAAGGGCGCACTCAGCACGGCCGCCAACACCGAAGTAACCGACCTCCACGTCGAGGACGGCGACACTCAGGCCGTCGAGACCGACGCGGGCACCGTCGCGGCCGACGAGGTGATCATCGCCGCTGGACTGTGGAGTCCCAAGATCGCAGAGATGGCCGGCGTCGACATCCCGCTGTCGCCGGCGGTCCACCAGATGGTCTCTGTGGGCCCCATCGAGCGGTTCGAGGACGGCGAGGGTGAGATCAACTACCCGGTCGTCCGCGATATGGACACCCAGATGTACGAGCGACAGCACGGCAACGACATCGAGGTCGGCTCGTATGAGCACCGGCCGATCCTCTGGGACGTCGACGACGTCCCCTCGATCGAGGAATCGCCACTGTCGCCGACGCAGCCACCGCTCACCGAGGACGCCTTCGAGGACTCGATGCAGCACGCGCTGGAAATCATCCCCGACGTCCTCGACGACCCCGACGCCGGAATCCGTCACTCCATCGACGGTCTGCTGTCGGTCACGCCCGACGGCCACCCGCTTCTTGGCCCGATCCCCGAGGTCGACGGCCTCTGGTCCTGTGCCGCGATCTGGATCAAGGAAGCGCCGGCCATCGCACGCGAGGTCTCGAAGTGGATGACCAAGGGCCACCCCGACATCGACATCGTCGCCCACGACCACGTCGCCCGCTTCGACGAGTACGGTGAGACCGAGGAGTTCGTCAAGAGCCGCGGCTACGAGGGCTACCAGAAGATCTACGGCATCGTCCACCCGCGCGAGCAGTGGCAGTCGGTCCGGCCGCTCCGGACGAGCGCGTTCTACCACCGTCAGCAGGAACTCGACGCCGAGTTCTTCGAGGCCGGCGGCTGGGAACGGCCGCGGTGGTTCGAATCGAACGCTGACCTCGTCGAGAAGTACGAAGACGAGATCGAAGGCCTCCGAAGACCGAACGAGTGGGACAACCGCTGGTGGTCCGAGATTATGCTCGGCGAGCACCTGCACCTGCGCGACAACGTGGGGATGATCGGCGACACCGGCTTCGGCATCTTCGACATCATCGGCAGCGACGCCGAGGAGAATATGGAGCGGATCTGCGTCGCGCCGATGGATCTCGACGTCGACAGCTCTGTGTACACCGCAGTCCTCGCGCCGAACGGCGGCTTCGTCTCGGACCTGACGGTCGCACGCCTCGGCAAGAATCACTACCGCGTCATCACCGGCGGCGCTCACGCCGGCCAGGACAAGACGTGGTTCAGTGACCACCTCGAAGGCGACAGCGAACTCATCGGCCGCTCCTCGGAACTCTGTACGCTGGGCGTGTGGGGTCCGGACGCCGAGGAACTGATGAACTCGATCTCCGAGGAGGAGATGACCGCCGACAGCTTCGACTTCGCCGAGATGAAAGACGTCACTATCGGCGCGGTCGACGCCAAGGCGTTCCGCATCTCCTACGTCGGCGAGTTCGGGTGGGAGATCTACGCCCCGATGGACCAGGGCCAGCGGCTCTGGGACACCATCTACGAGGCCGGCCAGGAGTACGACATCCGCCCCGTCGGGACGGGTGTCTACGGCGAGACCGGCCGGATGGAGAAGAGCTACCGCCTGATGGGCGCCGAACTCGAAATCGACTACACGCCGGCAGAAGCGGGCCTGACGCTCCACGGCGTCAAGGACGCCGACTTCATCGGCAAAGAGGCCTACGCCGAGGGCATCGAAGAGGAGAACAGCGCGACGCTGTGTACCCTCTCGGTCACGGATCACGCTCCCGACGGCGGCGAGCGGCGGTTTATGACGGGCGGTGAGCCGGTCCTCGACCAAGACGGAAACGTCCTCATCGACGACGAGGGCCGTCGCTCGTACGTCACCTCGGCCGGTACCGGCCCCTCGGTCGGCAAGCACCTCCTGATGGCCTACCTGCCGCAGGAGTACGCCACCGAGGGCGAGGAACTGCAGGTCGAGTACTTCGGCCAGCAGTACCCGGTCGAAGTCGAGGTCGCCGGCAACGGCGGCGTCTTCGACCCGAACAACGATCGGCTGTTCCGCAACGAATACTGATTATGGAAGTACTCACCGCAATCAAGCGCGTTCCGGAAACGGGCGCGAAGATCGTACTGACGGAGGACAAACTGGACATCGACACCAGTTCGCTGGGCTTCACCTTCAGCCCGCACGAGGAGTGTGCGGTCGAGGAGGGCGTCCAGTTGGTCGAAGAGCACGGCGGCAACGTGACCGTGCTCACGCTCGGTGAGGAAGACGCGACCGAGCAACTCCGCTCGGCCATCGCGATGGGCGCTGACGACGGCATCCTGCTGGAAAGCGACGAGGACCGCGGTCCCGCCGGGACGGCGAAGGCGATCGCCGATGCGGCCAGCGACGCCGACTTCGACCTCCTGCTGTTCGGTAACGAGTCCGCCGACACGGCGAACCACCAGGTGGGCGTCCGCGTCGCCGAGCAACTGGGTCTGCCCTGCGTCACTGGTATCAAAGACCTCGACGTCACGGACGACACGGTGACTGCGCAGCGCGAGATCCCCGGCGGCTCCGAGGTCTACGAGGTCGACCTCCCCGCCGTCGTCACGGTCAAGGAAGGCCTGAACGAACCGCGCTACCCGTCGATGCGCGCGAAGATGCAGGCCCGGAAGGCGTCCGTCGAACACGACGAACCCGCAGCGTACGACGAGGGGCTCGAACTCATCGAACTCGAAGTGCCCGAGTCCGACGACAGTCCCGCCGAGATCCTCGGCGAGAGCCCGGACGCGGCCGGCGACGCCGTCGACGTGCTCGAAGACCTGGAGGTGCTCTGACAATGGTACTCGCACTCGTCGAACACGACAAC
>ENA-ORCO01000973-ORCO01000973.1-marine-metagenome-genome-assembly--contig:-NODE-973-length-10677-cov-3.397075_pt1 | contig 10677 bp, 13 predicted proteins | sample MGYA00248633_ERZ508508 | MGnify/ENA primary metagenome ERZ508508 (study PRJEB26179, sample SAMN06268845) | marine metagenome | isolation source: A23 P1 aerobic enrichment on pine of planktonic cells taken...
CCGCCCCGCTCGCCGCTGCCGCCCTCCGTGTCGCTCGCGACCGACCATTCTTTTATTTTAGACTGGACGGACGCACTGGTAAGTAGATATGCGTATCGAACACTCAACTTGCTTCAATTACGGAAACACGGAGAAGTAATAAATGAGAGCGCTCTTGGGTAGAGGATTGTTGGTAGGTTTCTAAGTAGCTGTAAGTCACAGCAGGCAAGAGTAACACGGTTGCGTCACCCGACGAACACTGTTCTATTTCTACAAGGAGAGAATCCCGCCGTTTGCGGCGGGAGTGAATCCGACACTTCTCACACAGTCCACCGCCGATAGCAGTCCGGATATTCAACGGTAATCCACACCATTAAGTCGGTTTATCTACATAGGCTATGTATGGCGATTGAGGTTACTCGCACCTACATTGGTTCCATCCAGAACCACCGTCAGGTACGTGATGGCCTCAACTCGCTCGGAGACTCAGCCTCGAAAATCTGGAACGTCGCACGATGGACAGCCGACCGCGTATGGGATGCAACCGGCGAAATACCAGATGAGGGCGTGCTGAAATCGTACATGAAGAACCAAGCGTGCTGAAAAGACTTGAACGCACAATCCAGTCAGAAAGTCATCGAAGAACTTTCCGACGCTTTCCAGTCGTGGTTCGACCCGCGACACAAGACCGACGAGGCGAATCCGCCCGGGTACCGAAAAAACGGTGATACCCGACCCCGATCCACGGTTACGTTCAAAGCAGACGGCTTCAAACACGACTCCGAGAATAACCGCGTCCGACTCTCAAAAGGCTCAAACCTCAAAGAGTATTGGTCGGACTTCCTGCTCTGCGAGTACCAAACTCGCCCGGACGTAGACCTCTCAGAAGTCAACTCGGTGCAGAACGTTCGCGCTGTCTGGACGGGTGACGAATGGGAACTGCACTTCGTCTGTAAAGTCGAACTCGAAACCAACGATTCGGCAGGCGAGGGTGTTGCAGGCATCGATCTCGGTCTCAAGAATATCGCCACGGTCTCCTACCCCGACGAATACGTTCTCTACCCCGGAAACTCGATCAAACAAGACAAGCACTACTTCACCCGAGCCGAGTACGACACCGAGGGTGAGAACGGCCCGTCCGAGAAGTTGGTGTGGGCACGAAGGAAACTCACAGAGCGCGAAACGCACTTCTACCACACACTCACGGACATCATCATCACGGAGTGTGTCGAACGCGGTGTCAGCACACTCGCAGTAAGTTGGCCCGAAGACGTGCGAGAATCCGACTGGGGCAAGACTGGCAACAAGAAGTTGCATACGTGGGCATTCGACCGCATCTACCAGTACCTCGAATACAAAGGCGAGATACGCGGTGTTGAGGTGCTGAAAAAGAACGAGTGGGACACCTCAAAGACCTGCTCGAATTGTGGTGATAACACGAAGGCGAATCGAAAGCATCGTGGGTTGTACGTCTGCTCGTCGTGCGAGTTAGTCGGAAACGCGGATTGCAACGGGGCGGAGAATATGCGGCAGAAGATAACTCCGAGTCCTCACGGTGAGGATAGGAGTAACGGCTGTGTGGCACAGCCATCGGTACACTTGTTCGACTCAGAGAGCGGATGCTTCGCACCGCGAGAACAGGTCGTGTCGTAGACCAGCAAATATCCCACCTGCGGGACGGGAAGCTCCGGCGTTTACGCCGGAGAGGATGTCACGTCAAGGCGTTTCGTCTTAGAGCGTCGCGCCGTGAATCGGACCACGAAAACACCGCACGCCTGGACCGCTTCACGCGTCGGCGGCGTACAGATACAGACAGCAAGCAGCAAAGATTGCCTCTGCGACCTTCGAGACGACGGCGATTGGGTTGATGCTCCCTTGCATATAGAACGCGTCGACGCTCCAACCTTGGAACTGGAACAGCGCGAGGATGGTCACGATCCCGTAGACCGCCGCGACCAGGAACAGCGGGCGCCGCCAGTATCGCGAAAGATACACCACGATTCCCCCGAGGAATCCCAGCCCGTTGAGCGCGAAGAGGATCGCGAGTGTCTGACTGAACTGGATCGCATTCATCACGGCGAGGAGGTGTAACACGCCGGTGATTACGGCCATGACGATCGCAAGGATCCCGATTGGGTTGGAAGGCTTCGAGAACAGTGGTTCTGAGTCGGTCGCGTGTGTTGAGGACATACAGTTAGATTCAGCGGGTCTTTAAAAAAGGTTCGCCCTGGGGGAGAAGATTGTCAGTGAGAGTTCGTTAGTTCTAGCCAGGTTCGAGAAAGTATGATTCAGCCGGGATCAGGTCCCTTTTGGAAGGATGGTCCGAGAAAGTTTGGCTTCAAAGAATTTTGTCTCTCTGAGCGAACATCCGGTCGTGTGGGGCCGGACGGCGAACGCCCTGACGGGCGTCGCAGTCCGCTCACGCTCCCAACATTCTTTGAATTCTGCCGCAAAACACTCGCTGAGCAGGTCTGCGAGCATTAGCCCAAACTAGCTCAACGGCCTGCTCGTTCCTCAAATTGGCCTAACTAGACAGTGTCCATTCTCCAAGATTACAAATAAATGGCTCTGTTGAAATCCTATTCTTCAGATATATTCTCACCTGAAACAGCCGTTACATGGAACTGCTTACTAACCGGAGAGGTCACGGTGGAGATTGACCGCAGCGACGAGAAGGACTGCCCACCCAAAGAAGGTGAGTATGACGCCGAGCCCCTGATATTGAGCGTGGTTGCAGCAGTAGTACCCACCTCCAGTCGCTCTAAGAAATTCTCTCAGGCCGTAACCAATGAACAGGCTGCCAATCGTCCCTGCCGCAGCGTACTTGGTGATTTTCGTTCCCTCGTCCATCATGGAGGGCATACTAAAAGGCCCATCTGCGTGCCATGATAAGCTTTTTGAAAATTTGGGTGTGTTACCTGTACTGAGCGATTGATGGTGCGAAACTACCAACTGCTGAGGATTTCAACAAAGCCAAATAAATTGAAATGTCTTCAGTGCTTACGGTGCACCGACCAGCACAAACCGGCTATCTGTCTCTCCGTTCTTGATCTGGTGGGTTGCATCCGGCGAGATACGGACTGCGTCGCCCGCTTCCATCTCGATCACGTCGTCTTCAACCGTCACCGTCGCCTCGCCTTCGACAAGCACGTACACCTCTTCCTGCTGTTCGTCCCCGTGGTCGTGTGCTTCGTTCGTCCACCCCGGCTCACAGTCGACGATTGTCACCCCGACGTTTTCACAATCTAACGCGTCGCGAAGGAAGTGCATCGCGTCGGCGGTCGGTTCGATGTCCTGATAATTGGCTTTCGAGTACGACACGGCAACAGTCGATAGGATCACCTAGATAATAAATATTTAGGGAAGCCTAAAAACTAGTATCTCATTGCATTGGTTACGCTCGATTACTAAAACGCGGCGTGGTACGCTCTTCGATCTCGACGCGGTGGCCCGGGAGGTTTCGCCTTGTTACCCAGTTTGAAAGAAAAATCTCACCAGAAACTCCAGTGCGATTATCCACTCCACTGGAGACCCGCTGTCAGCTCCTCAACGGAATAGTGGCGGTGAAAGAGATATCGACCGATTCTCTTGAATTCGCTCATGTGTAGCACATTGTTGATTTCAGAGCGTTGCCCGGATCGCGTGTTTGAGAGCATCTCTGCCCGGTTTTCGATACAGCTCTCGACGTAGTTGGAACGCTCTGAGATACTGTGTCAGCTTGTCCTTAGAAATTCCTCGATGGGGCGAGAGCCACCGTCGCGTCAGCGACGCGTGGCTCTCGCAGGTGTTGACGTGTACCTCGTCGTCGGCGTATTCGCCGTCGCCGTGGACGACGTATTCGCGGTCGAATGCGTCATCCGCTTCGAGCGGTTCGTACGCCCGAAAGCCGTCGGTATAGACGGTGAGCGACTCCTGCTGGCGGTCAGCCAGCAGGAGTCGAATCGTCGATTCATCTGCGGCTTTCGACGGGATCACGTACCGGTCTCCGGTGCCGCGATCAGCGATGATGAAAATGGGTGGCTTATCGCCGTTGTACGTCCCACGCCCACGCGTGGACAGGCAATCGGTCTACAGGGTTGGCAATGTCGTCGTACACTTCGATAGGCGTGTACCACCATTGGGAGACGCATGGGAAGCCGACGACGACTGTGCCGTTCTCAGTCGTGTCGATTTTCCAGTTCTGGTTGTTGACAGCGAACGGTTGGCTCTCTCGGTAGCGAACCTCTCCATCCTCGTTGTGATCGGCTTTCGCCTCGCGGATTGCTTGGTTCTGGATGGCCGAGTAGAGGCCGTTGTCGATGCTGGCCGTGGTCACGGATTTGCCGAAGTCACCGTTCTCCCATCCGTCGATGCAGAATCGCTTGGTGTCACGGTAGAGTCGAGTGGCGTGTTGCCACTCTTTGCGCCGTGAGAGGGATGGGTTGTGGAACTTCGCGGTGACAGCCACCGTGACCATTACATTTGTATTTATATATCGTTTCTTAAGAATTTGTTGGAATATCTGGCCGTGCTATCGTCGGTAGTCTGTGTCGTCTGTCGGATTCATCCCCGCCCTAAACAGTAGTTGCCGAACCTCGCTGAGACTGATTTTGTTTCAGCGTCTTGCTCCGCTATGGTTGAGACAGCTGAAGCAAAACAAGTCAGTCGGGCAGCGTCAACGCTTCTGTTTCCTGCGCTGGAATTTGGCGTCAAACCGTGTGGAACGTATACGAGAGAGGATTTTCTGGAAATCTTCTCTCGGATCGGCTTCGAACAAGAGTTTGCAAATACGGGTGGAAAGACGCTTCAACTGGACCGTGACGAGCAAGTGGACGTCACGTCCACTGCTCGGAACCCACTCGCGAAATCGTTTCTCTACCATCTTCGAAACCTCTCGCCGGACGCCATCGACGACCAGTTCGATGGCGTCCGCGATCGATTGTTCGAAGTCCTCCGAGCACAGCGGCGACTTCCCGCATCCGTCGATGTTGCCATCGATCTCCATGAATGGCGGTTCTACGGCTCAGCCGACACCGACCACGTGATTACGACGTATCCTGATTTGGGAACGAACAGAGCGTTTTGCTTCGCAACGCTCTGTATCGTTACCCCTCGCGTTCGGTTTACTCTTGATGTTCTCCCAATGGACGCGAACGGCTTTCGCGCCAAGCGCGAAGCCGTTCGCTCCTTACTCGAAACAGCACGGGAGTACGTCTCTATTCGGCACGTCTACCTTGACCGCGGATTCTACCAAGTCCACGTCGTTGCGGAGTTAGAACAGTTGGGCGTTGATTACATCGTGCGGGCACGTCCGAGTAGCGGGATGAAAGACCGTCTCAGCGCAGGGGCTGAGACGGTCGTTGATGACTACACGATGCGGCGAAAGCGTCCGCCGACAGCGTCGGTAGATGTGACTGTGTTTGCGGTACCGCACCGCTCAAACGAGGACGAGCACGTGTGGTTCGTAACGAGTTTGGACGGGGATCAGTCGACAGCGAAAGCGTACGCGGCGGCGTTCCGCCGCCGCTGGGGGATCGAAACCTCGTATCGGCAGATCGGTGATTTTCTTCCGAGAACGTCGTCGCCGACGTTCTCGGTTCGGTTGTTCTACTTTCTGTTTGCGGTTTCGCTGTACAATCTGCGGGTGCTCGCAAATATCCTTATTACTGGTGAGACCCAGGTAGAGAAACCGCTGATTTCGACGCGGATCTTTCGGCAACTTGTGGTGACAGATTACGGCTAGACTCGTTGCTCGTTTCGACCGGGACGACCGGTCAGTACGTACGTTCTGGAGAGGCATCGCTCGGGAACGCCGTTGGAGCGGCGTTCCCTCGCTTGCTCTGAGTAACTATCGTCACCAGAGGAGTGCGAACCGTCGCAATCCCGGAGGAAATTCTCTGTGGCTACATCGAAGAAAATCTGATTCGGCAACTACTGTAAAGGGCGGGGCTTTCTCCTTGCACTTCCTTGACATCCTCCTCCGCGTAATGTTTGGTTTTCGAGCGAACACATGGAGGGGGAATTCCCGGAGAATAGGAACTACCGGGCTGACCTAACCCGATGTAGAGCGTAGTTTCTAGATATGAGCGAGACCTTCGCTACGAGTCACACGATTCCAGAGGAGCCAGCGACGGACGTCCGTGTGGGGGTGTTGAGTTTTCACAATAGCAAAGAAACCAAGGCGATCTGTAACGCGGTTCGAGCGCTCGGGCATCAGCCAGTCTGGCTTCGCGAAGAGAATACCCGAACCTGGGTGGAAAACGGGACGCTCCACTTCGATCCGGACGTCGATATCGTCGCGAACCGTCTCCTGACGACGAAGGCCTCGCAACCGCTCGATGACCTCGGTGTGGCGACGAGCTATGCCGCCGCACGTCCCGTCCTGAACGCACCCGAAACCGTCATGCTGGCGATGCACAAGTACGGGGCGGCGGCTACCCTCGCTGCAGCGGGCATCCCGGTTCCGGACGCCTACATGGCCTTCGCTCATCAAACCATCAATAACGGCGATCATCCCGTCGACGGACGGACCGTTCACAAACCTGCTATCGGGACGAACGGCGACCGGATGGAACTCGTGGATGTGAACGAAGCCGTCTCTCCACAGATCGCCCGGCGGCGGGCGTTCCTCCAGCAATTCCTCGACACCGACGCCGAACGACCATTCGATGTCCGTGTCTACGTCGTCGACGACCACATCGTGGGCGCGATGAAACGGTACGCCCCGACGGATGAGTGGCGGACCAACGTCGCGCTCGGTGGCGATGTCGAGGGGATCTCCGATGAACTCCCGGAGGATGCCGCCCGCCTCGCGACACGGGCGACGACCGTCCTCGACCTCGACTACGCGGGCGTCGATCTGCTGCGACGTGACGACACGTGGTACGTCCTCGAAGTGAACGCGAAAGCCGGGTTCAAGGGCTTTTTCGAGGCGACGGGCGTGAGTCCCGCACCGTACATCGCCCGGCTCGCGATCGAGCGGGCGGAGGGGTGCGTCGAGTCAGAGCGGGTCGTGGAACTCGCCACGACGCTCGACGACTCCGTGCCCGACTGCAAACCCTCGATCGATTCGAAGCCAGAGAGTCCGGAAACGGTCGGCTACACCGAACACGTGGCCGTGAGCGGAGGACGGAAGATCGAGTCTGCGGTCGCCAAGTCGGACACGGGAGCTCAGCGAACGAGTATCGACATCGATCTCGCCGCAGCCATCGGGGCGGGCCCCATCGTCGACACGACTCGCGTGAAATCCGGCACGCGGAACGGGAGACAGAAGCGTCCACTCGTGGACCTCGAGGTCAAACTCGGCAATCGGTGGCACTCCACGACGGCCAGCATCGAGGACAGAAGCCACATGAGCTATCCCGTACTCTTGGGACGGGATGTCCTGCGAGGCTACCACGTGGACATCGAACAACGGGTGACCGAAGAATGACGCCCGAGCACTACCCCGCGTCCCCTGTCTTGAAACCCTTCCAGAGGTGACTCCCCATGGAACACGTCGAATACGCCTACACGAGCGGCATGGACGACGCGGAGATCGAAGAGCGACTACAGACAGCCGAGACGGGCGTCCTCGCGCTCTCCGGCGACGGCGACGCGTATGCGATTCCACTCGCCCACTACTACGACGGAGACAGCTTGTACTTCCGCCTCGGCGTGACTGAGGGAAGCACGAAACGGGAGTTCTGGGAGACGACCGAGACGGCGTGTTACGTCCTGTACGGAGCCGAACAAACCGACGACCCGCGTGGACTGGATTCTTGGAGCATTATCGTCACCGGCCAGCTCGTCGAACTCCCCGAGACGGAACACGAACGGTTCGATACCGCCGAGACCAATCGCCACTTCTCGCCGATACGGGTCTTCGATGAGGCCATCGACGACATCGAGATCACGATCGTCGAACTCGAAATCGAGACGATAACCGGCCGGCATACACCGGCACAATCACATCCTCGCGATAGTGTATCTCTCTCGGTATCACACATCACCAGTGCCGGCAACTGGAACGTGACAGAGCGTATCGGCTTCGGACTGCCGAGGACCGCATTGTGTCGCAGTTTGTCGAGCAGACACTATAGCTGGGGCCATCGAAGGAAGACAGTTGCATATGCATTGAGACGGCCAGTCTCAACTTCTGACATCGTTCGCGCGAATACAATGAACAACGCCAAGCCAACGCCGGCCAGGAGGGCGAGCATCGAGTGTTCCTTCTCGTAGGATTGGGCCTCCGGAAGCAGATGGGCCGCTAAGACGTAGATCAACACGCCCGAGACGAATCCGAGCATAAGACCCAGATGGCTCCGTCCCAGCCTACTCACCAGCGGATAGGCGACGAATGCGCCAATGGGTGTCGTCAATGCAGCGATGAAGAACGCATACGTTGCCGCCGTTCGCTCCGTCACGTCCCCCTTCAGCAAGACGAGATAGGTAATAACCCCCTCGGCGAATTCGTGGACGACCAGCCCGGTTCCAGCGAGAACACCGGTCAGAAGGGAGATATTGAGCGTGATAGTGTAGATGACTCCGTCGACCAGTGAGTGAATACCGATGCCCTCTGCAGCTGTCACTCCGAACGCGAGCGTCTCCTCGCCGGTACGATGTTTGATCACCCGGTTGGAGAGATACATGAAGAGGAACCCGCCTAGGGCAGTGAAGCCCGCATCAGCGTTGTTCGAGATCGCATTCGGTAGTGCGTTGACCAACGGTGTTGTGATGAGAATTCCCGCAGCAAAGCACATCAGGTAGGGAAGAGATCGTTCCGCCCACTCTCGGTGTTGAAATATCGCGAGGATTCCTGCGCTGTTCACCACTGCGGCGACGATGGCGAACGCCGCAATCCAGTAGAATTCCGCAGGAAACCCTACCATCCTCGATTCCTACCTTCCTTCGAGAGCATCGATCGCTCGCTTTCGACTACGGAAAGAACCCACCGACTCGCCAGTTGGTGACACTCCAGCCGTCTCATACTGAGACCTACGGCAGTTGAAATACTAAACGTGGTGCTCGTTCGGCTGCCTCCGTCTCGGATTACTGGTCACGCTAGTCTCGAGACTCGACGAACCGCGAGATGGTGACGCTGTTTCATATGGCCTCCTGAAAGGGACGCTGTGGCGCAGTTGACACCAGGGTTTTACGGCCGACCCCTGCGGGGAACTGATCTCGACCGCGCTCGTCGGCATCGAATTCGTCCGGACGATCTATCACGGGCTGTGCGAAATTGGGGGCTGAAATAGGTCAAGGAAGGGCACGACGGGCGTCATTCGTCGAAAACGCGTCGATAGGGTAAGGCATCAGATTACGAGCGACCACGCGATGGCGACCACGACACCGCCGAGAATCGAACTCAGGGCGGCGTGTCGGCGGAGCCGGTCCTGCAATTGGTGGAGGTCGCCGTCGTGGTTCGCGGCGTCGAACGGGCACGTCTCGCTACCTGTGGTACACTCCGGCAGCAGGTCGACGGCGACGTGGAGGAACACCCCGGCCGCGACGCCGAACAGGAGCCCGCGCAGTTCGCTCCCCGGCGAGAAGCCGACGATACCCACCGGCAAGGCCACGAGGCCGACTGCCGCCGCGGGCAACAGCAGGGGCGCAACTGACTGCCCACGCTCGGCGAGGCGGCGGGCCGCGGCATACCCCGCGGGTGCCTTATGGGAAATCAACGCGATCCCGAGGATGGAAGTGAGCGACGGCATCGCCGTGTAAATCGCACCGATGATAGCCCCGGCCGAGAGCGCGTGGACCGTCAGCTCTGTCGCCGTGTGATCGACGGGCAAGTCCAGATGCGTAAAGCGGTGGCCGACCGTGTGACCGACGTACCCGCCGAGGAAGCCGACCGCGATGCCCAGACTCCCGAGGCTGCCGTGCTGGCCGAGCGCCTGGGGTATCGGAAAGAGCGCGGCGCTTGTCACCATCGCGCCGCTGGCCAGCCCGTACCCCCAGACGAGTCGCGTGGGGCTCGTCGAGCGCGTCCGGGCCCCGAGAAAGCCGCCAGCGACCATGGCGACGAAGGCCACCCACGAGATGGCCAGCACCTTGGGGACCGGCGCCAGGAGGGTGACCACCGACACCGCGACCAGGAGCAGTGCCCCGCCGAGACCGGCAGCCGACCGTCCCCACACGGAGTTATTAATTTCCCCGGTGTTGTTAATAGCCATTAGCTATTTGTCGGGCATTGGTTCACATAAGTCCAGCGGTTCCTGCGGTCGGCGACCGCCCGCACGGGGCCGCCGCTTGGTGCCAGCGTCGCCATGCCAGTCGCGATGACGGATCGCGCGACCCCAACAGTGTGGGGCTGTGTCTTTTGGGTGGCGCGCCCGAACAAACGCCCGATGAGCGAACTCGCCGGGACGTCGGTGACGGTGGTCGGTGGCGGCGTCGGGGGACTCTCGGCGGCAGCGTATCTCGCGGACGCCGGCGGGGACGTCCGCCTCCTCGAGAAGAACGACCAGTTGGGCGGCCGCGCGAGCCGCCTCCACCGCGAGGGCTTTCGCTTCGACATGGGGCCCTCCTGGTACATGATGCCCGACGTCTTCGAGCGCTTCTTCGCCCACTTCGGCCGCGAACCCGGCGACTTCTACGACCTCGAGTACCTCGACCCCCACTACCGCGTCTTCTTCACGGACGGCGACCGGGTCGACGTCACCGGTGACCGCGAACAGTTGCGCGCGGTGTTCGAGTCCTACGAATCTGGCGCGGGTGACGCCCTGACGGAGTACC
>ENA-ORCO01000976-ORCO01000976.1-marine-metagenome-genome-assembly--contig:-NODE-976-length-10652-cov-3.095792_pt1 | contig 10652 bp, 6 predicted proteins | sample MGYA00248633_ERZ508508 | MGnify/ENA primary metagenome ERZ508508 (study PRJEB26179, sample SAMN06268845) | marine metagenome | isolation source: A23 P1 aerobic enrichment on pine of planktonic cells taken...
CCCCTGCCCGCTGAGATAGCTCTCCCACGCTGCGGAGGCAGGCGTCGAGACGTTGACCCGGAGGGTGTCGGCGCCGCCGTCGTCGCTCACGACGAGCGCTCTGGGTCGGCGCTCCGTGCGGACCAGCACGGTCTGTGAGCCGGCAAGAGAGCCCTCATCGACTGTCAGTTGCACAATTGGAACCACCGGGTGGCCCTGGCCGATAACGAACCCCGGAGGGTTGAGCAGGAACGAGTTATCGCCCTGTAACCGGGTGATGGCGCCGGCAGCGTACCGAATTTGGGTCCCCTCCGAACGGTAGACGACCGGGTCGGTGCTGTAGTTGTCCGTGGTGAACGGGATGCTGCCGTCGTCGTTCACGTCGTCGGCGTCAACGAGCGAGAGGTTCGCGTCGATGCGCAGGCTGCCGTCGCGGGTGGCGTCGAACACGCCCAGATACTCGAGGACCTCTTCCAGTTTCTCGAGGAACGCCCGGACCTCGCCGGGGTCGCGGAAGTCCGGCCGGGTGACGATCTCCATCAGCGGCGTGCCGGCGCGGTTGTAGTCGACGAGCGTGTAGTCTGCGGTATCGATGCTGCCGCCCTTGTGCTGGAGGCTGCCCGGGTCCTCTTCGAGGTGGGCGCGTTCGATGCCGATCTCGCGGCGCTCGCCCTCGACGGAGACTTCGAGGGTGCCGTCGGCGCAGATCGGGGCGTCGTACTGGGTGATCTGGAAGTTCTTCGGCAGGTCGGGGTAGTAGTAGTTCTTCCGGTGGAACCGGGTGTGTTCGGCGACGTCGGCGTCGAGCGCCTTGCCGACCTTCACGGCGGCCTCGACGGCCCCCTCGTTCAGGACGGGCAGCGCGCCCGGGAGACCGAGACAGATCGGGCAGGTACGGCTGTTCGGCTCCTCGTCGTCGGCCGGTTCGGTCGAACACCCACAGAAGATCTTCGTGTCCGTCTCGAGTTGGACGTGGACCTCCAACCCGATGACGGTAGCGAGATCGCGCTGGGAGAGCGCCTTCGCGGTCATTGACGCGTGATTCGACGTAGCGGGGCTAAAGGCTAACGGGACGGTCGGAAAGACGGGCGTCGAGACCACCCCGACCACTGTCCGCTGGCGCCCATCCCACCGGGAGTTTTTTCGCCGGACGATCAATAACGCTCGGTTGGAACTGTGGGCCCAAACTCACCGCCGCGTTCAACGCCGGCCGGTCACTTCATCGACGTCCGGCGGCTGTTGGCCGGACTGGATCTCTACTACGGTTGGTTCGTCGTCGCCTCGTGCTTTCTCGGCGGACTGTTGATCTACGGGCTCCTGTACTCGTTCAGCGTCTTTTTCGGCCACCTCGTCACCGCGTTCGGAATGTCGCACGCGAACACGTCTCTCATTTTCTCTCTGCAGTCGGTGATGATGTACGTCGGCGCAGCGGTGTTCGGGTTCACCATCGATCGGTACGACGTCCGCCGACTGTTCGCGCTCGGGTCCGTGCTGATCGTCGGCGGGCTGTTCGGGACGAGCGTCTTCTCCAGTTTCCTGGGCGTGCTGGTGTGTTATGGAATTGCAGTCGGCATCGGATTCAGCATCGTGATGGTCATCGCGTACGTGACACCGGTGTTCTGGTTCGAGCGGCGACGGGGCATCGCCACAGGGATCGCGACCGCGGGTGCCGGGGTCGGGATGATGGCGATGCCGCCGTTCGCTCGTCTGTTGATCGCAGCGCTGGGCTGGCAGCGCGCGTACTTCGCGCTGGCGTTGTTAGTGAGCGTCGCCCTCGCCGTTGCGACGGTCCTGATTGCCGACCGGCCGAAGCGACTCGACATCGACGCCTCCGCGGAGTTCGTGACGACGGCCGACGACCGGTCTTACCCCTCCGCCAGTGAACAGTTGCGTGACGTCCGATCTGTCGTGCTGTCGCCGTCGTTCGCCGTGTTCTTTCTGGCGTTTCTCGGATCGTATCTCGTGCCGTTGTCGCTGACGGTCAACTTCGTCGAGTTCGCCCGGTCGGTCGAGATCGGAGCACAGGTCGGCGTCTTCGCAATCAGCGTGATCGGAGCGACCAACACCATCGGGAAGTTCGTCACCGGCTACCTCGCCGACCGGTTGGACACGACGCACGTCCTCGCCGGCAACGCGGTCGTGATCGGGGTGCTGACGGTTCCGATCACGCAGATACACGACGCGGGAGTGGTGCTCGCGATGTCGGCGCTGTTCGGGTTCGGATACGCCGGGCTCGGGGCGCTGATGACGCCGGTGATGGCAGAGCTCTTCGGAGCGGAGAATCTGAACGGACTGTTTGGTGTCGCGTCCGTCTCCTCAGCCTTCGCGGGTGCGCTCGGCCCGTATCTCGCGAACCTCTCGTTCGACCTATACGGGACGTACATCCCCGTGTTCCTCGGGATGGCACTCATCAGCGTCCTCTCGGCGGGGCTGTTCCTCCTGGCCTGGCGGTGGGCCGAGACAGGGGTTCGTGCGTGACGGAGGGGACACGGCGCTATTCGACGTCGGCCTCGCGCTTCCGTAACCTATTCCCTCGGTCCCATCGACGGCACGCCCGATGAGCGACTCGCTGGCCGACGCCGCCGGGATCGACGTTCGCCGCGGGGTCCCCTTTGCGGCCCCTGACGGCAGGCCCCACCATCTCGATCTCTATCGCCCGGCGACGGCCGGGTTCGGGACAGCCGACGCTGCCCGCCGCGCCGCCGTCGTCCTCGTTCCCGGCAGTCGCGCCCCCGACAGCGGTGAGCTGGCGCGGTACGCGCTCGCTCTGGCCGAGCGCGGCTACGTCTGCGTCGTCCCGGCGTATCGCGGCAGTGACGTCGCGAGCTTCCCCGCCCAGATTCGGGATCTGAAGGCCGCGATCCGGTGGCTTCGCGCCGCCGCGGACGGCGTCGGCGTCGACCCGGACCGCGTCGGCGCGTTCGGCCACGGCACGGGCGCACACCTCGCCGTCCTCGCTGCGGTGACGGCTGGAGAGGAGTCGTTTGCGCCCCACGCATCGGCGTTCGCCGGCGTGCCGATCGACGCCGCGACGGCATCCAGCATACACGATGGACTCGCCGCGGTCGTCGGCGTCGCCGGCACGTACGCGCTGGAGCACCAGCCCGAGACCGACGATCTCGTGGCGCTGCTGGGCGGTGACCGCGAGTCGGCAGCGGACGCCTGGGAGCGGGCGTCGCCCTCGGCGTATCTCGGCGCGTCGGGGCAACCTAGAGCGCGGGACTCGGAACAGACCGACGCCGCGAACGGCGTTCCTCCAATGTTGCTCCTCCACGGCGAGGACGACGACATCGTTCCGGCGATGGCCTCGGAACTGTTCCACGATATGCTGGAAGAAAGCGACGTCATCGCCGAGTGCGTGGTCGCGGCCGACGCCGGCCACGACGTCCACGAGACGCAGCGGCCGTTCACGCTCGGCTGGACCGAAGCGTTCTTCGATCGGCATCTCCGGTGAGAGGTTCGGCGTACCGTCGCAGCCGATGCTACCGGCGTCCGTCGAATCGGATATTCACGCCAACTATCACTTCCTGGGTAGGTGTCTGACGTACGTTTATGTGGCCGGAGACGGGCTATCTACCCTATGAGCAACCGTGTGGAGGAGCTCGAGTCGAAAGTCGCGGAGCTACAGGCCGCCGTCAACGGGCTGACCGAAGAGCTCGTCGAGACGAAAGAGCGCGTTCGGCTCCTCGAAGAGGAGGTCGAAGTCGACCTCGCGGCCGGGACCCGTCCGGTCGGTCACGACAACGTCGTCGCGTCGGAGCCCGAATCGGCGTCGGACGCCCAGGCCGAACCCGAGGCGGCCGCCGAATCCGACGCCGAGGCGAACACCGGGGAAGATTCGATGGACCCACACCGGGAGTCGCCGGCGCAGGCGGAGTCGCGCCGCGAAACGTCCGCACAGCAGTCCGACGACGCGGACTTCATCGACGCCGACGCGGACGATCACATCTCGAACGAGGTCGAACCGCAGGACGACGATACTAAGACGGACGAAACCGAGGGTGACGACGAGGCGGCGACCGAAGACGACGACATCATCGTCGCATAATCGGGCGCTCCGCCCGCTACGAGCAACCTATGCACATCAAAGAGCTCGTCCTCGACGGCTTCAAGAGCTTCGGGCGGACCACGCGTATCCCGTTCTACGAGGACTTCACGGTCGTTACGGGGCCGAACGGCTCCGGCAAGTCGAACATCATCGACGGCGTGCTGTTCGCGCTCGGCTTAGCCCGAACGCGCGGCATCCGCGCCGAGAAGCTGACCGATCTCATCTACAACCCCGGTCACGCCGACGACAGCGACGGCGGCGGGGGTGGACCCAAAGAGGCCACCGTCACGGTCGTCCTCGACAACGCGGACGGCACGCTGGAGCGTTCGCAAGTCGTCAACGCCGCGGGCAGCGACGACGTCGGCGACGTCTCCGAGATCCGCGTCAAGCGCCGCGTGAAAGAGACCGAGGACAACTACTACTCGTATTACTACCTCAACGGCCGCTCGTGCAACCTCTCGGACATCCAGGACCTCCTCGCGCAGGCGGGCATCACGCCCGAGGGCTACAACGTCGTGATGCAGGGCGACGTCACCGAGATCATCAATATGACGCCCCACCAGCGCCGGGGCATCATCGACGAGATCGCCGGCGTCGCCGAGTTCGACGCGAAGAAGGAAGACGCCTTCGAGGAACTCGACGCCGTCGAAGAGCGGATCGAGGAGGCCGACCTCCGGATCGAGGAGAAAGAGACCCGGCTCGACCAGCTCGAAGACGAGCGCGAGACGGCGCTCGAATACCAGTCGCTCCGCGAGGAGCGCGAGGAGTACGAGGGCTATCAGAAGGCCGCCGAACTCGAAGACAAGCGCGAGGATCTCGAAGCGACCCGAGAGCGAGCCGAGAGAACCGAGTCGAAGCTCGAATCGCACCGCGAGGAACTCGACCGCCGGCAGGGTCGCGTCTCGCGGCTGGAGGACGAACTCGAAGAGCTCACGCGGGAGATCGAACGGAAGGGCGAGGACGAACAGCTCCGGATCAAATCCGAGATCGAGGAGGTCAAAGGCGAGATCGACCGGCTGGAGAACGCCATCGAGGCGGCCGAAGAGCGAATCGACGACGCCGAGAGCGAGCGGCGGAACGCGTTCGTCCAACTCGACCGCAAACAGGAGGAGATCGACGAACTCGACGCGGAGATCCGCTCTGTCAAAGTCGAGAAAGCCTCCGTGAAGTCCGACATCGGCTCGCTGGAGACGGACCTGGCCGAAGTCCAGGCCGAAATCGACGACGTCGACACCGAGTACGACGAGCTGAAATCCGATCTCGCCGAGAAGAAAGCGCGGCTCGAAGAGCTGAAGACGGAGCAGAACGACCGCCAGCGCGAGAAGGATCGCCTCCTCGACGACACGCGACGACGGGCGACCGAAATCTCCGAGACCGAAGCGGAGATCGAGGACCTCCGCGAGACGCTTCCCGATCTGAAAGCCGAGGTGTCGGACCTCTACTCGGAACTCGACAAGGCCGAGAAGAACGAATCGAAGATCGAGGGCGTCGTCGACGACCTCCAGGCGGAGAAGGCGGAACTGAAAGACGACCTCGACGACGTCGTCGAGGAGATCCAATCGAAGCAGTCGGAGTACGCCACGCTGGAGGCCCGCGCGGGCGACGACGGCGACAACTCCTGGCCGCGCGCGGTCACGACGATCCTCAACGCCGGGATGTCGGGTGTCCACGGCACCGTCGGCCAATTAGGCGCGGTCGACGGCGAGTACGCGACCGCCTGTGAGACGGCCGCCGGCGGCCGCCTCGCGCACGTCGTCGTCGACGACGACGGAGTCGGCTCGGACGGCATCGACTACCTGAAGTCCCGAAACGCCGGCCGGGCGACGTTCCTGCCGATCACGAAGATGGACGACCGGGGGCTGCCGCGACTCCCGGATCACCCCGGCGTCGTCGACTTCGCCCGCAACCTCGTCGACTACGACGCCGAGTACGAGTCCGTCTTCTCGTACGTCTTAGGCTCGACGTTGGTCGTCGAGGATATGCAGACCGCCCGCGACTTGATGGGCGACTACCGGATGGTGACGCTCGACGGCGACCTCGTCGAGCGTTCCGGCGCGATGACCGGCGGGTCCGGCGGCGGCTCGCGCTACTCCTTCTCGAAGTCCGGCAGCGGCCGGCTCGAACGACTCGCAGAAGAGATCGAGGAGTTAGAAGACCGGCGTCGGAGCCTGCAAGCAGAGATCCGCGAACTCGACGAAGACATCGAGGACGCCCGGAGCCGCGCGGCCGACGCCCGCGAGCGCGTCCGCTCGATCGAAGCCGAGATCGACGGCGCCGAAGCCGACGTCGAGGAGGCCGAACGTGAGATCGAAGACCTCGAAGCCGAGATCGAACGCCTCCGCGAGAAGCGCGCCGAGGTCGACGAGGAGATGCGAACGATCGACGCGGAGATTGACGACCTCGGCGCGGAAATCGCCGACGTCGAAGCCGAAATCGCCGACCTCGAATCCGAACTCGAAGACTCGAAGATCCCCGAACTCACGGCCGAGGCCGACGAGATCCGCGAGTCCATCGACGAGAAAGAAGAGCGGATGGACGACCTCGACGGTCGGCTCAACGAACTCCAGTTAGAGAAGGAGTACGCCGAAGACGCCGTCGAAGATCTCGAAGAGACGATCGAGAGCGCCCAAGAGCGGAAGGCTGACGCCCGCGACGTCGTCCGCGAGAAGGAGGCCGGAATCGAAGACCGCGAGGAGACGCTCGAAGCGAAGCGCGAGGCCGTCGAGGCGCTCGAAGAGGAACTCAAAGAGCTCAAATCTGACCGCTCGGACCTGCAGGCGACGCTTCGGGAAGCCAAGAGCGAGCGCGACGAGAAGCGCGACGACGTCGACCGCGTCGAGTCGAAACTGGACTCGCTCCAGGATAGCGTCGAGCGGCTGTCGTGGGAGATCGACGAACTGGAGGGCGAGGTCGGCGAGTACGACCCCGAGAACGTCCCCGATCACGACGAGGTCGAATCCGAGATCGAGCGGCTCACCGAGGAGATGGAGGCACTCGAACCGGTGAACATGCTCGCGATCGACGAGTACGACGACGTGAAGGCGGACCTCGACGACCTCCAGGAGCGCCGGGACGTCCTCGTCGACGAGCGCGAGGCCATCGAGGAGCGGATCGACCGCTTCGAGGCCCAGAAGAAAGAGACGTTTATGCGGGCGTTCGACGCGATCAACGAGAACTTCACCGAGATCTTCGAACGCCTCTCCGATGGGACGGGCGAACTCCACCTCGAAGACGCCGAAGACCCGTTCGAGGGCGGATTGACGATGAAAGCCCAGCCCGGTGACAAGCCGATTCAGCGGCTGAACGCGATGTCCGGCGGCGAGAAGTCCCTCACCGCCCTGGCGTTCATCTTCGCCATCCAGCGGCACAACCCCGCGCCGTTCTACGCGCTCGACGAGGTCGACGCCTTCCTCGACGCCGCCAACGCCGAGCGCGTGGGCGAGATGGTCGACGACCTCTCGGCGGACGCCCAGTTCGTCGTCGTCTCGCACCGCTCTGCGCTCTTGGAACGCTCCGAGCGCGCCATCGGCGTGACGATGCAGGGCGACAACGTCAGCGCCGTCACCGGGATCCAGTTAAGCGACGACGGCGACGAGGAGGAGGCGGAGGTGCCGGCGGATGACTGACTCCGCCGGGTCGACACCGGGAGCCGGCGCTCTCACCGATGGCCTCCGAACCGACCGCGGTCCAGAGCGCGACCCGTCGGCCGACGTCGACGACGACGAAGTCGAGCCCGTCGAACTGCTCGTCCAGTTGGCCGAGGAGGGCGAAATCGACCCCTGGGACGTCGACCTCGTCGAGGCGACCGACGCGTTCCTCGACCGACTCGACGAGACCGATCTCCGCACGTCGGGGCGGGCGCTGTTCTACGCCGCGGTCCTCCTGCGGATGAAGAGCGACGCCCTGCTCGAATCCGACGACGAGGAGGACGACGAACTCGAACCGTGGGAAGAGGCGCTCGAACGCGGCGGGAGCGCCCCCATCGCCGGCGGCGACGACGGGGCTGCCGGGCCGGGATTCGACCCCGTCGACGCACTCGAAGCCGAGATGGACCGTCGCCTCGAACGGAAGCAGGCGCGCGGTTCGCCGGAGACGCTGGACGAACTCGTCCGCGAACTCCGCGAGGCCGAGCGGCAGTCGTGGTGGAAGCGTCGCCGCGAGTACGACACCTCCGAGTCGCCGCACGGTCACCGCCGCGGGACGCAAACTCTCGATTACCGCTCGGCCGACGAGTTCCGCGAGGCCGACGAGCCGACCGCGGCCGACGTGACCGACACGGCCCACACCGAGGACATCGAGACGTCGATCGCGGCCGTCCAGGAGTCCATCGACGTCCACTACGACAACGGCCGCGACGAGGTCCTGTTCAAGGAAGTCGCCGACGCCGCCGAGACGCCGGTGACGTCCTACCTCGCGTTGCTCTTTCTCTCGCACCGCGGCGACGTCCGACTCCAGCAGGACGACCTCTTCGGAGACCTCTGGATTCGGAATCCCGACGCGAAGTTCGCGGACCCAGACGCCGACGGCGACGAGGACGTGAGCGGATCAGAGTCCGACACAGGGGCGGACGACGATACCGACGCGGGCAGCGAGAAAACGACGGACGAGGCCGTCGCGCCCGCCGCGGACGACGACTGAGGCGCGGTCCGCGTCCGCTGGCGTGTCGGATCGTTCGTGATCCACCGGGAGCCGGCGGATCGTTCGTGACCTCCCAGGTACTGGCGGGGTCGTTCGCGACGACCGGACTTACTCGACGTACGCGCCGATGAGCGGTTCGAGGTCGTCTTTCGTCGCGTCCGGAATCGCGTCGTCGGGCGTATTGATCGTGCCGTCGAGCGCCGTGTGGCAGTCGCAGGCGTGGTCTTCCGGGATCGCCTCGATCGCCGCCTCGACAGTCTCTTTGATCGCCGTCTCGTTCTTCGCGGCGTTTTCGAGCACTTCGTCCAGCGTGACCTCGCTGTCTTCCTTCCAGACGTCGTAGTCGGTGACGCCCGTGACGGTGGCGTAGGCCATCTCGGCCTCGCGGGCGAGTTTCGCCTCGGGGATCGTCGTCATCCCGATGACGTCCCAACCCTGGTCGCGGTAGAACTCGCTCTCGGCGCGCGTGGAGTACTGCGGCCCCTCGATGCAGACGTAGGTGCCGCCGCGGACGACGTCGGCGTCGGTCGCCGACTCGGCGGCGTCCGCGAGGATCTCGTTGAGGTCCCCACAGTACGGATCGGCGAACGGTTGGTGGACGACGACGTCCTCGTCGAAGAACGTCAGGTCGCGGTGCTTCGTCCGGTCGTAGATCTGATCGGGGATCACGAGCGTCTGCGGCGGGAGGTCCTCGCGGAGGCTCCCGACCGCGTTCGAGGCGAGAACGTGCGTGACGCCGAGTTTCTTCAGCGCGAAGACGTTGGCGCGATACGGCAGCGTCGTCGGCGAGCGCTGGTGGTCGGGGCCGTGCCGCGGCACGAACACGACTTCGCGGCCCGTGTCGCCGAACTCGCCGACCGTCAGGGGTGCCGAGGGTTTTCCGAACGGCGTGTCGACGTCGACCTCGCGCGTGTCTCGCAGCGGCAGCGCGTCGTAGATTCCGCTCCCGCCGATGAATCCGATAGCCATAGTCGTGGCTTCGAGCGACGGCGCTAAAGCGTGATGGGTCGGCGTCGGTTCGGTGACCGTTCGCACGCGGTCGGCGCAGGGCGCGGGCCACAGCGCCGGCGTCACAGCGGGTCAGAGCACCACGCCGCTCTCTAGAACGGCGATGAGGACCGTCAGCGTGAGCACGGAGACGACCGTCGTGGCGAAGATCGCCGTCGAGACGAACTCCGTGACGGGGACGCCTGCGACCTCGCCCTCGGCGAACTCGCCGACGAGGATCAGCGGCGTGACCGCCGACGGCATCGCGGATTCGAGGACGAACGTCCGTGCGACGGCGGGATCCGAAAAGCCAACCAAGAGCGCGACGCCGACTGCGAGCACCGGCGCGACGACCATCTTCAGGCCGACGACGCCGCCGACGGACGACAGCGTCGATGCGACGTTCGTCCGCGCGAGTTGGATTCCCAAGAGGAGCAGCATCACCGGAATCGCCGAGTCGCCGACGAGCTGAAGCGTCGACATCGCGGTCGAATCGACGGGCGGCACGACGTCGAGCGCGCGGGCGAGGAGCGCGACGACGACCGCGTACACGAGCGGGACGCTGAAGACGCGGCGGACGCCCTCGAGTCGGCTGTCGGTGCTGCCGCGGGAGGCGAGGAAGACGCCCACGGTGTAGATGAGCGCGGCCTGCACGGAGAGATAGACGACGGCCGTCGCGCGGCCGGTGTCACCGAAGGCGAAACTGGATACGGGGACGCCGTAGTTGCCGGTGTTCGGAAAGGCGATGACGAGCGTCAGCGCCGCCAGCGCCGTCTCCGACGCGCCGAAGAGACGACCGGCGGCCTCTGCGAGCGCGATCGCGAGAACGTGAAAGACGAGAATCGCGGCGGTGATGCGTGCCAGTGTGGACTGTGCGAGCGTCGTCGTCGCGAGGCTGTGAAAGACGAGGGCCGGCGCGAGCACGTAGACGACGACGGTGTTGAGCGCGTCCGTCTCGATGTCGCGGACGCGCCCCAGCAGGTATCCGACGCCGCCGACG
>ENA-ORCO01000977-ORCO01000977.1-marine-metagenome-genome-assembly--contig:-NODE-977-length-10644-cov-3.337466_pt1 | contig 10644 bp, 10 predicted proteins | sample MGYA00248633_ERZ508508 | MGnify/ENA primary metagenome ERZ508508 (study PRJEB26179, sample SAMN06268845) | marine metagenome | isolation source: A23 P1 aerobic enrichment on pine of planktonic cells taken...
TGGTGGATGTCGTCGATGTCGTCCGCCGGGGAGTCGACGAAACACGCCGAGAGCTGCTGGAGCTCGTCGCCGGCGTTCATCAGCGTCGGCGAGTTCGGCATAAAGGAGAGGTCCTCCATCAGTTCCTCGAACTCCTCGCGCTTCGTCTCGACGGCCGTTTTGATCTCCTCGGGGAGCTCGGGGACGACGGTGTCGTAGGCGAACTTGTTGGCGTTGTAGACCGACAGCGACGTCTCGGCGTCGGAGTCGGCGTCGACGCCCTTGCCGAACACTTCCGCGGCGAGTTCGTCGCGGCGCGGATGGTCAGGCTTCAGCTGATCGGGCGTGACCGTGACGTCGACGTCCCGCTGCTCGGCCTCGAAGACGGCCTCTGCGAGCGCGACGTTCTTCGCGACGCGTGGGAAGAGGTCCTCCTGGGACTCGATAGGGTCGCCGTTGGCGTCCTTGCGGAGATAGCGCGCCGGCAGAATATTGTGGTACGCGTTGGCAGTGAGCCGCTCTTCGAGCGAGTCGCCGTCGGTACGCTTGACGGGCAGTTCGAGCTCGCCTGCGTTCACGGACTGGTCGCTCATCTACTGTACCTCCCGCCCTGTGCGGTTGCACCGGGCGATCTCGAATCGGGTGACTGACTCAGTTCTGGGCATTTGTAACGATGACTTGTGAGTGTGGCAGGTCGGTTAAGGCTTCGGTATCCGGACTCTACCGTGATAAATATCATATTCTATACCTACACCTTGACCGGCTGCGCCACGCGTTCGACGTGACGAGGATTCGTATGCGCGGAGGGAGTATGAAGGTTGGCAGACCAAGGTGGAAGTGAAAATACGAATCTGCGAGTCGAGCGCTGTCAGTCGATTATCCAGCGGAACCGAGGGGGCGTTACACGCCTCGAGTGCGCCCCCGTGGGGGACAGCCGACTGCGGGCCTCCAACCGACTGAGCCTCGTATAAATGCTTCTTATACGCCGAGTATGTCAGATTCCGTATCAAACCACCGCAGTCCAGACGGTATCGTCAGCTTCAACCGTCGCACTCCCCCACAGACTTATTCCCCCGTCTGGTGATACGATGGGATATGGTGTTCACACCCGCGTCGATCGCTCCCCTCCAACTCGGTGGCCTGCTGGCGCAACCGCTCGGTCAGGCGCTCGCCGTCATCGTCGCGATCGCAGTCGTGATCATTGTCGGCCGCATCGCGCTGAAGATCGCGTGGCGACTCGTCACGATCGCCGCGCTGGTCGTGGGAGCGCTGCTGGTTCTCTCTTTCTTCGGCATCAACGTCCTGTAGTTCTACCGCGACGCCCGCTCTCTGTCTGTGGTTCCTGATCAGACTGTCGGGGCCTCGTCGGCCTGCTGGGGGAAGACGCACTCGTCTAAGAAGTTCCGAACGACGTCGTGGCCGACTCCCGTGAGAACCGATTCGGGGTGGAACTGCACCGCCTCGATGGGGTACTCGCGGTGGCGGACGCCCATCACGAGGTCTGTCGAGGTGGTCTCGCCGTCAGCATCGCCGTCCGCATTATCGTCTGTATCGCCGTCCGTGATCTCGTGCGCTGTCGTCGCGGACACCTCAAACTCCTCGGGGACGGTCGTCGCCACCAGCGAGTGGTACCGACCGGCCTGAAAGCCCTGCGCGAGTCCCGCGAAGACGCCGCGACCGTCGTGGTCGACCGGGTAGGCCTTCCCGTGAATCGGCTCGGGCGCGTGACCGATCTCGCCGCCGTAGGCGTGGACGGCCGCTTCGAGACCGAGACAGACGCCGAGCGTCGGGATCGTCTGCGAGAGCGACGTCAGAACCTCGGTGGTGACGCCCACGTCGCGTTCGTTCTTCGGGTGTCCCGGCCCGGGACTGATGACGATCGCGTCGGGATCGAGCTCGCGGAGGTCGTCGATATCGGCGGTGTTCTTGCGGACGATCACGTCAACCGGTTCGCCGTCGACCCGCTGTTCGGAAAAGTACTCGACGAGGTTGTACGTGAACGAATCGAAGTTGTCGACGACGAGCAGTCGAAGCGTCATCGCGTCACCTCCTCTCCGGCGCGGCCGGACCGGCAGCAGAGCCCGACGCCGAGTCGGCCTCGATTCGCTCGACCGCCGAGAGGACGCCGCTCATCTTCTGTTCTGTCTCCTCGTACTCGGCCGCCGGGTCGCTGTCGGCGACGATACCCGCGCCCGCGCGGACGGAGATGACGTCCTCGTCGCCGCCGCGGTCGACGGTCGCCGTCCGGATGACGATCGCGAAGTCGGCGTCGCCGGACCACGAGTAGTAGCCGACGCCGCCGCCGTAGACGCCTCTGGGTTCCAGTTCGAGGTCGTCGACGATCTCCATCGCGCGGACCTTCGGCGCGCCGGTCAGCGTCCCCGCGGGGAACGTCGCGCGCGTGGCGTCGAACGCGTCTGCACCCTCGGGGTACTCGCCGTTCGGCGAGTCAGCACCCGCGATCGTTCCCGTCACGGTCGACTCGATGTGCTGGACGTGGCTGTACTTGAGGACGTTCATGAACTCCTCGACGCGGACGCTGCCGGGCGCTGCGACCCGGCGGACGTCGTTGCGCGCGAGGTCGACGAGCATCGTGTGTTCGGCGCGCTCCTTGCCGTCGGCGAGCATCTCGCCGGCGAGGCGGCGGTCCTCGACGGGGGAGTTCCCGCGCGGGCACGTCCCCGCGATGGGGTTCGAGACGACGTGGTCGCCAGCGACGGAGACGAGCGTCTCCGGGCTCGCGCCGACGATAGTCAGGTCGTCGTAACCCAGCAGGTACATATACGGCGACGGGTTCACCGCACGGAGCGCCTCGTAGAAGCCCAGCGGGTCGACCTCGCCGTACAGCTCCCGCGTTCGGGAGATGACGCCCTGGTAGATGTCCCCGGAGAGGACGTACTCCTTGGCGCGCTCGACGGCGTCTTCATACTCGCCCTGCCGGCCGGCGACCTCGTCTTCGCGGTGGAAGCCGCCAGTCGAAAGCGGGGCGAGGTCCGAGAGGATATCTTCGACCCGTTCGGCCTCGGCGACCAGTTCGTCGTACCGCTCGCCGGCGTCCTCGTTCTGGCGGACGACCGGCGTGAACACGAGCGAGACGGTGTCCTCGACGTGGTCGAAGCGGACCGTCGACGTGGTGAGGACGAACTGGGCGTCCGGGAACCGCGAGTCCGGGCGGTCGAGGCCGACCTCGTCGAGCCAGAGGTCGTAGACAGCGTCGTACGAGAGGAAGCCGACGAGGCCGCCTTCGAGGTGCTGGCGGTCCATCTCCGGGAAGTTCCGCAGCGCCACGTCGGGCATCGCCGCCCGGAGATCGTCGACCACGTCGCCGCCGTCGGTCGTCACCAGGTCGGCGTAGCGGTCGTCGAACGCCTCGACCTCGCTCTCGTCTCCGGTCACGGTGACCACGGCGCGCGGGTCGTAGCCGACGAAGGAGAAGCGGGCGTGGCGGTCGTCCGTCTCCGGCGCGAACGCGCCGTCGGGGTCGCTGGAGGCGACCTTCTCGGCGCTCTCCAGCAGGAACGTGTAGTCGCTTGCCGCCACGTCGCTCGTGCGGCCGGTCAGGGCCGCGTACGCGGTCAGCGGCTCCACGTCGACGTCCAGTTCCGCGGCGGTGCGGACGACGACTGGACGGTCCGCCTTGGCGTGTTCGACGAACTCCTCGCGGGAGATGTCGAGGGTCATACCCCGCCCTCCGACGCTCGCGTGGCGTTCCGGACGAACCGCTCGACGGCGTCGTGGTCCTTCTTTCCGCCGGCAGACTCCACGCCGCTCGCCACGTCGACGGCGAACGGTTCGACCGTCTCGACGGCTTCGGCCACGTTCTCGGGGGTCAGCCCGCCGGCCAGCACGACGGGCACGTCCAGCGAGTCGACGAGGTCACGCGTGCGCTCCCAGTCGTGTGTCTCGCCAGTGCCGCCGCCGCCGTCGGCGTCGACCGAATCGACGAGCAGGGCGTCGGCGTGGCTGGCGTAGTCTTCGATGGCCGGCGCGTCACCCTCAACCACAGCGACGATGTCCTGTGTAATTCGGCTGCCGAGGGCCCCGAGTTCCGCCGGCGAGAGGCCGTCGTGGACCTGCACCGCGTCGGGTTCGATCCTGTCGGTGCGCCTGACGGCCTCCTGGACCGTCGTCGGCATCGTCACCAGCACGCTCGTCACGAACGGCGGGACGCCCCCGGCGAGCGTCTCGGCCGTTTCCTCGTCGACCTCGCGCGGTGTATCGACCGGGACACCGTGGATGATACCGACCGCGTCAGCGCCGGCCGCAACGACGGCGTCGCGGTCCGCACCGTCGGTCACGCCACAGATCTTCACGCGCGTCATGCCCCGATCAGGTCGTCGAGTTTGTCGGCCGCCGCGCCCGACTCGATGGCCTGCCGGGCGTGTTCGACCCCCTCTTCGTGCGTGTCGGCGACGCCGGCGACGTAGATGGCCGCGCCGGCGTTGGCGAGGATGATGTCCCGCTTCGCGCCGGTGACTTCGCCCGAGACGATTCCGCGAAGGTCGGCCGCGTTCTCTTCCGGCGACCCCCCGGAGATGGCCTCGATGTCGTGGGTCTCCAGCCCCATGTCCTCCGGCGTGATGGTGTACTCCGCGATCCGGTCACCGGTGACCTCCGCGACGGCCGTCTCGCCGTGGATGGCGATCTCGTCGAGGCCGTCGCCGTGGACGACCAGCGCCCGCTCGACGTCCAGTCGGGCCAGCGCCTCGGCCATCACAGGAACGAGGTCCGGGTCGTAGACGCCCAGTACCTGCGCGTCCGCGTCGGCGGGGTTCGTCAGCGGTCCGAGGATGTTGAAGACGGTCCGCATTCCGAGTTCCTGGCGCGGGCCGATGACGGCCTTCATCGCCGGGTGGAACACGGGTGCGAGCATGAAACCAATGCCATCGCGCTCGATGGTCTCCTCGACCTCCGGCGGTTCGGCCTCGATATCGACGCCGACCTCTTCGAGCACGTCGGCGCTCCCCGAAGATGAAGAGACAGAGTAGTTGCCGTGTTTGGCGATTGGAACGCCAGCCCCGGCCGCGACGATGGCGCTCGTCGTCGAGACGTTGATCGTGTTGTAGTCGTCGCCACCGGTCCCGCAGGTGTCGACCAGCCCCTCTCGCTCGGGCCGAATGGTCCGTGCGGCGTCGCGCATCCCCTCGGCGAAGCCGGCGATTTCGGCCTCCGTTTCCCCTTTCGACCGGAGTGCCGTCAGGAGCGCACCGATCTGTGCCTCAGTCGCATCCTCGAAGACAGTCGTCGCAACGGCCCGAGCCTCGTCCTGTGTCAAGTCTTCACCGTCAGTGACGCGTTCGATGTACTCTTTCATTGTATTCACCAATGGACTCTTTCGTGTTGTGATGTACAAATCCGTACATTGACTTAAGCCTATCGGGAACCCTATCCACCGACGAACATGTGTGGGCAATCAACAGACAACGTGGCGATACGGAATCCGAAACCTTCAATTACACCCACCGGAAACAATGTGGTGTACCTCGCAGTGAGGGTTCGTGGTCTAGGTCGGTTATGACACCTCCTTGACATGGAGGAGGCCGGCGGTTCAAATCCGCCCGAACCCACTACTTCTGTTGCGACCAGTTCGGGAGCGACTGAACCGTCCGAGAGGGTGACTTGGGCCCAGGAAGACGCGCACAACGAAGGAGCACGTCTTCCTTCGGGTCACAACCCGCCTGAACCCACTGCTACTTCCGTCAAGACAGTGTTTCCGACGCCTGTGTACGTTTCGAGACGGTCGAAGAGAAGTCAGCAAGCCAACAGACAGTCCAGTACTTTCTTGCCCCAACCGCGTTAGAGTCATCTATATGAGAGATCAGGTCCAGTCGGCGGACGCGTTCGAACAATTCGTGCTGCTGGCAGTCGCGGAACTCGAAACAGCCGGCGAAACACCGGCACACTCCTATCACGTGACGCAGACGGCGAAGGCGCATCTCGCAGATATCGACCGACAGCCGTTCGGCGGCGTCGAGCGCCAGAAGGTCATTTCGGCGCTGGGCCAGCTCGCCGACAAGGGGCTGCTGCTCAACGAGAAGACGGACTCACCGACGGGGAAAGGGCGGCCTGGGTACGAACTGGCTGGGGATCCCGAAGAAGTGCTCGAAGTGCTGTCAGAGACCGACGAGTTCGAACCGTACGTCGAAGCAGTCTGGTCCTCGTAACCGGTTCCCCTCGTTAGACGACGCTCACGCCGCCGCGCTCCTGATCGAGCGCGGGTGGTTGGCCCGCTTCGAGACGCTCGATCCGGTCCATGATCGTGTGGACGACCTCGTCCTTCGTACAGGGCGCGACGTGGACGAGTTCACTGCCGTCGTACTCAGCCAGCCCCATGACGGGCAGTGCCATGGCGTCGTACGCCGACTCCGCCACTTCTGAATCAACGGTCGTGTCCTGGTAGAACGATTCCAGCGAGACGTTGTTGGTCAGCGCCCACTGCTTGAACTCGGCGACGCGGTTCAGGATGTACTTCCCTTCCTCCGTCCGTGCGGCGGCCGACTGCGGTGCGATCTGCTTGCCCCAGACGATGACGTTGAACCCGTCGATCCGGTCGTTCTCGTCGAGTGTTTGGAGACGGTCAATGACCTCTTCTTGGCGTTCGTGTGCACCGGTGGGAAGCATCGACCGGACGTACAGCTCGATGTGAGGTGTCGGGACAGTATCACTCATAGCTATCGGACAGCACTCCCGGCTGACACATATAGATACTGTGAGAGATGTCTGCATAGTACAGATGCGGGCATCAAGGCTGAAAACGCGTGAAATCAGCTGTTCTTGTGAGCGAGAGTACTTCCAGTTGTAAGACTGAAACAGAAGCAGTTAACAACTGAAACCAGTATACGGTTACTGACTATTCGGCGTTTGACTCGGACGAAAGACCGTGGAGGTTCTCGTGGATGCCGAGAATGAGCGCGGGAACGACAATCATGAAAATATGCTCCTCGATGGGAATCCCGAGCAAGTCGACACCGGTTCGGAGTTTGATCGCGAAGACACCGACGGTGAGCGTGTACCAGTCCCAGACGTAGGCAATCGGATAGAGCACCACAATCGTCTTGGCTGCCATCCGGAGGGCATTCGCACGCCAGAGTAACACGAGGGCAACAGTCCCCCAGACCACCTCTGTGACCAGATAGGTGTAGGGGCCAAAGACACCAATGTCGGGCAGCATACACCGACCTTAGACCCAAGGGCCTAAAGCTTAGTTCGTCTCCCGGTTCCCGGGGACTAAACCAACCTTGATAACCCCACACGTCGAATCTACGAACTGTGAAGAACGATGGATATTGCTGATATCGCCACCAGAGAGTTTGTCGAGGTTGACGCCAACAAGCGCCTGGGGAAAGTCCGGTCTATCTTCGAACGCGAGAACCCTAAGGGTATCATCGTCACGGAAGACGGTGACTACGCTGGCGTTATCACGCAGAAACAGCTGGTCCAGTCCCATGTCGAGGACAACGCGAAAGCGGGGGCGATGACGCGCTCGGCGCCGAAAGTCGAGCGTACCGACGACGTGCGCGAAGTCGCGCGCGTCTTGGTCGAGGGTGGAGTCAAGCTCGCGCCGGTGTTCGAGGCGGGCGAGCTCTGGGGTATCGTCACCGAGGACGATATCCTCGACGCGGTTCTCGACAACCTCGACGCGCTGAGCGTCGAGGACATCTACACGCGGGATGTCATCACGGTGTCCGAGGATACCAACGTCGGGCAAGTCGTCAATCTCCTCCGGAAGCACGGTATCTCCCGGCTTCCGGTGCTCGGCGACGACGATGGCCTGACCGGGATGGTCACGCGCCACGACATCGTCGATGTCGTCGTCCGGGACATGAACAAGACGACGCGGGGCGACCGCTCCGGCGAGATCGAGCGCGTGCTCGATATGCCCGTCTACGACGTGATGAGCAGCCCGGTGGAGACGGCGAAACTCGGCGACTCTGTCGAGGACGCCGTCGCGCGGATGCTCGAAAACGACTTCGCCGGGCTCGTCGTCACGCCGGAAGACGAGAACACCCACGTCGCCGGTATCCTCACGAAAACCGACGTGCTCCGCGCACTGACCTACACCGAGGAGGAACACATGGACGTCCAGATCACGAACATCAAACTGCTGGACACCATCTCCCGCGCGGACATCCGCTCTGACATCGAGCAAGTCGCGGACAAGTACGGGGCGATGCAGGTCCAGCACGCCCACGTCCGGTTCCACGAGCACAAGGAGAAGCTCCGTGGCACGCCGCTCATCCAGTGCCAGATCCGCCTGCGAACTAACAAGGGCCAGGCGGCCGGCTCCGGCGAGGGCTACGGCGCTGAAACCGCCTTCAACGTCGCGCTCGATAAGCTAGAGCGCAACGTTCTCGAACTGAAAGGCGTCCAGGCCGACGAGGAGTACCGCGGCCAGCTCCTCCGTAAACTCGGCGAACTATAACCGGATAATCGGTTTTTATCTACCGCTCGGCGACCTGCACGAGCTGCTTGCCGATGTTCTCGCCCTCGAACAGCCCGAGGAACGCGTCGGGCGCGTTCTCGATGCCGTCGGTGACGGTTTCTCGGTAAGAGATTTCGCCCGAGGCGACCCACTGGCCGAGCTGCTTCGTCGCTTCCTCGAACCGCGGCTCGAAGTCGGAGACGAGGAGTCCCTGGACGGTCGCCCGGGACTGGATGACCTGAGTCAGCTTGCGCGGCCCCATCGGAACGTCCTCGCTGTTGTACAGTGATATCTGTCCGCAGACAGCGACGCGTGCGTCAGTGTTGAGCCGCGTGAACACCGCGTCGGTGATCGGTCCGCCGACGTTGTCGAAGTAGGCGTCGACGCCGTCCGGCGCGGCCTCGTCCAGCGCGGCCTGGTAGTCGTCGGTCGTCTTGTAGTTGATCCCCACGTCGAAACCGAGGTCGTCTTCGAGGAAGGAGACCTTCTCGTCGGAGCCGGCGAAGCCGACGACGCGCGCGCCCTGGAGCTTGGCGAGCTGACCCGCCACGGAGCCGACGGCCCCCGCAGCGCCGGTGACGACGAACGTGTCGCCGGCCGCAGGCTGTGCCACTTCCCGGGTGCCGAAGTACGCTGTCAGGCCCGGCATCCCCAGAACGCCCAGAGCCGTCGAAATCGGTGCGAGTTCGGGATTGACCTGTGTGAGGGTCGGTCCCGGTGCTGTGGCGTACTCCGCCCACTCTAGCTCGCCGGTGACGATGTCGCCCTCGTCGAAACGCGCGCCGTTGGACTCGACGACTTCACCGACGACTGCACCCCGGAGCGCGTCGCCCACGTCCCACGGGTCCGCGTACGATTCGCCCGCCCGCATCCGGTCCCGCATGTACGGGTCGACAGAGAGGTACAGTGTCTTGATGAGCACCTCGCCAGGCCCCGGTTCGGGGACCGCTTCCTCGGAAAGCTCGAACGTATCGTGGTCAGGGGTCCCTTCGGGGCGCTTCGCTAGCCTGTAAACGCGGTTAGTGGTCGACATCACTCTCCGTACACTGGGAATCCGAAAGGGGGCTTCGAAAGGAGAAACAAACACCGGTTTTATAATTTATCTAATAATTATACACGGGTATTGCGTGACCAGCGGGAGATGCATCGCTGGTCGGGAGCGCCCGAATCACACGCCGTAGTGGAAAAACACGTTCGAATCGCAGCGAGGAACAGGAATTGAGCGCGCCGGAGTTACTGGAAGCCGATCCGGCCGCCGGTCCCGGCCTGACGCTGCGGGCTGGAGCCGCCTCTGAACTCCTCTTCCATCTGCTCGTAGTACTCCCGGATGTCGTCGGTGATGGTTGGCCGCACGCTGTCCATCGCCTGCCGGAAGTGGCGCATCTCGACTTCCTCCGCATCGTCGTCCTCACGGAGCGCCTCGATGGCGGCTTCCCGGGCGATGGATTCCAGATCAGAGCCGACGAACCCGTCGCTGACTTCGGCCAGTTCGCGCAGGCTCACGTCGGGCGACAGCGGCGTGTCGTCCGTGTGGATCTTCAGGATCTGCTCGCGGCCCTCGATGTCGGGCTCGCCGATCATCACCAGGCGGTCGAACCGGCCCGAGCGGATCAGCGCCGGGTCGATCATGTCCGGCCGGTTGGTCGCGCCGATGACCATCACGTCCTCCATCTCCTCCAGCCCGTCGAGTTCGGTCAGGAGCTGATTGACGACCCGCTCGGAGACGTTCGACCCCATCTCGCCGCCCCGACCCGGTGCCAGCGAGTCGAGTTCGTCGAAGAAGATGATGGTCGGGGCGACCTGGCGGGCCTTCCGGAACGTCTGCCGGATGGCCTTCTCGCTCTCACCGACCCACTTCGAGAGCAGTTGCGGGCCACGGACCGAGATGAAGTTGGCGTCAGTCTCGTTGGCGACGGCTTTCGCCATGAGCGTCTTTCCGGTGCCGGGCGGGCCGTACAGCAACACCCCCGAGGGCGGCGTCACGCCCATGCGTTCGAACTTCTCCGGGGAGTTCATCGGCCACTCGACGGCCTCCTGGACCTGCTCTTTGGGGCCGCTGAGGCCGCCGACGTTGTCCCAGGACATCTTCGGGAGTTCGACCAGCACCTCCCGCATCGCCGATGGACTCACCTCGTTGAGTGCGCCCTTGAAGTCGTCCCGTTTGATAATCATCCGGTCGATGAGGCTCGGCGGGATGTCCTCCTCGTCGAGGTCGATTTCGGGGAGGTAGCGCCGGAGCGCCT
>ENA-ORCO01000979-ORCO01000979.1-marine-metagenome-genome-assembly--contig:-NODE-979-length-10624-cov-3.215037_pt1 | contig 10624 bp, 10 predicted proteins | sample MGYA00248633_ERZ508508 | MGnify/ENA primary metagenome ERZ508508 (study PRJEB26179, sample SAMN06268845) | marine metagenome | isolation source: A23 P1 aerobic enrichment on pine of planktonic cells taken...
CTCGGGGCCGACCGCCTCGATGCGTTCCTGCGGGTGACGTTCCCGCTCTCACTGCCGGGGGTCGTCGCCGGCAGCATCTTGGTGTTCATCCCCAGCGTAGGGGCGTACGTCATCCCCGAACTACTGGGTGGGCCGAACAACGCCACCATCGGGCGGTTCATCGCCTCCCAGTTCGGTGCCGCGGGTAACTGGCCGCTCGGCGCGGCCGCGAGCTTCGTCCTCATGGCCATCATGATGGGAAGCATCTGGGTCTATCTCAAGCGTGCAGGAGGTGGTCTCGTATGAGCCTCGGAACGAAGTTCCGTCGCACGCGGTCGAAGCTAATGGAGCGGTTCGGAAGCGGCATCCTCGGCGTCGAGGCGCTGCTGGTCTACCTGTTCCTCTACATCCCGGTGTTCATCCTCGTCGCGCTCTCGTTCAACGACTCCCGCTACGCCATTGTCTGGCAGGGGTTCACGACGGAGTGGTACGCTGCCCTGCTTCGCGGTGAAGCCATCGGACGGGTAGACCCCAGCCTCGCGTGGACCGCACTGCAGAACTCCCTCGAAATCGCGTTCGCCACCGTGCTGGTCAGCGTCGTTCTCGGGACGATGCTGGCGATGGCACTCGACCGCTACGAGTTCCCCGGCAAACAGCTGTTCCAGGGCGTGGTCTACATGCCGCTGGTCATTCCCAGCATCGTGATGGGGATCTCGCTGCTCATCTTCTTCAACACGATGGGCATCACGCAGGGGATCGGGACGGCCATCATCGGCCACATCGCCTTCGACATCTCCTACGTGGCAGTCATCGTGCTCGCGCGTCTGCAGAGCTTCGACCGGACCTTGGAGGAGGCGGCGATGGACCTCGGCGCCAACGAGCTTGAAACGTTCCGCCACGTCACGCTGCCGGTGATCAAGCCGGGCGTGCTCGCGGGCGCCCTGTTGGCCTTCGCGATGAGCTTCGACGACTACGTCGTGACGTTCTTCATCATCGGTCAGGAGAACACCCTGCCGATCTACTTCTTCGGGATGGTGCGACAGGGGATATCTCCCGGCGTCAACGTCGTCGCCGCCCTCATCATCCTGGCCACGATGCTCGTCGTCGGGATCGCCCAGTGGTTCCAGGGACCGACCTGGTGACGTCCGGACGGTCCCACAGCCAGCGAGACAAAATTTAATCGAGTATATTCCCATATAGACGAAATATTTATGACTCCCTGCGGGTATTTAGAAAAAAGAGACGGTGATAACCGATGACACGACAATCAAAAAGCGATAGACGGACGTTCCTTCGGGCCACCGGGGCCCTCTCGACCGGCGCCCTCGCCGGACTGGCCGGCTGTTCCGGGCAGAGCGGTTCGACCGCGACCGACCCCGGATCGGAGACGGGGACCGCCACGTCGACCGACACCGCGACCGCCACGTCGACGCCGGGGAACGCGAGCAGGACGAGCAGGGCGGTCACCACGTCGAGCGTCCAGATGACGAGGCTCGTCGCGCCGACGCGGGCGAACGAGCGACCGTTCCCCGCGACGGTCTGGACGTCGCCGACGAACCGCTCGACGACGCTCGCGACGTAGTCGGCGTAGGAGTCCGAACTCAGCCGCGAGACGGCCCGGCGGACGTAGTTGGTCTCGGCGCGGGCGCTGAGGACGATGGCGACCACGGCGGTGACCGCCGCGGCGCCGACCCCCGCCGCGACGAACAGGGCCGTGCGACCGCTCTGGGCCTGTTCGCCGCCGATTCCCGCCGAACCGGCCAGCGCGGCCTGCAGGTCCGCGGCGTTGCCGGTCGCGACGAGGCCGAGCATCACCGTGCCCGCGAGCGCGGTGATAGTCAGCAGGTCGAAGACGCGCTCGACGGCCAGCGACGCGAACCCGGAGGCGTAGGGGATGGATCGGCGCGCCTTCACGACGTAGGCGCGCACGCCGTCGCCGAGTCGGGCGGGGAAGACGAGGTTGCCCGTCTGGCTGATGAATATTGCCCCTGTGAGGAAGCCGGTCTTCTCGCGGTAGCCGATCTCTTCCAGGATATCGCGGTATCGGAGGCCGCGGAGCGGCCACGAGACCAGGTAGACGACTGCCGCCGCGGCGACGAGCACGGGGTCGGCGCCGCTGATCGCGTCGAGGACCGAACCGGGGTCGAGGTACAGCGTCATCAGCCCCAGGGCGACGACGACGAGCGCGAACCCGCCCGCGGCGCTCACTTTGCGGGTGATCCGCGGGCTCACCGACAGCTGCCACCACGTCCGGAGGATCTGGCTGCCCATCCCGAACACGTCGCGCACGAGGTCGACTTTCGTGTCGCCTTTGGGCTCCCAGTCGACGGGGAACTCGTTGATCCGGTAGCCCCGCCGCTGGGCGCGCACGAGCAGTTCCGTGTCCCAGAACCAGTGTTCGTCTTCCACCTCGTCGGCCAGCGCCTCGTAGGCCTCCCGCGAGACGGCCTTGAACCCGCACTGGTGGTCCTGCAGGTCCGAGCGCAAGAACAGGCGGACGAGTGTGTTGTAGCCGAGGCTCGACACCGCGCGCTTGGGCGGGCGGTCGGCGCGGTTCGAGGGGAGCCAGCGCGACCCCGTCGCGAGGTCGTACTCGCCCGAGCGGACGCTCTCGACGAGTTCTTCGAGGTGGCCCATGTCCGTCGCCAGGTCCGTGTCGAAGTAGACGAGCGTGTCCCCCGCGGCGCGCTCGAACGCGAACTCCAGCGCGCCGCCGCGACCCAGGCGCTCGTCGCTGTGGAAGTGTCGGATCCGGTCGTCCGATTCGGCCATCCGCGAGGCGATCTCGGGCGTGCGGTCCTCGCAGCCGTCCTCGGCCACGATGACCTCGAAGGAATCTTCGGGGAGGAAGTCGGCGAGCGTCTCCAGCGTGACCGCGACGGTCCGCTCGATGGTCGCCTCCTCGTTGTACGCGGGGAGGACGACGCTCACCTCGACGCCCCGAGTCATTGCTGCTTCCTATCCCGACCGCACAGAAGTACCTTCTGTTCACTCGGTGGGATCCGGCGTTTCGAGTCCCGGCGTTCGTGAGTGTTGGACTCCCTCGACCCGCTCGCTAGGTGGTGTATCCGCGACCGCAGACACCACTGCGACCGCAGACACCACTGCGACCGCAGCCGGTCCCGAGAGCTGAAAGCCCTCGCCCCGCTCGCGGTCGCTGCTGGACATATCCGCGCTCTCCGCACCGCCCGCGCGGATAGGGATCCAGCAGACGACTGCATGAACGCGAGCGCGTCTCGCCCTTTCAGTCCGCCAGGAAAATCCTGTCGAGACGGTCTAGAAACGGCGGCTGGTCGGACAGGCGTGAGCCTCAGACCTCCCCAGCCTCCTCGCGCGAATACGTCGCGCCACAGGGGCGCGACGGCGCGCGCCGACGCGGACCGGTGTGGTCCGCAGTTCGCGTTACGCCCACCTCCGTGTCGCCCCCGCCCGCACTCTCTTTTCAACCTTCGGACACGCCGTCGCGGGAGCGCGCGTCCTCCCTCGATTTCACTTTCACTATGGTGTTAACGAGGCTTTATATGATGGGGGGCACAACGCCCGTCCATGGCGACAGATGACCTCGAAGAGCTGTCGGGCGTGGGCCCGGCGACGGCGGAGAAGCTGAAAGACAACGGGTTCGACTCCTACCAGGGCATCGCGGTAGCGAGCCCCGGCGAACTCTCGAATTCGGCGGACATCGGGGAATCGAGCGCGGCGGACATCATCAACTCGGCCCGCGACTCGGCCGACATCGGCGGCTTCGAGACGGGCGCGCAGGTGCTGGAACGGCGCGAACAGATCGGCAAGCTCACCTGGGGTGTCGGCGAGGTCGACGAACTGCTCGGCGGCGGCGTCGAGACCCAGTCTATCACCGAAGTGTACGGCGAGTTCGGTGCCGGCAAGTCCCAGGTCACTCACCAGCTCTCGATCAACGTCCAGCTCCCCCGCGAGCACGGCGGCCTCGAGGGCTCTGCGATGTTCGTCGACAGCGAGGACACGTTCCGCCCCGAGCGTATCGACCAGATGGTGAAGGGCCTGCCCGACGAGGTCATCGAGGACACGATGGTCTTTCACGACCTCGTCGAGGAGGGCGAGGCCGCCGCCGGTGACGAGGACCTGCTCGACGACCTCGTCGAGTCGATGCTCGACAAGATCCACGTCGCGAAGGCGTTCAACTCCAACCACCAGATCCTCCTCGCCGAGAAGGCGAAGGAACTCGCCCGCGACAACGAGGAGTCGGAGTTCCCCGTGCGACTTCTCTGCGTCGACTCCCTCACCGCTCACTTCCGTGCGGAGTACGTCGGCCGCGGCGAACTCGCCGAGCGCCAGCAGAAACTCAACAAGCACCTGCACGACCTCATGCGGATCGGCGACCTCCACAACGTCGCCGTCCTCGTCACGAACCAGGTCGCGTCGAACCCCGACTCCTTCTTTGGCGACCCCACACAGCCCATCGGGGGGAACATCCTGGGCCACACCTCGACGTTCCGGATGTACCTCCGGAAATCGAAGGAGAACAAGCGCATCGTCCGGCTCGTCGACGCCCCGAATCTCGCCGACGGCGAGGCCGTCATGCGCGTCGAGGGTGCCGGGCTGAAGCCCGAGTAGTCGCTACTCGGTGCTCGTCGTCTCGACGTCGCGTTCGCCCTCGTAGCGCTTCGCGCCGTCCTGGAGGACCTTCTCCGCGAGCACCGCACACTTGATCCGCATCGGCGAGATATCGACGCCGAGCATATCCGTCACGTCGTCGGTGTCCATCTCTTCCAGTTCCGAGAGCGTCAGTCCGCGGAGTTTCTCCGAGAGCATACTCGCGGACGCCTGACTGATCGCACACCCGTCGCCGGTGAACGTCACGTACTCGATCGTCTCGCCGTCGTCTTCGAGCCTGACGTTCACCGTGATCGTATCGCCGCAGGAGGGGTTCTCTCCGGTGTGAGAGAAGTCCGGATCGGACATCTCGCCCTTGTTCCGGGGGTTCTTGTAGTGATCCAGAATCTGCTGCCGATACATATCCGAGCCCATTCCCATTGTTGGCGGCTGTAGGGCAGTGCAGCGCAAAAGGGTTCCGCCGGGGACGAATGTCTCACCGCCCGTCGCTGCCGTCGAAATATTCGTGTCCCGCAGTCTCCGTGGTCGCCCGGAGAAAGACCGGCACGTTCGCGGCCCGCAGAGTGAGAATGACCGCGGTAGGCGCTTCCGGGGGATGAGGTGGCTTTGGGACGTCTTCGAGCGTCGCAGTCGGAGAGAGTCCGTAGCGAGCGCATCACTCGTCCGCAGAGCCGGTGAGACGCGTCCACTTCTTTTCGACGTCCCGGTTCGCCACGACGACGGTATCGCCCTCGTCGTTCCGAAATCGGGTCTTCCGTAACTCGATGGCTTCCACCGTCCCCGTAACGGGATCTGACTTCACTTCGTCGCCAGGGTTGAAGTCCGGATCCCGGAGGAGATAGACACCGGCGACGGTGTCGGCGATCATATTCGAGAGCGCGTAGGAGACGCCGAGCGCGACGAAACCGGCGGCAGTCCCGAGGCTTGCGGCGATCTCGCCCATCCCGAAGATCTTCAGCAGTGTCAGCGCCGCACCGAACCACAGGAACACGCTCACAATGGTCACGCCGAGGTCGACGACGAGGCGCTGGTCGTCCGGATAGACGGCGTCGAGCGTGCGACGGAGCACGCCCGTGAGCACCCTGATCCCGACGTACGCGATCGCGAGGAAGACGAGCCCCGTCAGGACCTTCGGCGCGGCCTGCCGAAGTCCGTCGGCGAACTCGACGAAGGTCTGCCGGATCGTGTCGACGAGGAATCGGGCGGCTGTAGACATCGGTGCCGGTGCATCGCGATTCAGTCACAAAGTGTTTCTGGAGGGGTAGGTTCGGGACGGGACAGCGAGCCCAGGCTGAACGCGGGGCCGGGGAGAAGCGAGCAGAGAGACCAAGCGGAACGCGACGTCAGGCGAAGAGCTGTCGTGCGTCGTCGACGGCGTCGACGAGCGCGTCGATCTCTTCTTTCGTGTTGTAGATGTAGAAGGACGCGCGGGTCGAGGCCGGAACGCCGAGTTTGTCGTGCAGCGGCTGCGTGCAGTGGTCGCCGGCGCGGATCGCGACGCCGTGGTCGTTGAGGATGCTGGAGAGGTCGTGTGCGTGGACGTTTTCGAGGTTGAACGCGACCAGTCCGCCGCGCTCGTCGCCCGGCGGGCCGTAGATCTCGACGTCGTCGAACTCGGAGAGCCGATCGTAGGCGTACTCCGCGAGCAGTTCCTCGTGGGCCTGGACGCGTTCCATTCCGATGTCGTCGAGGTAGTCGATCGCGGCGTGGAGGCCGATTCCCTGCGCGATGACGGGCGTGCCGGCCTCGAACTTCCAGGGGAGGTCCTCCCACGTCGAGTCCTCGTAGGTGACGCTGCGGATCATCTCGCCGCCGTAGAGGTACGGCTGCATCTCTTCGAGGATGTGTTCTTTCCCGTAGAGGACGCCGATCCCGGTCGGCCCGAGCATCTTGTGCCCCGAGAAGGCGAAGAAGTCGGCGTCGATCTCTTCGACGTCGACTGGTCGCGTCGGAACGGACTGCGCGCCGTCGACGAAGATGTACGCGTCGTGGTCGTGGGCCAGATCGGCCAGCGCTGCGACCGGTGTGACCGTCCCGAGCGTGTTCGAGACGTGGACGGCGGAGACCATCGCCGTCGAGTCGTCGATCAGTTCGGCCGCGTGGTCCATATCCAATCGACCGGCGTCGTCGACGCGGATGTACTCGACGCTCGCGCCCGTCTTCTTGGCGATCTGTTGCCAGGTGACGAGTGATGCGTGGTGCTCCATCTCGGTCAGAACGATCGTATCGCCCGGCCCGAGTTCGGCGAGACCCCACGCGTAGGCGACGAGGTTCATCGATTCGGTGGTGTTCTTCGTGAAGACGATCTCCTCTCGTCCCGCGGCGCCGATGAACTCCGCGACGCGGTCGTGGGCGTTCTCGTAGGCCACCGAGGCCTCCTGGCTCAGGTGGTGAATCCCGCGGTGGACGTTCGAGTTGTAGCCGTAGTAGTAATCGACGATGCTCTCGACGACGGACGTCGGCGTCTGACTCGTCGCCGCGTTGTCGAGGTAGACGAGCGGACGGGTGTCGTCCGGGCCCTCTCCCGGCGTCTCGATGTCGCCGCCGACCTTCCGGTCGAGGATGGGGAAGTCCTCGCGGATCGACGCGACGTCGACTGGATACGTTTCCTGCGTTCCCATTGAAGACCCGTTAGCGTCCCAGCACTAACACGGCTTCGGTCCGGGCGGTCGCTGCCACGGGATGCGTTCGGAGACGATTCGCTCCCTTGTTGCGGACGATGAGGCAGAAGAGTCGTTTTCGGATATGTCCTGGAATAAACGTTCGACCACAAAATAGAGGTTTACGTTCTGCTCTATCGGGTATCCAGAAACTACGGTGCGTGGGCGTCTAGACGTCGGGCGAATAGCTCAAGAAGATAATACTTATTATCGTGTGTTCGTCGGTTCTGCACGATGACCGACGAAACGATCGAGACCGTCCGGACGCTTCTCCGCGGAGCGTTGGAGAACACTGACGACACCGAAGTACACTACAAGCTCCGAACGGCGCTACAGTTGCTCGACGTGTACAAGAACGACATCGATCAGCTGCAAGACGCCGCCGAGAGCGACGACGACCTCGAAGAACGGCTCAGCGACCTCGGCTATCTCCAGTAACTCCGAGTCGGCGTCTCTAGCGTGAATGGCCCGCCGGAGTCGTAAGCCTGCTCACAGCCGTCGCAAGTGTACGAGCACCCAATCTGATGGCCTTGTTGAGAACGCAATTGGCGGTTCTATGTGTTTAAATAAATGAGTCGGCAGCTCGCTGCCCCCGGCTCGGTCAGACGACGCGGACGGGGACCTCCGTCCGGCCGAGAACGCGGTTCGTCGTCGACCCGATGAGGGGCTTGTCCGGGTCCGAGCGACCGCGCTTTCCGATGACGATGAGGTCGACACCCTCGTCTTCGGCATACTCGATGATCTCGTCCTCCGGGATGCCCGACTTCACGACGGTGACGCAGTCGACGCCCGCCTCGGCGGCCAACTCCGAGATATCGTCCGTGAAGCCTCGTCCCTTCTTTTCCAGTCGCTTCCGCGTCTCCGCGATATCGCTCGGGACCGCCACGAAGTCGGCGTCACCCATATCCATCACGTACATCGCGTGGACCGCGGCGTCGCTCTTTTTCGCCAGGTCGATCGCTTGCCGCGCGGCCTTCATCGCCGCCTTGCTCCCGTCGGTCGGGACGAGAATGTCGTGAACCTCGGTTTCTGTTGTTTCGCTCATACGAACCGATACGGTATCACGGTTAATTAATTGATACTTCGGCTATCACGATCTGGGACCCGTCTCCCACGACAAGGATGGTTCCCTCGACAACGTGTCGGTACATCGAACGCGACTTCGGGAGGGCTTGCATTTGGTCACACCATCGGGCGAACCTGTAATTCTCTGAGGAACAGAGCCAATTTAATTTATACGCACAGATGAAAGACGGGATATGGACACCGACGGGGAGGAGGAATCGTACCGAGCCTACTTCGAGGAGTCCCCGATCGGAGTGTTCGTGACCGACGCCACCGGTGAGTTCGTCGACGCCAACTCGGTGGCCTGCGAGATGGTAGGACGCGAACGGGAAGAACTGCTCTCGTTATCGATCGAAGGCGTTACTGACCTTCCCGAAGGGGCAGCGACCCCGTCGTCGTTCGCGAAGGTCAAAGAAACGGGGCGCGCCCGGAGCGAGCATCAGTTGGTGCACGCGGACGGGCGGAGAATCGACGTTCTCCTCGATACGATGTCGCTCGGCGACGACCGGTTCGTCGCGTACGTCCAAGACGTCAGCGAGAAGAAGCGATACGAACGGGAGCTCGAACGGTTCAAAGCGTTCATCGAGCAGTCCTCGGACCTCATCACCCTCCTCGACGAGCACGGGCGGATCCAGTACAACAGCCCGGCGGTGGAAGACATCCTCGGGTACAGTCAGGACGAACTGGTCGGTGAAAATCCGCTCGAGTACATTCATCCGCGGGACCGCGAACGCGTTGCCGATCAACTCGAGACGGTACTGACGACGACGGGGAGAGGGCCACGCGCCGAGTTCCGGATACGAGACGCCGACGGGGAGTGGGTCTGGATCGAAAGCTACGGGACGAACCGCCTCGCCGACGCCAACGTCGAGGGGATCATCGTCAATCAGCGTGACATCACCGAACGCAAGGAGCGAGAGCGGACGCTCAGACAGTACGAGCGCGCCGTCGAACAGGCGACGGACCTCCTGGCCGCGGCGGACACAGAACACCGGCTCCTCTTCGCGAACAAGCGCTACCGCGAGTTTCACGGCCTCAGCGACGACGATATCGGAACCACCACGCTGGAAGCAATTCTCGGACCCGAACAGTTCGCCGAGATCGAACCGCGACTCGACGTCGTATTCGAGGGTACGACGCACCAGTACGAGATGGTCCGCCAAGGTCCCGATGGCGACGACCACCACTTCGACATCCGGTATTATCCACTCAGGTCCGATTACGGCGAGGTCGTCGGTATCGTGGCGACGATGCGCGACATCACCGAGCGCAAGGAGCGGCGCCGGAAGCTCAAGCAGTACGGATACGCGGTCGAGAGTTCGACGGACTGGATCGTCGCCGTCGACACGGACCACCGAGTCCTCTTCGCGAACAGCGGGTTTCGATCGTTTCACGGCCTCGACGGCGACGCACGCGGAACGCCGCTCTCGGAGGCGCTCGAGGAGTCCGTGGCGGCGGAAGTCGTCCCGCAGATGGAGCGAGCGCTCGCCGGCGAACGAGTCGAATTCGAGCATCAGACGACTTCCGACGGGGAACGACGCCCGGTTCGGAGCGTCGTCTTCCCGCTCGAAGACGACGACGGGACGGTCATTGGCGCCGTCGCGTTGCTCCGGGACATAAGCGAACTGAAAGAGCGGGAACAGCAGTTACAGGTGCTCGATCGGGTCCTCAGACACAACCTCAACAACAAGATGAACATCGTCGGCGGGTACGCCGAGTCGATCCAGGATCGGACGACAGATCCCTTTATCCAGGAGTCGGCGGCCAAGATCCGCGCGAACAGCGATCAGTTGACGCAGATGGCGTCGAAAGAACGAGCGATCACCAAGGTGCTTTCGGACCCGCCCACGATGAAAGCCGTCGACCTCGCCACAGTGGCACAGCAGATCACGTCGTCGGTGCGGAAGTCGCATCCGGCGGCAACTATCACGACCGAGTTACCGGAGCAGCGCGTGGAGGTCGTCGTCGGTGCGGTGGGGCGTGCGCTCAAAGAGCTACTACAGAACGCAGTGACCCACTCCGATCGAGAGCGGCCAGCTATCGAGGTCCGGGTCCGGGACCTCCCAGACACGGTTCAGGTGCAAGTGGCCGACGACGGCCCGGGAATTCCCGACGCGATCGCCGATTCCATCTTCGAATACGGGTACTCGACGCAAACGGATGGAACCGGGTACGGCCTCTCGATCGTGAACCAACTCGTCGAAGCGCACGGGTGGACGATTTCGGTGGGCGAAAGCGACGAAGGCGGTGCCCGATTCGAGATCGGCAACGTTGACATCGCGACGTGTTGACGCCTCTCAACGAGAACCACGCTCCATGACGCTTTCCGT
>ENA-ORCO01000981-ORCO01000981.1-marine-metagenome-genome-assembly--contig:-NODE-981-length-10617-cov-3.093264_pt1 | contig 10617 bp, 7 predicted proteins | sample MGYA00248633_ERZ508508 | MGnify/ENA primary metagenome ERZ508508 (study PRJEB26179, sample SAMN06268845) | marine metagenome | isolation source: A23 P1 aerobic enrichment on pine of planktonic cells taken...
AGCGGCTGTTCGACAACGTCCACGGGACGGGCGAGTCCAGTCTCGTCTCGATCGAACTCACGACGAACCTCTCGATCGCCGGCAAGACGGTCGTCGTCGGCGGGTTCGGTCAGTGTGGCAAGGGTGTCGCGATGAAGGCCCGGGGGATGAACGCCGACGTGATCGTCACCGAAGTCGAGCCCCGCAAGGCCCTGGAAGCCCACATGGAGGGCTTTCGCGTCATGCCGATGGTCGAGGCCGCCGCGGAGGGCGACATCTTCGTGACGACGACCGGCAACCGCGACGTGATCACCCGCGAGGACTTCGAGCAGATGAAAGACGGCGCAGTACTGGCCAACGCCGGTCACTTCGACGTCGAGATCGATCTGGAGACCCTCGATGACATGGCCGAGGAGATCGTCGACGCGCGGGACGGCGTCCGCGGGTACGAACTCCCGGACGGCCGCCAGTTGAACGTCCTCGCGGAGGGACGCCTGGTCAACCTCGCCTCGCCCGTCGCCGAGGGCCACCCCGTCGAAGTCATGGATCAGAGTTTCGCGATCCAGGCTGTCTCGGCCCGCGAGATGGTCCAAAACGCCGAGGAATACGGTGCCGGAGTCCACAACGTTCCCGACGAACTCGACCGGGAGGTCGCCGAGATCAAGCTCGACGCCGAGGGCGTCGAGTTCGACGAGTTGACCGACGCACAGCGCGAGTACATGGACGACTGGCAACACGGGACGTGACTGGTCGGATCGCGTGACTGGCTGCTGGTGAGACATCTCATCAGCGATAATCAGTGCCAGTGGCTTCCAGAGTGAGATGGGACAGATATCGCCCCCATTTTCTGGCCCCTTGATACAGGAAGCGTTGACCGAAGTCTGGCGAGTTAGAACTTGTACACCGTTCTTCACCACCGCCACGAGGGAGTCAAAACAGCCCTCGAGCGTCGCGGATTCCCCGCAGGTTCGCTTCGGTCGCCCCTCAGACGAATGGACGAAGCCCAAGCGCAATTACTCGAGAAGCGCTTGCGAGAACACGATCTCCTGTGGGTCGACGTTTCGCTTCCGGGACAGGCGACGCTCTCGAAATCGGCCACTTCCCGATACGAGGCCGAACCCTTAATGCAGTGACTCGCGTCACCACGATTCATGTCAGATGTGACTATCACTGGCGTCGACACGCACCTCGTCGCGAACCCGTGGAAACCCTGGGTGTTCGTCAGAGTCGAGACCGACGCCGGTGTGACGGGGCTGGCGGAGGCGACGGCCCACGACAAGCCACGGACCGTCGCGGCGGCGATCGAGGAGATGGCCGAGTATTTCGTGGGGCGGGACCCCTTCGAGACGGAGGCGCTGTGGCTGGAGATGTACCGCGACGAGTGGTTCTCGAAGAACCTGATCAACACGACCGTCCTTTCGGCGATCGACATCGCCTGCTGGGACATCAAGGGGAAGGTCCTGGGGGAGCCGGTCTACGACCTCCTCGGCGGCCCGGTTCACGGCACGGAACTGCGTGCGTACGCGAATGGCTGGTATACCGAGGCCGATGGCGAACCCGAGGGGTTCGCCCGTGCGGCCGAGCAGGTCGTCGCGGACGGCTACGACGCGATGAAGTTCGACCCCTTCGGCACGGCCTGGCAATCGATGTCCCGCAAGGAGCAAAACCACGCCGTCGACATCGTCCGTGCGGTCCGCGAGGCGGTCGGGCCCGACGTGGACCTCCTGATCGAGTGCCACGGCCGGTTCTCGGCTGCACAGGCCGTCGAGATCGCCCGGGAACTCGACCAGTTCGATCCCACCTGGTTCGAGGAGCCGTGTCCGCCGGACTCCATCGACAGCCTGCGGGAGGTCGCCGCGAAGTCGCCGATCCCCGTCGTCACCGGGGAACGGCACGTGACCAAACACGACTTCTTCGAACTCGTCACCCGGACGGACGTCGACGTCCTCCAACCGGACCTGATGAACACCGGCGGGATCACCGAGGGCAAGAAGATCGCGGGGCTGGCCGAGGCCAACCACGTCGACATCGCCCCGCACAATCCACAGGGGCCGGTCGCGGGGGCAATCTACTCGCACTTCTGTACGTCGATCCCGAACTTCCGCATCCAGGAGATGTTCCAGACCTACGACGTCGACTGGGTCTCGGACCTCCTCACAGAGCCCCTGGCAGTCGACGACGGCTACGTCCAGGTCCCCGAGGGTCCGGGATTCGGGATCGAACTGGACATGGACGTCGTCGAGGCACACGAGTACACCGAGGACGCGGTCCACACGATCAACCTCTTCGAATCCGACTGGGAGAAACGGGCCGACGACCTGCGCTGACGTCTTCCCACGGGCGAGGGGGCTTTCGCTACCAACGCAAAGAGACAAGAGTAAGGCGGAGCCCGGTCGAATTTCCCGTATCAGATGGCCGAGAAACCGGAGCGTGACGAGCGATCGGCCACGGACGCGCCCGAGAGAGGGATTGAGGACCGACTCGCGACAGCACTGCTTCCGGGCTTCGTCCGGCGACGCTACGCGGTGAAGTTCCTGTTGACCCTACTCGTCGTCGCGGTCGTCGTCGCCTCCTTCGGCGTCTACACGTACGTGGAGGTCCGTAGCGTCACCCAGGCGGACGCGGAGACGACACTCCGATCGACGGCGACGATACAGGCCGACAACGTCGCCGAGTGGCTCTCGGGGATGCGATCTCGGACGCTCGCCGCCGCCTCGAGTGACGTCTACGCCGATAACGCCAGCCGGGTTCGTTCGTATCTGCGGGACGTCGGATCGGAGCCGGGCGGGGACGTCCTCGCCATCCATTACGTCGACGGGACGGGACGGATCGCCGTCAGCACCGCCAGGGAACTCGAGGGGCTGTATCCGTCAGCAGTGAGTCCGGGACTGGCGACGCCACTTGAGACCGTGACTGCTGGATCGAAGACGGTCGGTGTCTCGACAGCGTTCGAACGACGCGGGGAGTTGCGCATGGCGTTTGCGACGCCCGTCCGGACCGGTGATGGAGTCGCGATCGTCGGTGATCCTGTGTGTGGATCGCTATATGGAGTTTTTACTGCGACCGCAGACGGCACCGCGACCGCTGATGACTCTGTGCGTTGAAAGCCCTCGCCCCGCTCGCTAGCTGCCTTCTCGACTGCAGACGCCACTACGACCGCACTCGACCCTGAGAGTTGAAAGCCCTCGCCCCGCTCGCGGTCGCTGAGCGGGATATCCGCGCTCTCCGCACCGCCCGCGCGGATACTGGCCCGCACAGGCGACTAAACTGCACGCGAGCGCGCCTCGCCCTTTCAGTCCGCCAGGAAAATTCTGTAGAGGCAGTCTATGACCAGCGGCTGTTCGGGCAAGCGTGAGCCTCACGCCTCCCCAGCCTCCTGCGGTGCTCGCAAGCTGCGCTCCTCGTCCCTCGCACGGTACGTCGCGCCACGGAGGGCGCGACGGCGCGCGCCAGAGTGGCTGGATAGGTCGCGACGGGAGAGTCGGTGACGTGGTAAAAAGGACCTCGACGGTCTGTCGGTCAGGGCGCGCTCGCGTCGGGGAGTTCGACGGCGCGGGTGTGCTGGTGGAGCCACTCGGCGAGGCCGTCACCGGCTTCCGGCGGGTCGAGCGCGCGCTCGGTCTCGTCGAGGACGGGGTAGCCGCCGACCTCGTCCTGGCTGTCGATGATGTCGCCCGTGTCGGTGCGAGCCTCCTCGACGAGTCGCTCGTCGGTGGGCGTCCGCTCTGCGGGGCGGGCGCCCGCCGTCGCGAGGTTGTGCTCGGGCACCTCCCCGACCGGGAGCGCCTGGAACCCGTCGGGGTAGACGGGACGCGTGCGGAGGTTATCGAGGTTTCGGGACTCGCGGATCACCGGGATGGTCGACGGTTCGGTCCGGTTGAACGCGATGAACGCTCGCGCGCCGGTCTGCTCGGGTTTGACGATGGGGTCGTTCGGCGGCGTTATGTCACTGGATTTGTAGTAGTTTCTGGTGATCGTGGCGGTGACCCGGTTGCCCTCCTCGCCGACCAGTTCGATGGCCTCGTCGAAGTTGTAGACGAAACTGTTGACGATAGCGACCTCGGAGCCCCCGTTCAGCCGCGGATTGCGGTCGACGTTGTTGATGTAGCTGTTGCCGATCAGGCTCACCGTCGTCGCGTCCGGGCGGACGAGCGTCGCCTTCGAGTGTTCGCTTTCCTCGTGGACCGGGGTCACCGACAGCCCCTCCGCGATGAGGTTGTTCGTGTGCGTGACGTGGTCGTTGTCCATCCCGATGGACATGACCTCGTCTGTCCCCCACGAGGCCGAGTTGTGGTCGAGGATGATATTCGAGATTTCGTCGTCGAGCGTCAGCGCGTCCACCGCGCCGCCCGCCGGCTCCGGCGGCCCCTCGCGGGGCCCCTCGACGAGGCGGTCGCCCGGTCGGACGCGGATGTGCTGGACGATGGTGTTGCTCCCGGTCACGGTGACGACACCTCTGATCACCGTGATGCCCGGCGCGGGCGCGGTCTGGCCGGCGATGTAGAGGTTGTCGCCGCCAGTGATCATGTGCTCGCCCTGGAGGTCGATGACGCCGCCGACCTCGAAGACGACGATTCGCGGGCCCGACTGGTTGACGGCCCAGCGGAGCGACCCCTCGCCGCTCCGGTCGAGGTTCGTCACGCGCAGGACCTGCAGGTCGTCGCTGCGCTCGGCGAGCCAGTCCGCGCTCCCGAACCCGGCCGTCGGGGCGAACGAGGAAGACGGTGAGGTGCCCAGATACGACGTGTCGAACGTCGGCGTTGCCGTCCGCGTCGCGGTTGCCGTCGGCTCGCTGTCGGTCGGAGTCGCCTCGGGCGTCGCGGTGGCCGTCGGCGCGGCCGTGGCTGTCGGCGTCGCCGTCGCCTCGTCGGTCGGGGTCGGATCGGCCGTCTCCGTTCCGTCGTCACCCGACCCCGAGCAACCGGCGACCGATCCCACGAGGCCGGTCGCCGACAGCGCGAGGAGGCGGCGCCGCGAGAAGCGCCGTTCCGCCGGTCGAACGTCCGTCCCGTCGCCAGTGTCCTCTGACATACCGCCCCGTTACTACTACCGCTACTTATGATCGTCCGTTTCAGCACCGCTATCTCCGAAAAATTAACTCGGAAGTACAGAAACCGTTCGCCCGGTCCGCCGACAGCAGGTCGGTCGGTGCCCGACTACAGCAGGTCGTTCTCGGCGAGGCGTTCGACGCCCTCTTCCAGGCGCTCGGGGTCGTTCGCGTAGGCCAGGCGGACGTACCCCTCGGCGCCGAAGGCGGCGCCGGGGACGGTTGCGACGTGTGCCTGCTCGATGGCGTCCTCGGCCCAGGCCACGTCGTCGTCTCGCACCGGGACCATCAGGTAGAAGGCGCCGTCCGGCACCTCCACGTCCTTGCCGTACTCGGCGAACAGATCGACGAGCAGATCACGGCGCTCCTCGAAAGCGGCGCGCATCTCCTCGACGGCCTCGTCGGTGTTTTCGAGGGCTTCGACGCCCGCGTGCTGGACGAAGTTGACCGCGCAGGTCACCGAGTGGCCGTGGATCTTGCCCGACTGGGAGACCAGTTCCTCGGGCGCGGCGTAGTAGCCAAGCCGCCAGCCCGTCATCGCGTAGGCCTTCGAGAACCCGTTGAGCGTGATCGTGCGGTCTTCCATCCCCTCGAGCGTGCCGATGCTCGCCGCCTCGACGCCGTCGTAGGTAATCTCCTTGTAGATCTCGTCGGAGATCACGGTGACATCGTGCTCGACGGCGATGTCGCGGACACCTTTGAGAGCCTTGTCGGAGTAGACCATCCCGTGGGGGTTGCCCGGCGAGTTGACGACCAGCAGGTCCGTCTCGTCGGAGACGGCGTCGGCGAGGTCCTCCAGCGCGGGTTCGAGCGCGAAGTCGTGGGGCGTGGTGTCGACGCGGGTCAGGTCTGCGCCGACGATCTTCGCCATCGCCTCGTAGGAGACCCACGCAGGGTCGATGAGGACGACCTCGTCGCCTTCGTCGACGATGGTCTGGAACACCTCGTAGAGGCCCTGCTTGCCGCCGGGGGTGACGACGAGGTTCTCGGGACCGTACTGGGTCAGCCCGTCGGCGTGGAGTTTGTCGGCGATGGCGTCTTTGAGTTCGGGGATGCCGTTGGAGGGGGTGTAGCCGGTGTGGCCGGCGTCGAGGGCGTCTTTGGCGGCCTGCTTGACGTTCTCGGGGGTATCGAAGTCGACGATGTCGCCGATCGAGAGGTCGACGACGTCGACCCCCTCGGCCTCCAGTTCGGAGGCGGCGGTGCTTATCGCGACGGTCGCGCTCGGTTCGATCCGGGTGACGCGTTCTGCGAAGTCCATAGTTGTGCTGTGTGTGTAGTCGGTCGTCGGTTTTCGGTCGGCGGTCAGGGGAGGTCTTCGACCAGGTCCAGCGCGCTCTGGACGGCGAGGGCGCCGTAGCCGACCCGCTCGTGCGCCTCGGCGACGCTCATGTCGGGGCCGATGACGCCGAAGGTCACCGGCGTGTCGCGGTCGAGACTCACGTCGGTCAACGCCTGCGCGGCGGCGTCGGCGATGACCTCGTCGTGGCCGGTGTCGCCGGAGATGATCGCGCCGACGACGGCGACGGCGTCGATATCGTCGCGTCGCGCCAGCCTGTCGGCCGCCAGCGGCGTGTCGTAGGAGCCGGGTACCTCGACGACGTCGGCGACCTCGGCGCCGCGCTCGTCGGCCGCCTCCCGCGCCCGCTCGGTCATCGCGTCGATGACCTCGCCGGTCTTGTCGAACTGGGCGACCACCAGACCGAGCCGTACCATATCCGGACCGAAACTGGCGCGCCTCAAAGAACTACCGTTGTCGAGCGGGTCGGTGTTGACCGAGGGGCCTTCGACTCCCCACGAAGCGCCCGGGCGTCACTCCTCGACTCGGGGAACCAGAAGGGTTCTAAGGCCGCCGGGTCTGGGTCCGGTCGATGTCGACGGCCCCCGAGGTCCGCGACCGCGACACGCTGGCGACCCTCCTCGATCGGTTCGGTCTCGAACGAGTCCACGCCGCCGTGGCCGCCGCGACCCTTCTGGGGCTCGCGGCGCGACTGTACGACCTCGGCGGCCGCGTCGCCCACTGGGACGAGGCGCGAGTCGCCTACTGGATCCTCGACTACTCCCGCACCGGCAACTACGAGTACGACGCCATCATCCACGGCCCCTTCTACCACCACGTCAACGGCGCCCTCTTCGGTTTCGTCGGCTCCTCCGACTTCTCCATCCGCCTCGTTGTCGCGCTCCTCGGCGGCCTCTTCCCGCTCGTCGCGCTCCTCTTCCGGGGTCGGCTGCGTGACCTCGAAGTCGCCGCGCTCGCGGTGCTCCTGGCTGTGACGCCGACGATCCTCTACTACACGCGGTTCATGCGCGGCGACCCGATCGTCGCGATGGGGATGTTCGCCGCCTTCGCCTTCCTCGTTCGCGCGGTCGACACCGGCCACACCAGGCACGTCCACGCCGCCGCCGTCGCCGTCGCGCTCGCCTTTACCGCCAAGGAGAACGCCCTGGTCTACCTGATCACCTGGGTCGGCGCGACCGCGCTCCTCCTCGACCACCGCCTGCTCGCCGTCGCGTTCCGCGCCAAGGGTGACCGACTCGACGTCGTCGGCACGCACGTCCGCCGGACAGTCGGCGTCCTCCGGCGCTACTGGACGACGTTCGCCCTCGCCGCCGTCGAGTTCCTCGTCGTCATCGTCTACTTCTACGCGCCGCGAGCCGGTTCTCGGGACGGCCCCGGCCTCCGGAAGTCGTTTCGCGACCCCGGAACCTTCGTCGAGATGTTCCCCGCAGTCGTCGAGGCCGCGACCGTCGGCGCCGGGGAGGAACTGTGGACCACCTGGGTCAGCGGCGGCCACCGCGGCCACGCCTACCTCCCCTATCTGGGCTCGTTCTCGAAGACGCTGGCCTACGGCGCCGCCGGCCTCTGTCTGCTCGCCATCGTCGGCTTTCTCGCCGACCGCTACAGCGACGGGGGGCCGAGCGACCTCGTCTCCTTTGCCTTCTACTGGGGCTTCGTCTCGGTGCTCGGCTACCCGATCATCACCGACATCACCGCGCCGTGGGCGACGCTGCACGCCGTCGTCCCGCTCGCGATCCCCGCCGCTGTCGGCGCCCGCGTCGTCCTCGACTGGGGGCTGCGCGCCGCCGCGAGCGACCGGACGCTCCGGGCGGCCGTCGCCGCGGTCGTCCTGCTGGCGGTGGTCGGCCAGCTCGCCGTCGTCGGCGCCCTCGCCGTCTACGCGGACGACCAGTCCCAGGACAACGAACTGGTCCAGTACGCCCAGCCGGCCGACGACTTCAGCCCCGTGATGGACCGCCTCGCCGCGACCGCGCCCGACCACGAGGGAAGCGATCTGGTCCTCTACGGCGACTTCTTCGTCGCCGGGACCGGCGGCACCGGCCCGCGCGAGCCCGCCTGCGCGAAGTGGTTCAACGCCCTCCCGATCCCGTGGTACAGCGCCGCCGCCGACGCCGAGACCGACTGCGCCGTGAACGAGACCGACCTCCGGGCCACCGTCGCGAGCGAGCGCCCGCCGGTCGTCGTCGGCCGTCCCGCGAACGAGAGCGAACTCCGGCGGAGCCTCGACGGCTACGTCGTCCAGACCTACCGCCTCCGGGTCTACGCGTCCGAGACGCTCTTTTTCGTCCGCGAGGACCGCGCCGGCGGGCTCCCCGGCAGGTGGGAGCCAGTCGGGGACGGCTGACCGGTTCCGGTTCGAGCGCGGTGAGCCAAACGGGCCAGACCGCGCTCGTCCGCGCCCGAAGCGTGAGTCCGCGGAACTGCGGTTGTGTCTGCGCTCCACGTTTCCTTTGGGTCCGGTCGCGTCTGTGTCGGGCCCGGACGTGTCTGTATGTCAGTGGTCGATACACCAGGAATATTCTCGTTCGTTATTTCATCAGGCTACAATATTCAGAATAGTCGATCGTCTCGGTGCTAATATTGGTGAAACCAGATCGTTTATACACACAACGTCGAAAGCCACGGACGTGTTTCTGGATCCAGCAGTCGTCGTCTTGCCGGCGTTCGCACAGGAGGACAACGCCGGCGAGGCGTCGGAAGTCGCGCCGTGGTTCGACGTCTACGACTTCGGGTCGACCGAGGTGGACGGTCTCGCACAGCCGCTGTACTACACCGACGACGTCGTCCTGGCGCCGACGGGGATCGGCAAGGCGCCGACGGCGACGACGGTCGCGACGCTCGCCGCGGGCGACACCGTCTCGCTCGCCGACGCGACCATGGTGACGGTCGGCATCGCTGGTGCGCCGCCGTCGGTCGGGACGCTCGGCTCCGTGTTCGTCGCGGACACCGTCGTCGACTGGGACCCGAAGATGCGCCTGGACGACGCGTTCGAACTCCCGCGCTGGAACGCGGAGTACGTCTGGGACCTCGACCCGGACCTCGTCGAGCGAGCGGCGGCGGCCGCGCGGACCATCGACCTGACCGACAGCGAGCGCGCCCGGACGATCCGCGCGCAGTACGACGACGACCGAGACCCGTCGGTCGGCGTCGGGCCGACCATCGGATCTGACGAACTGTACCACGGGCGGAAGATAACCGCCGAGGTCCAGCGCCTCTGTGAGCTGTACGGGCTCGACGGGTACGCCACGACCGAGATGGAAAGCGCCGCGACGGCGGTGGCCCTGGAGCGGTTCGGACTGCTCGACCGGTACGTCAGCGTCCGCGGCGTGTCGAACTTCGACCGGGAACCGCCCGGCGGCGACCCGACCGAGAGCATCGACGGGCTCGCGTTCGATCTCGGGGTGGAAAACGCCGTCACCGCGGGACGGGCCGTGGTCGAGTCGTTGCTCGACGACTGACTAGGACCGGTAGTTCGGCCGAAACACCGGATCCCGAAAGGATACGCTTATTCCGAGCCGTGGGCAACCGCCGCCCATGCCACTGACAACGCCGGGGCCGACGCTGGGCGTCGTCGGCGGCGGCCAGCTCGGCCGGATGCTCGCCGAGGCGGCCGCGCCGCTCGGCGTCGAGGTCGTCGTCAGCGACCCGACGCCGGACGCGCCCGCGTCGCCGGTCGCCCGCGACCAGGTCGTCGGCGATTTCGACGACGAGGAGACCGTGCGCGAACTCGCCGAGCGGTCCGACTACCTCACCTTCGAGATCGAACTCGCGGATCCGGACCTGCTCGAACGCGTTTCCGAGGAGACGGGGACGCCGGTCCACCCCGACCCCGACACGCTCCGGACCATCGAGGACAAACTCGTCCAGAAGCGCCGGCTGGCCGACGCGGGCGTCCCCGTCCCGGCGTTCCGCGCGGTCGACTCCGCCGACGAACTGCGTGCGGCCTGCGAGGAACTGGGCTACCCCGCGATGCTCAAAGCGCGGATGGGCGGCTACGACGGCCGCGGGAACGTCCCCATCGAGTCGCCCGACGACGTCGAGGCGGCCTTCGCCGAGATCGTCGACGCCGCACAGGGCGGCAGCCAGGACGACCCCGCGGGGGTCGCGATGGTCGAGGAGATGGTCGACTTCGAGCGCGAACTCGCCGTGATGGGCTGTCAGGGGGCCGTCGAGCACGGCGATGGGGACGAGCGCTCGCCCGAGCGCGACACGTTCCCGGTCACCGAGACGGTCCACCGCGAGGAGATCCTCCGCGAGACGGTCTCCCCGGCGCGCGCCGACGATGCCGTCC
>ENA-ORCO01000982-ORCO01000982.1-marine-metagenome-genome-assembly--contig:-NODE-982-length-10617-cov-2.729127_pt1 | contig 10617 bp, 11 predicted proteins | sample MGYA00248633_ERZ508508 | MGnify/ENA primary metagenome ERZ508508 (study PRJEB26179, sample SAMN06268845) | marine metagenome | isolation source: A23 P1 aerobic enrichment on pine of planktonic cells taken...
CCTCGTACGCGCGCTGGATCAAGACGAGGACGCCGACATCCGCCCCGGAATCGAGTCGACGCTCGAGGAGTTCGATCGGATCCTCGACGACGAGAACGTCTCCGCGATCGATCCCGAGACGGGCGCAGACGTCGATCCGACGCGTCACGAGGTCCTGATGCGCGTCGACGACGACCAACCGGAGGGAACCGTCGTCGACGTCTTCCAACCTGGATATGAGATGGCCGGGTCGGTGCTTCGCGAGGCGCAGGTGACCGTCAGCACGGGTGAGGGCGACGCGGACGACGCGAGCGGGAACGACGAGTCGGCGTAGCGAAAAAGACGAACGCTTACTCCTTTCTCCTGACTCTGCGCGCGACCCGCCAGAGCACGCCACCGACCACGACCGCGGGCACCGCGAACGCCAGGAGGTACGGCAGCGCGAACGCGAACCCGACAACGGCCGCGCGGGCGACGACGACGACGCCGTCGACGGATTCCATAAAGGCCGACAGCACCGGCGTGTCGTACCAGCGGTCCGGCGCGACCCGGCCCGGCGTCGGCCGCGGCTCCTCCAGCCGCACCGTCAGCGTCGAGTACGCCACCTGATTCTGCAGCGACTGCTGTCTGGCCTCTAACCGCTCGATCTCGCCCTGCACGTCCGAGAGCTCCCGCTGGACGGCGAGGACGTCCTCGGTCGTGTTCGCCTGCTCGTAGAGCTCACGGAGGCGGTCGCGCTCTGCGCGGAGGTTTTCCAGGCGCGCCTCGATGTCGACGAGCTGGTCGGTGACGTCCCGGGAGTTCACCTCGACCGACTCGACCTCCCCGAGCGCTCGCGTGTCGTTGACGAGCGCGTCGAAGTTCTCGCTGGGCACGCGGAGCACCAGCTCCCCGCGGACCCACGTCTCGTTGTTGATCTCCCGGCGGTCCTGTCTGGAGTCGCTGACGTAACCGCCGTAGCCCTCCACGGTCGAGGTGAGGTTCGACTGCGCCGACTCGTAGTCGTCGACCTCGACGGCGACGGTGCCGGTCCGGATGATCGCCCGGTCGCCGCTGTTGGTGACCTCACCCGAGGCGCCGTCCCTCCCGGCGTCGCCGGAGCGTTCCCCGGTCGGCGCCTGGGTGCCGGTCGCTTGCGGCCGGTCGGCCTCGACGTTCGTCGCCTGCTCGTACCCGCCACCGTCCCCGCTGCCGACGTCGGCGCCGCCGCTCGAGGCGCCGCCGACGGGCCTGCTGTACGAGGCCCTCCCGCCGATGTCCGTGGAGCGGTATCTCGAGTCCTGGACGCCCGGCGACTCCGCGGTCCGGCGCGGCGAGGTGTACCTCCACCCCCGGTTCGTCGAGGACGCCGACGCGACGCCGTACGAAGCGGTCGAGTCCGCGTTCGACGTGACTGTCGACTCTCAGGACCTCGCCGTGCGCGGCGGCGTTCCGTTCCTCACCGATACGGCGACCGCGCGGATCCGCTCGGCGGTCGCGACATCTCTGGGTCGGGACCGGCAGGCGGCGCTGTCGGCGCTCGCTGAGTCCGGCGTCCCCCGGCCGGTCGTCGAGGACCTCGACGTGGACGTGAAGGTAGCATACGGCGAGGGACTCCGAGTCCGCCCGGTCGACCCGGCCGGGGATGATCTGGTGCCCGAGGCCGTCGGCAGCGTCGGCGCGAAGATCCACTTCAACACGGTCGAGGTGTCCTGATCGTGCGGTTGCGCGACATCGTCGCGGACCTCCGCGGAGAACTCCAGCGTGGCGTCGACGTCTCGCTCGACGACCGGGAGGACGGCGCAGGAGGGCCCCGACTGGACGTGCGGAGGGTGGACGTCGAACTCCCCGCAGCAGTGACAGCGACCGAAAACGACAACAGTGATGGCTCGACCGCGCGCCTCGACGTCCGGCCCGGGGAGGGCGACGCCCGGTTCACATTCCGGTTCGCGCCCGGTGCCGCATTCGAAGACGCAACGGACCCCAGCGACGGGGCCGCCATCGAGGAAGGCTCCGACGAGGAGCGCAAGGGCGGCAGCGATCCGATAATCCCCGACACGTCAGCCGACGAGGAACGCGAGGGCGCCGCGGCGCCCGTCACGACCGTCGAGGATATCGGTCCGAAACGCGCCGCGGCGCTGGCGGGGCTCGACGTGACCACAGTGGGAGACCTCGCGGCGGCGGACCCCGCCGCAGTCGCCGACGAACTAGCGACCGCGGAGGGGCAGGCCCGGCGGTTCGTCGCCCGGGCGCGCTTCGTGGCGCTTGGGGCGGACGCACAGACGGCCGACCTGCTCGTCGACCGCGAGCTCGATCGCGAGGCGGTGGCGGCGATGGACCCGAGCGTGCTCCGCGACGAACTGCGCGACGCGGCGGGCGAGAGCACTCTCGTCCCCGAGGACTACGACGCCTCACTCGACACGCTGGAGCGGGTGGTCGAGCGGGCCGGAGAACAGCGGGACTGAACGCAGCGGGAAAAATCGGGTCGGCGGGTCGCCGGGGCTCAGCCGTGGATGTCCATCGCTTCGATCTGCTCCTGGTAGCGGTTCCGGATGGTGACCTCCGTCACCTGCGCCACGTCCGCGACTTCGCGCTGTGTCTTCTTCTCGTTGCAGAGCAGGGACGCGGCGTAGATCGCTGCCGCCGCGTAGCCCGTCGGTGACTTGCCCGAGAGCAGTCCCTGTTCTGCTGTGGTCTCGATGATCTCGTTGGCCTTCGACTGCACTTCTTCACTGAGTTCGAGTTCCGAGCAGAACCGCGGGACGTACTTCTTCGGATCGACCGGCTTCATCTCCAGGCCGAGTTCCTGGGAGATGTAGCGATACGTCCGGCCGATCTCCTTTCGATCGACGCGCGAGACCTCAGAGATCTCCTCTAAGGACCGGGGGATACCCTCCTTGCGGCACGCCGCATAGAGGGCAGAGGTGGCGACGCCTTCGATAGACCGGCCGCGGATGAGGTCCTCGTTGAGCGCGCGGCGGTAGATGACCGACGCGACTTCCCGTACCGATCGTGGTACGCCCAGGGCAGACGCCATCCGGTCGATCTCCGAGAGCGCGAACTGGAGGTTGCGCTCGCCCGCGTCCTTCGTCCGGATGCGCTCTTGCCACTTCCGTAGTCGGTGCATCTGCGAGCGCTTCTCCGAGGAGAGCGAGCGCCCGTAGGCGTCTTTGTCCTTCCAGTCGATCGTCGTCGTCAGCCCCCGGTCGTGCATCGTCTCCGTGATCGGCGCGCCCACGCGGGACTTCGACTGCCGCTCGGAGTGGTTGAACGCCCGCCACTCGGGTCCGCGATCGATCTGTTGTTCGTCCAAAACTAAGCCGCAGTCGTCACACACCAACTCCCCCTGATCGGCGTCCGTGACGATGTCCGACGACTCGCACTCCGGGCAGACGAGTCGTTCGTCGTCTGTCTGTTCGGTCTCCTGCTCTCGCTGGCGCTGACGACGCGAACGTTCCATTATAAGGTTTGTGGTGAACGGTCTATTTAAGCCTTTGTGACAGAATCTCTAGACTACTCTGCGAACGCAACCCCCAAGCGGTATATGCCCCGGCCACTCGATGGCAGGTATGCGCGCTGTAACCCTCGTTGTCCTGCTTCTCGTGGTCGCCTCCGGGTGTCTCGGCGGGACGCCGGGAGCGGATGCTGGGCCGACGGAATCGGCGGCCACCGCCACGCCGGCGACTGGCAGCACGGCCACCGCGACGCCGGTCGAGGGCGACGACGTCAGGGTCACGGAGGTCGTCGACGGCGACACGATAAAAGTCGCGTATCCGAACGGGACGCGCGAGACTGTCCGGTTGCTGGGCGTCGACACGCCCGAGGTGTACGGCGAGAACACCCCTGACGAGTTCGAGGGTATCCCCGAGACGACCGCCGGAGCGGCGTGTCTCGGCCGAGCCGGCGAGGACGCCTCGGCGTACGCGAAAGACCGCCTCGCGGACGAATCCGTGACGCTCGTCTTTGACGATCAGTCGGACCGGCGGGGCTACTATGGGCGGTTGCTCGCGTACGTCTACGTCGACGGCGAGTCGTTCAACTACGCCCTGCTCAGAGAGGGCCACGCCCGCGTGTACGACAGTACCTTTACCGAACGTGAACGCTACGAGGAGATGGAAGTGACGGCGCGCGAGGCCCGCCGTGGGCTGTGGTCCTGTATCGAGGGTGACGTGACGGCGACCGCGAGCGAAACCACCGCGCTCGCCGACGGAGGTGAAGGACCGCTCGCGATCGACACGATTCACGCCGACGCGACGGGCAACGACAACGAGAATCTGAACGACGAGTACGTCGTCTTCCGTAACGCTGGCGAGGAACGTCTCGACCTCTCGGGGTGGACCGTCACCGACGACGCCGACCACACCTACAGCGTCCCCGAAGGCACCACGCTCGATCCCGATGCGACGCTGACGCTCCGGACTGGCTCCGGGACGGACGGTGAATCGACGCTCTACTGGGGCGCCAGCGGCGCGATCTGGAACAACGCTGGGGACGTGGTCACCGTCCGCGATGCGAGCGGATCGACCGTCGTTCGACGCTCGTACTGACGCGCGACTGCAACGCCGCGCGCTCCCCACCAGCCGAATAACTCCCCGTTTTCGAGAAGCATTTTTGTATTATCGGAGGGTATTTCATCGCGATGAGACCGAACTTCGCGCCGCGCAGTCTCGCGAGCGGGAGCCTCCGCAGCGCCTCACGGGAGTGGATCTGATGGCGACGAAGTCGGCACTGGAGACGCAACTGGCGGTTGTCGCGGGCTTCGAGGACCCGCGTGCGGACCTCGAACAGTACCCGACGCCACCGGAGTTGGCTGCCCACGTCGTCCACGTCGCCGACCTGAACGGCGACATCGAGGACCGACTCGTCGTCGACCTCGGCACCGGAACGGGAATGTTAGCGCTCGGTGCCGCGCTCCGCGGTCCCTCCCGGGTCGTCGGCGTCGACGTCGACCGGACGGCGTTGACGACGGCCGCGGCGAACCGGCGACGCGTCGGGACGAAGACCTCGATCGACTGGGTGCTCGCCGACGCGACGCGCGCACCGCTGTGTCCCGCAGAACCGACGACTGTGCTGATGAATCCGCCCTTCGGTGCCCAGCGCGGCAACGAACACGCCGATCGGGCGTTCCTCGAAACCGCCGCTCGGCTCGCAGACGTGTCGTACTCGGTCCACAACGGCGGTTCACAGGAGTTCATCGAGGCGTTCGCCGCCGACCACGGCGGCGAGGTGACCCACGCCTTCCGCGCGACGCTCTCGCTCGACCGGCAGTTCGAGTTCCACGAGTCCGATTCCGAAGACATCGACGCCGAGGTGTACCGGATCGAGTGGTCCAACCACGGCGACGACGAGGAGTAGAGCGTCCCCGCTACTCGTAGGTCTCTTTCGAGAGGAGTTGCAGCCTCGTCTCGTCGTAGGAGACGAACACGCGCGAGCGATTCCGCGTGAACGTCAGGCCGTCGACGGTCACCGACTCGTTCTTCGCGGGGAGACCTGCACTGAGTGAGTTGTTCCCCTCGGTGACGCGAAGATAGTACTGGCTCTCGTTGGGGACGACCGTCACGTTCCGCCCGGCGAGTATCGGCCCGGCAGTGACCGGATCGGACGTGTACACTACCCGCGCTGAGTCGGTGTTGCCGAGCGCGACGCGGTAGGCTGTCCGGTTGCCGAGGACGTTCCAGCCGTCGCGCTGTGCGTAGACGGTCTCGCGCCAGCCGACGCCGCCGAGACGGACGGCGACCTGGCCGTCGAACGCCAACCGGCCTTTCGGGACCGCTGTGCTCCAGATGCCGCGCTGCTCGCTGCGGACGATGACGCCCGAGGTGTTGACGGCCGTCGTCTCGCCGAACGCTTCGATGTCGACCGCCGCGACGAGACCGTTCTCGACGTTCTCCGCGTAGGTCACCTCGTAGTCGCGGACGGTCAGTTCGTCGCCCGGGAGGTCGCCCGAGGTTGCTGTGTACAGATTCGCGGGCACCGCCGGACCGGCGATGGCGGCCGTCGAGAGCAGGAGGACGAAGACGGCGACCTGCCAGTTCCGGACGACGCCGCTGTCGCCGGCGAGTTCCCAGCGAAAGAGCTCGTCGTCGCGGGCGACGACGGCCGAGACGACGACGAGCGCCAGCAGTGCGACCAAGACGACACCCGCAGCCCGATAGAGGACGTACGTCTCACCTCCACGGAACCAGTAGACGGCCCACAGCGACTGTTCGGTGGCGAAGAGGAGCGTCCCGAGCCAGAGTCGCCGGGCGCTGGGGCGATCGGCTCGACGTCGGGCGCGGACGACGACCAGGCCCACGAGGACGCCGATCAGCAATCCCAACGCGTGGCCCTGAATAGCGATGTCGGCCCACCACGGCGAGATGTACGCCGGGCGCGCGCTCCGGGTGAGAATCGGCGTCTGGAGCGCGTTGTACACCAACCGGAGCGCCCCGCCACCGGCGAGCGCGATCACGGTTCCGAGCGGATAGTTGACGAGTGCGGCCCCCGCGAACGCGAAGACGACGCCGGAGAAGCCGATGATCGGCCCGATCGCGAAAAAGGAAGTGAGCAGTCCGACTACGAGGACGACGGCGGGGAAGATCACGAACGCGCGGATTCGTGCGCCACGACGAGAACGACTGCGAGCCGCGGTCGCGGGTGAAGTGTCCCCACGCGTACTCCGCGAGCGGAGCGAGGGTGAGCGTCCCGACGAGATTGCCGACGAGATGGCCCGGGCCGTTGTGTGAGAACGCGGCCGAGAGCATCCCGAGCGGGTAGAAGTACGACCACGCCCGGAATGGGAGCGTCACTGGCGCGTTCCAGCGGGCCCACCCGCCCTGCAAAAACAGGTAGACTGCGAGCACGAAACCGGCCGAGAGGAGCGTTCCCCAGGGGAGACCCAAGACGAAACGCTGTCGCAACTGTGCGCCGAACGCGGAGGGTTGATCGAAGAGGAACGCCGCGGTGAGGGAGAACACGAGGGCGGCTACGACCGCGACGCGCAGGAGGAGATCGACCGGGAGAGCGTCCATCGTACACCCGGAGTAGACGAGCGGTTAAGAAACTACGGCGTTTCGGATCGGCGCGATGGGACGACCGCGGCGACTCCGACGGCGACTAACGGGAGTCGAGTGCCGACTGCAACCGATGAAAGCCGAGTGACGCTGCAGGTGCGAGCGGTGAGTCGCGTCAGCCCGTGATGGACCGCTGTCCGACTCAGAGCTTCCCTTCTGCGTCCTTGGCGAGTTCTTCCATCCGCTTGCCGACCCGTCCGGCGTTCGAGAACTCGTCTTCGCTCATCGCCGTCGCGAGTGCGTTGCCGAGGACGAAGACCGCGTGTTTGTGCTCGCTCTTGGACTTGTGGACGTGCGAGGGGTCGACGTCGAGTTCCTCGTAGGGGTCGAAGATGCTTCCGTCGACGCCCTCGCGTGCGGCGAAGTTGTCTTTGATGATGACCATCTGTTCGTGCAGTTCCAAGAGCTCGTCCTTGTGCATAGACGTGGATACGTGAGAGGCCGTTTTAAGGATTATTGGTGGGAACTGACACGGTCGGACGCCATCCGAAGCCGTCGCTTCGCGTTCGGAGACGGGAGGGCGACCCGGCGACCTGCCGCAGCGTGTGCATCCGAGACACGTCCGATCGCGTGCTGCCGTGCGACCGAGTTGTGAGGAAGACGTGCAGACGCTCCTATCGCGTGAGAGAGCCGCGTTAGAAGACGTACTCGTCTTCGTGACCCATCATCCCGTCGTCTTCGAATCGGTCTTCTTCGTCCATCGGGCCGCTCGTCTTGAACGCGCGAATACCCGTCGAGAGGAGCTCTGCGATGGCTTCCTCGCGGTTGACGAACTCGCCCTGGTCGACGAGCTGCGCGATCTGCATTTCGAGGTGCTCGGGGACGTTGATGTTCACCTTGGGCATTTGAACGTGAGGGGGTTTGAAGGCGGGTTATTTAAACCCTGCGGCGAACTTTCAGGGTATGAGAAAACATCGTTTACCAGATTCAAATATATGTTTTTGTATCAGAGACAATTATTGATGTCGGAGCCACACACTGATTCGTTGACGACAACTCTCGGCGAAAGCCGGCACCGTTAGGTCGTCTCGGGAACCAGTTGCGGTATGGTCGAGGACGTCACGGACCTCTATCGGGAGTTCGGCGACCGGCGACTCCCGCCCGGACAGCACGAGACGGACGGCTTTCCAGTTCTCTCGAAGAGTGGCACCCCGTCGTGGACGCCCGAAACGTGGTCCTTCGACGTGTGGGGTGCCGTCGACGACGATCTCTCCCTCTCGTATGCGGAGTTTCGAGAGCTGCCGTCGACGACGCAACGACAGGACTTCCACTGTGTCACCGGCTGGAGCACCTTCGACTGTGAGTTCACCGGTGTCACGTTCCCGACGATCGGGGACCTGGCTGGCGTTCGCGACGATGCCGTCCACGTGCTGTTTCACGCGATCGATGGCTACACGACGGATCTGGCGCTCTCGGAGTGTCTCCGCGACGAAGTCCTCTTCGTCTACGAACACGACGGCGACCGGCTGGCCGAGGACCACGGCGGTCCGTTACGAGTCGTGACGCCACACAAATACGCCTACAAGGGCGCGAAGTGGGTCGAGGGCGTGGAGTTTCTGACCGAGGCCGAGCGAGGCTACTGGGAACGACGCGGCTACTCTGATACCGCGAATCCGTGGAACGAGGAACGCTACGGGTAGATCAGCGGTATGCGGTCGTCGGTCGATTTTTCGATTTTGGTGGTATAGTCAAATAAAAGAGCGTGGCGTCCTGAAAGCCGGTAATGGAATCGTTGCGGACCGACGCGGCGGGGCATCACCTCGTCAGCCGATCGGTCCCTATCGCAGCGCCGTCGTTTCGGGCCGTGCTCCGCGAAGCCGACGCGCCGCGAACCGTCTGGAGTGCCCCCGGAGAGGCGACGGTGGTCGGAAGCGGTGCGGCGGCGACCCTGACGGCCGACGGATCGAACCGATTCGACGCGATTCGAGAGGCCGCCGAGACGCTGTTCGCCTCCGGCGACGTGCACGCCGGAACGGAAGCCGCGCGACCGCGGTTGTTCGGCGGGTTCGCCTTCCACGGCGACAGTACGTCCGGACCGCCGTGGGAGGACTTCCCCGGCGCGAGATTCGTGTTCCCGCGCGTGCAGGTGACGTGGACCGACGGCGACGACCCCGACGCCGACGCGTGGCTGACGGTCAACGCCGTCGGCGACGACGTCGACTCGGCGGCGGTCGAAGCCCGACTCGCCGACGCACGCGAGCGGATCGAGTCGCTCCCGGACGCCGAACCGCTCGTCGACCCGCCCGGCGTCAGCGGTCGACGGCGGACCACGGCCCGCGCCGACTGGACGGCCGGCGTCGAGGCCGCGGTCGACCGCATCAACTCGGGCGACCTCAAGAAGGTCGTCCTCGCCCAGGCACTCGACGTCGACCTCGAAGACGATCTGTCCCTGCCCGACGTGCTGTCCCGTCTCGGACAGAAGTACCCCGACTGCTATCGCTTCCTGATCGAGCCCGAACCCGCAGACGGGCGGCCGCAGCCGTCGTTCTTCGGGGCGACGCCCGAACGGCTCGTCTCGGTCCGCGGTCGGACGGTCGAAACCGACGCGCTCGCGGGGACGACGGGACGCGGTGAGACACCCGCCGAAGACGAGTGGCTGGCGCAGGAACTCGCCCGCGACGAGAAGAACGCCCACGAACACGACCTAGTCGCCGAAACGATCGAAGAACAGCTCTCGCCGTTCGCGGCGTCCGTCAGCCCGGGCCCTCGGCGGATCAAGCGCCTCGCCACCGTCCAGCACCTCTGGACGCCGATCACGGCGACGCTCGACCGCGACGAGCACGTCCTCTCGCTCGTCGAAGCGTTGCATCCGACGCCTGCAGTCGGCGGTCTCCCGCCGGAGGCGGCCCTCGAAACCATCCGCGAGACGGAGCCGTTCGATCGCGGCTGGTACGCCGCTCCGGTCGGCTGGATCGACGCGGCCGGCTACGGCACCTTCGCCGTCGCGCTCCGCTCGGCCGTGGCCCGCGGAGACGTCGCGACCCTGTTCGCCGGCGTCGGCATCGTCGCCGACTCCGACCCGGACCGCGAGTGGGACGAAGTGCAACTCAAATACCGCCCGATTCTCGACGAACTCGAACGCCGATGAGTGCACCCAACCGAAACGTCCTCTGGGGGCGGGCGCTGGCCGCCGAACTCGCCCGCGGCGGCGTCGAGAGCGTCGTCGTCTCGCCCGGCAGTCGCTCGACCCCCCTCGTGACCGCGGTGAGCGAGCGCGACGACCTGACCGTCTACTCCGTCCTCGACGAGCGCGCGGCAGCGTACTTCGCTCTCGGGCGCGCCCGCCGGACGGGCGAGGTGACGCCCCTGATCTGTACGTCCGGCACCGCCGCCGCCAACTACCATCCCGCGGTGATCGAGGCGAGTCAGAGTCGTGTCCCTCTCTGTCTGCTCACCGCGGACCGCCCACCCGAACTCCGTGACAGCGGCGCCAACCAGACCGTCGACCAAGAGAAGCTCTACGGCGACGCCGTCCGCTGGTACAAAGACCTGCCCGAACCCGAAGCGGACGCCCGCAAACTCCGGTCGCTCCGGACGACGGCCGCTCGCGCCCTCGCGGAAGCGACAGGGACGCCCGCCGGTCCGGTCCACCTCAACTGTCCGTTCC
>ENA-ORCO01000983-ORCO01000983.1-marine-metagenome-genome-assembly--contig:-NODE-983-length-10608-cov-2.821574_pt1 | contig 10608 bp, 10 predicted proteins | sample MGYA00248633_ERZ508508 | MGnify/ENA primary metagenome ERZ508508 (study PRJEB26179, sample SAMN06268845) | marine metagenome | isolation source: A23 P1 aerobic enrichment on pine of planktonic cells taken...
GGGCCACGGCCCACGTGGAACGAGTCGCTGGCACTCGCGCCCGGCCAGAACGGTGTCGCCGGGAGTACGGCCGCCTACATCGGCCCCCACGAGACAGAAACCAGAACGGTCGATGGCGACCGAATCACGCTCGTTATCCCGGCGGCTGCGGACATGCGACCCAACCGTACCACGGCGCTTGACTCCATCAGCCATGCGAAGCGTGCCTCGACCGCCGGAACGGACCACGACCACATCCGCGTGTTTGTCGCGCCGAACGACCTCGCACCGGGCGGGTACACCCCGTCGAACGGCGAGTCGGACGTCATCGTCAACGCCGGCGAACCCGTCCGCTCCCCGGTCAACGTCTGGGTCCACGAGTACCGCCACACCCGACAGACGTTCGAGACGGCACCGGCGATGGACTGGCTCAGTGAGGGCAGCGCGGACTACCACACCGCGGCCCTCACGTACGGCGCGGGCGGTATCGACGAAGACCGGTTCCGTGACAGGATTACGACCGAGCGCCACGAAACCGCGGACCTGACACAGCCCGATAGCTGGGACGGGCCGGGCGCACAGTATCATAAGGGAACACGTGTCGTCGCGGCCATCGATGCCCGTATCCAGCGGTCGACCGACGGCAGCCGAACGTTCGAAACCGTCCTCGACAGGCTGATGCGACAGGACGACCGCGTCACGCTCGCGCTGTTCGCCGAGACGGTGTCGGCTGTCGCCGGGGACGACCTCGACGCGTTTGTTCGCCAGGCTGTCACTGGCACCGCGCCGTCGGTCCAGACCGACGCGCTCACTGGTCGTGACCTGCGGCGAAGCGGCGCAGCAGACACAACCAGCCGGCGGACAAACGCCGCACTATCAGTGGATGGCCCCGCGGCCACAGCGACCAACGCCGCCGACAGGGGCAGGCACGGCACCGATACCGCACGGCCCGTCACCGACCGCCACGGAGAGTGGACCGTGCTCGGGACGCTCGGCATGCTGTCGGTGCTGCTGATCCGTCGCCAGCGACAGCGCGAGCAGCTGTAACGCTCCCCGAATCCCTTCGTCCGCGCCGGAGGGTGCCGTCACAGCCACGAGGTCAAGTCCGGGCTCCCTCAAGGTGTTCTGGGCCGAATATGTTTTTCCACAACTGTCATGCCGACCGCTCACTTGGCATCCGACAATGGCATCACAGTCCATCTTTGAGCGGATCGGCGGTCGCGACGCGGTCGACGCGGTGGTCTCGGACTTCTACGACCGGGTGCTCGACGACCCGGTACTCGAGCCGTACTTCGAAGAGACCGATATGGACCAACTCCGGAGCCACCAGGCTCAGTTCATCAGCGCCGTCGCCGGTGGACCGGTCGACTACGACGGCGATGACATGCAAACCGCCCACGAGGGCATGGGAATCACCGAGGAAGCGTTCGCCAACGTCGCGACCCACCTCGAAGCCGCGCTCCGGGAGAACGGCGTTCCCGACGACGATGTCGAAGCGATCCTCACTGAGGTCGCTGCCATGGAAGACGACATCGTCGAGGCGTAGGACAGCGCCGTGCGGGTCCGACCGCTGGGACATCCGTCGGGAGTACGAGCCGTTCGGTGGCCACAACAGCTTGCCTTCACCCAGTTTCTCAAAACAAAGGCTGACTGTGAATATGCCGCCGTATTATTATCTCTGACCGTCAGACCATGTGTGTGAAGGGACCATGACACTACTGCCCCCCAAGTTGGGTTACCGTGCCTCTGACAATCACGCAAACTAACTAGGTAGTGTCAGTACGGGTCTTTTCACTGTTATACTACGGCGCTATGTACTCACCAGACTATTGTTAGCGACGGGTGACTCTGAGACTAACATGCTCTCGAAAAAGTGGACACTAGAGGGCTGTCCCCGAGTTTAGACCGCGCCTGTTCGTCCGGCGTGCTTCGTGCCTACGACCAACGTTTCAACACACCACTATCGTTCAACGACTTCACGGGCACGGTGGGATTCGAACCCACGACCGTCGGATGTCTTCCCCCGATGGCACAGCCAGCGGAGATAGAAGTCCGACGCTCTATCCGGACTGAGCTACGTGCCCTCGCTGTCGTATATTTCCGGTGGTGACAAAAGAAATGCGAAACACAGTCGCCGGTCAGTCACCGTGGTCGAGGTCTTCTTCGACGTCATCGGCCGTCGCAATGGCGTTTACATTACCGGTCTGAACCGCCGTCAGTCCGTCCAGCTCACAGAGAGCGTCGATTTCGTCCTGTGTCGTCGAGACCAGCAGGTCGTCGAACTGGAGGTGGCGCTCGACGGTCGCGCCGGCGGCCGCCGCGGCGGCGGCGACGCGCTCGGGGTCAGCATCCTCAGCCGTTTCGAGAAGCAACTCGACGGGCTCGCCTTCGATTGGGTCCGCACGCAGGCTCTCGACGGCACGGGAGACGTACATCACTCGGATGAGGGACCGCCGGGGCCTTGATTGTGCTGTTCGGGGTGGTCAAAGCGGGCCTCCGCGACGGCGAAGGCCAGCGTACTAACTAGACCCAGCAGCGTCCCGCCGGTGAGCATCACCGCGAGGTACTCCAGGTCCCGAACCCCGAGGAAGAAGGCGCTGACGGCGTGTAACACGGCGGCAATCGACAGGACGTAGAAGGGGGCGTTGAGATACCGCCAGCGGAAGCTCCCGTCGAGGTATTCGTCGGTCACGCGGCCGAGACTGGAGGTGATGCCGGCGGCGGCGAACCACTGAATCGCACCCGCGACCAGCGACGCGATTACTTCGAGGGCGTCAGGATCCGTCTGGCGTTCGAGCTCTTGGACGCCGTTGACGCCGCCGATAGCGAGCAGTGCGGCCGCGACGACGTAAGTGATGATCGTCACACGTCCGGCGTAGAGCCCCGACATCGTCCGCTCGACTGCCTCGTCCAGGATCTTCTCAGCGCCGAGGCCGCGCGCGAGGATATAGAGCCCAAGCAAGCCGGAGATGACGCCCAGCGCGGAGCCGGGATACCCCAGCGCTTCGACAGCGATTGTCAGCGGGTAAATCAGCAGGAGGATACCCAGCGGGACCAGAATCGTGCCGCGGGTCTCCGGGTCGTCGAGCACCTGCTTGATGGTGTAGTACATCGATTCGAGGTTCTGGGCCTGGCGGACGACGACGCGGCGGACGCCGTCGATTCGGACCCGCGAGCGGATGACGGGGACGACGGATTCGTCCTGTGCGCCGTCGGTGACGAGGAGCGCCCGCACGTCCTCGCTGGCTGCCAGCGACGCGAGGACGGTATCGACCTCCTCGCCGACCGCCCGGTTGGCGGCCACGTCGCTCCCGTCGACACCGGTGACGGCCGCGACTTCGACCGGTTCGTCGGTGATGTCGTCGTAGATGTGGACGCCCTCGAAGAGGACGTTCACGTCGGAGTCCTCCGGGTCGTTCGAGGCCAGCGCCACCGCTGCATCTACGACGGCATCGCGCCCGATGACTGGCGTCTCGATGCCGGTCTTGCGGCCGAGGTCGTCGTCGAGGTCGATACACAGCACCAGCAGCATCTACCGGCGCTACGCCGTCTGTGTTTAACTTCTTTCGGGACCGCCTCACCCTGATTCAGGCAGCGTCCCGCGGGTCCGCCGCTCGACGAGCAACAGCGCGGCGAGCCCCAGAATGATGAGCGTGTACGCCGCTGCGGCGGTGAGCGCGGCCTGTTCGGAGCTGTACTCACCGGTGCGGAAGATGATAGCCTTCCGGACCATCGCGATGACACCCGTGTAGATCACCAGACGGACGATGCGGCGCGTCTCGCTTTCCTGCGTGTACGCAACGACGGTCTGGTATACCTCGACGATAATAAAGAGGAGCAGGGCCGTGTCGATGAAGCCGACGACGACCAGCGGGTCGGTGATGTCGCCGCGGAGCGCGCTCTGGAATATCTGGAGGGTCAGGTCGAAGACGCCGATGGCAAAGAGGAGGACCAGCACCAGTGCTGCGACGACTTCGACGTACCGGATGAGCGACTCGCTGACCCCCAACACCCTGTCGTCGAACGACTCCGCTGCCGGCAGTGGCCCGCCCACGGGGTCGGACTCCTCGTCATCCATACACACGAAACGAACCCCAGCCCATTCAAAGCGGTCCCTATCTGGCGTGGCCCGGGTCCGCCGGCCGGGGCTCGTAAGCTTCCTGTGTCACACCCAGTCGGGAGACGAGCCACAGGACCGGGAGCAACAGCACGCTCCCGGCGACGAACGGCGACCAGTAGCCGACGGCGAAGTACAGCCCACCCATGACCGGCGGGCCGACGGTCCGGGCGAGACTGCCGGCGCCCTGCGTGATGCCGAAGGCGCTCCCCTGAACCGCGGCGCTGGCCCGCTGGGACACGAGCGCCGTCAGCGTCACCGAGAGGATGCCGTTGCCAAGCGGTAACAGCGTCAACACGAGCAAGAGGCCGAGCAGGTCGGCAGTGAGGAACGGGGCAAGTGCGGTCAAGTCGGGGAGAACCGACCCGATGGCCCGCGAAGCCGGGATCGCGCCGACACCGACGACGAGCAGCGCGGTCCCGAACAGCGAGAGCCGGACCGGGCTGTAGCGGGCCGAGAGGCGGCCGACGAGGACCCCCTGCGTGATGACCGCGACGACGCCGATATATGTCAACAGGAGCGCGCTCTGGGCGGCCGTGTAGCCGTAGATATCAGCGACGTAGGGAACGAACATCACCTGCACGCCGGAGAAGGCGAAGGAGACGAGAAAAAAGGCCAGCAGCAGCGGCCGGAGACCCGGGGTCGCCACCGCCGCGCGGAGCTGGGTAATCGACGAGGTGCGCTCTGTCGCGGTCGCGGCCGCGGATTCGGCGACGGTCCTGGACTCGGGGAGGAACAGCAGAGCGACGAGCACACCGGCCAGACTCGCGGCCGCGGCGGCGAAGCTCGGGAGCGAGAACCGGGAGATGGGCACAGCCGCCGGCAAGAGACCGTCGACCGCGGCCACCGTGGCGTCGAAGCTCAACACCGCGCCGATGCCGGGGCCGAAGATGAACCCGAGGCCGAACGCGGCCCCGATGAACCCCAGGGCCGCAGCCCGGCGTTCCGGCGGCGTCACGTCGGCGACGTAGGCCTGCGCCGTCGAGAGGTTGCCACCCATCGCGCCGGCCAGCATCCGGGACAGGAACAGCAGCCACAGCGCGTCGGCCAGCCCGAACACGGTCCAGGCAACGACAGAGCCACACAGTGACACCACCAGCACCGGGCGGCGGCCGACGCGGTCCGACAGCGAACCGAGCAGCGGCGCGAAGACGAACTGCATCGCGGAGTACGAAGCCGCAAGCAGTCCGATAACGAACTCCGTCCCGCCCGGGAACGTGCGCGTGTAGTACGGGAGGATGGGGATGATGATGCCGAAGCCCAGCAGGTCCAGGAAGACGACGAAGAAGACCACAGCGAGGCCACGACGGCGGCGGGACCCGGTAATTCCGGTCCCGGAATCTGTCATACCAGCCTCTGCGTCGGGAAGCCGGATAAGGACGCTGGGGGAACGTGCGCACCGTGCGGACCCCGTCCATGCCGTCCCGTCCCACGCCAGGCCCGATGCGCACGCTTTTTCCCGCTGGGAGCGGTGGCTAGAGACAATGATTTCCGAGGGCTGCGAACAGTGCGCCAAAGGCGGCAAGATGGTGCTGTTCGTCTACGGCTACTGCGACCAGCGAGACTGCTTCTACTGTCCCCTCGGGGAGAACCGCAAGAACGTCACCCAGATGTACGCCAACGAGCGTCCTATCGAGGACGACGCGGACGTCATCGAGGAGGCCAAGCGCATGAGCGCGCTCGGTACGTCGATCACGGGTGGCGAACCCCAGGAAGTGCTCGACCGGACCTGTCACTACCTGGAACTGCTGAAAGACGAGTTCGGCGAGGACCACCACACCCACCTCTACACCGGAATCACGGGCGGGCGCGAGAACATGCGCCGGCTCTCGGAGGCTGGACTCGACGAGATTCGATTCCACCCGCCGCTGGAACAGTGGGGCGACCTCCACGGGACCGAGTGGGAGGACATCCTCTACATCGCCCGCGAGGAGGGGCTGACCCCGGCCTTCGAGATTCCCGGCATCCGCGCCGAGGAGGAGTTCCTCGAGTTCCTCGACGAGGGCGCGGCCGACTTCTGTAACATCAACGAGTTCGAGATGTCCGACGGGAACTACCGCCGGATGCAGGAACAGGGCTTCGAACTGCAGGAGGGACACATGTCCGCCGTCGACGGTTCGAAGGAGGCGATCCTCGACGTGATGGGCGACCACGAGCGGGTCTACTTCTGCACCTCCGTGTTCAAGGACGCCGCCCAGCACCGCAACCGCCTCAAGCGGATGGCGCGCAACCTCCGACGCCCGTTCGACGAGGTGACCGACGACGGCACGCTCGTGTACGGGAAGACGTACACCACCCCCGAGCGCTTCGAGCAGCTTGAGGTCCCGGAGGAGTTCTACTCCGTCAAGTCCGAGCACGTCGAGGTCGCGTGGTGGCTGCTGGAGGAGATGATCGAGGAGGGCGACCTCGACGACGGCGAGGTCGTCGAGCAGTACCCAACCTACGACGGCACCGTCGTCGAGCGGACGCCGGTGGCGTAGCGTCCGGAGCCAGCGGCTTGCGGTCTCGGAGCGTCCGGGGCCAGCGGCTTGCGGTCTCGGAGCGCCCGGGACAGTGACTCGTACTCTCGCACTCTGTGCCGTGAGCGACGCGAGCGCGGCACTCCCCGCTGCAAAAAGCGGTCGGCAAGCTTTACGGGACCCGCGCGAATACCGGGCTGGCATGGGTGGCGAACGTGTCAGTGTCCGGGATGGTGAGCGGGGATGAGTGGCGACGGGAGCGAGGCGCGGCAACTGCTCACGGTAGTCGGCGGTGTCGTCGTCGCGCTGGCCGGCGTCGTGCTGTACGCCCAGTTCGTCTTCTTCGACCTTTCGGTGACCGGGCGGGCGGCGACGTTCGGCATCGCGTTCGTGCTCTCGCTCGTGCTCGCGGCGGCGTCCCCGCTAGACGAGGAGGCCGGACTCCTGGCGGCGCTCGTGCTCGTCGCGTTCGTGGGCTACACCGCCATCGCTTTCGAACTCGACGGGACGGTCGTCAGCGTCCTCGCGGTGGGGTGTCTCGCGCTCCTGATCGTGTTGACGGTCGCGATACAGAACCGGCGACTCGTTCTCGAACCGCGCGTCGGCGCCGTCGTCATCGTCGTCGTCATGCTGGCGCTGGCGGGGGTCGTGGCCGCGGACCTCCAGCCCAACGAGCTCGAGTACGGCGTCTCGCTCGACGACAGCGTCGGCTCCGCGGTCAACACCGACCAGCGGGCCGTGGACGCCACTATCGGGGCGGTAAGCGCCCGAAACACGGGCGAGTCCTTCCGTGAGCGCGTCGACTACCCGGACGCGCGGGCATGTCTCTACACCGGCGGTGGCAACGTCTCCGAACAGGCGGTCAACTACGTGTTCGGGAGCCCGTTCGACTACGACACCGTCGCGCCCGGGAGCACGACCACCGCCGAGATGACGGTCCTGCTCGGGCCGGTCGAACTGTCCGCGTTCACCCCCGACACACCGATCGAGCGCGCGTCGGCGTGTCCCGAATCGAGTGCCGAACCGAAGATTGTGGTCGTCGTCGAAAACGGAACGGCCTGACCGGACCTTCCCGTTCACGCGCCGCCGAAACCCCGCTCCACCTCGCTCCACCCCGCTCCACCCCGCTCCATCCCACACTATTTCCTCCGGGTATCCAGCCGACCCTTCCGCGAGCGCAACCCCTTTGGCCTCGCTCGCACACCGTCGTCCATGACTCGCGCCGCTGTCCAGCTCTACACGCTCCGGAACGTCGACCAGCCCCTGACCGCGGTCCTCGAACGCGTCGCCGACGCCGGCTTCGCGGGCGTCGAGTTCGCCTATCGCGTCACCGAGGCGGACCCCGAGGCCGTCGTCGCCACCCTCGAGGAGACCGGACTCGAGGCCGCGGGCGCCCACGTCGGGATCGACGCCCTCGAGGACGACTTCGCGGAGACGGTCGCGTTCTACGAGAAACTGGGCGTCGAGAACGTCGTCGTTCCCTGGCTCGACGCCGAACATTTCGAGTCCCGCGAGGCCGTCGCCGCAGTCGCGGACCGACTCGAAGCGCTCGACGAGCGCCTCGACGAGCGCGGGATGACGCTACACTACCACAACCACGACCACGAGTACGTCGCACTCGACGGCCCCGGCGACGCCGGCGACGGGACCGGTGGCGCCGTCGAGCGGGGCGAGACCGGCTTTGACGCGTTCGTCGACGCGACCGACTGCGGGATCGAACTCGACCTCGGACTGGCGCTGAACGCCGGCGACGACGTCGTCGCGCGCCTGCGCTCGCTCGGCGACCGGTCCGATCTGGTCCATCTGAAGGACTATGACACCGGGGCCGGCGAGTCCGTCCCCGTCGGCGAAGGTGACCTCGACCTGAACGGCGTCGCGGCCGCCGTCGCCGAAAACGACAGCGACTGGCTGATCTACGAGTACGAGGGCGCCGACCCGCTCGCGTCGCTCGACGACGCGGCCACGCGGACGCGCGACCTCTGTTGACACAGCGGCCCCACAGCGCGTGACTCAGCGGTTCCAGGGCGCCCACTCGGGGTCGATAACCCGATATTCGCGGTCGATGCTGTCGATTTTCGCGATATCCTCGTCGGTCAGATCGAGGGCGGGGGCGGCGAGGTTGTCCCGCAGGTGGGCGGCGCTGCTGGCTTTCGGAACCGCCGCGACGCCGTTCGCGTCGAGCCACGCGAGTGATACCTGCGCCGGCGTGGCGTCGCGGCGCTCGGCCACGTCACGGATCGCGGGCACGTCGAACACCTCGCCCTTGGCGAGCGGCGAGTAGGCGACCAGCCGGTGGCCGTGTTCGTCGGCGTACGCGCGCAACTCCTCCTGCGGACAGAGCGGGTGACACTCCACCTGGTGGGCGGCGACCGGTGCGTCGAGGTGGTCGCGGGCCTCGTCGAGCAGGGCGGGCGTGAAATTCGAGAGGCCGACGCGCTCGACCAGCCCCCGGTCGACGAGTTCGTCGAAGGCCGCGAGCGTCTCCGCGGCGTCGTACGTATCGACCGGCCAGTGGACGTACAGGAGGTCGAGCCGGTCGATCCCCAGCCTGTCGAGACTCGCCTCGGTCGAGGCGATCACGTCCTCGGGCGCGAGGTTCCCGGTGTCGACTTTGGTGGCGACGAGGACGTCCTCGCGCGGGGTGTCGGCGTCGGCCAGCCCCTGCCCGACGTACGTCTCGTTGTCGTAGCCCTGCGCAGTGTCGACGTGGCGGTAGCCGGCGTCGAGGGCGACGCGGACGTGCTCGCGCCACTGCTCGCGATTGTCGTCGGAGTAGGTGCCCAGTCCGATCGGCGGAAGGTCGGTCGACATACCCCGTCGTTGGGCCGGTCGCCCCTTCGGCGTAGCGGTCCCGGAAGCGGACCGACCGTTCGACCGCCGCGGAACGACGAGGCGCCACCAGTCGATCAAACAGTCGCTGTATCCACCCGAAAGCACTTTTCAATCGATTGTCTGGATTGGAGCATGGACGACGACCGACGACGGGTCCTGCGCGCGCTGGCGACCGGGGCGGTCACGACGGCCGGGCTGGCGGGCTGTCTCGGTGCGAACAGTTCCGGCGACGACGGGAGCACGGACCGGCCGACCGAGTCCCCGACGCCCACGCCGGGGGAGACGCCGGCCGTCGCGCACGACACGGCCCGACCGGGCGCGCGAACCGCCGGCGAGACAGACAGCCCCGCGACCACCGACGACACTGCCGGGTCCGCGGCCACCGACGCGGACGGCGAGGGCCGGATCGTTCTCGAACGGATCGACGGGCACCCCTCGGGCACGCTCGCGGTCTACCAGCCGCCGCTTCGGGACCTGCTCCGCGAGGCCGCGACGACCGACAGCGTCGTCTCCGCCGTGGTCGATGCCTCGGTGGACAACCCGCAACCGGTGCTCCCGGCGTTCGACGCGGTCGAACTCGTCGACGAGGCCGGAACGGCGAGCGGCGTCTACGCGGTCAGCGTCGAAGCGGGGACGCACTACAACATGGTGGTCAAAGCCGACTCGGTCACCTACTACGACGGCGAGGCGAGGGGCCTGTCGACGCTCTCGACCGAGCGGCGCGCGTTCCTGCGGAAAGCTATCCGCGGCGAGCGGGTGAGCGTCTTTCCCGAGACGGAGCGCGGCGCGTGGGTCCGGGACGAGGTCTTCGGCCACGCGTTCGAGCACGACGGGACGGTCTACCGGTTTCACGAGTGGTCGGCCACCGACGCCGCCTTCTTCAGCCCGGACGCGTGGTACCGGCTCGAACTCACCCCGACCGACGACCCCGTGAGCGAGCCAGTCAGACTGCGACTCGACGCGCTCGACGACGCCGTTCGGGAGCCGCTCCACTCTGTCGTCAATAGCAGCGTCCACCGCCGCCCGCGCAAGCGGATCACGAGCGACCCCGGTGCCGCCACCGAAGCGGTCGCGGCCTTCGCCGACCGCACCGACGGCCTCCTGATCCACGTCGGCGCGCTCGCGCTGCGCATCGAGTGATTTGGGGGCGGTTCGAGCGAGGCGTGGTTCGAGCGAAGCGAGAACCACGAAAGCGAACGGCGACGCCGTGAGCAGGGGGCG
>ENA-ORCO01000986-ORCO01000986.1-marine-metagenome-genome-assembly--contig:-NODE-986-length-10592-cov-2.612078_pt1 | contig 10592 bp, 12 predicted proteins | sample MGYA00248633_ERZ508508 | MGnify/ENA primary metagenome ERZ508508 (study PRJEB26179, sample SAMN06268845) | marine metagenome | isolation source: A23 P1 aerobic enrichment on pine of planktonic cells taken...
GACGACCTCGTCGTCGGCCTCGGCTGGCTCCGCAATGGCGCCGGCGCCGTCCGCCGAGGGGGTCGGGTTCGCCCTCGACGAGGCCGGCGTGCCGGTCGACGAGGTCGGTTGTTCGTCCGACGGAGTCGGCGATGGCGTCGCGTCATCCAGGACGACGCCCTCGTCGCCGTCGCCGCTGGTCGAGCTCCCGCCGGCGGAGCCGCCCATGTTCGTCTGGGTGGCAACGTCGCCGTCGGGGCCACGGCCGAACAGGCCGACGGCGCCGAACCCGGACGTCGGGGTGCTACCGTCGGTGGTGTCGCTAATGATCCGGAGGCGCCCCTCCTTCGTGATCTCCATGCGGGCGGTCCCGCCGGGATCGTTGCGGAGTTTGACCGTGGCGATCGCGAGGAACATACACCAGAAGGTCGTCAGCGTGCCGACGCCGTAGGTCAGGGTCGTCGCGATGGCGAGCGTCGAATCTGTCGCCAGCCACTGGTAGGGATAGGCGTAGACGAAGAGGGCGACGCCGAAGACCGCCAGGCTGGCGCCGATGGAGGCCGCCGCGCGCGTGGCTCGGCTCGCCGGCAGGACGGCGAAGATGCCCACGAAGAAGGCGGGCAAGCCGACGCCCGCCAGGACCCCGGCGAGTTCGCGCGCCTCGAAGACCGAGAGGCCGAGGGCGCTTCCGAGGGCCGTCGTCGCGACGGGGATCGCGCCGATGACCATCAGGGCGCCGACGGCGTAGAGGGCCGTGCCGAACCGGCGCCGGCGTCCGCCCGCGACGGTTCGGGCCCCGCTGTCGTACGCGTCCGTGAGACTGGTCATGTCGCACGGTTCGCGGGTCCGACACAAAAGGCTGCGTCAGACGGCCGTCGGACGGCGGTCTACGGCCCGCACTCGGCGGGTGACGGGGCGCACGCCAAGCCGAAAGCACTAATCGGTGTGCGAGTCAAGCGGGCGGTATGAGCGACGACGACAACGGTGAGGACGAGGCGGCCCCCGCCGTCGAACTCGGCGAGGGGCCGGAGGTCGAGGGTGCGCCGCTGGCCCGCATCGCCGCGCGGTTGATGTGGGGCAGCGAGAAGAGCGCCATCGTGGCCCGCGAGGGCGACGCCGAGATCCGCACGCCCGAGGGTCCGCGCGAACTCGGCGACGTGCTGGACGAGGTCGATGAGACGTACTTCGCGACGCGCCAGGAGTTCGTCGACTCCGTCGAGGGCGTCGTCGGCGAACACCCAGCCGACGAAGACGACGACCAGCGCCGTTCCGAGGGGGAGTAACACGTCGCTGGCGACCGTGTCGAAGACGCCCAGCGTGTCCCTGCTCCACGCGGAGGGGATGCCGAGGAGGAAGACGACGGCGCCGATGGCGGTCGTAACTCGCGCACGGGAGTGCTCGGTGTTGTCCACGAAGTAGGCGGCGACCACCTCCAGCAGACTGATCGCCGATGAGAGCGCCGCCAGCGCGACGATAGCGAAGAACAGAATCCCGACGAGACGCCCCGCGGGCACCTGCTCGAAGACCGTCGCCATGCTGATGAAAATCGCCCCGGCCCCCGCCTCGCCGTAGTCGACGCCTTGTGCGGCCAAGAGCGGGAAGACGACTAAGCCCGCGAGGACGCCGACGACGGTGTTGAGCAAGGCGATCGAGAGGCCGTCGTAGCCGAGATTGTCGTCGCTGCCGAGGTAGGAGGCGTAGGTGATCATCACACCCATACCGAGCGAGAGCGAGAACAGCGCCTGTCCGACGGCCGCGGGCGCGACGGTGCCGATGTTCTCGATCAGCGTGCCGAAGTCGGGGCTGAGATAGAAGTCATAGCCCGCGCTGGCACCGCCGAGGGTGCTCCCCCACGCGGCGAGGCCGACCATCAGCACCACGATGGAGGGGACCATCAGTTTCGCGCTCCACTCGATACCGCGTTCGATGCCGAAGGCGACGATGCCGACCGTGATCGCCATAAAGAGCACGTGGAACGCGACGGCCTCCGGCCCGGTCAAGATGGCCCCGAAGTAGCCGCTGGCGTCACCGAAGTACGCCCCCGTGGCGCTGCCGGCGATGTAGCGCAGGACCCACCCGCCGACGACGCTGTAGTACGAGAGGATCCAGAAGCCGGTCGCCACGCCGAGCAGGCCGATGACCCGCCAGGCGGGGTAGCCGATGGCCTCGAACGCCCCGATGACGTTGCGCCTGGCCCGCCGCCCGACGGCGAACTCCGCGAGCATCGCCGGGAGGCCGATTGCGACCGCGGCGACGAGGTAGACGACGAGGAACATCGCGCCGCCGTTCTCGGCGGTGACGTAGGGGAACCGCCAGACGTTCCCCAGCCCGACCGCGCTCCCGACCGCCGCCAAGATGAACCCGACTCTCGACGCCCAGGTTTCGCGCGCGTCCATACCCCGGCTACCGGCGCTCGAAAGTTAAGCGACGGGGCGAACTGCGTCGTTTCGTAGTCCTCGGTCAGTACGTCTCGACCGCGACGTCCGGCAGGCGCTCGAAGTCGTCGACGTTTCGCGTCAGTACCGGTTCGTCGACGACCGCTGCCGTCGCACCGATTATCACGTCCCCATCCGCAACTGGGGCGCCCTCGCTCGCCAGTTGTCCGGCCATCCGCCCGGCCTTCCGCATCACTGCCGTATCGGCTGGATGGACTGGCTTCGACGCGAGGACAGTCTCGATCTTCTCGCGCTCCGCCGCCGTGTCCGCGACCCGCCCGACCCCGTAGTAGAGTTCGAACAGCGTCATCGCGGAGATCCGTTGCTGGACAAGGTCGGTTTCGAGGCGGCGTGCGGTCTCGACCGCGCCGTCGTCGCCGTTCAACAGATCGACGAGGAAGGCGGTGTCGAGCAGCACGTCACGCCTCCCGCAGTTCGTCGGCGACACCGTCGAGTTCTCCCCGACGGCGCTCCCGGCGCTCCTCGACAGCCGATCGCAGTTCGTCGGCCTCCTCGTCGGAGAGCAGTCCCGCGAGTTCGAGAAGCGAGCGCTCGCCCGCGAGGCGCATGACGACATCCGAGAACGTCTCGTCCTCGCGCTTGTGCGCGGCGAGGCGGTCGTAGGCCTCCTCGGAGAGCCGGATGCTCTTCGACATGTGCATACAGTCGTATGCAGCGTCAAAAGGCCTTTCGCCGGCGCGTCGTGCCGCGACGCCGCGTCACTCGCCGGCCATCGAGCGGTGCTACTCCCCGGCCATCGAGCGATGCTGGTCGCGCAGGCCCTGCAGGTAGCCGATGGCCCAGAGGCGGCCCTTGTCGTGATACCCCGGCGAGGCGTTGTCCTCGCCGGCCATCGTCGGGCAGTGATCCGGGCGTAGCGGGCCATCGTATCCGATCTCCTCGTACGCGCGGATGCACGCGCCCAGGTCCGTCGGGCCCTCGTTGTGCCAGACCTCGGTAAAGTCGTCGGCAGTGCCCTCGACATCGCGGACGTGGACGAAGTGGATCCGCTCGTCGAACTCCCGGATCGCGGCGGGGATGTCAGCGCCCATCGCCGCGAAGTTGCCCTGACAGAGCGTGATGCCGTTGTGCTCGGAGTCGTACAGATCCAGTACGCGGCGGTAGTTCTCGACGCTCGTGATTATCCGGTCGACGCCGCGGATGGGGCCGCGGGGCGGGTCGTCGGGGTGGAGCGCGAGTTTCACGCCCGCCTCCTCCGCGACGGGGACGACCTCCTCGAGGAAGTATTCGAGGTTGTCCCACAGTTCTTCTTCGCTCGCGCCCGCGAGGTCGGGCCCGCGTTGCATCTGTGCGTCGTCGTAGCGGGTGACGAGCGACCCGCCGCGACCCCGAACCGAGCGGGAGGTCCGGAGGACCTTCAGCGGCGCCATCCAGACGTAACACCAGACATCGATTCCCACTCGGCCCATGTTCCGCAGGAGCGTCTTGACCGTCTCGATCTGCTCGTCACGGCCCTCGCGCCCGAGGATGGCGTCGTCAAGCGGCGGGCGGTCCTCGATGACGTCGAGTTCGAGGCCGGCGTCGGCGAAGCGGTTTTTCTGTTCGAGCAGGGGTTCGAACGCCCAGGGCTCGCCCGGGCCGTCCCGGGGCATCCCCGAGACGGCGTGGGTGACGCCCATCTGTTTCGCGAGGTCCCACCGCTCGGTGGGCTCGGTCGACATGAACAGCGAGTAGTCCATGGCCCAGTCCGGGAGCGCCGCCCCCATTCAGCTACCGGAACCAGAACCCCCCTCCGGTTCTGAACGGAGAGGGTCGCGTCGACAGGGTCTCTCGAATCAGTCCCAGACGACGGGGACACCCTTCTCGCCGATCTCGGTGTCCGTCGTGATGACCGCCTCCGTCTCCCTGGATCGATGACTGGCGACGACCATCGCGTCGTGAAGCGAAAACGTCCCGCGAGCGCGGGCGACGTGTTGCAGGTCGTCCGTCGTCGTTTCGACGAGGACGACGGGGAGGAAACTTCGGAGGCCGGCGACCACGTCCTCGGCCGACCCCGAAAGCTCGACGCCCTTGGACGGGTGCCCCTTCTGTATCCGATAGAGAGCCTCGGACGCGGCGATAGCCGGGAGTTCGATGACTGCCTCGCCACGTTCGGCGAGCGAGTAGAGGCGGTCGGCTTCACGTCCGAGTTCGCCGACGAGATACCGAATGAATCCCACCGCGTCGGTCGTGTACTGTTTCATACGTCCCAGTCGTCGCGCTGTTTCTCGCGGATGTCACCGGTCACCGATTCTGCCAGTTCTCGACGCTCGTCCGCGTCGAGTCCCTCGGCCAGCATTCCGCGACCGGAGTCGGTATCCGCGCGGATCAGCCGTAACCCGTCTTCCGTATCGATCCAGATCACTTCGTCTCCGGGGTCGATACCGTACTTTTCGCGAAACTCCTTCGGGATCGTCGTCTGTCCCTTGTCGGTGACGCGCGTGCTCTTGCTCATACCGGATCCAGTCCGTGTAAGAACTAAGTTCTTACTCCGCTTCCTCGTAGTCGTCGAGCGAACGCTGTCTCCGGCCCGCGCGCTCGGACTCGGGGACGTTGGTGACGAGCACCTCGTCGACGGCGTCGCGGCCGGTTTCGTCGCTGTTGATGGCGCGGGTGGCGCTGACCCGCGAGACGGCGAACCCGGCGTCGGCGTAGCGGTCGTAGGTGACGCCGCTGTTGCTGAGGACGACGTGGACGCCGCGGTCATCGAGGCGGCAGACGGCGTCGAGCAGGCGCTCCTGGTCGTCGCGGTCGAACCCGCCGGCGCTGTACTCCGCGAAGTCGGCCGTCGCGCTCATCGGTTCGTAGGGCGGGTCGCAGTAGACCAGGTCGCCGGCCCCGGCCTCGGCGAGCACATCCGCGAAATCGGCGTTGTCCAGGGTCGCGGGTTCGAGGACGCGACTCGCCGCGCGGATCCGGTCGGCCTGCACCCAGTCGGGGTCGGCGTACCGCCCGATGGGGACGTTGAACCCGCCAGCGCTGTTCTCGCGGTAGAGCCCGTTGTAACAGGTGCGGTTCAGGTAGAGAAGCAGCGCCGCCTCCTCCAGTCGGTCGGCGGCCGACGCCGGCCAGTTCGTGTCGGCCCCGGATGGGTCATCGCCCCCGCCGGTCGCGTCGGCCCCCGTCCCCTCGCCACCCGCGTCGGCCCCCGTCCCCTCGCCACCCGCGTCGGCCCCCGTCCCCTCGCGTCCGCCGTAGGCACGACGGTTGAACCGCGCGCGTTGCTGGTAGTAGTACTGTTCGACCGGGGCGCCGTTCCGGTCGGTCTCCGAAAATTCGAGGTCGGGGTCCGGATCGCTCTCGGGGTCGCGAAACTCCCGCAGGCAGTCGATCAGGGCTTCCGGGCTGTCACGGACCTGCTCGTAGAAGGTGACCAGTCGCGGGTTGGCGTCGTTGACCGTCGCGCGGGCGGGTTCGAGGTTGAAGAAGACGGCGCCGCCGCCGAGAAACGGCTCGAAATAGCGGTCGTAGTCGGCGGGAAAGCGGGCGTAGATGTCGTCGAGGAGCTGGCGCTTGCCGCCCGCCCACTTGAGAACCGGCTTCGCCATACCGTTGGTGGCCCGCTCGCACCCCTTAACGATGCTGAAGCGGGACAGTTCGGCGGGCGGGGGCTCGCGACGCCGAAGGTTATATCCGTTTAGTTGCTGGATAGTGACACATGGCGACACAGAATAGTGCGCAGGCATCGCGCGGTGGGTGGGGTATCCGGTGGTATCACGTCGGATACGGCCTCGCGTTCGGGCTCGGGGCGGCGCTGCTCCCGCCCGCCGGGACGGTGACGATAGCGGGCTGGATCGGGAGCGCGCTCGGCGCGATGGTCGCCGGGTTGCTCGTCGCGGGCGTCGTCGTCGCGGCGCTCCGCGTCGGGGAAGACTGGCGGCCAGCGGCCGTGGCCGACCCGGAGATACCGGAAAGCGGGACACGCTACGCGGTTTTCATCGCGACGGCGCTGCAGCTGTTCGCGTTCGGGCTTGGAATATCGGTCGACCTCAACCCCGACGGCATGCTGTACGTGGTCGGGCCGGTCAACCTGCTGATCGCCGGCGCTATCGCGCTGGACGTCACCGCGCTCCGCAAGCGCGGCATCCGATGGGACACGTCCGGCTACGCCTACGCCGCGGCGGCGCTCCTGGCGGGCGTCCTCGCCGGCCTGGTCTACTGGCGGGCGCGGGGCCGCAAGCGCGCCGAATACGCGCCACAGGGCGCTCGCGGCGGCCAGGGCGGACAGGGCGGTCCGCCCGGCGGCCAGCCCGGGAACGGACGCCGCCAGCAGGGCCAGCGCCGCCAGCAGGGCCAGCAACGACAGGGCAACCGCGGACAGCAGGGCGGTCAGCCGCAACAGGGCGGCCAAGGACAGGCACCGAATCAGCGGGGTCAACCCCGGCAGGGCGGCCAGGGACGGACCCGGGCCCAGCAGAGCGGTCAACCCCGGCAGGGTGGGCAGGGCCAGCCCCAGCAGGGTGGGCAGGGCCAGCCCCAGCAGGGCGGCCAGCCTCAGCAAAACGGCCGACCGCAGCAGGGAAGCCGGTCCCGACAGGGTAGTCGCGGCACCCAGCCGCGGAACAGACAGCCCCAGCACGGAGGACAGGGACGTGGCGAGGATGCCGGTCCACAGCAGGAGGGGCGACAGCCCGACGGCGAGCGCGGCCAGTCACCGCGGACCGACCGCGGCCAGCCCACACCGAGCGAGTCCGACGACGGCGAGGGTGATTCACCGTCGGACGGCGGCCGCGAGAACCGCGAGAGCGAGTCCGGACCGGACAGACAGTCCGCGGACGGCGACGTCGACGCGGCGACCGACGCGGAAGACAGCGGCGAGACGACCGAATCGGCAGGCGGCGACGATGCAAGTGACCAGAGAAGCGACGACGACGCGACCGACCCGAAGGGCGACGACGCGGACGACGACCCGGCCAACGGAGGGCAGCGATGACGCCTGACGCCGGCGAGTTCGAGCGAGCGGAGGCGAACAAATATATGATAGTTCACCGTACACGACAGCTATGAGTGGAACGGACGACGATCGACTGCGGACCGGGCGGATTGTGGCCGTGTTGGGCATCTGTCTCGCGATCCTGATCTCGGCAGGGCCGGTGTACGCGGGGACGCTCGGCGCGGGGCCCGCACAGACCGATCCGGCGGACGCGTGCCCCGGCGTCGACCTCGACGTCGAGGCCGAACTCGGCGACCTCGTCGGTGAGACGGCCGACTCGCTGCCCGACGTGGCGAACGACGCCGTCGTCGGCGAGCGCATCTCGGCGCGGGTGGGCGACACCCGCTTCGGCGTCGTGGTCAACGACGAAGGCGAAGTCACCGAGACCACGCGGGGACGGCTCGACGACCCGACGTTGCGGGCCCGAACGGACTGCGAGACGGTCCAGCGCATCGCCAACGCGGAGGACAAGCGCGCGACGGCCCGGCGCGCGATAAGCACCGGTGACATCACCTGGGAAGGCGTCGGCGGCGTGAAGAACGTCCAGGTCGCCTTCGGGAGCAAGGCCGTTCAGGTCTACGACATCATCGACTCATCGAACTCGACGGGCAACACCGGCGACGCGGTCGACGGCTTCTCGAAGGGGCTGGGCGACAGCCTCTCATGGCCGGCCGAGGCCCTCTGAAACCGGCAGCGGATCGCCGCGAACGGTCCTTTTCCGGCCGAGAACGACCCCGTTTCCGTCGGTGGCTGGCGTGGCGTAAGTTTTAATTAAATGTGTTAAGCTATCCCACGTAAGGCAGCCGGGGGTCGAGCGCGGGTGTGCCGACGGCGTGGGCCGATGGGGTCGGCCCGGGACGCTGACAGGCGAACGCGACACCGCCCGGCGGGGTGTATCGATGGATTCACGCAGACCGCCGTCGCGGGTGTCGGGGCCGGCCGACAGAGCGCAGTCGGTGTTCGACTACGCCATCGGCGTCAGCCTGTTCATCGTCGTGGTGGTCGGCGTCATCGCGTTCGTCCCCGTCGCCTTCTCGGCGCTCAACGACACCGGCGGCGTCTCCAGTGGGGACGAACTCGTCGCCGACCGGGCGGCCGACAACCTCGTCGAGTCGGCGTTCGCGAGTTCGACGAGCGGGCACCTGGACCCCGAGTGTGTCGCCGCGTACTTCGACGGGACGACCGACTGTGGCTTCCGGAGCGGTACCACCCTCGCGCCCGACGCGGGCGTCGCCGCACACCATCCGATCAACGTGACAGTCGAAGCCGACATCAACCAGACCGACGACAAGCGCGAGGCCCTGTGCTGGGACCGGGACGCCGGCGAACTCGAGACGGTCGCGAGTGGCGCCTGCGGGGGGAGCGCGGACGTGCGACTCGCGGCCGGGCCGGACCCGACGGAAAACGAGAACTTCGTGACCGTCAGCCGGTCGGCGACCCTCGCCGGGGAGGAGGTGTACGTCCTTGTCAGGTCCTGGTAAACGCCCCGGCGGGGACGACAGGAGCAGTGCCGCCCGTGGGCGACCCGACCGACCGGGCGAGCGAGCGCAGGTGTTCACGCTCGAAGGGGTCCTCGCGGCCGTCATCGTCATCGTGGCGCTCGTCTTCGCGCTTCAGACGGTCGTCGTGACGCCGGCGACCAGCGGCGATTCGTCGGCGGCGGCCGAATCACAGGAAGTAGACAGCGCGCTCAAGAGCGCGGCCGCCAACGGCCAACTCAAGCGAGCGACGCTGTTCTGGGACCGTGACACGGCCGACATCACGAGGTTCCACGGCGCGTCGGAGTTCAGGTACTACACGCGCGAGCGGTTCCAATCGGGCGATTATCCGGCGTTCCTGATCGCGCTCGACGACCGGTTCGGGTCGACGACGTCGATGACCATCACCGTCCACTACCGCGACGGGAGCGGTGACATGACGAGTCAACTGCTGGTCGACGGCGGCGCGCCCGGCGCGGGGGCCGTCCGCGCGTCGACGACGGTGACGCTGTTCGACAGCGACCAGATCGTCGACGACGGCGGGAAGCCGACGGGGACGACGCTCGAAGACCTGCAGACGAACTCGAGTGCGCGCTTTTACGCACCCGACGTTTCGGGGAGTGACGTGTACAACGTCCTCGAAGTGGAGGTGATCGTATGGTAGCGCGAGGGCCCGCGGGCCGGGGACGACCGCGAGATTCCCGGCGGCAGTCGCGACCACAGGGGACCCGAGGACAGTTTCGACTGCAAGGGTCCCGGGGACAGCTACTGCTGGCCGGCGCGTTCGTCCTCGCGGTCGGGCTGATCTCGCTGACGTTCGTCCTCAACGCGAGCGTCCACACGAACACGCTGGCCGAGTCCGAGACGGGTGCCGTCCGTGGCGGTGACGCGGTCACGGCGCGCGAAGCCGCGAGGGGCGACGTAGGAGCGCTCCTCGGGACGGTGAACCGCGAACACGACAGCGACTACGTCCAGGCGTTCAGGGACGGCCTGCCCGCGCTCGCGAGGGGGATCCGCGACCACCGCGCCAAGCGGGGTCGGTTGGTCAACGCCACGCTCCCGTCATCGCCGTTCACGAACGGGACGCTCGTCAAGCAGACAGCGGAGAACGGATCCAGCGATTACTTCGCGAAGCGAAATACGTCGACCGGGTCGTTGATAGGAAACCGAACGATCATGGAAGGAACGAGGGTCCGAAATGCGACGTTCGTAATCACCAACTCATCTGGCTCCGATTCCCCGTTCGTAATCGGCTTCGACCCCGCTACTAGTTCCCGAGACGCGTGGGAACTGCACGTATACAACGGAAGCCGCGGCTGGACGCTGGAGGTGTTCAACGGCGGGTCCAGGGTAGGAGGACCGTGTCGTCCCCCCGAGGCACGCGACAGTGTGGAGCTGAATATTGCACCCGCGACGTTCGGCTCCGACTACTGTCATGCACTGTCACAGCTCAACCCCGGGAGCCCCTACAACGTGACCTTCGGGAACGGAAACGAATCCAAAGGTCGGTTCTGGATGGTGGCGAAAGACGACATCACGGGGTTCCCGTCCTGTCCAAGTCCCGGGAATATCTGCCAGGATGACGCACTGTACGGCGTCGACGTGGCGTTCGAATACCGCTCCTCGACGGTCGACTACGAGACGACGCTGGTCGTCACGCCGGGGGAGATATGACCCGCGCGAGTTCCGACCGCGCCGTCTCGTCGGCGGTCACGTACAGCCTGATCGTCGTCATCACGCTGACGCTGACGACGGGGCTGGTCGTCG
>ENA-ORCO01000988-ORCO01000988.1-marine-metagenome-genome-assembly--contig:-NODE-988-length-10576-cov-6.445281_pt1 | contig 10576 bp, 11 predicted proteins | sample MGYA00248633_ERZ508508 | MGnify/ENA primary metagenome ERZ508508 (study PRJEB26179, sample SAMN06268845) | marine metagenome | isolation source: A23 P1 aerobic enrichment on pine of planktonic cells taken...
CCCACGTCTCGCCGTACTCGCGCGTCATGACGAGAGCTCTCTCTCGCTCGCGTCGCCGTCCGATGACGGTTCCCCCGGTCGGCACTGGTCGATTGCGCGCGCCACGGCGACGGGAAACGGGGTCAATTCGACCGGAACGATATCTCGAATCCGATCGTCCTCGACTATCACGGTGTTCCGGAGTCCCTCGACCAGCGAGCGGGCCAAGTAGGGATTCACGTCGGTGACAAATCGGAGCCACGCCGCAGAGAGGTCCGGACTCAACACCGGCGCTCTGAGAATTCGCAGGCGGTGGCCGAGCTGTCGGCGAGTCGTCCGGAGTATCTCGGCGTACGTCAACACGTCCGGCCCGCCGATCTCGTAGATGCCGCCGTCGTAGGTGTCGTCTTCGATCGCGTCGGCGAGCATCGGGGTCAGATCGCCGATCCAGATGGGCTGGAACCGGGTCTTGCCACCGCCGGGCAGGGGGGTCAGATACGGCGGCGCGAGCTTCTTCGTGAACGGAACGAACTCGCCACCCTCACCGAAGATCACCGACGGGCGGAAGATCACGTAACGCAACGAGGACGACTTGACGATCTCTTCGGCCTCTCCCTTGGCACGGATGTACGCCGTCGGGCCGTTCGGATCGGCGCCTAACGCACTCATCTGGACGATCTTCTCCACTCCCATCTCCTCGGCCGCGTCTACGACGTTCTCGGTCCCCTGCCGGTGGATGCGGTCGTGCATCTCGTCACCGCCGGTGGGTTTGAACAGCGGTGAGAGCGCGACCAGATTGACGACGGCGTCCATCCCGCGCATGGGCTCGATCAGTGAGTCGTAGGCCGTCACGTCGCCCATCGCCTTCTCGACGCCGCCCGGTAGATCACCCTCGCTCGGTCGCCTGGAGAGCGCGGTCACCGAGTGGCCCCGCGATTTCAGCTCGCGGCACAGATGTCGGCCGACGAACCCGCTACCGCCGGTTACCAGAATCCTCATAGCCTATACATTTCCGCGAATCGACCTAAAGCTAACGCGCTGTGAACCGTTCACACGGCGGATGTTGCTCGCTCGCCCGCTCTCTCGCACTCGTATCAGAAATAAAATAGGACCGGTTCGACGGCCGGCGCGAAGCGGACCCGGACGGTTAAATCGCCGCCGCGGTATCACTCCAGTATGCTCCTCACGCTGGAGGGTCTCGACGGTAGCGGCAAGACGACCGCCTGGCGGGCGCTTCGCGACCGCTACCCGTCCGCGGTGTTCACTCGCGAGCCCACCGATTCGTGGTACGGCGAGGCCGTCGATCGCTCGATCCACGCCGACGACGCCGACCCGCTGGCGGAACTGTTCCTCTACACCGCCGATCACGCCGACCACCTCTCTCGTGTCGTCAGGCCGGCGCTCGCCGACGGTTCACTCGTCGTCTCCGACCGCTACTCCGACTCCCGCATCGCGTACCAGGCTGCGACGCTCGTCGACTCGCCCATCGACGACCCGTTCGACTACATCCGATCGATTCACGACCCCTTCTCCCGGTCGCCCGACGCGACGCTGTACTTCGATATCGATCCCGAGACGGCCGCGGAGCGAAGCGGTGGGACGAACAAGTTCGAGCGCGTCGACCACCTCAGCGAGGTTCGCGAGCAGTACGAACGCCTGCTCGCCGCCGATCCTGATCGGTTCGTTCGGATCGACGCCGCGCAGTCACGGGCGGCCGTCCTCGACGACGTGCTCGCCGCCGTCGAGCGGCTGGTCGACTCCACTCGCGACTGAGACTGTTTGCCAGCCGGTCACAGGACGGCGTGCGATCGGCTGTGCGCCGACTTTCAATCGCCACCATCGCGCGCCGTCTCGGGCAGCTCGTACTCGTCCGGAGCGGGGACGTACAGCACGTCGATGGTCACGCCGAGCGCCAGCGGCAGCGCAACCATCAGCCCCAGGACGGCTCCGGTGCTCCCGAGGTCGACGCCGACACCGAGACTGAACGCGACGATGGTCGTCACGACGAGGACGACGGGCGCCAGCAACGCCGTGTAGACGACCGTCCCCCACCGCGTCTTGAGCTGGAGGCGGAAAAACCGGGTCAGGACCGCGGCGATGACGGTGTTGCCCGCGAAGACGACGGCCATCAGGGCGAAATCCAGAATCGTCGCCATAGGGGACGAAGGAACTCGACCGGCTTTGCCCTGTCGCCTTACCGGCCGCCCGCCTGCCGAGCCCGGTCGACCAGTCCCGCGACCGGGTCCACGTACTCGTAGCCGGGGATGAGCCCCTGCACGTACGTCCCCTCGACGTAGTTGACGAGTGCGGCCGCATCGTCGACGCCGCGACGCTCGTTGATGTCGGTGAACGTGAACGTCACGACGATTTCGTCAGCGGTCAGATCGACCGCCGGATCGATGTCGTGCTCCCCGCGGACGGCGCCATCCGCGTCGGCCACACGGAGTTCGAACGTCTCCAGCCACCCCTCTTCGACCACCGCGGCCACGTCGCTCTCGACGGCCGCCGAGAGCGACGGCGCGCGAACCCGAACCACGTACTCGATCCGCCCGTCCCGTTCCGTCGCCTCGACGATGGCGTCGAAGGTGGTCGTCGTCGTCTCGAAGCGGCCCTCGTCGACGCGGTCGAACGAATCGTGATCGCGGAAGGCGCGCGCGACCCGTCCGGATGTCTCGGTCATGCCACTACGCACGTCCCGGGCGGCCAAAAGCCCCTCGCGTTCGCCGGACACCCGCTTTCGGCATCCCCGCCATCCTGCCGACGGCGGCACTCTTAAGTTTCTCCCTCCGTTTGTACTACGTGACGCTTCGTCTGGAGGGCCGAAGCGTCAGCGGGGACCAATTCAGGGCGGCAAGCGATCGTACGGGCACCTTTTTCCCGTACGCTCGCTTTTCGCTTTCGACGTAATCAATCGCGAGCCAGCGGCGCGTGTGTTCGGTACTCGCCGGAGGGATTCGAACCGGACAGAGACCTATCCACTCCCTGCTTCGACTCCCCTGGACACACTGCACGCTCCTCACGGTCGGTGGACGGGGGTGCGAGGGAGGGGATTCGAACCACGGTCGGACGTACTCGCTCACTCCGTTCGCTGCGTGTCCTCTCTGCTTCGACTCCCCTGGATACACTGCACGCTCCTCACGTTCGTTCGGAGCGGCAGTGCGAGGGAGGGGATTCGAACCCCCGAACTCCTACGAGAGCGGGTCTTAAGCCCGCCGCCTTTGGCCTGGCTCGGCCACCCTCGCCCGGCTATCCGTTTCCCGGTCCGCCGCAAGTGGCTTTCGGTCCGGGGAGCCGCTACGACTGCTCGTTCTCGCCCGTCTGGAAGTCGACCGACGCACCGAGAATTTCCGCGAGCGACTCCACGGTCTTCCGGAGCTCCTGAATCTGCCGCTGTTGCCGGTCGAGACCGTCCGCCAGTTCGTCGACCGACGTCTCCAGATCGGCTAGGTCGTCGCGGAGTTCGTCCGGCACCTCCTCCGCGAGACGACCGACGGTTTCGCGCACCTCATCGGCTTCTTCGGTCGACACCAGCCCGTGATCCGACGGGTTCGTGAGCATCCGACGGTGCGACAGGATCGCCTCCGAGACGCTCTCGCTCCCGTCGGGCAACGCGATGGTCAGCGGTTCGGCCCCCGAGACAGCCGTCTCGACGGCCGCCCGTTCGTCGGCCGTCTTCGCCTCCGCGGCCCGTTCGTCGGCCGTCTTCGCCTCCGCCGCTCCTTCCGTCTCCGTGCTCTGCTCTGCCGGATCGATTTTCATATCTCGACCGTGGGACCGTCAGCTGATAAATTATTGTCAGACAATGATAAGATGAGTGGTAGTTAGGGTGTTCGTAGGGATTATGGTACCTGTCCACAGATTCTCGCCGGACCGGTCCGGCGAGAACCTCTGATGACTTCCGACGATCCGTCTCAGTACCACGTCTCGACGCGCCGGTCGAACGCGGTGGCGAGTCGCTCCGTGACTGGGCCACTCCCCACGGCGACGCCGTCGAGGGTGTCGACGGGCCGGACCTCCCACGTCGTGTTCGTCAGGAACGCCTCGTCGGCCCGGCGGACCGCCTCCACGTCGTACGCCCCCATCTCGACGGGGATACCGCAGTCGGCCGCCAGTTCGAGGACGACTGCCCGTGTCACGCCCGGCAGGATCGGTCCCGCGAGCGACGGCGTCTTGAGCGTCCCGTCGTCGACGAAGAAGATATTGCTCGTCGCCCCTTCCGCGACGGCGCCGTCCACGTCGCGGACGAGCGCCTCGTCGGCGCCGGTCCCGCGAAGTTCGAGACGGGCCAGAATGCCATCGAGATAGTTGTGCGTCTTGGCATCGGCGGGCATCGCGGCCGACGGAATCCGGCGGTGGTCGACGGTCCGAACCTCGGCCGGGGCATCCCACACATCCTCGCCGTCCACGCCGCCTCGTGGGAGCGGTTTGACGATGATCACCACCGACGGGGTCACCTCCTCGGCCGGCGTCAGTTTCCCGGGCTGGACGCCCCGCGTGACCGACACGCGGACGTACGCGTCCGAGAGGCCGTTCGCGTCGAGTGTCGCCGCCACCCGGTCGTGGAGATCGTCGGGTACGGCGTCGCCCATTCCCAGCGTCTCGCAGGTGCTCACGAGGCGGTCGAGGTGTGCGTCCCGCTCGAACACCGTCCCACCGTAGGTGCGACACGTCTCGAAGGCGGCGTCGCCGTACAGGAAGCCGCGATCCTCGACGCGCACCGTCGCCTCCTCGGCGGGCACCAGCCGTCCGTTCACGTGGTACTGCATAGGTTGAGGAAGTTCCGGACGAGCCGTTTCCCGTCGTCCGTCAAGATGCTTTCGGGGTGGAACTGGACGCCGACGTGGGGCTTGTGGCGGTGGCGAACACCCATCACGATCCCGTTCTCGTCGTCGGTGTGAGCCGTCTCCTCTAGCACGTCGGGCACGTCGTCGCGCTCGACTGCCAGCGAGTGGTACCGTCCCACGTCGATCCGGTCGGGCAGACCGGCGAACACCCCTCGACCATCGTGGTGGACTGCCGAGCGCTTACCGTGGACCACCTCCGGCGCGTGCCCCACCCTCGCGCCGTGGACCGCACACAGCGCCTGGTGGCCGAGACACACGCCGAGCGTGGGGTACGCCAGGTCGGCGAAGATGGGCATGGACACGCCCGCATCCTGCGGGGTACCGGGTCCCGGCGAGACGACGATGCCGTCCGGGTCCAGCTCCCGGATTCCGGCGATGTCGACGGCGTCGTTTCGCCGGACGATCACCTCCTCTGCGGCCTCGCCGACGTACTGGACGAGGTTGTACGCGAAGGAGTCGTAGTTGTCGACGACCAGTACCCGGCTCACTGTCCCGTCACCTCCATCTCCGCCTCGTCGCCCAGGGCAGTGTCGACGGCGTTCACCAGCGCCCGTGCCTTCGCCAGCGTCTCGTCGTACTCGTGGTCGGGCACCGAGTCGTGGACGACGCCGCCGCCCGCTCGGAGGTGGTACTCGTCGCCGTAGCGGACCAGCGTGCGGATGATGATGTTGAGCGTCGCGCGACCGTCGAAACCGATCGCCGCCATGCTTCCAGTGTAGGGCCCCCGGCGATGGGTCTCCACCTCGTCGATGATCTCCATCGTCCGGGGTTTGGGCGCGCCCGTGATCGTCCCACCGGGGAAGGTGGCGCCGATGGCGTCGCTGAGGTCGTACCCGTCGGCCAACTGGCCGGTGACCTCGGAGACGAGGTGGAACACCTCCGAGTAGCGATCGATGCGGCGGTACTCGTCGACGGTGACCGAGCCGTATTCGCTCACCTTCCCCAGGTCGTTGCGTTCGAGGTCGACCAGCATCGCGTGTTCCGCTCGCTCTTTCTCGTCGTTTCGGAGGTCCGCCTCGAGTCGGCGGTCCTCGGTGTCCGTCCCGCCGCGTGGCCGAGTGCCCGCGATGGGTTCGGTGCGAAGGTGGTCGCCGTCCCGCTCCAACAGCAACTCGGGACTCGCACTCACGAGGTCGACGCCGGGGAACTCGATCAATCCCGAGTACGGCGCGGGGTTCACCGTCCGAAGCGCGGCGAACGCCTCGACGGGGTGGACCGCCGCCGGCGCCGTCAGGCGGTGCGAGATGTTCGCCTGGAACGTGTCGCCGTCGCGGATGTACCCCTGCACGCGGCGCACGCGGTCCGCGTACGCCGCCCGGTCACAGGAGCTGGTGAAGTTCACCGGTCCCGCCGCCGGCGGGGCGTCGACGACCGGATCGCCCGTCGTCGCCGTCGCGGCCAGTTCGAGGGCACGGTCGACGCCGCGTTCGTAGGCGGCGTCAACGGCTTCGCCGTTTGTCCGAGGGACCTCCGCTCCCTCGCTATCGGGATCGGTTCCAACCCGCGGCGTCGCTACCACTCGGAGCGTCGACTCGCCCGCGCGCCACGCCGCGAGACAGGTGTAGCGCGCGAGTTGGAGGTGAGGGAGGCCACGGTCGTCGACCGTCGTCGACGGCAGCGCCTCGATCTCGCGGACGGTGTCGTAGGAGAGCCAGCCGAAGAAGCCGCCGGGGTAGGGCACCTCACAGCCGCCGCGGGCGAGCGACTCGTCCGCGACGAGATCGGTGATTGTCTCCAACACCCCTTCGCCCTCGACTTCGCGAACGAAGTCGGGGTCGACGCCGAAGTAGCCCCAGCCGGGCTGGCCGCCCGACGTTTCGAAGAACACCGACGGGGCGTCGCTCCGCGCCCGTCGGTAGGCCTCGAACGGCTCCGTATCGAGTGTCACGACGACCGGCACGCGCGTTCCGGGGGTCGCTTCGGCGGCCGTGCCCCGGAACGCATCGAGCGACGTCTCGACCGTCGGTCCCCCGCTCACGCCGGTCCTCCCGTCACGTCGACGTGTTCACCGCCCACGCTCGTCGCCTCGTCGGAACTGCTGTAAGTCGTTACCGGCACATCCCCGAACGGGTGACGATGCACCGATAAACAGCTACAGCGATCCCCATCAGCGGTCCACATCGACGGATTCGAGCCGAACGTCGTCGAGCGGCTGGTCGTTCGGGTCCGTCTTGACCGACCCCAGTTCCTCGACCACGTCCATCCCGTCCACTACCTCGCCGAAGACGGCGTGGCTGTCGTCGAGGTGGGGCTGTGCGTCGAGCGTGATGAAGAACTGCGAGCCGTTGGTGTCCGGCCCGCGATTGGCCATCGAGAGGATGCCCGCCCCGTCGTGTCGGAGGTCGGGATGGAACTCGTCGTCGAACGTGTAGCCCGGGCCGCCACGACCCGTACCGGTCGGGTCCCCGCCCTGGATCATGAAGTCGTGGATGATGCGGTGGAAGGGGATGTCGGCGTAGAGCGCGTCGCCTCGCGTCTCACCCGTTTCGGGGTCCTCCCACGTCGTCGTATCGGGCGCGGGGTCGGCACTCGCCGCGGGGTCGTGTTCGGCGAGGTTGATGAAGTTCTCGACCGTCGTCGGTACCCGATCCGCGAACAGTTCGACCGTGATGTCACCGTGTGTCGTGTGCAGCGTCGCAGTCGGATTGCTCATACTTTCCCCTCGCGGTCCGGCGGGATAACGTTGCTGTCCCGCGGCGGTCGGCGGGCGCTGTGACCGTTCACCGGCGGCGACTTTCGGCGATCCGGTTCATAGCGATCGCTGTATGTCAGTACCGGTAGTTCGCCGCTCTCTCTTGGCGAACCACCGGTACACAGTTACAGTAATCACTATCAGGCGATGGGCGTCGGTGTCGCCGTCTCGTTCGGCGACTCCAACTCGTCGCCCGCGTCCACCCCGTCGCCCCTGTCCGGCGGTGCCTCGTAGTTACCTTCGATCATGAACTCGGCCAGATAGGCCACCAGTTGCTCGTTGTCGGCGACACGGTACCGGTCGCCACGCATGAACGTCTTGTCGCCGAGGAGGAGGACGTTGTTCCGCTGAACCGCGACCGGATACTCGCCGGTCACCTCGTCGCTCCCGGATTTGTGGGTGCTCGGCGCGCTCCGAAGCAGGACGGTCCCGTTCTGGGCCGTGACAGCCGCCGCCGTGTACATCGCGGCTCGCTCGACGCCGGCCAGCTCACTGTCGCTCGTCGGCCGCACGAGGAGGTGTTTGAACGTGCCGTCCGCATTCTCCTGATTGTAGAGATACTCGGTGTCGACGCTCATCCGATATCGGGAGGCGAGCGTCGTCAGCCGGCTCTCCTGGGTCTGGATGCTGGTGCCGAGGAGGCCGGCACTGACGGCGGTCCGATCCGGCTCGCCGACCATCACCAGTCGCCCGCCGTTGCCCGTGAACTGTCGCACGTCGTCGATATCGCCCGGCAGATACTCGGACCCGGGGTCGATCACGAGGAACGCGTCCGCTCCTTCGAGGGCCGTCGCCAGGTCGCCGTCGGTGTAGTATCTGACGCTGTAGCCCTCGCGAACCAGCGCGTCGACGAGCGGCTCGATCTCCGAGAGGTCGACCTCGAGACGGTCGTCGTACGTCGCGTCCGCGTCGGCGCTCAGTTCCCGGTAGGCGTCCTCGCGGCCGAGCCGTTTCAGATGCCGGCGCGTTCGCTCGTCGCTCGGGAAGATCGCCGTCGTTGCGCCCAGTTCGGTCGTCATATTGGTGATCGTACACCGCTCGGGGACGCTCAGCGTCTCCACGCCCGGTCCGGTGAACTCGAACAGTTTGCCCACGCCGCCTTTGACGGAGTGACGACGGAGCATCTCTAAGATGACGTCCTTCGCGGAGGTCCACTCGCCGAGTTCGCCCGTCAGGTGGACTTCGACGATCTCGGGCATCTCGACCGTGTACGCACCCCCGCCCATCGCCGTCGCCACGTCGAGGCCGCCCGCGCCGATACCGATCGCACCGAATCCGCCCATCGTGGTCGAGTGCGAGTCACTGCCCAGAAGCGTTGCGCCCGGTTCGATGAACCGCTCGCGGTGTACCTGGTGACAGATCCCGTTTCCGGGTTTCGAGAAGTGTCCGCCGTACGCCTGCGAGGCCGTCCGAAGGTATCGGTGAGTGTCCGTGTCTGCGCTGTCGAACTGATACACCTGGTGGTCGCAGTAGGTGACAGCGACGTCGGTCTCGACCGTCTCGAACTCCAGCGCTTCGAACTCCATCCAGACTAGCGGACCCAGAATGTCTTGCAGCAACACTTGGTCGATGTCGAGATCGATCGATTCGCCGGGGGTGAGTTCGCCGCCGACGAGGTGGTCGGACAGTACTTTCTCCGTCAGTGTCTGCGACGTCATTGCTATGTAGCTACGACTCACTGTCGTTTAATGATGGTATCATTCCGCGAATCGGCCCCCGCTGTTCTATGCACCGTCCGTTATCTCGCGGGCCGAGACGTCGGACTGACAACGTACTCCCGTTTTACCCGATCCGTAGTGAGGAAGAAACCAGAAAGATGGCTGTAATCCTGCGAACAGCCGTCGGTTTTCTCGCTCCTCGTGGAAATAACCACACAGATTGCTCAAAGCCGGCACCTCAACATAAACGGAATCACCGTTATAACTGCGCTTCTTCCAACGGAGTATCGGATAAAACCGGCGTAGCAGCCGGAGTTACCGTTCGAACTTGAGCGTTCGATCGGGTTCTTCGGCGACGACCCACCAGTGGAGGTCCTCTTTCGGATGTCGCCGCTCGATGTGCTCTTCCAGCGCTTCGCCCGTCTCGAAATCTTTGCCACAGAGGTTGCATCGGTGATGACGCTTCGACGGCATACGTTTGGATACGACGTCCTCAGTAATGTTTGCTTGGACCGATGTGGCTCCGCTCATACTGTCACAGGTGTCGTCTCCCGGGCGTTACGCCTTCCCGACGGACGTTACGCCTCCCGGACGAACATTGAATGTCCCCCCGCGCGTAGCGTGCCGTCGGGAGAAGCCTATGAACATCAGAGATATTGCGACGACCGAGTACGAATCGTTCGACGAAGACGCCCGCGTCTCGAAGCTCGTGGGAACGTTTCAAGAGCGTGGCGTCGACGCGGTGGTCGTCACTTCGGACGGCGACTACAAGGGCCTCGTCACACGCCGGCAACTCAACTCTACCCACCAGAACCCCGACGCCAAAGCGCGGAGCCTGATCTGGAACGTCGGCCGAGTCGACGTCGGCGCGGACGTGCGGACCGTCGCCCGGTTGATGGTCGGCAGCAGTGCGAAGACCCTCCCGGTGTTCGACGGCGAGGAATTGTACGGCGTCGTCACCGCCCGCGACTTGCTCGCGGCCGTCCAGGAGTTCCTCGGCGTGCTCACCGTCGAGGACGTATACACCGAAGACCTCGTCACTGTCCCGCGCGGTGCGAGCCTCGGAGAAGTACTGCACACGCTTCGGGACCAGCGCATCACACACTTGCCCGTGGTCGAAGACGACGACGCCGTCGGCGTCATCAGCATTCACGACGTCTTGGACTTCACCGCCCGCGAGATGGGGCGTCGGCAGGGCGGTTCGCCCGGCGCGGGAACGCAACCCGGCGGCGGTAGCTCCCGTGGTGGCTTCGGCGAGCGCGCGGGCGACCTCGAACGGATGCTCGACTTACCGGCGGAGAACGTGATGACCGAACCGGTCGAGACCACGACACCCGATCGGTCACTCGACGAGGCTGTCGACCAGATGCTGGATGCCGGAGTCTCCTCGCTCGTCGTGACCA
>ENA-ORCO01000989-ORCO01000989.1-marine-metagenome-genome-assembly--contig:-NODE-989-length-10576-cov-3.106582_pt1 | contig 10576 bp, 21 predicted proteins | sample MGYA00248633_ERZ508508 | MGnify/ENA primary metagenome ERZ508508 (study PRJEB26179, sample SAMN06268845) | marine metagenome | isolation source: A23 P1 aerobic enrichment on pine of planktonic cells taken...
GTGGGACCGTGGGTTAGCCTGGTATACTTCGGGCCTTGGGTGCCCGTGACCCCGGTTCGAATCCGGGCGGTCCCATAGCGTTATACCGGTGAAACAGCAGACGGCTAGCACCCGCTTAAGTCAGGAGGTGCCCGGTCGTGAGTAAGACCGACCGGCCCTCCGACCGCTACCCGCTCGCCGTCTGCTACTACTGCGGCCTGCCGATTCCTCGTGACGGACGTGAGAACTGTCCGGCGCGACACGAGGGGGTGTGTCGCCCGTGACGCTCGTCTGCGAGTGTGGGTCACCGTCGATCGAGATCGTCGACGCCACCTACCCCGAGGACGCCGATGGTCGACCGACCGGCACCGCCTTCGAGCGCTACGAGTGCCAGGACTGCGGCCGAACGGGCGGGTTCTCGTTCGGTGATGGGTCGTCGCGGACGACCGGCTGCGTCACGACACGGGAGGCCCGGATATGAGCACCGAGCGCCCCATCGGCGGATGGTCGACGGTTGACCTACCCGACGACTTCGGCAACTCCACACCGTGGCGACGCGCCCGCGACGAGGAGACGACTATCGAACCCCTCAACCGCGCCGAGTGGATGGTCCGCGTCGGCGACGGTGACCGGCACCGGGTCGTGTTCGGTACGCGCTCGGGGACGCCCGTCGGTGAGTGCGACTGCAAGGGCTACACCTACAACGACGGTTGGTGTGCTCACCTCGCCGCCCTCTTCCTCGCCTACGTCCGCGAGGATATCGTCGTCGCCGACCTCGACGCCGACCTCGACGAAGAACTCGCGATGCTGTGGCGGCAGTACCGGCGAGGTGGTGAAGCGTGACTTCTCCGAGCCCATCCTCAAGTCACCGTTACGCCCACCACCGGGCCCGCGCTCCCGACTGCCCCAGCTGTGAAACGAACCTATGGGTCAGCGCCGACACCGGTCGAGACGGCGAGCGACGGTGTCACCGGTGCGGATGGACTACCACTCTGGACGGCGGTGACGAGTCCGACGCGTCGCGCGCACACGGGCCCGCACGCGAGTCCGCTCCGTACACGTCCCCTCCCCCCTTGCATACGGACTCCGTATCGCCAAGCCGTCCGGGTATTCACGGCGTATGCAAACCGGGGGTGAGTGAATAAGATGCCCCGGATGGACCACAACCCGTCGAGCCGCGTCTCCTTCGGTATCGACGACGACGTGCTCGACGAGTTCGACGCTATCTGTGACGACGACGGCGTGAGCCGGAGCGAGCGCCTGCGTGCGCTCGTCAAGCAGGACGTGGCCCGTCACTCCGATGACGGGCGTGAGGATACCGTGCTGCCGGCAGACGACCGTCTCGCGGACGCCTACCTGACGCTACTCGACGCGGCCGAACCGATGGGCGACGCCGGTCTTCGCGTTACGCGCGAAGAGGCGAAGAATCGGCTCTACACGAACGACACGCCGAAGAACGCGGTTATGGACTCACTCATTCGGCCGCTGAAGAAACGAGGCTTCGTGAAGGTCGATCCGAGCATGAACCGCGTCTGGATCACCGTCCGGCCGCCCGAGTAGCGATCACCATCACCGCGACGGGGCTCCTTTTTCCAAGTCGCCGATCACGTCGTCGGCAACCGTGTCTGACCGGATCACTTCGCCCTTTTCGGGGTCCTCAACGACGACCGCACCCGGCTCGTACCGACGCTGCAGGATCGGGTCGGGCCATCGGTAGTGGACGGGAACGCGCTCCCACTCGCGGGGTAGCTCACCCATCGTCGCCCTCTCCGCGGTGGATCACTTCGGGCGTGAGCATCTCGACGGCGGACTCCTCGACGCCGAGTTCGTGCCGGAGGTGGTCGTCGTCGACGTCGTCGCGGCCGCGGGCGAGGGCGACGACTGCCGCAGCGACAAGCTGGATACGGGGGTGGAATCGGACGAGGACGACGATCAGGGTTACCACATCGACGGGCGAGCCGACCATGCCGGGGTCGACGAAGGCGGGGATCATGTCGTGGCGATCACCCCGTTGCGCTCGCCCCCAGCGAGGCGTACGGTCGGAGGACGATCAGCAGCGCGAGCACCAGGAGGACGAGCGTCGCCTCGTCGAGCCAGTCTGGACCAAGGTTACGGAGCCAGTCACTCGCGTCTCCGAGGTCGTTGGTGCCCGTGTCTGTGGGATCGTAGCTCCCGGTCCCGGCACTGTCGTCGGCGGTCGGTGCCGTCCCGTGCTCGCCCCACGCGGGATCGGTCCCCATCCCGCCGGTGGTCTCGTCGGCGCGGTCGATGATGTCGATATCGCCGAACTCTGCGCCCGACGAGACGACGTCCCAGAGACCGGTGGTCGTCTCGGGCATCAGAGACCCACCCAGGTATGCTCCTGTTCTTCGCCGTCGACGGTCGACGGATCGTTCACGAGGTCGGTTCGCTGCTCGGGGTTGAATCCGGAGCCTTCGCCGGCCCATAGCGATCCCTCGTCGCCGCCGTCCTCGACGTTGTCCGGCACCTGCCACTCGCCGTCGGAGCCTTGCGTCGCGCCGGGCGTCGACTCGTCGACGGTCTGTCCGGCGCCGGAGTCGACGGCGTCGTTGCTACCCGATCCGGACTGCCCGAAGGTCGCGGGCAGGTTGATGATCGGGCGAGTCGATCCGCCACTGTCGTCGAGGGAGAGGACGGCCGCCAGTCCACCGAGGACGGTGATGATGGCGGCGATCTCTCCGATGTCGAGATTCAGATTGTCCATGTTACTTCCTCCTGTGGATGAGGTACGCGACGCCGAGTGTCGCGGCTGCCGCACCGGCGGCAAGGCCGCCGCTGCTCGACGAACTGGCAGATCCGTCACCGCTGGCGGCGTCTTGGTCGGCTTCGATCACGTCGCCGGCGTCGGCGCCCTCCAAGTGCCGTGCGACTTCGTCGGCATCCTCGATGGCACCCACGTCGACGGTCTTCCCGTTCGGGAAACGGAACGTCGCGCCGTTGGGGCCGATTTCGACACCCTGCCGACGGAGGACCGGCGCTGGTGCGGCCCCCTCGCTGTTGTCCGCGTTGACGATCCAGCGATGGTTCGCAGGGTCGATGTCGTCCGGTTCCGAGTAGTTCGCACCGCGTCGGTCAGTCGGATCGCTTGCCTCCTTCGAATCGACACCGAAGCGCTTGGCGAATGTGCCGTCGATGTGGACCTCGTACTTGTTCCATCCAGTCCCCGGCGTCGATGGCGCCGCGAATCGGAGCGTCCGAGAGGAACCAGCCGGGACGGTGACGTTGCCGACCGTCCTGACGACGGAGCCGTCCGCGTTGAGGATCGTCACCGGACCGGAGACCGGACCGCTCGACGCAGCCGTGATTTTGAGCACGGTCTGCTCGTCCGTCGACGGGGTGAAGTCTCCGTTTCCGACGTTGTCGATAGTCCAGTTGTATTCGTCGACGGCACCCACGTCGTCGTACAGTTCGACGCCGGCCACGTTCGGCAGTCCTTGGAGGGAGAGGCTCATGCCGGACCACCGTCTCGACCGTTGGAGCCGTTGGAGCCACTGGAGCCGGCGAAGTCCGGCGGTCCACGTCCCTCGGCGTGGGCCTGTCGCACCTCATCGGCCCGGCCGATAGGCGCCTGTTCGAGCGCCTCGATGTGGTCGGGGCCGGGGACTTCGCCGGCTGGTGTGGCGCCGTCCTCCCGAATCATCATCAGGAGGGCGTCGAGTCGTTGCTTCGATTCGTGAAGAGACGTATCGCTCATAGCTTGTACCTCCGATAAATGGCGTCTAGTGTTGGTTCGTCCATCACAGCCGGCCGTGTGAGTTCGACGCGGAACCGGACGTTATACTGTCCGGAGACGGGGATTGAGTCGCCACGAGAGACGGGGCCGGCCACGTCCGACCAGCCGCCGTTATCGCTCTGCACGTAGACGTTCAGAGTGCCGCTGTCTTCGGTGAGGAAAGACAGAACGTCCCACTCGAAAATGTCGGTCGGGGCGGGCCACTCGACAGTAACCTCTCCCGAGGACGTGACCGTTTGGATGGCAGAGATACAGCCCGCACTCCCGAAACGTCCGTCCATCCACCCATCTACCACGTCGTACGTCGTCCGAGTCGTCCCGGCCGGGTCGCTACTGCTGATTTTGACGGAGAGGTCCGGGTCGCGGAGGTAGACCGCGTAATCCTGACCCGAGGACATATCAGCAGCTAGGCGCACCGTCTCGCCGGAGGACACGGTGGCCGTCGTCTCACCGATTACAGTGTTGGTTGATAGGTCCTCGATGGCGGCGCCGCTGGTCGCGTCCTCTTGGCTAGATCCCGCCTCGATCTCGATGCCAGATAGCGACTCGTTGGGGTTGATGACGACCCCGCCCTCGTTGCGACCGTTGTACGTGCCACCGTCAAGAACGAAGGTCGCGCGGTCTCCCGTGTTGTCGATCCGGACCGACTCCGAGTCTACCACCGTCGACGTTTGAGAGAGGGTTACGTCCGACTCTGCGAACGTCTCCGCCGAGTCTTTGTCTGCCACGGCCCCCGCGGTGTCTCCGATTCGCGCCGGCATCACGACACCTCCGCGAATCCGTCCGCGGTCGACCCGCCAGAGGCCGCGGTCGTGACCTTGATCCGGACGTACCGCGCCCCGATTCGGTAGGTCTCGATGATTTCGGCGGCGTTCGTCCACGAATCGAAGGGGCCGAACCAGTCCCCCGGCTCGCCCGTCGGGGACGCTTCGAGTTCGTAATCGGCTTCATTCGTCCCCGACAAAGCGAGGTCGAGGATGGTCTTCCCCCGCGTGTCGAGTTCGATCAGCGTGCCGGTCGCATCGATAGCTGCGTCAGCGACGACCGCCGAGTACGTCCCGTCGTTGGCGATCGGGACGTGGTTCCCCTCACCGTCGGTCGCGCTCTCGATGTCGCTCACGTCGGCGTCGGAGAACAGCGGCATCAGATCACCTCCCAACCGACGGGCTGGACAACGACGAATCGGTCCGCCGTCGAATCCAGATTACTCACTTCCACGGTGAGCGACCGAGTGAACGATTTCGCGGGGACGAACGTCACCGAGAGATCGTCGACGTCAGTCGGTGGGATTCGACTCGGCCCGTAGATCGGCTCACCGTCGGCCTTCGCCTCGTAGCTCATGTTCGGGAACTTCGAGACCGCAAGGATCGGCAGGTACATCCGCGTCTCCGACTGCTCGGGCGTGAACTCGGCGGTGAGCTTCTGCCCCGGCGAGAGAACTGTCGAGACGGTCTCGTTGAACGGGGCGTCGTCGGGATCGGGACAGGGGACCAGCATCACTCGCCCCCCTCCGTTCGATCCTCGACCTGCTCGTCGAGGCGACGCTTCGCCTTCTCGACGTCGACATCCTCGATGTGGGCGTCGGATTTCATCGCCGAACCTCCGTGTACGCCCAGTAGGCGAGGACGAGCGTGTTGATCGCGGTCCAGACGAGCAGTGCGTCCTCGGTCGAAAGCTCGCCCGGCGCCGCGAGAGACTGGATCGTGTCGGTCACCGTCTCGCCGGTGATCGAGGCGTCGGTGTCGACGTCGGCCGCGCGGTTGCCCGTCGACGACGAGCAGCAGCCGGCGCACCCACAGCCCTGTCCGCCGGCGTTGCCGCCGGTCATCGTGTGAACCTGCCCGTCTCGCTGTCGCTGTCCGGTCGTGGCGTCCCAGATAGCGTTCTGCATGATAAACTCCCGGAGGGCCGGGCTACCGGCTCCCCATGTCGGACTTGATGACCTGTTTCAGCCCCGGCACCGTCGAGGCGCCACGCTCGACCGGCACGTGCAGAAGCATGTTGTCCGGGGTGGCACCGTCGCCAGCGGGGTCCTCGAAGCGAACTTCGTAGGGTGCCTTCACGTAGACGTTCAGGCGCATGTCGCTGGCGAGGAACGGCTGGAGGGCCGACTGGTTCAGCTCGAAATACTCGGGCTGCTCGGCCTGCTTGGTCTGGTTGACCAGGTTGAGCGGCCGCGAGTACAGTTCCTCGTTGGCCGAGGCGCTCGACGAGGGCGTCGCTTTGTAGACTTCCAGCGTCGCCGTCTCGCCCGGCATGTAGAACACGTGGACGTTGTTGTTCGAGCCGGGATCGGTCACGTCGATGGAATCGTTCGCGTAGTCCACCGCGTCGGCGCTCCCGTAGTAGGACCCGCCGATGTAGACGACCACGTCCTGCGTGTTCGGACACTGGATGAGGTCGTGGCTGAGGGTGAACGTCTCCGTGTTCCCGCCCGTGCCGTCGCTGGTGAACTGCTCGTAGGCGGGCACGGCCACGCGGAAGGGGTTGCTCCGACCCGAGAGGATGCGGTGGACCGTCTCGACGGGAAGCTCGACGATCCGCGAGCGCGAGCCGGTCGTGTTGACCGCGGTCTCCGCTTCGGCGCGGAAGTTCGTCGGCCCGATCCCGCCGGACGTGCGCGACACGTCGCGGAGGTCGTCGATCACGTTCTGTGCCGTCCGTCCCATCCTATCGCCCCCGGTTGAACGGCCCTTCGACGGCGGTACTGTCGAGGTAGAACTCCGACTGCGACCAGTCGACTTCGGCCGGCGCTCGTGCGGAGACGAAGAGGTCCTGAATGTCGGCCCACTCGATGTTGGCGACGGGGTCGCCGCCCATGTTCTCGGGCGCGGTGAGGACCACCTTGGTCGCGTCGACGTTGTCGACGTTGCGCTGCTCCTGGAGCGAGTAGCTGTTGTAGACGCTGATCTGCTCGACGCGCTTGGAGACCTTCATGCGCTCGTCGGTCCCCGCGGGCGAAATTTCGAACTGGAGCTTCGTCGAGACGGCGAGCAGGTCGCCGTTGGAGTCGCGAAGCTTCGCGTAGATCGGGACGCCCTGCTCGGAGCCCTTGGCCACGCGATTGAGCAGCCGGAGGAAGGTGCCTCGATCGGGCGCGATCTTCGCGATGGGTGTCATCACGCCGGGCGTGTTCGTCTCGGTGGTGACGACGTCGCTGGTGTCGCCGTTCGAGATGAAGATCTCAGTCATCAGTTACCTCCCTCGCCGACGGAGGTCACGCGCTGTTTCAGATCGAACCGCTCAGCGAGCTTGTCGACCGTGTAGAGCCCGCCGCCCATCCGGGCCATGTTGGTGCTCTCGGGGAGGTAGCCGGCGCCGAGGACGACGGCGACACCGTAGGCTTCGTCGGGAAGATTCCACGGCAGGTTCGGTTCGATCAGGTTCCGTGCAACTGTGCCCGCGAGGAACGCCCCGAACAGGATGGATACGTCGGTCCACATGTCCGAGTCCGCGAGCGTGTCGAAACTGTCTGCAAGTTCTCCCATGCTACGGCCCGGTCTAACCGCTCCATCGTTTTGAAGCAGAAACGAACGATAGAAGCCTCCTAATTCGGATTACTCGGGACCACAGTCAAACGCTGTCCGCGTCGAACTGCTGCATCATCAGCCGGGCGAGTTCCGCGTTCGTCGGCTCATTCCCGTCACGAAGTTCTCCTACATCCTCTTTCAGGTCCTCGAACCACTCGCTATCTTCGGAGTAGAGGGTGATTTGCGTTCTCATCAAAATGGATGTCGGAGTTCCTTATCGCTCCCTCCGTAGTGCGTGCTCGCCATCTCGATTTCCGACGAATCTCGGCGCTCCATATAGCCGTCATCGTCCGAGTAGATCCACTCGGACATGACGACGACACCGTCGTTCTCGGCCTTCTTTAGGGCGACCGGACCGTCCTCCGGATGATGAATCTCCGCCGGCAGGTTCTGGATTTCTCCCGACGCCTGCGGGTTGTGAACTTCGACGGGATATTCGACATCGAGCTTTCCCCGGTCCTTGTCGCTCCCGAACCCGCCGAGTAGCCTCGCATTCGTCTGGGAGATGACCGTCTCGTCGAGCTTCTGGAGTCGCTGAACCATCCAGACGGACGAGACACCCCCGCGCCCCGTGGTTGCGAGCAGTTCGATGGGCTTCAGCAGCGCACCGCTCTGGGGTGCGACCGTGTGGGCTTCGTCGATCCCGACCAAGACGCTCCCGTCGACCATCCGGGCGGCCTGCGCAACCGTAGCGACCACCTCGGTCCACGCCTCGTTATCGACCGCTCGGGCGACGATGAGCTTCGGGTTCTGCTCGATGATTCGTACCCACTCACCTGCGTCCAGACCCGCCTCGGCGTCGTCGACGCCCATCCATCGGACTAGCCCCTCTTTCGCCAGCCCCCGGAACTCGTCTTTCCAGTCGAGGATGACGACGTGGTCGAACTCGTCGAGGTTGTCCTCCAGGTAGCTTTGCGCTACGTAGGACTTTCCCCACCCGCTCTTTCCGGCAATCAGCATCCGCATGGGTCAGTCCTCCAGTTCGGCGGCGACGCGGTGGATCGACGCCGTCGTCGACGAGAGGTGCCCGGCGAGTACGTCCTCGACGGCTTCCCCACGGGACCAGTCGACCACCTCCTTCGAGAACTCCCGCAGCGGGATGCCGAAGGTCTCGCGGACGTGCAGGTCGGCGATCTGGGCGTCGGTCATGCCGTCGACGTGATCGGGAGCGGCCTGTCGGTAGTTCTCGCCCCAAGAGGCAATCTGATCGGCCCACGCTTCCCGGTTCATACCGAGGTAGTCGGCGGCACGGTCGGGGTCGTCCAAGTGATCGGCGACCACTTCGTCGAGCCACCATCCTTCGAGGCGGTCGTCGGCGAGGGCGTCGGCGAGGTCAAGCAGCTGCTCTTCGCGAGCACCGGCGTCCAGGTGACCGACCGCCGCCTCGTCGACGTCGGCGGCTTCGGCGAGTCGGGTCACCGCGGCCATTTGCCGAGCCTCGATGTTTGCGATGACGTTGACGAGGGCCTGAGCGACGGGCGTCTCCGAAGGCGTCACCTGCTGCATGGCGCGACGCATCATCTGCTCTTTCGCCCGATCAAGCATCTTCGCCCACCTCCGCGAGGGCCTGCGCCGGCAGGTCCGTCTTCGAGAGGACGACCGTCCCGGCAAGGATGAGCGTCCCCATCAGGAGTTCCTGCTCGGGAGGCATGTCGGCTCGTCCGCGCTTCGCCATGACTTCCTCGAACGCCTCGTCGAGGTGGAGATCGCGGGCCATCTGCTCGTCGAGTCGGTCGGCACCGGGCTTCCCGTGTTCGTCGATCACCGCGTTGAGCCCGGAGGTGACGCTGGCGACGTACATGTCGCCCCAGCCGCGGGCGCTTCCTCGAGTGTGGTCCTCGCTCGTCACCTGGTCGGCGTCGTCGCCGACGTCCTGGTCGTCGACGTCTTCGTCGTCATCCTCGGCACCGGCGCCAGCGGACTCTTCGATCTCGTCGGCGACCGCGGAGAGGTCAGCGAACTCCTCGTCTTCGATAGGGGGCTTCTCCTCTTCGTCGTCCCCCTCGTCCGGTGCGTCCTGTTCCTCGATCTCGTCGGTCTCGGCGGCCATTTAGATGTCCTCCAGTTCGGTCGCGTCGAAGTTCGGCAGGTCGTCGACTTCCTCGTCGTCCTCGGTTGCCTCGGCGTCGTCGTCCACCCCTGCGCCCCCCTCGTCGTCCCCGTCGCTGGCGAGCAGACGGTACAGGAGCAGGGCCACGGCGATGGCTGCGACCAGCATGATGATCGTCGAGGTATCGATGGCAGGGAGTAGACCAGCCGCACTACCCCCTTCTGAACCCCTCTTTGGGGTGGTCTCGCTGCTGGTCTCTTCGTCACTACCCGATTCGTCCCTTTGAGCGCCCTGAACACGGCGCTGACGCTGAAGTTCGTCGTCCGTTGGCATGGGGGTGTCTGGCTGGTCGTTCTGGTCGTCTGGCTGGTCGTCTTCCTCGCTACCAGCGTCGGAGGGGCCGCTACCCCCCTCGTCACCCCCTTCATCGTCCCCTTCGGGGGGATCATCAGGCTGGTCGTCGTCGCCGTCCTCGTCGGGCGATTCGTCCCCTTCGGAGGGGGTGGTCTCCTGCTGGTCGTTCTGGTCTACCAGTTCGCTACCAGCGTCGAGGTCCCCCTGTACCGTCCCCCACGAGGGGTGGTCTGGGGACCCGTTGACGTGGCCGCGCAACTGGTCGATCTGGTCGGCCGTGTAGTCGCACCCCTCGACGGGGCAGTCGTATCCGGTCATGAGAATCGCTCCATCAGTTCGACGTGGCCCTCGGCGTCGTGGGCGACGTCACCGACGCCTTCGAGGCGGTCGGATAGTTCTTCGAGGCGCTCGAACTCCATCGGCTCCTGGCCGTGGTCGCGACGGATCGCGTTGATCGCCGCGGCGGCGCCCTCGGCCTCGCGCTTGCTCTCGACGACGTCCTCGATCTCCCGGTCGAGGCGAGTGATCGCTCCCTTGTACCCGCCCCACGCTCGCCCGAGTGCTCCCGCCGCCTTGCCGGTGATCTCCTCGCCGTCGCCGGCGTCGTCCTCGTCGAGGATCGACGCGACTTCGTCCTCGTCGTACCCGCAAGCGTTCTTCAGGAACTCGCAGGCTTCGGGGTCGCCGTGTTCGCAGTGGTCGGCGGCGTGGTCGCACTCGCTCGACTGCTGGGCGCGGGCGGCGTCACGGGCGCGAGCGGCCTGCCGGCCCTCGTTGGCGTCGAGACGTTGCCCGCCGCCCTCCTCCCGCGCCTGCTCCATCACGCCCCGGTGTTCGTCGACGGTGAGCGTCGGATCGTAGTAGGCGAGCCAGTCCTCAACGCCCTCGTCCGACGCGATGCCCTTCACG
>ENA-ORCO01000993-ORCO01000993.1-marine-metagenome-genome-assembly--contig:-NODE-993-length-10556-cov-3.700830_pt1 | contig 10556 bp, 7 predicted proteins | sample MGYA00248633_ERZ508508 | MGnify/ENA primary metagenome ERZ508508 (study PRJEB26179, sample SAMN06268845) | marine metagenome | isolation source: A23 P1 aerobic enrichment on pine of planktonic cells taken...
GGCCGACGAGATTGGGTGGGACCCGGTCTGTGAGTTCATTATCGATGGCGGTTACCGGCTCAAGGAACACAACGGAGTCGGGATCTTCTGTGTCGACCGGGGGCTGAAAAACAAAACCGTCGAAGAAATCAAACACCTGTTTGATGCATTAGTTGTTCTTCGACAGCAAGATACCGTTGGGGAGGCGGCTGTGTACCAGAAATGGTTCATCTCGGAGCAGAAGGAGTCGAAGCGACAGAACATTGCAAGCCCGTGGTTGCCGGTTTCGGGAGGTGAGATGCTATGAGCGAAAATCGAATTCAATTTCAGGAGGTTAGCTCAGGTGTAGAGATACGGGACTTGATATATAATTCGAAGTCTGGGATAGGGCTCCCGGATTCAGCAGAGCTGGCTCCAACGAGTGGCGACCATGAGTTCCAGTATCGGGTTGATTCGACGATCACGATTCAAACTGAATCGCTTCGGTTCGAGCCGAAGGCAAGTCTCTACGTCCGACGTGGTCGCGATACTGTTGGTTCGTTCCAATATGGGAATGACGGATTCATCCCGGAAGGCGACTATGAGGTTGAGGTAGCGTCTCATTCGGTGAAGATTTATTTCAAGACTCGCGGCACTTCCTTCGAGGTCGATAGTACTGAGGACCAAATGAAAGTCCGGTTCCCTTCGAAACAAGATGTCTTAGTTGGTGGACGGTCGTTCCATGAGTCGCCTGCTGGAACGATTACGACGACCGAAGACATTGACGACATCATAGAGTCACTGTCCTATCTGAGCACGTCGTTATCGGAGTCTGCCATGGGGCCGGAACGTTCGTTCCCTACCCTCCGCGAACGGCCACCGCAAATCAAACTTGGCGATGAGTTCTCGGTTGAAGGCGACATCGAGCGCCCTGAGACAGACATTGAAATTGAGGTTCCACGACGATGTGGGGCAGCATACTCTATTGCTCCATTGGCTAGCTACACCGGCGCAGAACTGACGCCAGTTGATAGTTCCGTGCCAGTCTTTCATACTCCTGATACGTCGGTGTCGCTAGGCGGGCGGGCTGGTGCAGATAAGGCGATTGAAAAGGACCGGATTAGTGATGCTGTGTCGACGTTGCTTCGCCACTTGTTCCTCTTTGACTGTACTGTCAGGCACGTTGAGTTCTACAATGATGTCCCAATGCCACGGCAGGGACAACAGCTTCAGGATGTCCTTGAGCGGGAAGGGTTTAGTGTTGATATAGAAGAACTCTGGGAGATTGATTCATTGGCTGCTCAAATTGACCGGTATTTGCAGTACCCAATTGGGATTGCAAATGACCTCTTCCATTGGCCAGATTCGGCTGATGTTGCGGCCTTCCCGTCGTCCATCTCTGCGATTCCTCGACTAATCGATGAGTTTGCTGAGATTCATTCCCCGCCTCGGGCGCCAACTAGCTTTGATGAACAGATGATGGAAACCATCGAGGGGTTCTTTGAACACAACGGTGAGGCTGCCGATGGATATTCGCGGGGGGGTGCTGTTGGGGTAAGCGGGTCGGCAAAGACGATGGAACCGTCAGCAGATACAGCACCGGGTGCTGGCACGGAGAAAGCTTCGCTCGGTTCGGGGAGGGTGGTTTCGCCTGCTGTGGGTGACCATCAACAGCATTCAGTTATTGGCGATCGGTATCCCGTTTGGTCTTCCAAGCCTGTCGACCGGGGCAGCGAGGGTTATAATCGGACCTCGCTTGAGGTCTCTGAGGGGAGTATCGTCTCGAACGTCGTATGTAATGAGCCAGCCATGGCCTCTGAAATTGCGGACATCTACTCGGTGTTCGACGACCAAGCGGACGAGTATCAGGTGCATCAGGGTCTGTCGAAGGAAGAACTGCGGTCAATGATTCAGGGGGGGTGTGATTTCCTTCACTTCGTTGGCCATGTCGATAGCGAGGGGCTACAGTGTGCTGATGGGAAGCTCGATGTCCGAGAGCTTGATGAGTCGAACGTAGAGTCGTTCCTTCTCAACGCCTGTTCGAGCTATGAGCAGGGCGAGGAGCTGATTCGTCTTGGCAGTCGGGCGGGCGTGGTGACGACTGACTCGGTCGTTAATTTCGAGGCGGTCCGATTCGGAGGTGTGTTCGCAAAACTGCTTTCGAGTGGGTTCAGTCTTGGTGCTGCTCTTTCGTTAGTTCGCGATGAGCTTGATGCCCCGCCTCGATATATGATACTGGGCGACCGAACAGTGTCGGTTGGCGGCCCGGATGGATGCCCGAGGGGTGTCTTTGTCGGTGGGGCTGGAGACGAGGAAGGCGAGGTGTCGCTCCGTGTCGCCTCTTACGGCGGTCGCGAATGGGGTGTCGGGTGTATCTCTAAAAGTCCGGTTCTACGATCGATAGATTCCGTTGAACACAGTTATTGGATTGGACCAGGGTCGCATGGGGAATGGTCGGTTGATGTTGAACAGCTCATTGACGCGCTCGAGGGAACGCAAGCGCCTGTGGTCGTTGATAATGAGCTCTATACGGCTGGTGAATTCTCGGCGGAGGTCCTTCGTTCGGCAGCTCAGTCTGGAGAGGTTTCTAGCTGGCGAGAGTGGAGTCGGAGCGAAGAGGACGTCTGATTAACTGACGGTTGGTTTGAGGGCTTCGCTATGGGCCTCGGATGCCACAATTCATCGCTTCGAAGAGATTTGGTAGGCCAAGATTGAGGAACATGACCCCGCTGACGCTGGCTCCGTAGATGGCTGGATGTGATTTGAGTGCTATTCTTGCCTTCGCTGCTAGCTTTGTCCAAGAGGACATACCTTTTCAGCACCTGCCTTCCTGATAAGTAATTTGTAGGGAGAGTTTACATTTCTCATCCGCAGTATCGGGTGGAATAATCACTCAAGGATTTTGTAGTGTTGATTCTTCTGGATGAGTTCACCTTCGTAGATGATTGTATCGTCAGTCTCTTTGAGATACGATTTGAGCTTTGATCTACTCATGGTCGGGACCTCAGTGTAGTCTGGGGCGAGTTGCATATCTGGATCTCCGATAAACTCTGCAAAGTACATCGCCCCCGTCGCGGGACCATTGACGACGGTCTCCATCTCCAAGGCGTAGGAATCGCCTGACTGCATGATTTGTGAAACACTCTGTGATAAAGAGCTTGCCCGTCTGAGTTGAGCGTCCAACTGGCCAATGACTAGATATTCGGAGGATTTCGGATGGATGTTGTTGGCGATACCGACAGCATTGCTGATTGAGAACCCGTCTTCGAAAAGTTCAGCGAGGGTCTTCCCGAAATTCACAGCGGCGTCATTGAGGACGTCCTCAAGCGTTACGACCCCTCCGATTGCGCCTTTGTTGATAAGTTCAATTCCAACTTGATAGGAGTTACAGGCGTTTAGTAGGAATATATCGACGCCGGCGGACTCGATTTCACTCGCGTCGAGATACCCGTCTTCACATTTGATGCCCTGTTCGTCGATATGGCCAATGAAGTGGAGGAAGTCGAAATCGCTTTCAATCACGAACCGGAGTCTTTCGGTTGTGAGTGATTCGTAACTCGCGATTTCGTAGGGTAAGGGGGTCTCTTCGGCGTAGATGTCGTTGACTGATTCGTGTTCTGAAAGCATCCTCTCGTCATTGCAGACGACAGCTGCTTGGATGGCGTCTTTTGAATTTTCACTCAAGTGGTTGTTATCGTACCCTTTTGGAAGCAGTTTGCTGGCCCCGGATAAGATTCCATCCCCAACCCATGTGTGCCGCTGTTGGTCAGGTGGAAAAGTGGTTGCTTGGAAGGTTTGCTTTGAGCCTGGGGTGGTCTTGTCTCGGTGGGCTGGCCCTGCTAGCGTCTGTTTATACTGAGGTTCGAGCGGCTTGATTTCTGCCAGTTCGTATGCTAAGTAGGGCAATGATGGGACCATATCCGCTGTCGACTGGACGGTCGCTTTTAACCGCCAATCTGGGATATGGGGCTGAATTGTTTCGTAATCGATGGTGAAGTAATGCGGGAGGCGGTCGATGAGTGGAGTGCCGTATAATGCCTCTGGGGAAAATTCGAGACTGTCCTCAATGGATTCTCGTTCTTTGAGCGACCACGGTCGTTCATCTTCTGTTCGGACAATGCAGTCTAAGAACAGAATCTGATTGAGGGTTTGGTTCGCTAATTGATGGATCTCTTTGGTGTTGGATTGTAGTGCGAAGCGGCCACCGTTTTCTGTGACGATTTGTGCGGTGTCTCCCGGTTTGAGCTCACAGCCAAGGTAGAATGCAAGTGGAGACAACGAATAGATGGCGTTCAACTCGGGCGGACACTCGATATACAATGATGTGTCGGGCGCGTTGACGTTGTTGGGGATTTGTAATTCGTCGCCCAGCTGGATGCTTGGTGGATGTCCTCGGAGGGTCGGGTAGGACCGTTCGCAACTCAGGGTTTTCAGACTGGCTCCGAAGGTGGAGACTGCCTTCATTATATCCTTGGGGCGGGTTGTTGTTTGCACCCTTTCGATTGGCTGTGTATGTCGGGATCGAGCGCCGACGTAGACCTCTGCTGTGTCCGCGAGGTCGACGGTTAGGAGGTTGCGGGTCTTATTGAGTGTGAACGGCCCTCGGGTTTTGAGATAGAATTTCGCTTGGAGGTCGAGTTCGATGACATATTCAGCGCTGTCTGTCCAGACTTGTTCTTCACGTCCATCAGCGATGGTACCGTCTGGGGCGTGGACAAGAATTGAAGGCGATCCGGTGAAGGTGAGTCTGCTGGTGGTGATTCGGATGACGGTGTCGAGCGGAGCGTCGATGCGTGAGGTCGCGACGGTTTCTGGAGAGACGTTGCCGTCGGCCGTGACGTAGTATTTGTCCCGTTCTGCCCAATCATCCACAATCAGCCCGCCGTCAGAGTCTGCCGCCTTAATCGAGATGGACTGTTGGGATTTGAACCGAGATTGGGGATTCATTTCGAGTACGTAGCCATTTGACTATGTTGTAAAAACCCCGTCGGTTATTCGAATAATTGAGTCTGTCTGCGGGGTTATGTCTCCCGAGAGGCGGCTTCAAGTGCCTCCTTGAGAGAGCCAAAGCGGTCGGTGTAGGTTGTAACTGCAAAATTCCCATGTTCGTTGATTTGCCGCCATGAGGGCGTTCCGAATTCGTCGACGAGTCGTCTGAGATCGGCTTCTAAGGCATCGTTGGGGATACTCTTATTCGCGTGGTCTGGATTCATCTCGGCGGCCTCCAATGCGTCGCTCCATGTCCCGAAGCGAAGGCAGTAGGGCGCCGGTGAGAATTTTCCGTGGTGTTTCATGTCCCATTTGGCAGGCGTCTTGTTGAGTTTCTCGGCGAGAAACCGCAGTTCGCCGAGCAGTTCGTCAGTATTCAACCGATACGTAATTGAGTCTGTGTCGAGACCTGCTTTCTCGATTGCGGTTTCCCATGATTCGAATCGGTTGAGGTAGGTTTGAAGTGTGAAATCGCTGTGCTTCCGTAGGTCCGTTGTCGATGGCGAATGCCCCAGCTGGTCAGCGAGTGCCTCCAGTTCGTCGAGCAGTTCGGTTCTGGTGTGTTGATACGGGATATTCCGGGGAGAGATGCCAGCGGCCTCGACCGCCGCCGACAGTGACCCGAATCGCGTGCGATAGGTTTTGACAGCGTGTGGCGCTTTCGTTTTGATGTCCTTCGTTCGTGGAGGATGGCCCAATGACTCTGTCAGACTCATAAGCGACTGTTCAAGCTGCTCGGTTGGGATTCGACTACTGGATTCGTTTGCCTCAAGTCCTGCCTTCTCGAGGGCATCTCCCCAGCTCTCGAATCGCTGGTAATACACGCCTCGGCTGAATCGCCCGTGTGTCTCCATGTCCGTACTTGATGGCGGATGGCCTAGTTCCTCGTTGAGGGCCCGGAGATGGTCAAGGAGCTGTGTCTCCGAATACTGGGGCATATTGACTCGTGGTTGGCAGAACCGTATGAATGTTCCCCAGTTTCACTCGTCATCGCTTTCTGGGGCGTCTTCTTCTGTGTCGTCCTCTGGTTTCTCGTACCTGTTGTAGGTGAATGCAACGAACGTGACGTCGATGTCGCCCGGGTGGTCGATGAACAGGCCATGGTCGCCGTCGACGGTCACGAGGTCTTCGACCGTTCGGTCGTTCGAGAGATCGATATTGAATAGAGCGTTGACGTATTCTACGACTTCGGATGGTACGGTTGCAGCGGACACGTCTTCGTTTTCTAAGGCCGTTTCCAAGTCGTCGTGGTTGCCAGCATTGTGGAAGGTGACTGAGTTCTCTGTGACGCCACTCCCCGTGGCAGATTCGCGAGTCTCTGTTGCGAATTTCCAGCGGGTGCTGCCGCCGATGTCGAGGGAGTCAGTGAGCGACCGGGTGAGGGCGTATTGGAACTCACTTTTGTCGGGGTGTGGGAGTGGCGAGTCGTTGGAGTGGCCGTCCCATGAGACGGCTGTATAGACATCCTCGATACCGAATTGTCCATACATCAACTCTGGTAGGAGTCCGATTTTGTCGCCAGTTTCGTCGAAGAGCCTTGCGTTCGTTGCGCCAGCATGGATTTTCAACAGATCGAGCTGGGTGATGTCAGCGTGTGCTTCGAAATATGCCCGGAGGTCGGCGACGGCGCGACTGAAATACGCTCCGGAGGTTTCGTAGAGTGGGCATCCATCATCGATGAATTCGCTGATGGTGATGAAACTCTCATCGTCAACGGTTTCTCGAGGCTCGTAGTTCGCTTGGGCTTCTTGGAGTTCGTCGCTGATTTCGTCGTCGCTGAGTTCTCGGACCCCATCAATTTTGCTGGCCTCGAACTGTTCACGGACTTTCGACTTCGACTTCGAGGGGTTGTATTGAGCGCCACTCAGCGAGGCGGCCGTTGCGTCTCCGATGCCAATGATGTTGGTAACACAGTCGTCTTCATCTCCCGGAGGGTCTCGAGTCGGGGATCGAAGCGACACCGAACCAGTATCGATAACCTCGTCGATGGCGGGGAGTGCGGTTTTCGTAGTTTCTGGGGTGGCTACTGGAATCATCGCGGTCATTTCGTTGATGCTGAGTTTTAGTGCGAACCCAGCGTCAGTGACTTTGTATGACCCGGTGGGGTGGTCGAGAAGTGATTTGAGCGCGGGTTCTTGTTCGGCACCAACATCGAACCCGTCGTCAGTTCCAAGAAGTGTGGGTGATTCATCGTCGACTGCTGGTTCGCGCCCCTTGAGGATGGTCGGGTTGCGGGCTGCGTTCTCGTCTGTCGCTGGGAGATACCAGGTGTAGGTGTCTGAACCGGTGACTTTGAGCTTATTCTCTCGGGCCGGCGAGGAATTATACCAGATTACGCCGTCTTCGGCGTCGTTGAGTTCGCAGATTTCCGCTGTTTCGCCATTGAACCGGAGGGCCTTTGATCCGATATGTTGCTTGAAAGCCTCGTAGAGGTTGATGTCGATTTCGTCTTTCAGGTTGTCTTCGTTTGAGACAACGCAATGCTGAACGTCGGTTCGCTTGCCGTTGGTTCGCTGGTAGAAGAGGGTGAATGAGCCGTCGTAGTATTTTCCGTCCTGAACGAGTTGGATTGTTTGGACGGAAGTGGGGTTGAAGATGTCGATAGTGGCGATAGTCGGCGAGTATGCCTCTGGGGAATACCAGAGGTCGTGAGGATCGACTTCACCGACTGCTGTTACAATCCCCTGAATCGCCGTGTTCAGGGTGACGATGGAGCCTTCTCGGAGTTTATTGACTGCGTTCCGGAGGGAGCGGTCCTCCATCGGGTCGGCAGTGAGGTCGTTGTCGATGTCGTGCGAGGGGTCTGGAAGACTGGGTGAGTAGTCGGTGAGCTGTGCCTGAGCGCCTGGCGATGGAACCGTTTCGAAGAGGCCCTCATGCGCTCGTGGAACGTTCACTGTGGACTGTTGGGACATGGGGTGAGCAGGCGTTAATCCAATAGAAATGGTGGTTCGGGGGGTTAGACTAATCGTTCCATGCGGTCTTCGGCCCGCTGCCGGGCTGATGCTGGGTCGAGGTCGTATTCCCGACCGCTGACTTCGACTCGGTCGGGGTAGATGACGACGAGTTCGTTTTCTGGGCTTCGCCAGATGCTCTCGTAGTTGGCGTCGATTTTGTGGGCGTTTGCTTTGTGGAGTGGGAGGTCGATTTCGAGTTCGTATTTCTCAAGCACGTCCTCGGGCGGTCGTTCATCGACGATGACGCCGCCATTCCGGCCGCTTTCGTCGCCTTCGAGCTCGTCGACGATGGTGACGGCGTCGGAGAGTGCTTGCCGCGCTGCTCGTGGCAGCGGTCGATACGGTGAGCGAATCGGATATGTTTCGGGCGTCAGACTGCCGGGAGTTTCGTTTGTTGTCATAGTTGGATTTCTTGGTCAGTTGAAGTGAGCTGGTCTGCATTTATCTCAGCGGATAAATTCTTGGAAAAGATTTACCCCGGAACACTCCGATAGTTGGTGGTAGGGTGAAAATCCCTGGACATGGGCGGGGTTTCCCCGCTCTGTCTCACCTTTACACCTTGAGTGACAATGCTGCCCAGATGGGCGTCGGTGAGAGTCTGCTAACCTTCACAGCTCATGGCTGTGTTGGTTAGATTCTTGGGAGTTTCAGTCGGTCTGGAGACAGAGGAGTTTCGGGATGTGGCAGGCGATTTCAGCCATCAATTGAGGCGGGACGGCATTGGCCACTTGTTGATACTGAGACTGCCGTGAACCGACGAAAACGTGTGTGTCTGGGAAGCCCTGTAATCGGGCTGTTTCGCGGACGGTGAGTCGTCGGGCGCTGTCGTCGCCTTCGTAGTGGACAATCGATGTGCCTTTTGAGCCGCAGATGGTTCGTGCTGGTTCGTTCGGGGCGAGTCGGCATTCGGTGACGGAGCCAACGGTTTCTCCTCGTGGAATTCGGGTGTGTCGTCGCTTGACCTCCGGGTCGTGGTCTGGTGCAATGTGATTCGCGACACGTCGTTGCGTCGAGAGGGCCTCTGCATCGTCGTTGTGGAGCGGGCTCTTCTCATCTGCGAGCGGATACCCTTCGATAGTGGGACACTCGAGGGTGGGGTCGTCGGCAGTTGTCCGGGGTGACGATGGCAAGTCGCCGATGGCGTCGGATGCAGTTTGATACGCTTCGACAGGATCGCCAACGAGGGACCGCATGGCTGTATTACTGTGGGATTCGGTCGGGAACCAATCGATGCCTGGACTTCGGAGGTCGTGCCGTAGGCCGATGCAGATGATCCGTCGACGTTCTTGAGGTACGCCGTAGTCGGCGGAGTTGATGACTTTCCACCGCATATCGAAGCCGACGCTGTCAAACGCAGCTGTGAGTTCGTCCATGAACGCGGTGTCGATTTGGCTCATTCCAACGACGTTCTCCATCGTTACGAGAGGTGGGCGGAGTGCCTGTAACCACTCGAGGGCTACCCATACCATCTCGTTTTCTTCGGCATCAAGGTTGAGTTCGCCACGCGCTTGGGAGAATCCTTGACAAGGCGGAGAGATGTGGACGACATGATACCCGTCACGAGGGAGGGCTGAAATATCGACATCGCGGAGGTCATGATGGACGGGCTTGCCGGGGAGTGATTCGTTGTAGGATTGGAGTGCGTCTCGGTCCTGGTCGACGCCGGCGACGACTTCATAGCCCGCCATATGCATCCCAGCGGAGGCTCCTCCAGCCCCGCAGAAGAGGTCGAGTGCGGAGATGGGTTGTTCACCAGCGCGACGGTAGACTGGTTGATAGAGGGGATTGAGGGCAGCATCTGGGATGTATGATTTCGGGAGTGACCACGTCGGGATACGCCCTTTTGGGATTGTGTAGGCCGCCGTGTCGAAGAGGCCGTCAGGCTTCGGGAGGTAGATACACTCTTCGGCGTCGTCCCATGGTGCGGGCCCCCAGAGCCATTCGAACGGTGGCGAGCTGTCGGGCTGTGATTTAGACATCAGCAGTTAGTGAGTACAAATGGCGGGGTGTTACTCAGAGATGACGGTTCCGTCGTTGATGTAGGTCGTGCCGTGATACTGAGCGACGTTCGGAGTTTGGGCGTCGAGCCGCCGATGAAGTGTTTCGAGGTGGGCGTCTTGCCACGGGCCGCCGTGTGCTGAAATGCTCGCCTGAATATCGCTCAGGTTGTCCGGCGACTGATACAGGCATACGTAGGTCTCACTCGGCTCGTGAACGCAGAGAAGTGTGTTGTAGTCGTCTGGGGTCTGGGTTGGGGCTTCGGTTGCTGGAGCGCCTGCGAGGACCTCATACGACGCCGTCACGGGCGCGTCGGGGAAGCCCATCGTTGCGTGGAACTCGAGGTAGAATTCGTCTCCGAGGCCGATTTGATTGAAGTCTAACGGCGCCGTCGGGTGAGCGCGGCGAGAGAGGTCGCGGATAGTCGGCCCGGGAGAGGCCTCCGGCGATGAGGCGATGGATCTGCTGACGGAGCTCGATGCCGGGTCGACTGCCACGGAGCTGATGCTGATGACGCCCGACGGCGAGCCCATCGCCATCAGCAGCGGCAGTACCCAGGTGGCCCCGCTGCGGCCGACCGACGGTATCCTGATGATTGTGCGCGAGGGCGAGTCGCACGTCGCGCTCGAGCCGGTGCGCGGGGCAGGCCTGCAC
>ENA-ORCO01000997-ORCO01000997.1-marine-metagenome-genome-assembly--contig:-NODE-997-length-10520-cov-3.381404_pt1 | contig 10520 bp, 8 predicted proteins | sample MGYA00248633_ERZ508508 | MGnify/ENA primary metagenome ERZ508508 (study PRJEB26179, sample SAMN06268845) | marine metagenome | isolation source: A23 P1 aerobic enrichment on pine of planktonic cells taken...
TTCGTGGTTGTCCCGAATCTGGATGCCATAACGGTTCGCGAACAGGACGCCGCTGTTTCCGGGGCCGTCGATGTCCTCGGGGATCCGCCACTCGACGTGGTACTGGCCGTCGCCAAACGTCTCGGCGGTCCTGATGTTCCCCGCGTCGGGATCGACGGCGACGTATCCGTCCTCCTCGGTCCAGCCCGGCGACCCGCCGTCGGGGCCCTCCCAGTTACTCAGGTCACCCCCCGAGAGGAGGACCGTCGCGTCACCGGGCGGGTCGTCCGGCCAGGTCCCGGGGTCGATCGCGTCGACGGGGGTCACGCCCTCCGCCTCGGACGTCACGCCCGGGTACTCCGGTGGCCAGGGGTGGTACGCCGTCTGCTGGTAGTCGTCGTCGTAGTCGGGGCGGAAGGACGGCTGGCGCTCCGGTTCCGGCAACGGGCGGTACCAGACGTTGCGGTACCGGTTCGCGGAGTCGCCGTGGTCCTGGAGCCCGAGCGGGCCGCCGCGATCGTGGGGCTGGTAGGGGTTGAGCGACGCCGTCGTCGGACCGGCCACGTTGAGGTGGACCTGGGTCACCACGCCGTTGAAGATCTGGACCGCCTTCCCGGGGTGGACCACCTCGCCGCCCTCGAAGACGAGTCGGACGTCCGTGACTTCGCGGCCCTGGTGGTACAGGGGTTTGTCGAAGAAGACCGTCCCCTCGACGGAGTCGGGGTTGGGCGCGGTGAACACCTCGCCGCCGGGGAGGTTGCGCTCGGCGTAGTCGTTGAGCGTCGGGTTGCCCTCGACGGTCATGGTCACGTCCGTCGACTCGCCGGAGACGATGCGCACCTCGCTCGCGCCGTCCATGATATCGACCATCTGGGCCTGGAACTCCCGCACTTCGTCCCAGTCGCGCAGGATAGCGTCCCAGACGAAGTTCTCGTAGCCCTCGGTGCTCATCTGGGCGAGTTGTGCGTTGGCGGGCGCGGGGTACTGGGTGAGCACCCACCGCTTCGAGAGGCGTTCGTCGAGGAGGGGTTGCTGGGCCTGCGCGTAGGCCGCCGACGTTTCAGGGTCGACGTCGCTGGTCTGGGTGACGTTGTCGCTGGCGCGGATGGCGACGTAGACGTCCATCTCGTCGTACAGCGCCTGCACGTGAGCGGGCGTCTCGAAGTCGCCGTCGTGGTTCCGGAGATACGCCCGCCGGAAGCGCGTGCCCAGTCGCTCCTGTACCACGAGGGGATGCGCCCCGCGGTCGGCGATGACCTCGTGCAGCGCCGTCACGAGATCCTCGGAGACGGGGTGGGCGTCGATGACGACGTGGTCGCCAGCCTGCAGGTCGACCGAGTGGTTACAGATCGTCTCGGCGTGTTCGCGAACGCGCGGGTCCATGCCCCGACCGACGGACGGCACCCTCAAACCGGTTTCGTCGACCTCTCCGGACCGGACATTCTTGTCGGATGGCGACCAACACGACGCTATGGCACGGCGGAGCCCCACGCTGACGCTGGTCGTCCTCCTCGTGGCGGTGTATCTCGTCGAGGTGGTCGTCGATTTCTTCGGGCCCGGTCCGGCGGCGTTCGCGCTCGCGCCGCCGGTGACCGCTCGGCCCTGGACGATCGTGACGAGCGTCTACGCCCACAGCGGGCCGGGCCACCTGCTCGCGAACCTCGTCGGGCTCGTGTTGATAGGCGTCTTTCTCGAGCGCAAGACGTCACCGGCGCGCTTTCACGCCTTCTTCCTCGGGAGCGGCGCGGTCGCCGGCCTCGCGCAGGTGTGGCTGAGCGGCTTCGTCGGCGCCCGCGTCGCGGTGCTGGGCGCCAGCGGCGCCGTCTTCGCGCTCCTGGGGTACGTCCTGGCTGGCAACCGCGTCGCCGACACCGTCTTCCGCGGCGTCTCGGTCCCGCCCCGCCTCCAGTTGCTCGGCTTCGCGCTCGTCGCGGGGGGCGTGACGCTGGCTACCGGCGGCCCCGGCGTCGCGCTCGTCTCCCACTTCACCGGCCTGCTGATCGGCCTGCTCGCGGGACGAGCGCACCTCCTGCGACCCGAGTAGCAGCGCCGATCCGCCGGACCGATTCGCGCGCCGACTGGCGGCGAAACCGACCGCTCGCGGCAACGCTTTGAACCGCGAGCGAGTCGATCCGTCCATGACCCGCTACCTGCTCGCGACGGCGTCGGTCCACACCACCGCCGCGGCGGCGGACTACCTCGACGGCCGCCTCGACGCCGGCGACGAGGTGGTCGTCCTGACAGTCGACGAGCCCGGTGTTCCCGCCCGCGACGCCGCCGACGCCGTCAACGTCGCCCGCTCGCGGCTGCTCCCCGCGCCCGTCACCGTGGAGGAACGGACGGGCGACCCCGCCGAGGCAGTCCGCACAGTACTGTCCGAGCGAGAGGTCGACGAACTCCTCGTCGGTCCGCGCCGGGGCGACCCCGACGCTGAGCGGGGCGACCCCGACGCCGGGCGGGGCGGCGACGACGGCCGCGGCGAAACGGTCGGTTCGACGGCGCGGGCGATCCTCGGAACGGTCGACGTGCCGGTGGTCGTGGTGCCGCTGGCGGAGTTGTGAACGACCGGAGACTACAGCCAGTCCGAGAGATAGAACTCGCTTTCGGACCGCTCTGGCTCGGGGATCACCGAGACGATCCAGTCGACACCGCGGGCCGCCTCCTCGGGGCGACGCTGAAGTCGCGACTGGTCGGCGTAGACGACCCCGCTGTGTTCGGTCACGCGCTCCCCATTGACCATCGTGAAACGCTTGCCAGCAGTGATCACGAGCCGTCCAGTCTCGGCCGCGAACTCGAGGAGAACGCCGCCATCCGTTCCGGGGTCGAACTCGTCTTTCGCCCGCAGCACGTCGTGGTCGGTCGACCGGAGGACCCGAACGAACGGCCCCGGAACGTGTTCGTCAGTGAGAAATCGGGCGCTCATCCGGTCGTATCGGGCTCGGCCGGTGGCTTCACGGCTCGCTCGCGGACTGCTTCGCGGGCCTCGTCCTCTCGTGCCCGCTGTCGCCGCATCTCCTCGGGGTTGTTGTAGTAGTACACGAGCGCCTCGTACACGTCACCGACGGAGAGATCGAGCGCATCCGCGACCGCTGCAGGCTGGCCGTCCCCCTCGACGACCATCTCGTAGACGTGGAGCACGCTGACCCGCGTCCCCTCCAGCCGAGCGAGTCCGTGCAACACGTCGTCGTCCGTCGTGACGCCCATGTGGAGCGAGTACGTCGATACCCTACTTACGAGTTGTGCCGGTCGCCTGCGACCCCCGCAGTTGAAGTACGCCGGCGGTCGAACGGGGAGGTATGTCAGCCTCGGAACTCGCGGCGCGGGTGCGGGAAGTGCTCGACGTCGACGAGGAGGCGTTTCGACAGCGAGCGACCGAGGAGGCCGAGGAACTCAAACGAGAGCTCCGGGAGGGCACTTTCGACAACACGGAAGCGATCATCGGCCTCGAACTCGAACTGTACGCGGTCGACTCACGCACCGGGTCGCTCCGGCGAGTACCACGAAACCTCCTCGAACTCATCGGCTTCGAGAAGGAACTCGGCCTGCACAACGCCGAGATGCAGACCAGCCCGCAGCCGCTGAACGAACACGGCCTCGCCGCACAGGAGCGCGAACTGAAGGCCAATCTCGCGCCCGCGCTGGAGCGCACCGAGCGCGAGGACATCCGACTCGTCTCCGACGGCATGTGGACGGTGCCGCCGACGGGCGAGACGGCCACCGACTACCTCTGTGACTGCGTCGAGGAGTCGGGGGTGCGCATCGCGACGAACATGTCCGACGCCGCTCGCTACCACGCGATGGCCAACACCGACTACCCGACCGGGATGCGCGTCGAGGCGCCCCACGTCTCGCTGTCGGCCGAGACGGTCATGCCCGAGAGCCTCATCACCTCCATTCAACCGCACTACCAGATCCGCCACGCCCCGGACCTGCCGGAGTACTTCGCCTACGCGCTGCGCGTGGCCGGCCCGCTGCTCGCGCTCGGCGTCAACTCCCCCTTCTTCCCGCCGGACCTGTACGACGACGCCGACGACGCGGACATCGTCGCCGACGCGTGGATGGAACACCGCATCGGCGTCTTCGAGGACGCCCTGAACCCCACCGACGGCGAGAAACCCGACAAGGTGCGCTTCCCCAGGGACGTCGACAGCGTCGAAGCCGCCGTCGACCGCGTGCTCGCGGACCCGACCATCGTCCCGGTCGACGTCGAACACGGCGGCCGTTTCGACGACGAGTTCGCCCACCTGCGGCACAAACACGGCAGCTACTGGCGGTGGGTCCGCCCGGTGTTCGACGGGCCGACGCGCTCGTCGGCCAACGCCCGCATCGAGTTCCGCCCGCTGCCGGGCCAGCCGACGGTGCGCGACGCCGTCAGCTTCGAGGCGGTGTTCGCGGGGCTGATGGAGACCCTGCCAGCGGTCGAACACCCAGTCCGGACTCTCGACTGGGAGCGGGCGCGCGAGAACTTCTACGCCGCCGCCCGCGAGGGGCTGGACGCGGAGCTGACGTGGATCACCACGGACGGTGCGGAGACAACCGAGACCGACCGTATCTACGGCGAACTGTTCGAGGCGGCCCGCGAGGGGCTGGAGGGGCGCGGGCTCTCGACCGAGCAGGCCCGCCGGTACATCCGACCGCTGCGCGAGCGCGCCGACCGGCGGGTGACGCCCGCGCGCTGGAAACACGACCACGTCGCGGCCGCCGTCGACGACCGGACGCCGCTTCCCGAGGCCATCTGGGCGATGCAGTCGACGTATCTCGACCGCCAGCGCGAGACGCTGCTCGACGGCACGTTCGCCGACTGGCTGTAGCCTCGCAGCACTTCGTACGTCCGCGCTCACTCGACGAGCGGCGCTCAAACGCCTGTTTGAGTCGACGGCCCGGTTATATGTCGACGGGCCGACAGCGAGAGTATGGACGAGCGCGTCTCGCGGCGACGGCTCCTGGGAACGACCGCGGCCGGCCTCGGCGGCCTGCTCGCGGGCTGTACCGGGATGCTCTCGAACGGCGACGGAACCGACGACAACGACGGCGAGACCGACGACTGGCAGTACACGCCCCAGCCGGCGGGCGACGGCGGGGTCGGCGGGGCCCCGTCGCGGGCATCGGGCGGCGGCGATGGCGGTGACGCCGGCGGGATCGGCCTCTCTGCGGGCGGCGCCAAGGACATCGCCACCTTCCGGCGTAACGTCGAAGAGGGGTACCTCCCGATCCCAGAGAGCCTCTCCTACGAGGGACTGTTCTACGACTACTACTTCGAGACCGGCGGCGGAGCCTGCGAGCGGGATTTCTGCCCGCAGTACGCGCCCGCCGTGACGGCGGACCCGCTCTCGGGCGAGACGGAACGGTACGTCACGGTCGGCCTCGACTCCGGCATCGCCGCCGACGAGTTCGAGCGCAAGCGGCTGAATCTCGTCGTCGTCCTCGACATCTCCGGGTCGATGTCCGCCTCGTTCTCGGACTACTACTACGACCGCTACGGCAACCGCCGGACGCCCGAGGGCAACACGGACCGCCCGAAGATCGACGTGGCGAAAGACGCCCTCGTCGCGCTGACCGAGCAACTCCGCGAGGGCGACCGCCTCGGGATCGTCCTCTACGACGACCGCGCGGCGCTGGCCAAGCCGCTCCGCCCCGTCGAAGCCACTGACATGGACGCCATCCGCGAACACATCCGCGAGGACGTCCAGCCCGACGGCGGCACCGACCTCTCGGCGGGCATCGAGACGGCAACCGCGCAACTCGAGGAGTACGCGGACGCCGACCCGACCGTCTACGAGAACCGCGCTGTCGCCCTCACGGACGCGATGCCGAACCTCGGCGAGACGAGCGCGGGCGGGCTGCGCGGGACCCTCGCCGACAACGCCGAACGGGGATTGCACACCACGTTCGTCGGCGTCGGCGTCGACTTCAACGCCGACCTGGTCGACCGGATCACCGCCATCCGGGGAGCGAACTACTACGGCGTCCACTCCGCCGAGGAGTTCGAACGGCGTCTCGGCGAGGAGTTCAAGTACATGGTCACGCCGCTCGTGTACGACCTCGAACTCGAACTCGACGCCGAGGGGTACGACATCCGGAAGGTGTACGGCTCGACGGCCGCCGAGGAGGCCACCGGCCGCATCGCCCGCGTCAACACCCTCTTCGCCTCGCCCACCTCGGAGGGCCGCGCCCGCGGCGGCGTCGTCCTCGTCCAGCTGGCCCGCCAGTCCGACGAGGCGACGGTCGAACTCAGCGCCTCCTGGGAGGACCGCACCGGCGAGGCCGACGAGTCGACCACGACCATCGAGTTTCCCGCCGCCGAGTCCGAGGAGTTCGCCAACTCGGGAGTCCGCAAGGCCGTGCTGCTCTCGCGGTACGCCGACCTCCTGAAGAACTGGATGGTCGCCGAGCGCGAGGGCGACGCCCCCGGCGACGACGACGGCATCGCGGTTCCACCCGAAGGGCTGGGGCAGTGGGAGCAACAGTCCGCGCCGCTGACCGTCAGCGAGCCGTACCCCTCGCGCATGCGCGAGTTTCGCGAGTACTACCGCGCGGAGGCCGACCGCATCGGCGACGACGCGCTGGACCAGGAGAGCGAGATGCTGACCACGATTCTCGACGCGGCCGAAACCGGGTCGTAGCGGGGTCGAACCAACGGGAGCCGCGTCTTTCTGCCTGCCGCGGATCCACTCCGGCGCGCGCCGTCGCGCCCTCTGTGGCGCGACGTTTCGTGCGAGGGACGAGGAGCGCAGGGACGAGCACCACAGGAGGCTGGGGAGGTGTGAGGCTCACGCCTGCCCCACCAGCCGCCGTTTCTAGACTGTCTCGACAGAATCCACCTGGCGGACTGAAAGGGCGAGGCGCGCTCACGCTTGCCTGGTCGTTCAGACGACCGCGAGCGCGGCGAGGGCTTTCAGCGCTCAGGGTCGAGTGCGGCTGCGGTCGCAGTAGCGTCTGCGGTCGCGGTCACAGTTCCAGCTAGCGAGCGCGGTGAGGGCTTTCAACGCACAGGGCCACCTGCGGTCGCGGTGTCGTCCGCGGTCGCAGCGCTGTCTACAGTCGAGTCCAGATTCACGAAAACCGGAGACGACGCATCTCGATCGATCCCAACAGATCACAAAACACCACCGAGTCGACCGAAGACAGATAAACGGCGACGGCCTACCCACACCCAATGCTGCTGGTCCTGTGCGTGGACCTCGACGACGACCTCGGGCGGAAGACGGGGGTCGAGACGCCCGTGGTCGGTCGGGACGCCGTCGAGGCAGCCGCCGTCGATCTGGCCACCGCGGACCCCGAGGACAGCGACGTGAACGTCCTGTTCGAGGGGTTGCACGTCGCCGAGGAGGTCACCGACGAGGCCGTCGAGGTCGCGGCGGTGACGGGCGTCGACGGGAGCGACGTGGCCGCCAACCGCGCCGTCGGCGAGGAACTCGACACGGTGCTCGCGGGCCTCTCGACCGGCGAAGACGTCCGCGCGCTGGTCGTCACCGACGGCGCACAGGACGAGTCGGTCCTGCCGGTCATCCGCTCCCGGGTCCCCATCGACGGCGTCCAGCGCGTCGTCGTCCGGCAAGCCCAGGACCTGGAATCGATGTACTACACGATCAAGCAGGTGCTCGACGACCCCGAGACGCGAGGCACGATCCTCGTCCCGCTCGGCATCCTGCTTCTGATCTATCCGCTCGCCATCGTCGCCGAGGAACTGGGCGCGCCGGGGGCGGTCTTCGGGGTCACCTCCGCACTGTTGGGCTTTTACCTCCTCTCGCGGGGGCTCGCGCTCGGCCAGCGCCTCGACTCGTTCGTCGACCGGGTGCGCGAGAGCCTCTTCGGCGGGCGCGTCTCGCTCGTCACCTATCTGGTCGCCGTCCTCCTCCTCGTCATCGGCGGGTTCACCGGCGTCGAGGAGGTGACGGCGCTGCAGGCCGAGGCGACCGACGCCCCCGACGTCGCGGAGGTGATCGCCGCGATGGTCTACGGGTCGCTGCAGTGGTTCGCGGCGGCGGGCGTCGTGAGTAGCTTCGGCCGGGTCGTCGACGGCTACATCGACGGCGAGTTCGAGTGGCGCCACCTCAACGCGCCCGTCTACGTGCTCGCCATCGCCTTCATCCTCCACGGCGTGAGTCAGTACGTCCTCGGCTACGGCGACCTCTCGTATCTCGCCTTTACTCTCACCGGCGCGACCCTGCTCGGTCTGTTCTCGACCTTCGCGTTCGCGCTGGCGGAGTCGCGACTCGGCGGGCGCGGCCCGAAGCCGACGTGAGCACCGGAGCGAACCCGATCCATCGGCGACCGAACCAGCACCGAACAGCCCGGTATCGACGCCGCCCACGAGCGTCTCGCGCGGATCGAGGCGTGTGCTGTTGAGACACGATTGTGGAATCGTTTCAGGACCAGCGCTTAATTGGGTCCAGTCCCGAACGGAGGTATGGGAGACGCCGAGCGGACGGAGAGAGCCGACGACCACCGGACCGACCGGTATCGGACGCTCGTCGAGGAATCGAACGACGTCGCCACGGTCGTCGACACCGACGGCACGATAACGTACGTGAGCCCTGCCGTCAGGCGAGTGCTGGGCTACGAACCCGAGGAATTGGTCGGGGACACTGGCTACGAGTACGTCCACCCCGACGACCGGGACCGAAACGCCGACGCCCTGGAAACTGTTCTGGAAAACCCCGGGGAAACCGCGACCACCGAGGTCCGGTTCCGGCGTGCCGACGGGTCGTGGTGCTGGATCGAGGCCACGATGCGGAACCGACTCGACGACGACGCGGTCGACGGGATCCTCCTCAACAGCCGTGACATCAGCGAGCGGAAAGACCGCGACCGCCGGTTCCGCGAACTCGCCGGGGAGTACGAGGCGCTGTTGAACAACGCGGAAGACGCGATTTTCTTCCTCGACGTCGACGAATCGGGCGGCGGCGCCACCTTTCAGTTCGAGCGTCTCAGCCCGGCCTACGAGCGACAGACCGGGATCACGACCGAGGAAGTGCGGGGCAAGACACCGCGAGAGGTCTTCGGCGAGGAGGAAGGCGCGGAACTCGAGGCGAACTACCACCGCTGTATCAAGGCCCGCGAACCGGTCTCGTATCAGGAGGAGCTCCGGATCAACGAGGAGGCACGGATCTGGCAGACCAACCTCGCACCGGTCCTCACCGGCGGCGAGATAACGCGCCTCGTGGGCATCACCCGGAACGTGACCGACCGTGTCGAGCGGGAACGACAGTTGCGCCGACAGAACGAACGTCTCGACGAGTTCGCGAGCGTCATCTCACACGACCTGCGCAACCCGCTCAACGTCGCACAGGGGCGCGGGAGGCTCCTCCAGGAGGAGGTCGACAGCGAACACACCGAACCGCTCGTGCGGGCGCTCGACCGCATGGAAGCGATCGTCGAGGACACGCTGACGCTCGCGCGACAGGGCGAGACGATCGGCGAGACCGAACCGGTCAGCCTGACCGACCTCGCCGGGAAGTGCTGGGCGACGGTCGACCCCGACGATGCGACGATCGAGATCGTCGACGAGACGCGGTTCCAGGGCGACCGCGACCGCCTGCAACACGTCTTCGAGAACCTGTTTCGCAACGCGGTCGAGCACGCCGGTCCGGACGTCGCCGTTCGCGTCGGGCGCGCCGGCGACGACACCGTCTACGTCGAGGACGACGGGCCGGGCATCCCGGCCGACGACCGCGACCGCGTCGACCTCCTCGCGCCGAGCGAGTCGATCCGCCGCCAGCGGTGCGTCGTACACTCCCGGCACCCGAAGCGTCTCCGTGATCGTCGCGTCGCGTTCGACGGCCGCTTCCTTCGCCGCCGTCGCCATCTCTTCGGTGACCGAGGCGTTGAATTCGGTCACCACCAGTCCGAGCGTTGCCATACTGGTCCGGTCCCACGGGGTCCTCAAAGAGGTATCGGGTGGCCACGCGGGAACCCGCCCCGCGGGCGACTCCACGGACTGCCAGATAGGGTCACGGCGCGCACTGACCAAACACAAGAGTTGTAACGGCGTGGTCGCCAAACACTGGCAATGAGCCCTGATGAGGGCCCCCGCGAAACCGACGAGACGACCTCCAGCAGCCCTCCAGCGGACGCCGGCGGCGACGACCCGTTCGGCGGCCGCGGTGGCGTAGCCGTTGCCCCACGCGGCGGGGTCGAAGAAGTACCCGAGTTCCGCGGTCCCGAACGTCCCCGTCGAGCGAGTCGACGAACTCCCGCTCCTCGGCGAGGGTCTTCGGTCGGGAGAGCGTCACACGCGACCGCTACGGCAACTCGCGCAGGTTGTCGAGCATGGTATCGAGGTCGGCCGACGTCACCGCCAGCGAGTAGCCGTCGACGCGAGCGAGGTCCGCCGCGTGCTCCCAGACGGTGGTCTCGTCCAGGCCGTGCAGGACGACGGCGTGGGGAGCCGGTTTGACGACCCGGAGCGCGACCAGGGGGCCCTCGCCGCTGGTGACGTCGGTGAACACCAGGGCGCGGTTTGTCGACTGGCCGTAGAGGTGGTAGAACTCCTCGGAGGAGAGCCGCGAGATGGCCTGGATGGAGTTGATGACGGTGTG
>ENA-ORCO01001005-ORCO01001005.1-marine-metagenome-genome-assembly--contig:-NODE-1005-length-10447-cov-3.195853_pt1 | contig 10447 bp, 10 predicted proteins | sample MGYA00248633_ERZ508508 | MGnify/ENA primary metagenome ERZ508508 (study PRJEB26179, sample SAMN06268845) | marine metagenome | isolation source: A23 P1 aerobic enrichment on pine of planktonic cells...
CGCGCTCCTCCCCTCCCTACTCACTCGCTCCGCTCGTTCCTTGAGGAAGGGGACTCCGCGCTACCGCTTCAGTTGAACCAGTCCCCGGAACAGCACCTCCTCAACAGGGCCGTTGATGAGGAGCGCGAACGGGGCAAAGACCAGATAGTTAGTCGGATTCGATAGCTCAATCTGATTGAATATTGAGCTCGGTGGCTCGGGGAGCGCGAGGCCATATACTACCACTGACAGCACAACGCCAACGCCGAACCCGAGGACCACTCCCCCGATGACGTAGCCGAGATCACGAAGTGTCGGCCGGCGGAAATCAAGGTAGCCCAGTCCTACCCCGTGGAGCCATATGTAGACAAGTCCGACCACAATGATAGTGGCGTAGAGCAATACGAGAAACCCCAGGTACGTCAGGGGTGGAGTGGGTTCGCCGGCCTCGATTCTGAACCCCCAGACTGCGGCCGGGAACGCCACGAATCCCAGGGCAACCAACACCAGAGTGAGACCAAGGACGGAGACTAGCGTCGAACGCCGGCCCATAGGTGGAGGATTCCCAGGAGGCCCCATTAGTATATATTCGATAACAGGTATACGACCGCTCTGTTCGTGTTCACGTGGCCAGTCTGTGGAGAGATAGTGCCATCAACGCTACGAGTACTCCTATCGCAACGATTCGCAATACGCTCGCTACGTATCGTCGACCGTTAGGAAGCATTTCAGCAATCCCGGCTATGCCCGAAGCTGCTCCGAGGACAAGTATGGCGGCTAAGCCACTAGAATGAAGCAGTTCATAATATGTGTACATACTGAAAAAAGTAAGTGAGGTAATAAGTTGGATTCGAGCCACTTCCCACCCACTTGGCTCGGAGAATAGCTCCAGAAGCTGGATGCCTCGCATACCTACACAGAGTGATTCAGGGCTCGAACCGGATGACGAGCTGGTCGACTGCCAACCCATACACAGTCATCTTTCTACCCTTTTCAGAATACCACGTATCGACGGGCTCGACGAATTCCGCCTCACAGAGCTGGTCGATGTGGTAACGCACGTTCTGGAGCGACGTCCCCGCATCGTCCGCAACCGCAGAGACGGGCTTCGGGCCGTCTCGGAGCGTTCGGAGGATTTGCTGGGCTGTCTCCGATGCGATCGCCGAAAGCGCCGCTCCTGAGCCCGTCCCGTCGACGACAATCTCAGTCCGAGTTGAGCAGGAATTCTCGACCGGTTTTCGGGTCGGTAATAGACTCGCCATTAGGCTAGCGGTGTCGGGGGCCCGTCGTTCGGATCCTGCCGAATGGGATGCGTCTGGTCAACGTCGCTGCTTGCAGGGACGTGTCTCCCCGCGAAAACGCGCGCGGTACACCTCCCGCAGTTCGTCTGTCTCTCATCTCAACTCACGTTTGGGGACTCGGATATATGAGATGGCAGGCGGAGTTTCTCAGCCTGAAACTCCCCCGGTGAGAGAAGAAAGAACAGACTGCAACGTGCGAGCGAGGAGTCAACTCCCCCGCCCTAACGCTCGCTGACGATCGCGTTTGAGGACGGGCTTGTCCGTGGACACCGGCTCTGACCGAATCTCGGTGGGCAGTATAATCGCCGCTCGCGTTCACCGTCCCAGACTTGAGGGCAAGTTGAAGACGAGTGCAAACACGGGAAGGGCCACAAGCTCAAGCGCGTGAGTGAAGCGAGTACGCGATGAGCAAGACACCGAGAAACTGCAGACTCCGCGTTACGAGTGTCAACGGCTGCTGGTACTGGAGGCCAAGGTAGCCTTCACGAAGGAGTAGTGATCCGAGGAAGGCGAGACTGAATGCGGCCGTCGTCAACAAAAGGAGCCCCAACGAGAGCGCTTGCATCGCTCGGCTATCGTGACGTCGGTAGCCCCGATACGCCTGGTAGCCGACGTAGCCACCAAGGAGTGTCGATGCAAACGCCAGCGCGACGATCAGCCACTCGACGAGAGCTGAAGCCGCCAGCATATCAGAGATGCTCCCACATCTTTGCGAAGCGATCAGCAGTATCGTCTTCGTGCTGTCCAGGGAATGTTTCGGGGTCGGCTCGCGTTACGGCAGCCTCGAAGTCACCGTCATCCAGCGATACCGACACCTCGTCGAGTGTGGCGGCGTACACGCTGTAGTGATTACCATCGGGTTGGAGTTCCGTCCGTTCTTCGAGGAACTCCTGTTTTTTGAGCCGTTCGATCCGCCGGTAGACGGTGGGCTTGGACATTTCACACTGCTTGGCGAGTTGCTGTGCAGACATTGGCTTGACACTCGTTGCGGAGAGGATCTCCCGGGCGTACTCGTCACTGAGAACATCCAGAAGGGCACCGAGGTCCGGGTCCTCACTCACGTGTTGACAGCATGACGACCGGCTGTATAAAAACCCCCACAGATTTCTGATCCAGAGAATCCGTGTGGAAACTGAAGAGAGCGCACAGAGTTTGCCGGCTGACTGGGAACAGAGCTCCGCTGTGTACTGATAGGGATTCTCGTACGTCTGCATAGATTTCTCGCCGGACGGGACGGCGAGAACCTCCGAACAGTGACGATAATCCCTATGAGAGCTATCTCAGGACGTTGGACAACCAACCGAGCGAGCGACAGTGATCAGTTGATCCGTCTCGACACCAGTCCCACGGACGGTGTATCGATACTGATCACACGTCCACGACAGCGAGGTCGTCGGCCCACGGTCGAGCGTTGCAGGCCGACCGCCGATCGTCAGATCACGTTCGTCCGGATCGGGGGCATACGTGAAATTGTACTTCGCTATCGTGAGTTGACGGCCCTCGGTCGCGTACCGGAGGCCGACGCCGTGCACCCGGCCGGTGGTTCGAGTGGCGTACGTTACGCGGAACGGCGATGGGACCGTTGGGTCGGGGACCGCGATTGAGCTTTCCGTCTTGAGACGGTCGACGCTACGGAACCACTCCGTGTCAGGGGTCTGTAGCCGATCGACCGAGGTGTCAGCTCCGAACACCGGTTGGAACGTGTCTGCAGACACCTGCGCGTCGAACGTGACGTTCGTATAGGTGGTCGTGACCGATCGCTGGACACCATCGGTTCGCCAGACTGTCTGGGTGCGGAGCGGATAGAATCGCTCCGAGTCGAGCCAAATCCGCTGTCGGTACGCCGCCTCGCTGCGATTTGTCGCAGGGGACAACTCCACTACGAAGGTGCTCTGCCCGTCGATCGAGTCACGTTCGAGATACTGGACGCGGTAGCCGTCGGCGGCTGGCGCGGCTCGTAGACTACCGCGACGCGGCACCGTGGGAAGTGGGGCGACGTCGGGTTGCTGTGGGCGGCCTGCTGCATCAGTCAATCCAGCCGCTGCAACGATTGCCTGCAGACGGGCAGCCCTCCCTGTGGTCGGCGGACCGGTGAGGTTGATGACCGTGACACGCTCTCGATCACTGTCGTAGAGCCAGAGCACTGAGCCGTTTGAGATACGCCGTTCGTTTCGGTGGGGGCCAGTCTCGCGGAACTGGACGCGCTCGCGGTCTGTCCCTGGGACGAGGATCACATCCGCGACGGTTCGTGTGGTGGCGTTGTTCTGCTCAACAACGACAGAACGAGTTGCACTGACACTCTCGATCGATTGATATCGGTCGCTCACGTTCGCGCTGACCTGCGGTTCACTGTCAGTGACCGCCACTCCAGACGCCCACAATCCTGAGGAGAGTATAGCAGCAAACAGCAGGAGGGCGATGAGTGTGCGTCGGCTCACTGGGAGGGCATCGGTGCTCATAGGGTGCTAGTCGTACAACTACGTGCTGTGACCGGCAGTGATTAAGTCTTGCCGGTCAGCTACGGCCGGGAAAAGTCACAAATCAGATATTTTCACCGTCGTGCGGTAGAAATCATCTCGTGTGCTACCAGAACCTTCGTACAGAGCGATTCCTCCACAGAGCCGCCTACACCTCAGGTAATGTAGTCAGAGAGGCGGAGGCTCCAGAAAACGTTTCACACAGCTACCCGATGGCAATGGTGATGCCCTCCCTGACACGCCGCCGAGCCCTCCTCGCGGTCGCATCCGGGGTCGCCGCACTCGCTGGGTGTTCCAGCGAGGCTGATCCCCCGATGATCGACCCACAGAGCAATCACAACACGATCGAGGACTACGAAGTGCGCCACGTCCGCAACGAGGATGGTGTCGTATTGTTCGCCCACGGAGCGGAGTTGCCGACGCCGAACGATGAAGAGCGTGGTCGGTATGCTCGTCACGGTCGAAGCGTCATCGTCTCCGAAGACGACCTCGCAGAACTCAGGTTTGGCGACGTGCAAGAGGCCGGACGACTCCGCTCGTTCGTCACGGAGACGGACTTCGACTCGTCGTCGGTATACCTCCTCTCGATGCCCGTTGAGGCCTGCTATGAGATCCGACTCCAGTCGGCGACCGTCGAGTTGGACGAGCTGAAACGTGACGACCTCCAGCCGCACGCCGACTTCTGCCGAACGCACCGCCCTGCTGACGTCGAATGCAGCGTCGAGGAAATCCACACTGTCGGATTCGCGATCCGACTGCCCGTCGCCGCCGAGCAGTCCTCGGGAATGGGTCGGGGTATGTCGAGTTCTTGTCGACCCTCTCCCCGCGGAGAGTACTTCAACGCCACGGTGACGCCTGCAAGCGGAGGTGGCGGCGAATGAGGTCGCGTCGCAACGTACTCGCCGGACTCGGAACTATCAGCGTCACCGGGCTGGCCGGATGTGCAGCCCTGCCGTTCGGGAACGACCACTCTGACAACGAGGACGTATCGCTGTCAACTGAGGATATCGGGTCGCTCGCGTGGCCCGAGTCGCCGTTCCCGGTCACAGTTCCACCAAGCCTGGTGAACGCACACCGCGATCGAACCCGGGAGTTACTCGCCGCAGTTCCGCCCGACCCGTCTGTGCCGAACGGCGCCGTCGCCGAGGAGGTACAATCGGACCGCGAACACACCGTGAATCAGCTTGATGATGAACCGGACGAGTCCTGGCCGACCGAGGAACTCTCGACGTGGCGCGGGCGGCGGAACGAGGCCGCGGGCGTTCTGGGAACCTACCGCGCCGCGACAGGCAAAGACGACGCAGAGGCGCTCACAGAACGGCAGCAGGGGGTGCGCGACGATCTCGCGTCTTTCGTTGCCGACCACGAGTACCGCGCGTCGTCACCGTTAGAGGCAGTGCTCGCGCACGCACCAATAGAAGAATTGGTAGGAGACTGTCGCCGACACGTCCGTCCTGCCCCGGCGTATCCGTCCGATCCGGTCGCTAGTCCGTTCCAGGCGGGGGACGCCGTCGGACGCGTTGAACTCGCCCGTGCGACGCTCGCCGACGCCCGTCGACTGCGAGAAACGTACCTAGGCGAGCGCTCCGAGACGACCGCGCAGTGGACAGCACTGATCGACGCGTCGAGGCGCTTAGAATACGCGGCATCGCGCACCCGATCGTCTGTTGACGACTTTCTCGACCGCGAGGAATCACCGTTCCGCGCCGACCTCGACGGAACGGCAGGTCGGTGGTTGTTCAGACGGGCCAGCGGATACGTCGAGGCGAAGGTCGAGGAGGCGCGGGAGCACCGAAACGACGGCCAATTCGCGGCCGCCGTTATCGAAGCCGGGCAAATACTGGCGGGCGTCGAGGCGCTCCGAGCGACGATCAACGGAATCCGCGACGGCGCATATCTGGGTGAAGTGACGACTGAGTCGGTCTCGCGAACGGCCGATCGGGCGCGGGAAGCAATTACCACCGCCGGGGAGCGTGATAATCCGAGAGTGGCCGCCCAGATCGTTCGACCGACGCTCGGGACCTTCGAGTACGTCACCAATCTCATCGCGGAGCATTACGCCGACGCCGTGCGTGTTGAAGGCGACTTAGCTTGGGCTGAACTCTACGCGCGCGCTGTTCCCGCCGCGGCCGAGTTCGTGGTCGAACGGCTCGAATAGCTACTCCATCAGTATCTGATTCGGATCCATCGGGACGATACGTCGCGATGCTTTGACCGTATTGAGCGAATCCTGCTTCAGGGAGGGGCGCCTCTTCGATCCTCACCGGCCTAAAGGCGAAACGAAACCGGGGCTGGGATATTAGGATTTGCAGACTTCCTGTCTTCTCGTTTTTAACTCTCCACAGGCTGAGTAGGGCGAGTGCCTCGGGGCTTGCCCTCGAGGTACTTCACGTATCCAAAATATAAACCCAAGTAAGGGCAAATATGTTGATGAGACAGAAATTTTTCACTAAGGAACATATAGCCCTCTTCTGTGTCTAAGACTAGACTTTCTACGGGTCTTCAGGGACTTGATCGAATCCTCAACGGAGGCGTCGTCGAGGGATATAGTACACTTTTGCGTGGTCCTCCGGGAGCGGGCAAAACGATCACCGGTCTGCACTTTCTTACCGCCGGAGACGACGACGAAACGACGCCGCTTTTCATCAACCTCGGGGAACCGAACCACTACGTCAAGGAAACGGCACGGGAGTTCGATCTCGGCCCCGAGAACGTCACTTTTCTCAACCTCTCTCCGACGAAGGAACGGTTCGTCGAAGCGGAATCTTACTCGCTCTTCGAGTCCGCGGAAGTCGAGCAGCCCTCCTATGTTCAGAGACTCCGGGACACGGTCGAAGAAATCGAGCCGGACCGCGTCTTACTCGACCCGATAACGGAGTTTCGGTACCTCACCACCGACGAACACCAGTTCCGCAAGCAAATCCTGAGTCTCCTCGACTTTCTCAAATCCCACGACGCGACGGTGATGCTTACCTCTCAGGCGTCGGATTCGATCTCCGATTCGGACCTGCAGTTTCTCACAGACGCAGTCATCAGTCTCGATAGTACACCCTCGGGCCGGACCGTTCGCGTTTCGAAGTTCCGCGGATCCTCGTTTCAACGCGGCTTTCATACGTACACCATCGCCGACGACGGCGTCAGCGTCTGGCCTCGGCTCACGCCGGACAAGGAGATCGACCCGAGCGAATACCAACTCGACACGCTGTCTTCGGGAGTTCCCGAACTCGATGAACTCCTCAACGGCGGCGTCGAAACGGGGACGGTCACGTTCCTGAGTGGTCCGACCGGGGTCGGGAAGACGACGACCGGACTGCAGTTCCTGAAGGAGGCGGCCGCCAGAGAGAAGCGATCAGTTCTGTTCTCTTTCGAGGAATCGAAACATACGCTTCTCCACCGTGCAGAATCGATCAATATTCCAATACGCCAAGCCGTCGAAAACGGGAACCTTTCTATTGTGGAAGTGCTCCCCGAGGAGTTCACGGTCGACGAATTTGGCGACATCGTTCGGTCTGCCGTCGAAGACGACATCGAACTGGTGATGATTGACGGCATCCGCGGGTTCATCCAGAACGTCAGAGGAATGCGTGGCTCCCCTTACGACGACATCATTCGAATCGGACGGTATCTGCGTTCACAGGACGTGACGACCATTATGGTGAGTGAAGTGAACAATATCACCGGCGACTTCCGGGCGACCGAAGAGGGAACGAGCAATCTTGCGGACAACATTGTCTTTCTGCGCCACGTCGAAGTCAACGGAGAGTTACGAAAAGTCATCGGAGCGCTCAAGATGCGCACCAGCGACTTCGAGCGTAGCCTCCGTGAGCTCGAAATCACAGAATATGGGCTCCGCGTCGGTGAGCCGCTCCCCAAGCTTCGAGGAATCCTCACCGGAACGCCCGAATGGAACGAGACGACAAACGAAACCCGATGACTGGCGAGGCGAAGAAATCGCGGATCTTACCGCTCGTCTCTGAGAGTGGAAACCGACGAATACTTCGCGAGTGGATCGAGGGGAAGCCCCGATATCAGTTGGTAGATGAGAACGAGGCTGTCCGCTCGACTGATTTCGATATTTGCATCTTCGACGTGGAGAATCTCACGGACAAACGGGAGGCGCTGCGGGAGCGAAAGTCGCGAAAATCGGTGATGCTTCCCTATATACTGCTCGTCCCGGAAGACCAAGACCAGTCGGTGCGAGATCAGCTCCGGAGTCAACATCCGCAGCTGTGGGAGATCATCGACGCGATCCTCGAAATTCCCCTCTCGAAGTTACAGCTCGATGATCGGATCGAGACGCTCCTGCGACTCCGGCGGCAATCGATCGCATACCAAAAGCAGCGATCACAGTTGCAGGCCCTCAGAAGCGTGGATTCGGGACACGGAGTCGTCATCACGAACGCAGACGGGACGATCGAATACGTGAACGAAGTGTACCAGCAACAGTCAGGCTACTCGCGGGACGAACTTGTCGGTGAGACACCGCGTATGCTCAAGTCCGGCGAACACGGGGACGCGTTCTACGAGAGCCTCTGGAGCACGATCACCGATGGGAAAATCTGGCAGGGCGAGATGATCAACGAGCGCAAGAACGGCGAACAGTACGTCGTCGTGCAAACGATTGCGCCAATTCGCGGACTGAACGGAGACACCGAACGCTTCGTCGCAATCAATCACGAAATTACCGAACTCAAGGAGATGGAGCAGGCGTTTCGAAAGCAGAGCGAAGAGCTGGAGTTACTGAATCGAATCCTCCGTCACGACGTCCGAAACGACCTGAACATCATCCTGGGGTGGGCCGAATCGTTGGAGGAGACGGCCACCGGCGAAGAGGAAGAGAAACTGGAGCGGATTCTCTCTGCTGGCCAACGGGCGGTCGAACTCACCAGAGTAGCGCGCGACATCGCAGAAGCAATTTCCGGCGAAGAAGAACCGGAACTCCATCCCGTCTCACTCGACGACGTCCTCACTATCGAGGTCGAGAACCGGGCGGCCGCGTTTGACGATGCCGCTATCGAACTACACAGTCCGCTCGACTCAGAGGTCAGTGTCAGAGCAAATCAGATGCTCTCATCCGTCTTCCGAAACCTCATCAATAACGCTGTCCAGCACAACGATGCCGCCGAGCCAGAAGTGACGATCACCGCCGAGGAGCGGGCGGATTCGATCGTCGTCCGAGTCGCTGACAACGGCCCCGGAGTCCCAGCGGAATCGAAAGAGCGGATGTTCAGTGAGGGAGAACGAGGACTTGATAGTCAAGGGACCGGAATGGGGCTGTATCTAGTACAGAGTCTCGTCGATACCTACGGCGGTGCCGTGTGGCTCGACGAGAACGACCCACGAGGATCGGTGTTCACCGTCGAACTGCCAAAAGTCTCCGAAAGTGTCGACCAGTAACCACGCGATGCCCGCTCAAGACCCTCCACATATCCCGAGTCCGGACGAGACGCTGCGTCTCTACCCCCTCGTCTCGGACGGGGCTAATCGCCGACTGCTCGTAGAGTGGATCCAGAACCAAGAGCGATACGAAGTGACCGACCCGGAGACGCCGTTGTCGGCTGCGCAGTTCGACCTCTGCATACTCGATGCCGAGGCGTTCCGCGCACACCGGGCGAAGTTACGAGAGCGAAAAGAGGAGACAGCACCCGTCAGCCTGCCGTATCTCCTACTTTCTCCCGGAAATAAGCAATCGGCTTTATCCAGCGAGAACGGAAGGTTGAGGAACGACGACACCATCGACGACGTCGTATTCCTACCGATCAGAAAGGCCGAATTGGCGTGGCGGATCCGGTCTCTCCTCCGACTTCGCGCCCAATCACGTCGCCTGTATCGATACAACCGACTCCACCAAGTCTATCGAACGCTCAACCGCTGCCTCGTCGAAGACGACGATCGAACCACGCTGCTCACGAATGTCGTCGATACACTCTCCGATTACGACGCCTTCGACCGCGTAATCGTGACTCTGGTCGAAGACGATTCGCTCGAATTCGGCTGTGGGGCGGGCACCGCGATGAGTACCGGGGAACTCCGAGAGTATCACTCGGCGGACCGTCTCGAGACCGCAACCGAACGGGGCCACCTCATCAGAGAGGACGTAACCGGGTTCACGCCGCAAGACGACGAGCCAGCCCCACACACCGAAGTGGAACTCCCGGTCGAGTACGAAAGTCAGATGCTGGGAGCGCTAAGCGTACTCTACCGACCAGAGACCGCGAGCACTAACGAGGAAGTGGAACTCCTCGCGGAATTGGCCGAGGACATTGCCTTCGCCGTGTACAACGTCCAGTTGCGAGTTGATCACGAGGAGGCGATAGCACAACTGAAAGAGCGGAACCGTCAACTGCAGGTCATCGATCGGATCCTCCGCCACAATTTCCACAACAAGGTCAACGTCATCAAAGGCTACTCCGAGATGGCCGCAACGCAGGCCGGCGAGGACGTGGCGTCCTACGTCGAAAACATCAACGACGCGGTCGGCCGCCTCATCGAACTCGTCGATAAAGAGCACAACATTACTCGCACTCTTTCGGATCCGCCTGCCGTCAAATCGTTCGACATCGTCGCTGTCGTAGAGTCGGCGGTCTTGAAGATGAAACGAAAATACCCCGATGCAGAGATCCACACAGACCTCCCAAAGAAGTGTCCGGTCTTCGCTTCGGTCGGTATCGGCCGGGCAGTAGAGGAATT
>ENA-ORCO01001010-ORCO01001010.1-marine-metagenome-genome-assembly--contig:-NODE-1010-length-10410-cov-3.796477_pt1 | contig 10410 bp, 9 predicted proteins | sample MGYA00248633_ERZ508508 | MGnify/ENA primary metagenome ERZ508508 (study PRJEB26179, sample SAMN06268845) | marine metagenome | isolation source: A23 P1 aerobic enrichment on pine of planktonic cells taken...
CCCGGAACGCGACCGGTCGGACTACGAATTAGTCCGCTACTACCGGAAGGGCAACACCGTCCTCGACGAGGGCGACGAGGAGACTGTCGCGGCCGCCGAGGACGAGGTCCAGACCATCATGCAGGGCCTCGAAGCCGGCGACGAGGAGACCTACGAGCGCGTGAGCGCGGTCGTCGATCAGGTGCTCTCGGGGATGCAGACCTCGCTCTCGCGGCTTCCGGCCGAATTCGACGAGTTCGTCAAGGAGACCCGCTTCATGCGCCCCCCGGACACGGGCGGCGAGGAGCCGACGCCGGGCTTTACCACCGACGCGGACTCCTGGACCGACGACGTGATCGCACGCCTGCGGGACACCGACGCGGCCGTCTACGAGGAGGGCGCGTGGCAACTCGACCTCGCGGACTACGACATCGACAAGAACCTCGTCTTCCTGCGCTCGGACGACACGAGTCTGTACTCGACGCGGGACCTCGCTCACCACGAGTGGAAACTGGACACCTACGACCGCGCCGTCTCCGTGTTCGGCGAGGACCACGAACTCCAGTCCCGGCAGGTGCAGGCCACCCTCGACATGCTCGGCAACGACACGGACCGCATCGAGACCATCCTGCACTCGTGGGTGAACCTCCCCGGCGGCGAGGGAATGAGCACCCGCGCAGGCACCGGCATCGACCTCGACGACCTGCTCGACGAGGCCGAGTCGCGGGCCCGGGACGAAGTCGAGACCCGCATCGAGGACCGCCTCCGGAACGACGAACTCGAACGCTTAGACGAGGTGTGCGCCATCCCCGCCAGCGAGGAGTACCCCGTTCTCAACCTCGGGCAGGCCGCGACGGTGTCGCTGTACGAACTCCGAACGCTCGCGATGGGCGAAAATCAGCTTCCGGATAGGGACCACCAGCGCGCGACGGAGTCGGAGATAGAGGGATTCTACGAGCATTTCGGCTCCTTTCTCGACGCGCTTCACTACCCGGAGGAGAAGGAGGACAAGACCCGCCGACTGATGCGGCGGATACTCGGGCGCGCACACCCCACCGGACGGGAGATAAACACGCTCCGGGGGATACTGCGCCGCGCCGAGGAGGGCGTGCGCCGCGGCGAAGAGGAGCAGGAAAGTCGATAGGCGCGACCCGTCAAAGAGGAACTCATTCGTCCGTATCGCGGCGCGCGAACAACACCAGTCCGACGAGCGACAGCACCTCCTCGCCGTCGCCGTTCGTCGCCGTCACGCCACACCTGGCGAGACCGGCCGTCTCGCTCCACTCCTCGGTGTCGAGTATCTCGCCGCGCACGTCGAGTTCGTCGCCGGGCCGGACGGGGTTTCGCCACCGGAGCGAGTCCACACCGAGCGCCCCGCGTGTCGCCGTCTCCGAGAGGAATCCATCCACGAGACAGCGCATACACAGCGCTCCGGTGTGCCAGCCGCTCGCGATGAGGCCGCCGTACGGGCTCTGCCGAGCCACCTCGGGGTCCGTGTGCATCGGCTGGGGGTCGTATCGCTCGGCGAACTCGATTATCTCCGCCCGGCTCACCGTGGCGGTGCCGAGCGCGTGTTTTTCGCCCACGGACAGGTCCTCGAAGTAGCGCACGAGCGAGTATCACGGGCGCGTTTCAAGAGCGTTGCGCCGGCCGGGAACCCGATTAACTCCGGGCCTGAATCTCCTCGCGGAGCGCCGCCGAGACGAGTTCGCCGTCGGCCTGCCCGCCGAGCGCACCCATCGCCTCGCCCATCAGACCGGAGAACGCGCCCATCCCCTCCTTCTCAACCTGTTCCGCGTTCCGCTCGACGACCTCCCGAACCGCCTCGCGGACCTCCGCTTCGTTCGCCCCGCCAAGGTCCTCCGCCTCGACGGCCTCCCGCGCCGTGCGTGCCGGGTTCGCCGCGAGCGCCGCGAGCAGTTCGTCGACGGAGCCTTTGGGCACGTCGCCCTCGGTGACGATTTCGAGGGTGTCGCGGAGGTGGTCGTCGGTGAGGTTCCCGACCGGCACGTCGTCGCGTCTGAGTTCCGTCAGCGTCGATTCGAGCGTGTCGGCCGCGAGCGTCGGGTCCACGCCCTCAGCAACGACCTCCTCGAACAGCGCCCAGCGGCGGCCGTACGCCACCTGTTCAGCGAGCCCCGCGCCGAGGCCGAAGTCGGACTGGTAGCGCTCGACTTTCTCAGTGAGCAACTCGGGTATCTCCACGTCGCTGGGGTCGGGTTCGACGGGCGGCACGTCCGTCTCGGGGTACATCCGCGCCGCGCCGGGGAGCGGGCGGAGGTACGCCGACGTGGCGTCCTGTTTCACGTCCCGGGTCTCCTCGGGGACGCCCTCGATTGCGGTTTCGGCGCGCTCCGCGACGGCGTCGATGGCGCTCGCGGCCGTCTCGGCGTCGTCCGCGACGAGCGCGACGCCGTCCTCCTGTCCGGCATCAACCGCCTCGCGGAGCGCCGCGACTTCGCTCTCGGTGACGCCGTAGGCTGGGAGTTCGTCCGTGTGGAACACGCCGCCGGCGCCGTGGCGCTTCGCGTGGTCGGAGAGTTCGGTCCCGAGGCGACGGTCCGGTTGGAGTTCCCGGCCGAGTAGCCCGTCGAAGCCGTCGAGCCGAACGGCGTGGACCGCACCGCCCGCGTCGAGCGCGCTCCGGATGACGCCGGAGTCGGTGTCCGCGAACACGTCGCTCACGTCTTTCGGGTCACCGACGGCGGCGTCCCGGTCGTCGAGTTCGTCCGCGACGTCGAGCAACTCGACCTGCCGGCCGACTTCGAGGCGCACGATGTCGTCGATGTCGTCCAGGCTCTGGACGCCTTTCATCTCCACGCGGGCGCCGGCGGCGATGGAGACGTTCACGTCCTGGCGGATGGTGCCGAGGCCGCGTTTCACCTTCCCCGTCGAGCGGAGCAACATCCCGATGCGCTCGGCGGCCTCGCGGGCCTGTTCGGGCGAGCGGATGTCCGGTTTCGTGCCGATTTCGACGAGCGGGATGCCGAGCCTATCGAGGCTGAACCGGACGCCGGTCTCCGTTTCTCCGACCCGACCCGCCGACTCCTCTTCGAGCATCAGGTCCTCGATGCCGACGGCGCCCTCGGAGGTGGTTATCTCGCCCTCGCGGGCGAACAGCGTCGAGCGCTGGAAGCCGGAGGTGTTCGACCCGTCGATGACGACTTTCCGCATCACGTGGGCCTGGTCGACCGGCTCCATATCGAGGAGCGCGGCTATCTGGAGCGCGGCGTCGAGCGCCTCATCGTCGAGTCGGTGGGGCGGTTCGTCGTCCTCCTCGACCAGACACGTCGAGTCGAAGGCGAGATACTCGAACTCGCGTTCGACCTGGCTCTCCTCTAGGGCCGCCTCGTCGATTTCGCCCAACTCGGACTTCGTGGGGTGGAGATAGCGGGTGAACGAGCGCGTCGATTCCTCGGGTTCCCGGCGGGTCGTCGGACAGGAACAGAACAGCTTGGTGTCGGTGTCGAGTTGCTGGTGTATCTCCAGTCCGGCCACCAACCCGAGTTCGTCGTAGTCGTAGGCGGCGTCGCTCATTACCGAACGATGGGTCGTGGAGGGGTAAAAAACCGTTCAGTCCGCGCGGCTCACTCGCGGTCCTCGACCGCGGTCCACGTCCGGTCCTCGCCGCCGACGTACCGCGAGCGGGGACGGATGAGGCGGTTGTCCTCTAACTGTTCGAGACAGTGGGCGGTCCACCCGGCAGAGCGCCCGACGGCGAACGTCGGGGAGAACAGGTTCCGGGGGACGCCGACGCCGCGCAGGAGCACGGCCGTGTAGAACTCCACGTTGGTCGAGAGATTCAGGTCGGGTTTGCGCTCCGCGAGCAGTTCGACGCCGACGCGCTCCGTCTCGCGGGCCGACTCGAAGAACGCCGACCCCTCGCCCTCGTAGAAGGACTTCGCGGCGTTCTCAAGCACCGCGGCGCGCGGGTCGCGGGTCTTGTACACGCGGTGGCCAAAGCCCATCAGGCGCTTGCCCTCGTCGAGCTCCTCGCGCAGGACTTTCTCGGGTTCGCCGCGCTCGTGGGCCTCCTCTATCATGTCGAGGACGGGGCCCGGCGCGCCGCCGTGGAGGGGACCCTTGAGCGCGCCGACGGCGCCGGTGACGGCCGACACCACGTCGGACTCCGTGGAGACGATGGTGCGCGCCGTGAACGTCGAGGCGTTCAGGCCGTGGTCGACGACCGTGTTCAGATACGTTTCGAGGCCGCGGGCGGCGGCCTCGTTGGGGTCCTCGCCGGTGAGTAAGTGGAGGTAGTTCGCCGCGTGCCGCAGGTCCGTCCGGGGTTCGACAGGCTCCTTCCCCTCAGTGGCGCGCTTGTAGGCGGCGGCGAGCGTGGGCATCTTGGCCACGGCGTCGAGCGCGTCCTCGCGGGGGTCCTCCTCGTGGTCGCGGCCGAGCGTCGCCGCGGCGATACCCATCCGGAGGGCGTCCATCGCGTCCTGGCCCTCGTCGGCCGCGCGACGGACCGTGGCGATGGCCTCGTCAGCGACGGCGCGCCGGGAAGCGAGGTCGGTGCGGAACGCGTCGAGTTCGTCGCGCGTCGGAAGTCGGTCCTCGTGTAGCAAGAAGAGCACCTCCTCGAACGTCGCGTTGGGGGCCAACTCCTCGATGGGGAACCCGGCGACGATCAGGTCGCCGTTCTCCCCGTCGATGCGACTCAGCCGGGTCTCGGCGACGGTGACGCCTTCGAGTCCGCGGGCGAGTTCCTCGCTCATGTCAGTTTCTCCGTGGCGCTGAAACTTATCGCTTCCCTCATCGGCACCAAAAATATCGTCGTTCGTCGAAACGGGTGTTCGAAAATTGCGGTGATTTCGCCGCGCGCTTTTGCGCTTCCGGGGGGTTACCCCGAGTCCGAGGGGGCGTCGGCCGACGGGGCGTCCTCGGGCCCGACCCGTTTTTCCACCGCCGCCCGAATCTCCTCGTCGACACGCTCCTCGACGTCATCGGCAAGTTCCTCGTCGACCTGTTCCTCGACTTCGGCGGCGACCGCTTCTTCGGCCTTCTCGGGAACTGCGTCCTCGGCCTCGGCGGTGACGGCCGCCTCGGCTTCCGCTTCGACCGCCGCTTCCGCCCGCTCGGCTATCGCCCGCTCGTACACGCTCATGTTCTCCCAGACGCGGAGGATGTAGCCGAACACCGCGCCGCCGAGGAAGGCAACGACGACCGGGTTCATCTCCACGAGGAGGAGGTATCCGAACCCGGCCACCATCACGGCGCCGTAGACGATATCGACGTAGAACTGCGTCCGGTGTCCACTGAACGCGACCATCGTCTCTGGGTTTACTCCGGAGCCACAATACTTCATCGCCGCTCAGAGGAGCACGGAGAACGCCAGAAAGGAGCCGACGGTGGCGACGGCGGGGACCATGTTTTGCATGGCGACGACGCGGAACGTCGTCGCGGGGTCGAACAGTTCCGTGGCCGGCGGTTCCGCCTCGTGTTCCCCGATGGCCGGCCGCTCGCGGGCCCCCTCGGCATCGACATCCGGGTCCCCGACCGTCGGTGACTCGGGCCCCCCGGCGAGCGCGTCGACGGAGACTGCCGGCGAGTCGCGGCCGCCGACGGCGTCCGCGAGCGTGACGGTGCGGGACGCCCGTCCCCAGCCGAGGCCGACGATACACATCGTGGCGATGACGACGAAGCTCGCGGGCACGCCCGCCGCCGAGAGCGCTATCACGATGGTCGAACTCAGCACGGCGACGACGATGGCGGCTGTCAGCGGCAGGTCGGTGATGTCGCTTCCGAGTGTTTCCATCGTCCGGCGCGCGATGGTGAACGCGCCGACGGTGACGGCGGCGGAGGCGACGAGAATGCCGCGCTCCATCCCGAGCTCGCCGCTCCCCACGAGGGGCGCGATGGCGTTGGCGACGTTCGAGGTCCCCGAACTGAACGCCATCAGACAGCCGATGGCGACGACGACAGTCGTGCCCACGAGCTCCCGGCGCGTCGTCCCCGGACCGGCCGACGGCCGCGGAATCAAGCTGTCGCGTTTGACGGTGAGGAGCGGCCCGTCGCTTTGGTCGATGGCGACGAGGTGGTCGATGCGGTCGTACCAGTAGCGGCCTATCATCGCCGCCATCCAGAAGCCGACGACGGGCGAGACGAGCCACCACGAGACGATTTCACCGACGACGGCCCAGTTCAACTCGCCGGCCGCGATGCCCAGACCCGCAATCGCGCCGACGGCCGTCATCGACGTGGAGGCGGGCGCGCCCGAGAGGTTGCCGATGAGCAGCGCGCTCCCGATGAAGAAGAGGACGACGATGCTGACGGGGAGGGTGAACAGGGACGGGTCGGCAACGAGGTCCGTCCCGAGCGTATCCACCACGCGGCGGCCGAGCGTCCACGCGCCGGCGAAAAAGCAAACGGACATCAGGGCCGCCGCGGCGCGCTTCGAGAGCACGGCCGCGCCGACGGCCGGTCCGAACGCCGGCCCCGTCGTCGCGCCGCCGATGTTGTACGCGACGAAGCAGGCGATGAGCACCCCGCCGACGAGCAACGCGTCCAGCACGCTCCCGGATTCGTAAACGGGGAACTTTACTTTTTTACTCCGAGCCGAGGATGCCCCGCTCGGTCATCTTCGCCGGGTCGAGCACCTCGTCGGCCTCCTCCTCGGTGAGGTAGCCGCCCTCGACGGCGACCTCCCGCACGGTTTTGCCCTCCTTGAGAGCCTGCTTTGCCACCTTCGAGGCCGCGTCGTAGCCGATGTGCGGGTTGAGCGCCGTGGCGAGCGCCATCGAGCGCTCGACCTGCGCCTCGCAGTGTGCCTCGTTGGCTTCGAGTTTGGCGACGAACTTCTCCGCGAACGCCTCGCTGCCGTTCGCGACGAGGCGTGCGGACTGGAGGAAGTCGTTGGCGAGGACGGGCTTGTAGAGGTTGAGGTCTATCTGGCCTTCCGCCGCGCCCGCGGAGACGGCCGCGTCGTTGCCGACGACCTGCTTGTGGACCTGGTTTATCGACTCGGCCACGACGGGGTTGATTTTGCCGGGCATAATCGAGGAGCCGGGCTGGTTCTCCGGCTGTTCGATTTCGCCCAGCCCGTTCCGGGGGCCGGAGGCGAGCAGGCGGAGGTCGTTCGCTATCTTGTTGAGGCTCCCTGCGACAGTCCGGAGCGCGCCGTGGGCCTCGCTCATCGCGTCGTGGGCGGCCTGGGCCTCGAAGTGGTTGTCCGCCTCGCGGAACGCGACGCCCGTCTCGTCGCTGATGTACGACGCCGCGCGCTCGGGGAACTCCTCGTGGGTGTTCAGCCCCGTTCCGGTGGCCGTCCCGCCGAGCGCGAGTTCGCGCAGGTGGGGCTTGACGTTCTCGACGCGCACGAGACCCTTCTCTATCTGGGAGCGGTATCCGCCAAATTCTTGGCCGAGCGTGACCGGCGTCGCGTCCTGGAGATGCGTGCGACCGGTCTTCACCACGTCGTCGAACGCCTCCTCCTTTTCCTCCAGCGCCGCGACGAGCGTTTCGAGCGCGGGTTCCACGTCCTTCACGAGCGCTTCGAGCGAGGCGACGTGCATCGCCGTCGGAATCACGTCGTTGCTGGACTGCCCGTAGTTGACGTGGTCGTTGGGGTGGACCTCGCGGGAGCCGACCTCGGCGCCGACGAGTTCGCAGGCCCGGTTCGCGATGACCTCGTTCGCGTTCATGTTCGTGGAGGTGCCCGACCCGGTCTGGAACACGTCCACGGGGAACTGGTCGTCGTGCTCGCCGTCGATGACCTCGTCGGCGGCCTCGACGATGGCGTCGGCCTTCTCCTCGGGGACGAGACCCAAATCGCGGTTCGCCTGCGCGGCCGCCTTCTTCACGACCCCCCGCGCGCGAACGAAGCGCCGGCCGAACGTCTCCTCGCTGATGGGGAAGTTCTCGACGGCGCGCTGGGTCTGTGCGCCCCAGTAGGCGTCCGCGGGCACCTGCATCTCTCCGAGGCTGTCCTGCTCGGTCCGGTAGTCCTCTGACATACTCGCGCTTCGAATCGGCGCTACGTGAAAGCCTCGGAACGCGCTCGGCCCATCCGTTCGGCGCTACTCGCTCTCGTCGGCTTCCTCGGGGGTTTTCGCCCGAATCTCCAAGGCGTGGATGTCCGTCGTCATGTGCTCTCCGAGCGCGTCGTACACCATCTCGTGGCGCTGGACGAGCGAGACGCCCTCGAAGGCGGGCGCGACGACGGTGGCGGCGAGGTGGTCGTCGTCGTGTTCGCCGCGGGCGCGGGAGACGGTCGCCTCGGCGTCCTCGATGCCGTCCTCGATGAGTCGCTCGACGTCCTCGGGAGTCATGCCCGAACGGACGGCGAGGAGCGAAAAAAGGGGTCCGGTGTCAGTCCTGACAGCAGCCGCCGGCTTCGCCGCCGAAGTCGACGCCGATGGGCTCCGAAATCGCCTCGTTCAGCGCTTCGAGGCGGTCCTGGAGCTCCGACTTGGCGTCGAGGAACTCGGCCATCGTCGGGTGGGAGTGAAGCTCCTCCTGGGCGCGCTGAATCTCGCGGACGTCATCCTGGGTGGCGTCGCCCGACTGGCGCGCCATCGCGAACTCCTGGCGCTGTTGCTCGAACTCCGATATCTGGGACTGGAGTTCGGCGTCCGACTGGACCGCCTCGCGCGCCTCGACGAAGCGCTCGTGGACGGGCAGTTCCGCGATGGCCGCGCCCAGTTCGTCGGCAAGTTCGTCGACGGCCTCGGCGTCGGTGTCGACCGCATCCGCGGGCGTTTCCACGCTCATACTCGTTTCTTCGTCGCCGGCGGTTTAGGTTTGCCTATTCCTGGCTCACGACGACGTCCACGTCGTCGCCCTGTTCGGCGTTCGACGCGCCGACGCCCTCCAGCACGTAGGAGCCGGGGGTGACGGGCTCGCCGTTCACCTGAACTGAGACGTTCCACCCCGCGGACTCACGGTACGTCTTGCCGTCGAACGTTATCGAAGAGCCGTTCGCGGCCGTCTGGATGCCGAGGGAGTTCAGCGCCCACTGGACGGTGACGCCCCGGCAGTGCGTGTGCCAGACGCGGCCCTCATTCCGCTCGAAGTGGAAGCAGTCCGCCTGTAGCTGGTATCTGTCCTGCGAGAAGTCAACTTCCTGCCCGTCGATGGTCGCCTCCATCGTGCCGTGCTCGTGTATCTCGTTGTAACCGTACGGCTCCTGGACGGCGTTCGCGCCGCCGCCCCCGCCGCCGAGGAAGGGTATCGAGCCGCTCACCGCCCACGCGATAGTCAGGCCGAAGGCGGCGACGACGACCAACACGAGCCCACCGAGGACGTACGTGCCGGCGTCGCGGCCGCCCTCGTCGAGTCCGAGTTCGTCGGCGACGCGTCGCCGGTCGATTCGCCCGAGTTCGTCGTCGTGGGCGTCGTGGAGATGTCGGAGATAGGAGGACTCGTCCCCGAAGGAGTCCCCGCAGTAGTCGCAGTCGACCATTGGACCACGGTACGGCCCCGGCGCGCAAAAAGGTCCTGTTCGCGCGCGGCGGGGGTGTGTCCGCGTGTCGCGGACCGGTCGGGTTTTACGTTCCGACGCGTTATTGCTGTTCAATGAGTCAGGGCCGCAGCGAGGGCGATTTGCGGAACACGGGCATGGCGCTCCGCCACGACCGGGAGTGGGATTACGAGCTCGAACGGGTCGTCGAGAAGGTCGAGGAGCGCGACGCCGAAAAGGTCGGATTACAGTTCCCCGAAGGGCTGAAGCGCCGCGCGCCGGCGGTGGCGGACGACCTCCGCCAAGAACTCCCCGATGGCGTCCGGGTGATGATATCCGGACAGCCGTGTTACGGCGCCTGTGACCTCGACACGTACATGATGCGCCGGACGGACGTGTTCGTCCACTTCGGCCACTCCCCGATGAAGGACTCCGACAAAATCGTCTACGTCCCCCTGTTCTCGAACGTGGACGTGGAGCCGATAATGGAGTCCTCGCTGTCGGACCTCTCGGACCCCGACGTGGACCCCGACGTGGGGCTCGTGACGACGGCCCAGCACATGAACAAGTTCGACGAGATGGTCGAATGGCTGGAGGAGCGCGGGTTCACCGTCCACACGCGGAGGGGTGACGAGCGGCTCACCCACGAGGGACAGGTGCTTGGCTGTAACTACGCGTCCGCGGACATCGACGCCGACCAGGTCCTCTACGTCGGCGGCGGGAAGTTCCATCCGCTGGGTCTGGCGATGGAACACCCCGACAAAAACGTCGTCATCGCGGACCCGGTGAACAACTCCGTCTCTATCGCGGACACGGACCAGTTCCTCAAGGAGCGCTACGCCTCCGTTCACAAGGCGATGGACGCCGAGGAGTGGGGCGTCATCTTCTGTACGAAGATCGGGCAGGGGCGCTGGGAGACGGCGAACGAAATCGTCGAGAACAACGAGAACGCGTATATGCTCACGATGGACGAGGTGACGCCGGACCGCCTGCTCAACTTCGGCCTCGACGCGTACGTCAACACCGGC
>ENA-ORCO01001012-ORCO01001012.1-marine-metagenome-genome-assembly--contig:-NODE-1012-length-10373-cov-3.484751_pt1 | contig 10373 bp, 7 predicted proteins | sample MGYA00248633_ERZ508508 | MGnify/ENA primary metagenome ERZ508508 (study PRJEB26179, sample SAMN06268845) | marine metagenome | isolation source: A23 P1 aerobic enrichment on pine of planktonic cells taken...
CACCTTCGATGGGTGGGTCGAACAACACAACTGTACCGTCAGGAATGATGAAACGGCCATCTGGCTATGGGACCCCATCGTCGCACGACAATGCCCCGAATGTGGACGAGGTCACTTCGAGCATGAAGACACCACGGGCCACAACGCCCCCGTCTCTTGCACCGAAACACCACCGAGCCAATGGGAACGGACAACGGTCAAATACACACCGACCGCCCTCTTCGCTCGCGAACAGATGTCTGGACTCCCCCCAGCATCCATGGATGGCCCAATCCACATCCGACCACCGACCGTCGGATCGGACGAGTATCGCCCAGACCTCGACGAAAATGCAGCGGTCGCCCCCGACCCAGGACGTCTCGACAGCTATCCATCGCCCGACGCCGTCCTCGAGACGCTTCCGGCAGTTGCCGATGAACTCGATTTCTCGTTCACCCATGTCCCGCCGGAAAACTGGGACCGAATCGAACCCATCGTCGATAGCGGGCGGAATATCTACACGATGGAACGGACAGTGAAAGCCGTCGATGAAGGCGACCCCGCGCTCCGAGTCGAGAAACTCCTCGAGACGTTCGCGTACATGGTGCTTGGTGAAGGCATCTCAGAAACCACCGAAGTCCGAAAGCGAAGCACAGAAGCTTACGCAACCGCCTACGCGCTCGCTATCGCTCTCGGCCACGGCACCCGTTTCACACTCCCTGGGTTCACTGACCCGCCGACGTTCGAAAAGTGGGAGCCGGACTCTCCAGACACACTCAGAGAGCGGTGTGAACGCATCCAGTACACGCTCGCAACCCTCGCCGACGCCTTCGTCAAATCCCGTTGACCCGGGTGTTCGACTGAACGTCGGCGTTTTTAAGCGATGCCAAAAGACACTGGAGTGAGACCGGAACTCTCCCCAAACGAACCATCGGACTCACTCCACAACCCATGCCCCGACTCTCGACCGCTGCTCCCCGCGTGTGCCCCCGAGTAGTCGAGGATGCAGCCGCCTTCGCAGGTTGTGTGTCCTACCCCTCGCTGAAAACACTCCCCTCTCCATAGATGTCTGAATACTTCACTAGCTACTCTGAATCTGAACCGACCGTTACCAAAGCCGGCGCCGCAACCCCGACCAACCAAGCCCCCGACATCGAGCATTCGACCGACACAACTGCCAGCTGTCCAGAGTGCAGCGGCTCAATCACCCTCGACGGCGACGACCTCGCCTGTGATAAGTGTGGTCTCCTGATTAGCGACAGCACCTCCATCGATCCCGGCCCCGAATGGCGAGCGACGACACAAGAAGAAAAGCAGGCGAAGCGTCGAGCTGGCCCTCCGAAGACCGAACTCATCGGCGACAAGGGCCTCTCGACAAACATGGGCTATCTCTCGGAATCTGATTACAGTAGCCTCTCTCCAGAGCGCCAAGACCAACTCGTTCGTATGCGCCGACGGAGCTCCGAATCGAAATCCCACGCCAACGATTCAGGAGTCAACTACGCCCTCGGTCAAATCTCGCGCATCACGACAGCGTTGGGCTACCAGAAAGCGGTCGCCGAGCGAGCAGCGCGGCTGTTCCGAAACGCGCACAGCGAAGGAGTCGCGGTCGGCCGGTCGCTTGATTCGCTCTCGGCAGCTATCGTCTACATCACGCTCCGAATCGATCAGAAACCCGTTACGCTAGACGACGTCACCAGAGTGTCCAGCGCCTCTCGTGGGTCCATCGCGAACATCTATAGCGCCACGAAACGCGAACTGGGGCTTCCAATCCCATCCCAGCACCCAGTAGACTACCTCCCTCGGATAGCCTCCGAAGCAGGTGTCTCTAACAGCTTCGAGCAGGACACCCGGCATTTCCTCGAGGCTGCCGACGGAACTGGTCACCTCCAAGGAAAAGATCCGGCTGGCGTTGCAGCCGCCGCGCTGTACACCATCCACAAACTCACGCCCCCGGAGACCTACACGGCGCCTGATGAAGACTTCGTGACCGTCGACACTCTCGCCGACATCGCCGACATCGACCCCACAACCCTCCACAAAGGACGCCACCGGCTGCAAGACTACCTCTGTGGAGAAGACAGCGAAGGGGGGCCGGCAGAAATCGACGCTCCAATCGCGTGCCCACGCAACACGCCGGCATAGTGAACTTCACCCCTCGTTGACTCCCGAAGTTTTATTTCTTCCTTCGCCGTCGGCGCAGTCGATGCCTACGTGCCAGAACTGCGACGGCTTTGTCACTGCCCAGTACGCTCGAGTGTTTACCCCAGACGGCGTCGAAAAACCCCGCTGCTGTCCGAACTGTGAGGATGTACTTCGCGACGGCGCTGAAATCCGACAGGCCCGTTCAACAAGACAGAATTAGACGCTTCGAGCCTCGCCAGCTTCCGTTGGAAGCTCAATACGGCCCGTCGGTGGATATGGCTGGGCTCGAATCCACTCCGTTTGTTGGGCCTCTCCACGGAACGTGAGTTCCTCACTGACAAACGCCATGTGCTCTTGCACTTTCTTGAGCTGGTTCTCAGAAACAACTTCGCCGCTAGGCGTCAAGATTTGTTCCGGCGGAACCCCATACAGGGCAACAGAATCGACAACGTCCTCTGGCCCGACTGCGTCTTGCCCGCCTGAGGCGAGCTCTTCCGGGGGGCGCTCCAATACCTCCGAACACACGTCGCCGGGAGTCCATTCATACCCCTCGCCTAATCGAAAGGCGTCGACCACTTCGAGGTTCGTAATCCGGTAGTCGTCTGTCAGCTGGTGCTCAACCAGCACTTCATACGCCTCTCGGCACGGATGGGTGATTTCATCCCGGTCACAGTAGCCGCAGTAGTGGCGTTGAAACGTGAGCGACCCATCTCGGTCTGGCTGATTCAAGTCAAGTGTTGAGGCGTACTGTGAACTAACCGTTCTCGGCTCGATCTCCCCGCCGCAATACCCGCATGTGGGGGAGGTGGGGGTGCGAATAGACAACCCCTCCCGACTCTCGACCCACTCCCGTAGCTCAACATCGGCCGACGGGCTATCCGTATCGGACCCTCTCATTGGATAATCCACAGTTTTGCTGAAATTGGTAAAAATCCACCGCAGTTTGAGGGGGCGCGTTATTCCCAAACTGCCGAAGCCATCGCGACATCGCCGTCAACGCTGTATTCATACTCTGCTCCCCCGCCGCTATAGGCGCCCATCAAAGAGTCTTCGCTCGGGGGAGACTCTGCGAAGCCACTCATCACAACCTGCGCCTCCGCAGTTGTGCCATCCGTCTCAAGCCCGTAAAGGACAGTATCAGCAGACGGGAGGGTGTTGATTGCCCGGCCATCGTAGGCAGTTCCATCCGTCGGCGCTTCGCCCCCCGCCAATTCTCCGACAAGGACCGGTGCCGCGTTCAGTGCCTCTGACCCTGATTGAATAGAGTCTGCCACACCCAAACTATCATTGCTGTTCTCGTACGTGGCTAACACCGTTCGGAAGGCCTCATCGCCCACTGCATCCTCTCCACGCCCCGCCGAAAAGATTGCCACGCCATCTTTGACGGCGAATCGTAGTTCGCCCGTGTCCGCCGGTCCGCCATCAACACCGTTGAAGATAGTGAACCCATGAGCTGTGTCCGCTTCAACGAAATCACCGGCCGCAGAAGCGTATGCCTCAGCGTCAATATCTCCCGTGAGTTGGACTATCGACGGGTCTCTGTACAGAGTGACTTCCTCAATACTCCGCATTGATTCGACGAACTCGCCGGTCTCTTGGTCGCCCCCAAGATCCTCGAGTGCAACCTGCGAGACATCATTATACTGGCTGAGACTACTCAACACTCCTGTCACCAAGTACACCATCCCGTACACAGGCGTCCACAAAATTTCGCTTTCTGGGGGGTTTTCGAACGTCTCCTGACCGACTCGGAGACTCCATGCAGCGTCAGCTTCAGCCCCGAACGAAACCTCAGAATCGTAGTTCGCCGTGTACCACTTCCAATCCATCCTCGCCAAGAAAACTCCCGACCCATCTGCGAACCCGCTTGGGACATCCCCCAGAGGAGAGACCACATCTGGAGCTGAACCTTCCGAACCTCCATTTCCGTTCCCGCTCCCGTCACCATCTCCATCCCCACCGCCTACGATACTTCCACAACCCGCGATAGCGGTAGTAGCTCCTAACGCTCCAATTTCGATGAATCTACGTCTCTGCATCTGTACCCCAACCTCACCACGCATCACATAAAATAACACCGCAGTTTTGGGCATCTCTCAGCCATCTCCCCCCGAGGAACGCGCCTACACTACCGCTCATGGAATTTCCCGATTATCTCCAAGCCACCCACCATCTCGGGGAAGTTTTAAACGTGTTAAGGTAAACGTGTGTCTATACAGGCCGCTCACCAACAGTGACAGCGGCCGATAAGTCTAGCCAAACCCCAGACGGTACGACAAGGAGCATCGCTAGCGACTGTGACAGGGCACACAGTGCCCGACGCGGGAGATGGATGGCCCGCCGAATATGAACGTTCACGAGACACGGACCCTGGCCGAAGACGCAGCCAACCTGTTCTGTAGAGACGGCTTTCCCGTTTTCACGACTGGTTGGTGTCGGCCACATCCCACTGTCTCGAAAACCATCCATCCACCCCAAACCGCCGATTTTCAAGGCAGGACATCCAATCTCCCGAGATCACATGACCGAACTACACTCTGAAAACATGAAATGAAGACACTCAAAGACGATACACGCGGGACCTCCAAAGCAATCGGAGTTCTCGCACTAGTCGTGGTGATGGTCGGCAGCATGACCTTCGCCACAGTCGGGCTTCATTCATCCTTCGAGAGCGAGACCGCAACTCAATCCACTGTCGAAGAGGCAGAGATTGAGGCGGTTCAATCCGACCAGTTGGCTATCAGGCCACTCGTCGGAGACGATCTCGATCTCGAACATGCCGAAGTCCGAATCAGCTTCCCTGACCGTGACGCACCAGACGCGGTCGTCACGAATCTACAAGCTGGACTACAGCAAAGCCAATCAACGACCGTAACCTACGAAGAAGAAGTCGATGCCGGTGTCGAAGCAACCCCGGTCACTGAGGAAGTGACCTACTACGAGCAAACCGGCACCAAGACCACCACCGAACTCGACCTCTACGAGTACGAACGTGAGGTCGAAACTGAGGTTCACACCTATCGGTGGGAAGTCTATGAAGATGGTAGCTGGTGGGGCGATGATAAAGTCGCAACAGTAGACCAGCATGAACGACCGTCTGCAAGTTCCTATGGCGGTGACTATGTCGAGAAGAAAGGCAAACTCATCGAATGGGAATGGACGACGTGTAGTTCCGGCTGGATGTGGGAGAGTTGCGACGACGACTCCACCGAAAGCGTCGACCGCCCCGAGCAAGACTGGGGAATGGAAGACCTTCATGCCGAAGGTTGGGTGACTGAGACCGAAACCACGACGCAAACCGTGGAACACGTCGAGAGCCCCGGTGAAGAATGGACCAAGGTCAGTGACGAGCCGGTCGGCACTGAAACCTACGAGCTAGAAGAACCTCAGCCGATCTACGAAGAACGGACTGAGGAAGTCATCACGGGGTACAACATCGAGGACCAGACCACAACTGTCGAACGGACCACCACGGCGTATATCGCGACCGGCCCAGCCGAAAGTGATACTGAGGACAGCACGACTGTCGCAAGTATCGCTGGCATCGCCGGCTCGATGTCGCCCGTCCAGCCCGCTTCGGCAGATAACACGGATACGGTCTGGGACGACTCATACACGAGCCAGTCCACTGATAACAGCATCTCCGACGAGTCGATGCCGGGAACGGCGTCGGCTATGGACTCCACAGACAGTTCGAGCGATTCGAACGACTGGAGAACGTCGGATTCCGCCCTCTCCGAATACGGCGGCAGTGACTGGGGCGCCACTACTGCGGATAGTAGTGAAGAATCCGAGGCCGATGAAGACGACGATGAGGACAGCGAAGATGGTGACGAAGACGACGAAGATGACGGAGACGACGACTTCGCTGACCTTGGACCCGGTAACTCAGAAGCCGGGCCTGACCCGGCCTCGCAAGCCTACGAGAACGCAGCGGACCACGTTCCGTTCCTCGATGCAGAGAACGGCGACGATGAGTCCGAAACTGAAGAAGAAAACGCCGCAGTCGGCGTCGGAGGCTCCGCCGGGAGCACTACTCCCGACACCTGGACGCAAGGTGAGCGCATCATCGTCCAGCTAGACGAGCCACGAATCCAAGAGGGCGACCGCGTTCATGTCCAGATTCTCAACACGGAAGAAGACAGTTTGGTCCTTGACCAAACAATCCGTGCTGACAGTCTGAACAACGTCGCCTTCGACCTCGAAGACCTCGACACCGGCACCGCCCCTGATGGTGACGCACCGGAAGACGGCGGTGGCGTGTCCGTCGGCGACATCGACGTCACCACGCCGAGTAACAGCTTCGGAGACCTTCCGGGCGTCTCGGACGGTGACACGAGCCCGCCGGATGCTGGTGATGGCGACTCGCCGAGCGACGGCAGCTCCAGTTCCCCGAGCGACGGCTCGTCGACCGACGACTCAGGTGACGATACCCCCGACTGGGAACTCCCGGACGACTTCGATCCGGTCGAACCGGGCAACACTGATGGTGACCAAGACGATGGCTCCATCGGTAACATCCCTGATATAGGGGATGATGGTGACTCTGACGACACCGAACCTCCCGAAGACCCCAGCCTGACGGGGCTTACGGGAATGCCAACAGAAAGCACCACAACCCTTGACCCCATCGACGACCCACAAGAGCCAACTGTCGAAGAGGACGAAAACCAGGATAACTCCTGTAGCTCGATGGGTATAGGTGTCGGTGCGTGTCACGCTGAGATAGCGTCTGATGGAGGTGCAAACCACCTCGAGACTGACACTCGGCCCATCTCCGAGGTCATCAGTGAGTCGCTTGGGCTCACCGAACCGGAGGACTCGGCCAGCACTGACACGTCCAACCTCGACACTGACGCACCAGATGTCGATAATTCCCACCTCGATAACGTCGACACCAGTGGCTCCGACCAGCAGCTCTACGATGCGGCTGACGCGGTCACTGATTCGCCCGACACATCGACGTCGACCGACGATGTGACGGGAATCGACGTTCCCGATGAGGTCAACGACCCCGCCCAGAACGATAATCTGGACGAGGAAGTGTGGGACTTCGGAGACGATGACAGTTCGAGCTCCGGTAGCTCGGACTCCGGTAGTTCAGACTCCGGTAGTTCTGACGACGGCTCCGGTCTCACATGGGACGACGACAGCAACACCATTGACACTGGCGGCTCCTCCGGCGGTGGAGGGGGCGGCGGTGGCGGCGGTGGCGGCGGTGGAGGTGACACCATTAACGGTGGATACACCCTCCCCTGACGGCGTCTAACACTGCCACCCCACGATCAACCATTTTTCGAAGGCTCCAATAACGACATCTGGGCTACTGTCCCTCAAAACGCCGCCGGATATTTATAGCCCGGATAGTGAATAGCCTAACATCACAATGAAGCGACGAGAATTATTAGCCACTACTGGAGCACTTGCAGTAACCGGATTTGCAGGGTGCGGGATGATTGCTGGCGAAGACGGCGACAACGGCTCTACCCAAAACACTCCTTCCCAACCGAGTGACCGTAGCGATGTTGCCTCACAAGCTGCGGCCGTGCATGAAGAACTTGCCCCGGTGTATGAAACTCTCTCGGAAATCACCATCGTCAAGAACGGCGAAATAACCTACACCCTCTCGCAATACGAGATTTTCGACGCACGTTCCCTTTTTGACCAGCTAGAATCTGCTAAATCGGTTTTTGACGAGGCAACACCAGCTGGCGGTACGCCATCAAAGGAGCTTGAAGCAGCCCAAGGAAGCATCATCCTCGCTGAAATCCGGCTTACTATCTACGGCCGTCTCTATGACATCGCCAGTTCGGAATCACAATTCATCTCTCTCACTGAATCCGAGCAATTCAGTGATGCCGCATCAATCCTTGAGGATTCGCTCAAATGGACTAACGAAATCAATCAGGCTTCCCAGGCCGCGAACGAGGCCATCACGCGGTTTGAGGCAAACAATCTGCCCGCGCCTGAACTTTACTCACTCAGCGCCATCGAAGCTGAAGCAGAGGCCTTCAACAACCCGTCACAGCTCACGGCCCCCATTAGCGCTCTTCAGGCGTGGAGCAATGGCCTTCAAAACGGGATAACAGCCTCCTTGCTTGCTGATCAAGAACGATTTGAGGCTGCATATGGCGGGTATCAAGCGGCGATCTCCCGTCTAAAGATTGCACAGGAAAACTTCTCCCGGTTCGAGACCGCACCACCGGTGTTCGATACCGCTGTCGGTCGTTGGGATTGTGGCATTCAACAGCTCAAAGGCGGGTACGAAACCGCTGCCGAAGCGATGGCCGAAGCCCAGAATGGAAACGAAGAGAAAGCGTCTGAACTGAGCAAAGAAGCCAACCAAACTATCTCTGAGTACCGTAGTGGATGTTTCGAATCGTAGTGCCTACGGTTGATATTTTTAAGTGATGCAGATATACAGTACGTATGGACGAACAAAACGGCGGTGCTGCTCGCGATGTTCTCCTCTACTTCGTGGTGCCTCTAATTTTAGTAGGGGCGATTATGGGCGGCGCCATAATCGAATACCCGGGGTTAATCGACCTCGATGCTAATGAGCCGACCCCTGTCTCCCTTGAATCCCAGAAACTTGTTGATGACCCTCGTTATAACGCTACAGAGATTGAAATCCATCTCTACACGCTGGTAAACCAAGAACGGCAGGAGCATGGTGCCGATCCCTTGACCAGGTACAAACGGGTGGATAATGTTTCACGGTATCATGCGGTCTACATCGCGGCCAATAAAAACGTAACTCACAGAAATCCTAATGGAACCTCTGCGCTAGAGCGTCATGACAAGTTCAACATTTGCACTACTCATGTCGGAGAAAATGTGGCAGGGTGGGATGTGCCCTCGAGCCTTGGTAGTAAAAACGAAAGCCCATCTGTTGAAAAACGGATTGCCCAGGAAATCTTCGAAAGTTGGGTGGATTCGGAAGGTCATTATGAGAATATGCTTAATCCAGAGTGGACCAACACTGGGATGGGGGTTGTAATAAACGATGATTCCTACATAGCTGCCGTTCAGAACTTCTGTGAGCAAAAGCCTCGAGCACTCTAAACTGTAGCCGAACTCACCGGAACGTCTCGCCTCGACTTGCTTCGATACCACGGGAGACGTTCAATTCGTGTTCTATTGGGAGTGTGGCGCTTGCGTCCTGAATCCGGCGAGCTTTGGGTATCCGGAGCTGGTCGGCGGATTGTTCTGATTCTCCGACTGAATACTCAAATACGGTGTCGGCGAGGTGAACAACGCGATTATTGATTCTCTGATTTACCGCCCCATCGTCCGTGCGGAGGTAGAGATACGCGATCCCCTGTGATTCCCGAAGGAATTTAGCGAACTTAGGCAGTCCAGCTTCCCACCCTCCAGCCGTGTTAGCCCAATCACTATACACATCGACGACGACCGACCCGCCACAAAAACCGTCGAGACGACTCTCAAAGTCAGCGAATATCCCCTGATTGTGCTCTTCCCTCCGTATAGAGCACACATCGCCATGAATCTCGCTTGTGCCAACGCCTTGATCAGCGGCCTCAATATCGGACTCGATAAGCTCCGGTGGCCGGAAGGTTGAGAGGTAGAGTGTGGGGTGAGACCGCACTCGTGCAAGCGCATACCCGAGCTGTTCAGCGGAAGATTCAGCAGGCGCCTTAATCGCGACGATATTTCCCGCAGAGATGCCGCCACCGAGAGACTCATCAAGAACGGACAGCCCTGTTGAGAGCGCATCTGGGGGGTCTTCCACCTGGAATGATTCGTCGCTAAGTCGTGAGGGGAGTGTTTCGTTATCCATGGTATCGAACTCGAATCACTCACTCTTCTGAAGACGGATACAGCCCCCCAGCAGAGCGAGAGTCATACGATACAACGGATTGTCAAGACTATAAAAACTATCGCAGTTTTACCCTATCTCAACCACTCAGCCCCCGCGAAAACGCCCCAGCGATTATAAACCACCCACCGAAAACGGGTAGATATGAGTCAGAAGGTCGACCAAGCAGACCAATCAGCAGTCACGCCGCCAAGTGACGGGCCAAGTGGCCAATCGCAACTCTTCGAATCGTACCTGTACTCGCCGCTCAGAAGCGACATTCGCCCGCTTCTCGAAAGCGACCGCCACACGTTGGTGAGAGAGTATTGGTTGGAGGCGCCGTTCTCTTTCGCCGCTATCTTCAAAAACCAGATTACTGGCGAGCAATTGTATCGAGTCGTCGAGCCGGATCTCAACGAAGGCGAAGCCG
>ENA-ORCO01001013-ORCO01001013.1-marine-metagenome-genome-assembly--contig:-NODE-1013-length-10372-cov-4.108402_pt1 | contig 10372 bp, 10 predicted proteins | sample MGYA00248633_ERZ508508 | MGnify/ENA primary metagenome ERZ508508 (study PRJEB26179, sample SAMN06268845) | marine metagenome | isolation source: A23 P1 aerobic enrichment on pine of planktonic cells...
CCAGGAGCGCTGTATCTGGTGTCGCCAGTGCGAGAAGGTGTGTCCGAACGACACAATCCAGATCGTCACCGACGACATGCGCAACGGGGAGCAGTACAACCTCCACATCGGACAGTGTATCTACTGTCGGCTCTGCGAGGAGGTCTGTCCCGTCGACGCCATCCTCCTGACCCAGAACTTCGAGTTCACAGGGGACACCAAACACGACCTGGTGTACAACAAAGAGCAGTTGAAAAACGTCCCGTGGTACAAGGACATCGACCCGCTCAACGCCCGCGAACCCGACCGCGACGCGTGGGTCGGTGAGGGCGAAGGCGAAGTCGACTACCAATAACACTCCGCGTTTCCCTTTCTGCGCTCTGGCCTTTTCTCCAATAATCGTGCGCTACGGCCGTTGTGCCTCCGACCACTGGTAGATGTTCCGCGTCAGGTAGAACCCGACAAGAAGCGGAATCCCGATTGCGAGTACGACCGCAAAGTCGTAGGTGGCTGAGGACACGTCGGCAGCGGCCACCGCCGGCTCCGCTCGCCATATATCGTATCCTGCCGGAATAAAGCTGAGTGTGAACAGAAGGACGCCGACGGTTGCGACCTGTCCGAACCGGTGCTTGAGTCGGCGCTTCGTGTCATCCATACACCACCTATAAACATCATACAAAAAACATTTTTGGGACAAGACGTGGCCGTCACTCACGCTCCCTTGCCGGCGAACGCCGCGCTTCCCGATACGATTTTCCGCGTGTGTGCGCTACTCGAAGTATGAGCGACATCCCCCAGACCGACGAGGAGTGGCGCGACGTTCTCACCGAGGAAGAGTACCGCATCCTCCGCGAGGCGGGGACGGAACCGAAGTTCAGCGGCGAGCACCTCGAAACCAAAGAAGACGGCACGTTCGTCTGCGCCGGCTGCGGGCAGGAACTGTTCGACTCGGAGACGAAGTTCGAGTCCGGCACGGGGTGGCCCTCCTTCTCCGACGCCATCGAGGGGACCGTCGAGACGCGCGAGGACCGCTCGCACGGGATGGTACGGACCGAAGTTGTCTGCGCGCGCTGTGAGGGACACCTCGGACACGTCTTCGACGACGGGCCCGACCCCACGGGCAAGCGCTTCTGTATCAACTCGGCCGCCCTCGACTTCGACGACGCGTAACGACCCCTCCACGGCGAGGCCCGGATGGAAATGTTCAAAGGGCTATCGCCGGAAGGGGGCATAATGGCAGTGTACGAATTGCTCGCGTTCGGTCTGTTCGCACTCGTTACGGTGGCGAGCAGCCTCGGCGTAGTGCTGTCGCGGAGTCTCTGGCACTCCGCGCTGTTCCTCGGAGTGGCGCTCCTGAGCGTCGCTGTCCACTACGTCATGCTACAGGCCGAGTTCGTGGCAGCAATGCAGGTACTGGTGTACGTCGGCGGCGTGCTCATCCTGATATCGTTCGCCGTGATGCTCACCCGCTCCGTCAACCAACGGGAGGTGGCGGCCGAATGAGCGACAGTAGAATGTCGCGCGCGCTTCCCGTCGTCGCGACGCTCGCGCTGTTCGCCGTGTTCGCGCTGGTGGCGCTGGACACGTCGTTCGGCGCGCCGTCGGGATTCCCGGCGGACGCGTCCGTGACCGAGAGCATCGGCTACTTGATGTTCGGGCTTGAGGGATCGGCCATCCCGGGGGCGAACTTCCTGGCGGCGTTCGAGATTATCGACCTGGTTCTCGTCGCCGCGCTTGTGGGTAGCGTCCTGCTCGCCCGGCGCGAGGACGACCGGGCCGACCCGCTCAAGGGGGGTGAGGAGTAGATGGCCGTCGAGTCGCAGTACTACCTCCTGCTCTCCGCGGCCGTCTTCTGTGTCGGCCTGTTCGGCGTGCTGAGCCGGCGGAACGCGCTCATCTTCCTGATGTCCGTCGAGCTCATGCTCAACGCCGCGAACATCAACTTCGTCGCGTTCTCCTACCAGTACGGGAACCTGACGGGGCAGACGTTCAGCCTGTTCGTGATGGCGCTGGCCGCGGCCGAGGTGGCCGTCGGTATCGGCATCATCCTCGTGCTGTACCGGAACTTCAAAGACATCGACGTGACCAAAGCGACTACTATGAGGTGGTAACATGGCGGCACTAGACCTCTCCCCCGCGATTCCGCTGCTCCCGTTCGCCTCGTTCCTCATCGCCTTGCTCGTGGGGCACTTCTACCCCCGCGCGCTCCCGAAGGGCGGCGCCGTCCCCGGCATCATCGCGACCGGGGTCGCGCTGTTCCTCTCGGCGTGGACCGCGTTCACGGTCAGCGGCGGTGAGTATCTCAACGAGACGATATACACCTGGGCCGCCGCCGACTCCTTCGAGTTGGCGTTCGGCGTGCTCATCGACCCGCTGTCGGCGCTGATGCTCGTCGTCGTCTCGCTGGTCGCCTTCCTCGTTCACATCTTCAGCCTCGGCTACATGAACGACGAGGGCGAGACGGGTCTGGCGCGCTACTACGCCGGTCTGGGCCTGTTCACCGCGAGCATGCTCGCCTTCGTCATCGCGGACAACCTGCTGATGGCGTTCATGTTCTTCGAGCTGGTGGGCCTCTGCTCCTATCTGCTCATCGGCTTCTGGTTCCGCGAGGAGGGCCCGCCGAGCGCCGCGAAGAAGGCGTTCCTCGTCACGCGCTTCGGGGACTACTTCTTCCTCATCGGCGTCGTGGCGGTGTTCGCCACCTTCGGCACCGCGAAGTTCGTCGGAACGGAGGAGCATCCGGGCTTCCCGACGCTCGCTGAACACGCGCTCACCGGGTCGGCCGAACACGTCCACACGTTCCTCGGCATGGGGACCGAGGCGTGGTTCATCGTCGTCGGCCTCCTGATTCTGGGCGGCGTCGTCGGCAAGTCCGCGCAGTTCCCGCTTCACACGTGGCTCCCCGACGCGATGGAGGGCCCAACGCCGGTCTCGGCGCTCATCCACGCGGCGACGATGGTCGCGGCCGGCGTCTACCTCGTCGCGCGGATGTACGGCTTCTACGTGCAGATACCCACGCTCCTCGCGCTCATCGCCTTCATCGGCGGCTTCACCGCGCTGTTCGCGGCGACGATGGGTGTCGTGAAAAAGGAGATCAAGCAGGTGCTCGCGTACTCCACCATCTCCCAGTACGGCTACATCATGCTCGGACTGGGTGCTGGGGGGTACGTCGCCGGCACGTTCCACCTGCTCACGCACGCGTTCTTCAAGGCGCTCCTCTTCCTGGGCGCTGGCTCGGTCATTATCGCCATGCACCACAACGAGAACATGTGGGACATGGGCGGTCTGAAGGAGAAGATGCCCGTCACCTACTACACGTTCCTCTCGGGCAGTCTGGCGCTCGCGGGCATCGTCCCGTTCGCCGGCTTCTGGTCGAAGGACGAGGTCCTCTACGAGGCGCTCGTCCACGGCCTCGGCGGCCTCGAGGCCGGCTACGAGGGCTCCCTCCTGCTCGGCGCGTACGCGATGGGGCTCCTCGCGGTGTTCTTCACCGGCTTCTACACCTTCCGGATGGTCCTCCTGACCTTCCACGGCGAACCCCGCTCCGAGACGGCCCGTGACCCCCACGGCGTCGGCTGGAACGTGAAGTTCCCGCTCGTCGTCCTCGGGATTCTGGCCGCAACAGTCGGGTTCATCAACATGGTGCCGGTGGCCGAACTCACCGGAATGGAGATCGAGTTCCTCCACGAGTGGCTCAACGGCCCCATCGAAACCGCCAGCGCCCACCATTACGGCGACCTGCTCCACGAAGTGGCGCACATCCACGCCGCGGAGCTCTCGCCGCTGATCCCGGGCGCCGTCTCATTGGGCCTCGCGCTCGCCGGCGCGGGCCTCGCAATCGCGCTCTACCGCGGTCCCGACCCGACAGAACACACGGACAAACTCGGCTCCGCAAAGACCGTGCTCTACAACAACTACTACCAGGACGAGTATCAGGTGTGGCTCGCGGAGGGGCTCACGATGCCCCTCTCGCGTCTCGCGGACAAGTTCGACCAGGGTATCATCGACGGCGTCGTCAACGGCGTCAGCACCGTGAGCAAGGCGTCCGGTCGCCGGATGCGGTACCTCCAGACCGGTAACGTCACGAACTACGTGGCGCTCGCGACGGCGTCCTTCGTGGCGTTGCTTATCGTCGTCGGCATCCTCGGGGGGTGGCTCCTGTGAGCTTCGTCATCGAGGCGCTGCTGGCGGGCACGCTGCTGAGCGCCTTCATCGTCCTGCTCGCCCCCGACGAGGTGGCGGGCAAGCTCGCCTTCGTGCTTACGCTCCCCCAGCTCGCGGGCAGCCTGCTGATGTGGGCCGCCTTCGAGGCGAACGGCAACGCCCTCCTCTCGGATGGCGCCGCCGCGTTCCAGACGCAGGTGCCGTGGCTCTCGCTGGGCGGCTTGTATGACCTCCAGTGGCACGTCGGCGTCGACGGCATCAGCCTGCCGCTCATCGTGCTCACCACCCTTCTCACGTCGCTCGCCGTGCTGTCGGCGTGGACGCCCATCGACGAGCGCCAGTCCCAGTTCTACGGGCTGATGCTCCTGATGGAGGTGAGCCTCATCGGCGTGTTCGCCGCGCTCGACTTCTTCCTCTGGTTCGTCTTCTGGGAGTTCGTCCTCATCCCGATGTACTTCCTCATCGGCATCTGGGGCGGCCCGAACCGGAAGTACGCGGCTATCAAGTTCTTCGTGTACACGAACGTCGCCTCGCTGGTGATGTTCATCGGCTTCATGGCGCTCGTGTTCGCGCTCCCGGTGAGCAGCTTCGACCTGCCGACGATAGCGCAGGCCCTGCACGCCGGCCAGCTGGAGACGTTCTACGGCATCGCGCCGGACACGCTGAAACTGCTCGCCTTCGTCGCCATGTTCGCCGGGTTCGCAGTGAAGGTTCCAGTGGTGCCGTTCCACACGTGGCTCCCGGACGCACACGTCGAGGCCCCCACGCCCGTCTCCGTGATGCTGGCAGGGGTCCTCCTGAAGATGGGTACCTATGCGCTCCTGCGATTCAACTTCACGATGCTGCCCGACATCGCCCAGCAGAACGCCCGGATAATCGCGGCGTTCGCGGTGGTGTCGGTCATCTACGGCGCGATGCTCGCGCTCGCCCAGCGCGACCTGAAACGCATCGTCGCGTACTCCTCGGTGTCCTCGATGGGCTACGTCATCCTCGGCCTCGTCGCGTACACCGAGTACGGCATGGGCGGCGCGACGTTCCAGATGCTTTCACACGGCCTCATCTCGGGGCTGATGTTCATGTCCGTGGGCGTCATCTACAACGTCGCCCACACGCGGATGGTCGGTGACCTCTCCGGCATCGCGGACCGGATGCCGATCACCGCCGCGGTGTTCGTCGCCGCGGCCTTCGGCTACATGGGGCTCCCGCTGATGAGCGGGTTCGCCGGGGAGTTCTTCGTGTTCGTCGGCTCCTTCGGCTCGACGACGCTCCCGGCCGCACCCCTCTTCACCGGCGCGGCGATGTTCGGCATCGTCATCGTCGCCGGCTACCTGCTGCTCGCGATGCAACGCGTGCTCTTCGGTCCGTTCCGCGCGGACACGGAGCACGACATCGTCCCGGCGGCGACACACGACGTAGTGCCTCTCGTCGCGCTCGTCCTCGTCGTCATCGCGCTGGGCGTCGCACCCGACCTGTTCTTCGCCATGATACGAGACGCAGTCAACCCGGTCCTTGACGTGGCCGCATCGATAGGGGGTGGTGCCTGATGGCGGCGACCGAACTGCCGACCCTGACGCCCCAGCTCCTGCTCGCGCTGACGGCCCTGCTCGTGATGGTAGTCGACACGCTGCGGCCCGGCACCCGCCGGGTCGGCGTGCTCGCGGGCGTCGCCGCGTCCGGCGCGCTCGCCGCGCTCGGCACGGCCGCGTTCTTCCTCGCGAGCGGCACCGGCCAGCCGAGTACGGGCGGCGCGTTCACCGAGTTCGGCGGCGCGCTCGTCGTCGACGGGATGAGCCTCTTTTTCACGGTCATCGTGGCCGCCGTAACGGCGCTCGTCGCCGTGGCGTCCTACGACTACGTCCGTGATGAGCCCCACGTCGGGATGTACTTCTCGCTCGTCCTGCTCGCCGCGACGGGGATGAGCCTGATGGCGTCCGCGAACTCGCTGGCGACGATATTCGTCGCCCTCGAACTCGCGTCGCTGCCGTCCTACGCGCTCGTCGCGTACCTCAAGACGAACCGCGGCTCCGTCGAGGCGGGGCTGAAGTACTTCATCGTCGGCGCCATCGCCTCCTCGATTTTCGCCTTCGGCGCGAGTCTGGTGTTCGCGGCGACGGGCGCGCTCGCGCTCCCGGCGATAGCCGACGCCGTCGCGAGCGGGTCGAACCCCGGTCTACTTGCGCTCGGTGGCCTCCTGCTCATCGCCGGCTTCGCGTACAAGACGGCCTCCGTGCCGTTCCACTTCTGGGCGCCCGAGGCGTACGAGGGCGCGCCCGCGCCCATCTCGGCGTTCCTCTCCTCGGCGTCGAAGGCGGCCGGCTTCGTCGTCGCCATCCGGACGCTGGTCGTCGCCTTCCCCGTCGCTGACGCCGCGGCGCTCGGCTTCGACTGGCCGCTCGTGCTCGCGGCGCTCGCCGTCGTGACGATGACGCTCGGCAACTTCGCCGCCGCGACCCAGGAGAACGTCAAGCGGATGCTGGCGTACTCCTCGGTGGGCCACGCCGGCTACGTGCTCATCGGTCTCGCCGCGCTCGGCGGCGACGCCGACGGCCTCGTGCTCGGCGCGAGCATGATGCACCTGTTCGTGTACGGATTCATGAACACCGGCGCGTTCCTGTTCGTCGCGCTCGCGGAACACTGGGGCGTCGGCCGCACCTTCGAGGACTACAACGGACTCGCCACGCGGGCGCCGCTGGCCTGCGCCGCGATGGCCGTGTTCATGTTCTCGCTGGCCGGCCTCCCCATCGGGGCGGGCTTCCTCTCGAAGTACGTCCTGCTGGCCGGCGCCGTCGACGCGGGCTACTGGTGGCTCGGCGTCTTCCTGCTGGTCAACAGCGCGCTCTCGCTGTACTACTACTCCCGCGTCGTCAAGGCGATGTGGATCGAGGAACCGGCCAACGACCTCGCCGTCGAGTCGCGACCCGTCGGCCTGTACGCCGCCGTCGTCGTCGCCGCCGTCGTGACGGTGGCGCTACTCGTCGCCTTCGACCCCGTCTCCGATACGGCGGTCCGGGCGGCACAGGCGCTGCTGTAACACCTCTCATCTTATGCGCCGCCTCGTCCTCGACTGTGGCGGACTCGCACACTCCGCGCTCGAAACGCTCGCCGAGCGGGACGGGGAGCTACGGGTCATCGACCCCGATGCGAGCCGGGTCGAGGCACTGCGCAACGAGAAGATAGTCGCGGAGCGCGGCGACGTGACCGATGTGGAGACGATTAGAGCCGCCGCGCCCGCCGACATCGTGTTCGTCGCCGGCACTGACCCGGCACGCAACGTTGCCGCCGCGGATATCGTCCGCGAGGCGATGCCCGACGCCTATCTCGTCGTCCACGCGGGCGAGGGCACGCCCCGGGCGCTCCGGGAGCAAATCGAGGGTGTAGCCGACCGCATCTTCGACCCGGGCGTCGCCGTCCTCGGCGCCATCGAGGGACAGTTGAACGGCGACGTGGCCGTTCGCGCCCGGGAACTCCAGGCCGCACTCCGGGGCGTCGAGGGGACGCTCGGCGTGCTCACCCACGACAACCCCGACCCCGACGCCATCGCGGCCGCAGTCGCCCTCTGTCGCATCGCTGCGTCGATAGGGGTGGATGCGGAGCCCTGCTACTTCGGGAACATTTCCCACCAGGAGAACCGGGCGTTCATCAACCTACTCGACATCGACCTGCGGCGATTCGACCCCGAGGAGGACGAGAGCCCCGCGGAGACCTACGACGCGCTCGCGCTCGTGGACCACTCTCGCCCGGGAGTGAACGACCAACTCGACCCGGAGACGGAGATCGCCATCGTCCTCGACCACCACCCGAGCGAGGACGTGCGCGCCGGGTTCGTGGACCTCCGCGAGGGCGTGGGCGCGACGAGCACGCTCCTCGCTGAGTACATCACCCACTTCGACCTCGCGGCGGACTCGACCGTCTCGACGGGGCTACTGTACGGCATCCGGGTCGACACCAAGGACTTCACCCGCGAGGTGTCACAGGCCGACTTCGAGGCCGCCGCCGCGTTGCTCCCGTACGTCGACGGCGACGTGCTGGAGCGCGTCGAGTCACCGAGCATGAGCGCGGAGACGTTCGAGACCATCGGGCGCGCCATCGACAACCGCTCGATAGACGGAACGGCGCTCGCGACCTGTGTCGGGCCCATCTCCGATAGGGACGCCCTCGCGCAGGCCGCCGACCGCCTGCTGGCGATGGAGGGAATCACGACGACGTTCGTGTACGGCTACACCGACGACACCATCTACGTGTCCGCGCGCTCCCAGGGCCACCTCGATTTGGGGGCGGTGCTCCGGCGAGCGTTCGACGAGTGGGGGTCGGCGGGCGGCCACGCCGACATGGCCGGCGCCCAGATACCCCTCGGCGTGCTGAGCGAACTCAGCGAGGCGTCGAACCTCCGCTCCGTGGTGGTCGACGCCGTGACGCCCCGCTTTTTCGAGACGCTCCGCGAGCAGTGAGCACGGAATGACTTTTGAGTCTCGCCCCCCTCCGGCGAACGTATGAGCAGCAACGCGGCCGTCGACGGGGCCGAACAGCCCCGCGTCGAACATTACATGACCGGCGAGGTCGCGACAGTCGACCCGTCCGCGAGCGTCGGTGAGGTCGCACGGCGCATCGCTGAGAGCAACGGCCACAACGGCTACCCCGTGTGTGAGGGCCGCGACGTACAGGGGTTCATCAGCGCACGCGACCTGTTGCTCGCGGACGACGACAGCCCCGTCTCCGAGGTGATGAGCGACGAGTTGGTCGTTGCCCACCCCGATATGGACGTGACCGACGCCGCGCGCGTCATCCTGCGCTCGGGCATCCAGAAGCTCCCGGTCGTCGACGACGACGGCAACCTCGTCGGCATCATCTCCAACGCGGACGTCATCCGCTCGCAGATAGAGCGCGCGACGCCCGAGAAGGTCGGCCAACTCCGCCGCACCTTGGAGGAGATACACGACATCGAAACGACGGAGACGCGACGGACCATCGCGCTCGCAGACCTCACGCCGTCGCAGGGGAAGGTGTACGCCGACGAACTCGAAGGCCGGCGCTACGAACTCGAACACGGCCTCGCTGAGCCGTTGGTCGTCATCGAGAACGGCGACCAGCTGTTGCTCGCGGACGGGCACCACCGCGTGATGGCGGCCGACCGCATCGGCATCGAGGAGATGGACGCCTACGTCATCGTGTTGGACGAGCAGGTGGAACTCGGTATGGCGCGGACCGCCGAGCGCGCCGGCCTCCACACCATCGACGACGTGCGAATCGTGGACTACGCGCGCCACCCGCTCGTGGAGACAACTGAGCGATTGCAGTAGGGCGTGGACCAGCGCCAACTTTTATGCGGTCCCTGCGGGTATGGTACGTGATGGCAGACGACGACCCCGCGGCGAATCTGGAGGCACGGCTGCCCGAACAGGACGCGTTCGACCCGCCGGAGTCGTTCGTCGAGCAGGCGAACGTTACTGATTCGGATATCTACGAGTCGTTCGAGGCGGACTGGCCCGACTGCTGGGAGCAAGCGGCCGATTTACTCTCCTGGGAGTCGGCGTACGACACCGTCCTTGACGATTCGAACCCGCCATTCTACGAGTGGTTCACCGGCGGCGAACTCAACGCGTCGGAAAACTGTCTCGACCGCCACCTCGACGAGCGCGGCGACGAGGCGGCCATCGAGTGGGTCGGTGAACCCACTGAGGAGGAGAATCGGACGTACACGTACGCCGAACTCGCCCGCGAGGTACAGGAGTTCGCCGCCGCGCTCCGTGAACTCGGCGTCGGGGAGGACGACATCGTCACGCTGTACATGCCGATGGTGCCCGAACTCCCCATCGCGATGCTCGCCTGCGCCCGCCTCGGCGCGCCCCACTCCGTCGTGTTCGCCGGCTTCTCCGCCGACGCGCTCGCCACGCGGATGGACGCCGCCGACTCGGAGTATCTCGTGACGGCCGACGGCTACTACCGTCGCGGCGACCCCTTGGACCACCTCGGAAAGGCCGAGAAGGGCCTCGAAAACGTCACGGGGAACGTCTCCGACGTCGTCGTCGTCGAGCGCCTCGGGGAGGACGGCTTCGGCCACGAACTCGGCGCGAACCGGCACGCGTACGCTGACCTCGTCGACGAACACGCGGGCGCCGAAATCGACCCCGTCAGCCGGGACGCCGAGGACATGCTGTTCCTGATGTACACCTCCGGCACCACGGGGAAGCCGAAGGGCGTCAAACACACGACGGCGGGGTATCTCGCCTGG
>ENA-ORCO01001015-ORCO01001015.1-marine-metagenome-genome-assembly--contig:-NODE-1015-length-10361-cov-2.808051_pt1 | contig 10361 bp, 9 predicted proteins | sample MGYA00248633_ERZ508508 | MGnify/ENA primary metagenome ERZ508508 (study PRJEB26179, sample SAMN06268845) | marine metagenome | isolation source: A23 P1 aerobic enrichment on pine of planktonic cells taken...
GAGAAGCCGAACGCGACCGAGATGTACCCGATCTTGGAGGTGTCCAGCATCGCCGTGAATTTCGTGATGACCCCCTCCGATCTGAGGCGTTCGATCCGGTCTGCGACCTCCGCTTCGGAGATGCCCGTCTCCGCCGCGATCTCCGCGTCCGGCGTTCGAGCGTCTTCGTTGAGGATCGCGAGGATCTGTTCGTCGGTGTCGTCGAGATCAACTCTGTCCATACTGCAATCTGTATCCGGTGAATTATATAGATATTGTGATGGCTATCCTCTTCGAGCGCGCGTATTCGTGCGCGAACGCCGACTGACAGCCGTATTGGAGACGGCTACTGGAACCGCGTTTTGCGACACCACGATCCGGGGACCGAGAACAGTTCGAATACGAATATGCTGTATAATATCATTACGTATCGATATTTCAGATACCGAAGGTAGATGGACGCAAAGCAGATATAACTGCATTCGGTATATAAAAATAATATATCAACAGTATTCTGTAATTTATAGATGTTGTGTCTGATAGTATGTGGATCCACTCGATGTGTCCCGCAGCAGGGGTGTGTGCAGTCGTCCCACGCCCGAGACGCGCGTCACTGCAGGTGGTCCGAGAGCCACGAGGCGGCGAGCGGGCGGTACCTGTAGGGAATGTTGTTGCAGACGTGGTTGCCGTTCTCGTAGAGGACGTACTCGCCGTTCGGAGCGCGCTCTGCGATCCGTTCGGTCTGCGCCGGCGGGATAATGCCGTCGTTCGCGCCGGTGATCATAAGCGAGGGCGCCATGAGGTCCTCGATGTCGTCGCGGAGCGACATCGCGTCGGTGATCTCGTCGACCTCGACGACCGAATCGCTCTTGCACGACCACATAAACTGCTCTTTGACGAGTTCGGAGCTCCGCCCGCTCACGGAGCCGACGGTGAACGGCCCGGAGATGCCCACGCAGGCGTCGAACCGCGGTTCGTTCGCGGCGACGTGCGGCGCGTAGAAGCCGCCGAGCGAGACGCCGTAGACGCCCAGCCTGTCGGTGTCGACGCCGTCGGGATCGAGCGCCTCGACGTGATCGAGGACGGTCGAAATCAGTTCGGAGTACCGCGGCGTCATTCGCTGATGCTCCCAGGTTTCGCCCTGCGCGGCCCCGTCGACGGCGAGCGTGGCGACGCCGCGGTCGTGGAAGTCCGCCTCGTACGCCGAGAGTTCCTCTTTGATGGAATCCAGCCCCGGCAGGAGGACCACGAGCGGTGACGCCTCCTCGGAGTCCGGCACTCGGAGGTTTCCGGGAACCGTGAAGTCCTCGAAGGGGGCTTCGATGCGCTGTACCGGCGGATCGAGGTACTCGCCGCCGCGTGCGAACAGTTCGACCGCAGTCGCGTGTGCGCCGGCGCGCTCGTCCTCGTCGAGTTCGTACATCTCGCCCTCGTCGAGGCCGGCGTCGGCACCGGGGTCCGCGTCGGTGTCCGAACCGAACTCCGAATCGGTCTCGAAGTCGGACACGGACTCGCTCTCGCTCGTCGCTTCGTCAGCGAGATCAGCATCTCCGGCGTCGGTGCCGAAGTCGCCGAGGTCGTCCGCTCCGCCGAGGTCGTCCGCTCCGCTGACATCGTCCGTTTCGGTCGACCCAGTGTCCGGCGTCGCCTGCGTGTCGGCAGCCGTGGCGTCGGCGTCTACGGTTCCGGCGTCCCTGTCGACTGCGTCGGCTGCGTCGGTCGCCTCGCCAGCGTCCGCCGCACCCGTCGAGGTCGTTGTCTCCGAGGCGTCGGTCGCGGTCCCGGCGGTCTCTGTGTCGGCCGTAGTGGTCTGCGCGTTGGGGGCGGCGCCCGTGTCGGTGGCTTCGGCGCCTTCCTCCGATTCCGTGTCCGTCGGCGCCGTTTCCGCCGGCGTCGCGTCCGCGGATTCTGGCGCGGACGACTCGGTCGCGCCGGCAGCGGCGGAGTCGGCTGCGGCCTCAGAGTCGGTCGCTGCAGCCGATTCCGCCGTGACCGACGCAGCAGTGTCCCCCGGTGCGGCCGACGCGGCCGCGACGGTCGGCAGCGGGCCGAGTTCGTCCGGTCCGGCTTCGTCGGGGGCGACCGACGGCGTCTCGACGGAGTCGCGCTCGTCGGCGACCAGTTCGAGCGCCTGCACGGCCATCGTCCGCACGGCTTCGAGGTAGTGTTCGGTCGGTTCGTAGTGATCGACCGCGAGCGCGACGCCTTGGGCGAGCGCGGCGTCGACGCCACGCGATTCGAGCGCCGCGCGCAGGTCCTCGCCGCGGGCGTCCATCGTCAGCGCGGCCGCGGTCGTCGCGACGCGTTCGAGCGTCGCCTCTGCGGCAGCGACGACCCAGCGGTCGCGCGTGTCCGCGTCGACCTCGTTGAGACTCTCGGGACGGACCGACGTGAAGATTCGATCGGAGTCGTCGGGCTGGTACGTCCGCGCTTTCCCGGTGAGTGAAACGAAACACGGCGGTGCGGCACGGTCGAGAAAGCCCATCGCGTCCGGCTGATACTGACCCGCGTAGGTGACGAACACGCCCGTCGGATCGGCGATCCGGCCGCGGACGATGTCGTCGTTGACCTGTTCGACCTCGGTGAGCGCGCCGACGGCGAACAGACGGTTGATCCGCGCACCGGTGGGCGTCACGACGTAGTTGGGCGCGCGTTCCTCCTCGCCCTCCGAATACGAGAGCGTCGCGTCGTCGAACTCGGCGGCGAAGAGGCGTCGGGCCACCTCGCGGCGGTTCTCGGCGTCGCTCACGGCCGCACCTCCGTCAACAGCGCACTCGCACGCGCGGCCGGATCCTCCGTCGAGCGCTCGAACTCGCTCGCCTCGACGCTCGCGCCGTAGTCGTCGACCGAGAGGTTCCCCCGGACACGGAACTCGTGGCCGACGACGGTCTCTCTGATCTCGTCGGCGACGACTTCCTTGTCCATCGCGTCGCGGGCGGCCGCCATCGCGTCTTCCATCGTACCGCCGTAGAGGTCCTCGGTAAGTTCGCGATCGAGGATCACCGTTACCGTCCCGGTGCCGTCGTCGACGATCGCTTTCACGCGCATATCGTCTTCCCCGTCGACGTCGCCGTGGACCCGGCACTGGCCGTTCTGGAGCACGCGGCCGCAGTCCGGACAGCGCTCGATAAGTCCCGAGCCGTCACGGACTTCGAGGACGTTACCGACGAGTTCGACGTCGAACAGACCGCCGGAGGCGACCGCCTCAGCGACGTGCATCCGCGGCGCGTCGTCGTCGACTTCGACCTCGCGCGCGAGCGGGGTGATTGTCGTGAACTCAGAGAGGTTCACCTGGGGGACGCCGCGGAACTCTCGCACGTACACGTCCTCGAAGCGGAAGGCGTGACCCTCGCGGAGTTCCGAGCGGGCCTGCCAGTCGGTGAAGGGCAACCGGCCGGTCTCGTCGGCGACGACGCCCGAACGGATAGTCGTCTCTCCGCTCCGTCCGTCGATGACCCGCTCCTCGGATTCGAGCACGCGAACCTCGACGTTGCGGCCGCGGTCGCCCGATCGGAGGTCGACGAGGGCGGTGTCGCCGCCGATCTCGTAGGGCACTTCGACCGGTGTCGTCTCGACCGCGACGGTCGACGATTGGCCGATGTTCAGTTCCGGTTCGCCGTCCCACTCGCGGACTCCCGCGTTGCCGACGGTGATCGAATCGCCGGGCTCGAAGCCGAAGTCCTCCCAGGCCGTATAGGAGAGTTTCCCCGTCGCATCCGCAAACTCCCCCTCGCGGATGACTTGCTCTTCGCCCTGATACTGGATCGAGCGCCGACCAACCGAGAGCACGCGGACCGTCACGGTGACGTTGCCGTCCTCGGTCGTGACGTCGGCGACGTCTTTCGTCGTCGGGGTCGCACCGCCGCCGTCGTCGCCGCCGTGTTTCCGGCGGATGCTCTGTTTGGCTTCGTCGATCGGAACGCTGTACGATACGAGATTCTCCAGGTCGGATTTGACCTCCGCTTTGTCAACCCCGAGGGCGGAGGCGAGCTCCTCGGCGTGTTCGTCTACGTCCATCGTCGGTGGGACTACAGCCGCCTGGGATAAAAAGGGTCGCGGGGCGGGAAGCTCCCAGCGCGGCGCTAGCGACGGGCGCGGACAGCGCCCTGATTACCCCTGGCTGTCGATCTCGCGGGAGACGTAGATGACGAGCGCGAGAGGGACACCGAGGACGAGCGCGAGGGTCAGCCCGCCGAAGGCCGCGAAGCCGAGCGGCGTCGCCGGAAACGGGACGACGAAGAGAAACATCGGCTGTTGAAGCCCCTCGACGAACGTCGCGGTCAGAAGTCCGACCGCGGCCCCCACGGCGACGAGCGCGGCGTACAGTCCGAGGACGAATCGACTCCCGCTGCGCCCGCCGGCGTCGCCTTCGCGGCCGCCGTCGCCAGGCTGGTTCGAGATGTCGGTCTCGCTCACGCGTTGCCCTCGGCGACGCGGGCGGTTAAGCCACCCGTTCACGATCGTTGCCAGCCAACCGACGCACCTTTGACCGCGCACACCGAAGAGGAGATATGAGCGATAGGGACCTCCTCGGAGTCGTCCTCGGTGCAATCGCCGTACTGATGTTCGCGACCGGACTCTTCCTCGCCGTCTAACAGACACGCCGGTCGAGTCTCTTTTTCAGGGACGAGTGTCCACAGGCGGAGTCGTACGTCGCGTAGCGTGCCGGCCACGACACCTGAATACCGGGTGACAGCGCGGCCGCTAGTCGAAGGTAAAAACGTGAAGAAGTGATCGAGCGGTTTAGGCGTCGTCGCGGTCGTCCGCGTCGCCTTCGGGCTGACCGCCGTCGGTCAGCGCCGTCTCGTCGCTCTCTTCTCCACCGTCAGCGATCGCCGTCTGCTGTTTCTTGTCGTACCAGTCCCACTCGGCCGTGTAGAGGCCGGATTCCCGAAGGTTCCACGGGTCACCGTCCTCGACTTTCGGCCCTTCGAGCCACGACTGGACGAAGTTCCAGACGAAGATGACCTGTCCGGCCAGCAGCAGCAGCGCACCGACAGTCGCGAGCTGGTGCATCGTCGCGAACTGCGGGAGGTACGTCGCGTAGCGGCGCGGCATCCCGCCGTAACCGAGCAGGATCATCGCGAAGAACGTCAGGTTCGTCCCGACCATCGTGAGCCAGAAGTGCGCCTTGGCGAGCGTCTTCTGGTACATTCGATCGGTGTACAGTGGGAACCAGTAGTACAGCCCCGAGAACACCGCAAAGCCGATCGCACCCATAATGACGTAGTGGAAGTGCCCCACGACGTAGTAGGTGTCGTGGAGGACTAAGTCGACCGGGATGGACGCCAGGAAGACGCCCGTGACGCCGCCGATGATGAAGTTAGCGACGAATCCGACCGAGAACAGCATCGGCGTCGTCAGACGGATCCGGCCGTTCCACATCGTCGTGATCCAGTTGAACGTCTTCACCGCGCTCGGAATCGCGATGGCCAACGAGACGGCCATGAACGAGGCCCGAAGTCGCGGGTCGATGCCCGTCGCGAACATGTGGTGCGCCCAGACACCGAAGGAGAGGACGCCGATCGCGAGCGTGGAGTACACGACGAATTTGAACCCGAAGAGGCGGCGCCCCGAGAACCGCGGGATCACGTAGCTCACGATCCCCATCGGCGGGAGCACCAGGATGTAGACCTCCGGGTGACCGAAGAACCAGAACAGGTGCTGCCAAAGGATCGCGCCGCCCTCACCGGAGAAGAACGTCGTGCCGAAGTTCCGGTCGAAAAGCAGCATCACGAGCGCGCTGCCGAGAAGCGGGAACGCGAACAGGATAAGCCCCGACTGCGTGAGGATCGTCCACGAGAAGATGTCGAGGTTCGCCCACGAGACCTCGTCGCCGCGCTCGGTGAAGATGGTCGCGATGAAGTTGATCGCACCCATCGTCGCCGAGACGCCCGAGAGGTGCAGGCCGAGCAGCATCAGATCGACGCCGGCGTTCGCTTGATTACCGGCTCCGACACCCGCCGACAGCGGCGTGTACATCGTCCAAGCAGTCTGTGCCGGGAGCACGTCCGGGAGCGGGAAGAAGCCCGCCCAGATGAGCAGTGCCGCCGGCGGCAGCAGCCAGAACGCGATGGCGTTGATCCGCGGGAACGCCATATCGTCTGCGCCGATCAGAAGCGGCACCAGATAGTTCGAGAACGCCGCCAGAATGGGCGTCCCGAACAGGAACAGCATCGTGATGCCGTGACTCGTCAGCAGCGAGTTGTAGAACGTGTTCGAGATGAGCGACATCCCGGGGTCGAAGAGTTCGACCCGCATCAGAACGACCATCAGGCCGCCCACGGTGAACGCCGTGAGCCCGTACGCACCGTACAGGATTCCGATGTCCTTGTGATCGACTGTCGTTAACCAGCGAATGATACCAGACGGTTTCTCTTCGGAAACGTAGCTATCCTGCTGCCCGTACCCGCCGCCCCCAGCGATCGGGCTGTACGAGCGCCAGTTTTCGACCCGCGCGATCCACGCGGCGACGGCAACGAGGAGGATCCCCATTAGAACCGTCAGTGCTAACTGTCCGTTAACCTCCATAGGGGTGTCTGAGTAACGGAAGGTAATGAAAGGTTCGGGACGCCGTGACGGTCCCCCCGAATCGACTCACACCGCAGGCGCTGATCGACCGGTCCGGCAAGGGGTAAGAAGTCGATTCGAAGCGCGTTAGGCTTCGTCTTCGCTCGCGCCGTCGTCGGTGTCGGCCTCGCCTTCGACGGCCGCTTCGGTCTCTTCGTCTTCGCCGAATTCATTCATCAGTTCGCCGTCTTCGCCGAGCGGTTTGGCACCCTCGACGCCTGCCTGACCGGGCAGGTAGAGTTCGCCCGTCATTTCGCTTCCGGCGACGGCACGCCCAGCAAAGTACGTCAAGATCGCTAGCAGCACGAACGGAACGGCTACCAGTCCAAACTGAAGCGATGACGCGAGCGGGTCGACCCCGAACGGTGTGACCACGGCGAAAGCGACGATGAAGAACGCCATGATGAACAGCGGGACCATATTGACCGTCAGGTCGAGTAGGGTATCCCGATCGAAGATCTTGTTCGCCATAGGTGGTTCTTCCAGTGGAGAATGAAATAGGTTATTGATTCCGTGCGATTCGAGCCCGCCTCAGCGCCGGAGTCTCGCCGCGGCCGGTCGCAGCGATTCGGCGCGTCGTGCGACTAGTACGTCGGTTCCTCAGTGTCCTGTGCGAAGAGCGACCCCGCGAGACCGCCAGCGACGAGGATCACGGCGGCAGCGATGATCGCGAACCCACGGTCGGGGAGGTTGATGCTGGTGTAAATGAACCCGAGCCCCAGCGCCGCCAGCGGGATCGCGACGACCATCATCGCGCGCCACGGCGTCCGCGCGTAACTCGATTCAGTGGCCATCCCGGCGACGCTCCCGCCGAACAGGAGCAAGCCGCCGACAGAGAGCGGAAACAGCCCGAAGAGGATTCCGAGTTCCGCGATCGGAACCCCGAGCGCGATGAACAGCGGCCACGGGCTCGCCATCCGATACTGTTCCGAAAGTCCCGGTTCAGCGTCCATTATCGGCTGTACGTCCCGAGAGGTACAAAGGGCTTCGATTTGTGCCAGGAAGCCGACGGGACCGAGTCGTAATCCGGAAAGAACACCTTTTTCGACGCAGATCGTAGAATCATAACCGATGGGACTGGAGGAAGAGATCGACGAACTCCGCGAGGAGATCGCGAACACGCCCTACAACAAGTCCACCGAGGGGCACATCGGTCGGCTGAAGGCGAAGCTCGCGGAGAAGAAAGAGAAACTCGAAAATCGATCCTCCAGCGGCGGCGGTCACGGCTACGCGGTCGAGAAGACCGGCGACGCGACCGTCGCACTCGTTGGGTTTCCGAGCGTCGGCAAGTCGACGCTTATCAACGCACTCACGAACGCCGACAGCGAGGTCGGCGAGTACGAGTTCACGACGCTCGACGTCAACCCCGGGATGCTGAAGCACAACGGCGCAAACATCCAGATCCTCGACGTCCCGGGCCTCATCGAGGGTGCCGCCGGCGGGCGCGGCGGCGGCAAGGAAGTGCTCTCTGTCGTCCGCACCGCCGACCTCGTGGTCTTCATGCTCTCGGTCTTCGAGATCGAGCGTTACGAGCGGCTACAGCGAGAACTGTACGACAACAAGATCCGCCTGGACACGTCGAAGCCGAACATCACGATCTCCAAACGCGGAAAGGGCGGCATTCAGGTGACGACCTCCGACGACGTCTCGCTCGACGACGACACGATCGCGAGCGTCCTCCGCGAGCACGGCTACGTCAACGCCGACGTGACCGTTCGCGGCGACATCACGATCGACGAACTCATCGACGGCATTATGGACAACCGCGTCTACCTGCCCTCGATCGTCGCCGTCAACAAGGCGGACCTCATCGACCGCGATTACCTGCCGACGGTCGAGGAGAACCTCCGTGAGGTCGGTGTCGATCCCGAGGAAGCGATCTTCATCAGCGCCGAGGCCGAGAAGGGTCTCGACGCCCTCAAAGAGAAGGTCTGGGAGGCGCTCGGCCTGATCCGAGTGTATATGGACAAGCCCGGTCGCGGCGTCGACTACGACGAACCGCTCGTCCTGATGGAAGGCGAGAATACCGTCGACGACGCACTCAGAAAGCTCGGTGGGACGCTCGACGAGCGGTTCCGCTTCGCCCGCGTCACCGGCCCGAGCGCGAAGCACGACGAACAACAGGTCGGCCGCGACCACGAACTGCAGGACGAAGACATCCTGCGCGTCGTCGCCCGGAAGTAACGCTTTTTTCGTCCGCTGGGAGACTGCCTGGCGTGCCCTCCACGAAGCAGTCACTGGCTATCCTCGGGATCGTCACCGCGCTCCTCGGTGGGGCGTACGTCGCTGGCATATTCGACCCTCGACCACCCAGCGATCCGACAGCCGAACGGTTGGCCCATCAGACGGCGAACGCGACGGCGGAGGTACCCGCCTACTCGTTTACCGTCGGTGGGAGCGTCACCGTCGAACGCGGCGGCGACGAGAAGAAAGCGAGCTACCGGGGCCACGGCGGGTTCAATCGGTCCGAGCGTAGGTATCGAATCGAGATTGGACTCGCAGACGACCGTGAGACACGATTTCTGCAGGGGCGGACGCGCTACACGCCGTGTCCGTACTCGCGGTACGTCAACGTCGCGAACGTCTCGTATGCGACTGAACTCCCGCAGAATCGGTCGTGGACGACCTACACGATCCTCGGCGGTCAGCGACGACTGTCCGAGGTCTCTCGCGTGTACGACCGCGGCACGGACACTGTCGGCGGACAAGCGATGCGCGTCGTCGAGGTCGTGCCCGACCAGTCGAAACTCACCTCGGTTTCGCTCTCTGTCCCCGGCGAGGCGGACGTCGAGCAGTTGAATCGGAACGCCGACGAACTCCGTGCGTTACTGTATCTGTCACCGGAGACTCACCTGCCACGCCGCGTCGTCGTCCACCGCGAGCGGGGTGGATTCGGACAGCCATCGATCGAGGAGCGCATCGTCTACGACTTCACGTACGGGCCGAACTCCGTCGAGCGCCCGCCCCGGACAGTCGACAACGAGAGCGCCTGTCCGACCCCGTAGTCGGACGCTGACCGTGTCCTTCTTGCGGATACGGTACGGAGTAGAGCCGTGTCTCGCACCACCGCACGAACCGTCGCCGCCCTCCTCGCGCTCCTCGCCGTCCCGTGGTCGGTGCAGGTCTTCAGCGGCCGCGACGCCACGTTCCTCTTCGCGTGGGGGCTGTTCAACACGAACCCCCTCTCGGCGACGACGCTGCCCGACTTCCTTTTCGTGTACACGCAAGGCCTCCCGGAGTACATCCTCGCGTGGCCGCTGTCGGTGATCTGTTACGCCCTCGCGCTCGCGAGCGCGGTGGTCGGGTGGCTGGCCGGACGAGAGGATCCCCGCGTCACGGCGGGCCTCCTCGCTCTCGCCGCGATCGCACAGGTGCGACTCGCGTGGGGGTTCTCCATCCAGCCGAACCGGACGGCGTGGCCACTGGCGACGTTCGGACTGCTCGTCGTCGTCTGGTGGAGTTACTGGCCACAACTCCGCGCGACGGTCCGGTGAAACGGACGGAGATCACCCGATTCGACGGACGGAGACGGGTGGAAGACTGCCGCGACCGCGGGTGACAGATCCCGGGGGGCGGGATCCGAACACAGAACGCCGCGTTCGGCATCCTTTTTCACCGCGGCACTCGATGTGTCGTCTATGTCCGGAGTACTCGATCACGTGATGATGCGGGTCGAAGACCTCGACGCGTCGCTCGATTGGTACACGACCCACCTGAACTACGAGGAGAAGGGCCGCTGGGAGGCCGACACCTTCACCAACGTCTACCTCGGTCCCGAGGAGATGCACGAAGAGGGTGCGATGCTCGAACTC